>ERZ888423.200-NODE-200-length-64680-cov-7.602337_pt1 | contig 64680 bp, 52 predicted proteins | sample MGYA00520523_ERZ888423 | MGnify/ENA primary metagenome ERZ888423 (study PRJEB32303, sample SAMEA104408611) | aquatic metagenome | biome: Brackish water; feature: Pelagic; material: water | place: Baltic Sea | collected 2014-06-08T10:24:00 | depth 30,27 m ... | reverse complement strand
GCGGGATGTGTTGCCCACTTGGCAGATTGCAAACTGGCTCAAGGACGTGCGGATTCCGGCGGAACGCAGTCGGCAACTGGCCAAGCTCAACGGTTCCGAGATCCGCCAACTCGGTGCGATTCTCGATGCCCGCACCGCCGAGGAACTGCTCGACTCGGTCGACGACGAGCTGGCTGCACACGCCCTCTCTGCTCTGGATCCCGGCGTCGCCGCTCCGTTGGTCGACGCGCTCGACATCGACCACGCCACCGAGGTTCTGCGTGAGATGAAGGACCCGGCCCGGGAGGCGGTCCTGTCGGCACTGCCAGCCGAGCGCGCTGCGGCGTTGCGGGCGCTGCAGGAATGGCCCAAGGACTCCGCGGCTGCGCACATGGTCCCCGAGCCGCTGACCGTCGCCCCCGAACTGACCGTCGCGCAGGCTATCGGCGCGGTCCGCCAGGATGCGGCTGCACTGCACCGCGACTCCCGAACCGGCGCCTACCTCTACGTCACTGACGCGGATCGTCACCTGCTTGGGGTAGTGGCCTTCCGCGACCTGGTGCTAGCCGGCGCCGACCAACGGGTGTCCACACTGATGAAAGACGACGTGCACTGGGTGTCGGCACTGACCGATGCCGAGGTTGCCGCTCAGGCGCTCGACGATGCCAACCTGGTCGCGATACCCGTAGTGGATGGGAACCAGCGGCTGCTGGGCATCATGACCGAATCAACCGCCGCCGACATCGCCGAGGAAGAAGCCACCGAAGACGCTGAGCGACAGGGCGGTTCGGCGCCGCTGGAGCTGCCGTACTTGCGAGCGTCACCATGGCTGTTGTGGCGCAAGCGAGTCGGCTGGCTGCTGTTGTTGTTCGCCGCCGAGGCCTACACGGGCACGGTGCTGCGGGCCTTCGAGGACGAGATGGAGGCCGTGGTGGCCCTGGCCTTCTTCATCCCGCTGCTGATCGGCACCGGCGGCAACACCGGAACCCAGATCACCACGACGCTCGTGCGGGCAATGGCCCTCGGCGACGTCCGCCTGCGCGATGTGCCGACGGTGCTCGCCAAGGAATTGTCGACCGGCGTGCTCGTCGCCCTGACGATGGCGCTGGCAGCGGTAGTCCGGGCCTGGATGTTGGGGGTCGGCCCGGAGGTCACGATGACCGTCTCGCTGACCGTCGGCGCGATTGTGCTGTGGGCGTCGTTCGTGGCGTCGATCCTGCCGCCGGTGATCAAGAAGCTCGGGATCGACCCCGCGCTGGTGTCGTCACCGCTGATCGCGACCGTCGTCGATGGCACCGGGTTGATGATCTACTTCTGGATTGCGCATCTGACGTTGTCTCAGTTGCAGGGGCTGTAGGGCGTCGGGCCCTCGCCGGCTCAGCCGCCCCCGCCCACGACCGCAGGGTCCGCGACGCGGCGCACCCAGATGTCGCCCTCAAGGTTGCCCGGGAGCCCCGCCTCGTCGGCGATGAAGACCGGATCCTGACCCGCGTCGGTCTGTCGGTGGTAGTCCTTGATCGTGGCGAACGCCCACTTGCCCAACAGGCAGATTGCGACCAGGTTGACCAACGCCATCAGTCCCATCGCCACGTCAGCGAGCGCCCACACCAAGGTGAGCTCCGACAGCGCGCCCACAGCGATCGCCAGCAGGACAAAGACCCGGAAGATGTTGATTGCCAGTCGTCGTGCGCCGAGGAAGAACAAGTTGATCTCGGCGTAGACGTAGTTGCCGAGCACCGACGAGAAGGCGAAGACGAAGACCAACACCACCATCAGCGACACTGTCCAGGAGCCCAGGCCTTGGACGACGGCCGCCTGGGTGAGGGTCGCTCCTTCCACCCGTGTAGGTGTCGACGGATCGTAGATATCGGGTCCCGAGACCAGGATGATGAACGCGGTCGCCGTGCAGATGATCATGGTGTCGACGAAGACGCCCAGCGACTGGATCAGACCCTGCTTGACCGGGTGTGAGACTGTCGCCGTCGCGGCGACGTTGGGCGCGCTACCCATGCCGGCCTCGTTGGAGAACAGTCCGCGCTTGACGCCGTTGAGCATCGCGGCGGCGATACCGCCGGCGAAACCGCCGGCCATTTCGGTCAACCCGAACGCACCGCCGATGATCTGGGTCAGCACTTCAGGCAGGTAGTCGATATTGATCGCCACGATCACCAAGGCCAGAACCGTATAGGCCACGGCCATCAGCGGCAGTACGATCTCAGCGATCCGTGCCACTCGCTTGACACCGCCGAAGAGCACCGGGGCGGCCAATACGACCAAACCCAAAGTGGTCCAACCGACTTCGACGGCGTACGACGCGTCGAGCACCGCGGCGATGGCGTTGGACTGCACCATGTTGAACGCGATGCCGAAAGTGAACACCAAGAGGACGGCGAAGATGACGCCGCCGGTGCGTGACCCCAAACCGCGTTGAATGTAGAACGCCGGCCCGCCACGGAACGACCCGTCGCCGGCACGGACCTTGAAGATCTGGCCGAGCGTGGCCTCGATCAACGCGGTGGCCATACCTATCGAAGCGACCACCCACATCCAGAAGATCGATCCGGGCCCGCCCACAGTGAGGGCGATCGCCACACCGGCGATGTTCCCCGTGCCCACACGGGAGGCCAACCCGACACAGAAGGCCTGGAACGACGAGATTCCTTCGCCGTGCGTGCGCGAGTGTGTGAGCTGGCCCAGCATCCTCTTGAAGTAGCGGATCTGGATGAAGCGGGTGCGGATGGTGAAGTAGATGCCGACCGCAACGAGTAGATACACCAGGATGTAGCTGTAGAGCACATCGCTGACAGATCCGATCAGATCTTCCATGACCACTCCGGTATCTATGCGGTGAAGACGGTCGGCTCATCTTGTCACCGTGGCGCCGATACCGCGCGACAGTTGGCCACGAAGGCACATCTGGGGCCGCTGCGTCGGCTGCCGTTGCGCTCGCGCTGCTTACCTCCCGGTCACGGGGTCTGGGTATCCGGTCGTCTTTGGCAACCTGGCAGTCAGAGCCGCCGGTGTGCTGCTGCGCCGCGGACGATTCCGCGTCCTCGGCTTTACCAGCGGGTTGCTCGGAGTCGCGGGGCTGCTTTCTGGTGGACTTCTGTTGTGCCACAGCATGTTGGGCGCTCCGCTTCTCTTCTGCGCCGGAGTCTGGGAGCGAGGCGGGGTGTACCCGATCATTGCCTGGCAACTGCTGGCAGGCGTCGCTATCGGAGGCCGCCACGGGATCTGGTCGGTACGCTGGCGATCACAGAGGGAATCGGCGCGGGGGATCAACGACGCTGCCGGCCGAGCGGCAACCCAGGGCGTAACAGGTGGCTGACGGCTCTGCACCGAGTCCCGACGACACTGACACCGTCCTGAACGCCGCCGCGCTGCTGCACGAGAACGGTCAGTCCACAACGATGACGCTGAATCGCGGTCAATCGCCTTAACCGCGGCCTGGATAGTCGAACCACCGTGATCCCGTCCTGGGCCAGTCTGCTTGCCGTCGATGACGGCACGACAGTGCGCGCCAAGGTCGTCCCGGTAGCGCCGATCGCGGTTAACATGCGTCGGGTGGCCACGATCATGCAGATCGTCGACCGCGCAGAAGACGGCCCGCTGAACTGCACCGACGTCGAGCGGGATCTAGCGAGGGCGGGCGACCATTCCTGGCCCACACTCAGCGGAGCCGCGTCCTGCAGGTGGGTGCGGCCAATCTTGACGACACCGTCCCACTGCTGGGCCTTCCCAGCTATCGCCTGTTGCAGCGAATGGACCCTCGGCAGCAGGCGGTCCTGGATCTCGCTGACTGCGGCGATGTTCACGGCGGTGGGAAATGTATCGTTGGACGACTGGCCCATGTTGACGTCGTCGTTGGGGTGGATCGGCGTCTTGGAACCCAGTTCGCCACCCACAAGTTGGATGCAGCGGTTACTGATCACCTCGTTGACGTTCATGTTCGACTGGGTGCCCGAGCCGGTCGACCCGTCGCCTGAACAGGTCGGAGCTCTGGTTTATTGAGCAGGAGCTGCTGGCTGGGGTGACTGCGTGGCGCCAAGATCCCGAATACTAGGCTGAGTTATTACGTGACCGACTTGTTACGTTTCTGCATCAGTCCATTGTCAGAGGAGTCACGTGTTATCCCCCGAATCCACCGTCATCGTCAAGGCCACCGCCGGCGTAGTCGCCGAAAATTCCGTGGAGATCACGAAGCGGTTCTACCCGCATATGTTTGCGGCGCACCCCGAGTTGATGCGGGTGTTCAACAAGGCGAATCAGGCGATCGGTGAGCAGCCGCGTGCGCTGGCAGCGAGCATCGTGGCCTATGCGGTGCACCTGATCGACCCGGACGCGCCCGACTTCGGCCCGATCATGCGCCGGATCGCCCACAAGCATGTGTCGTTGGGGATCAAGTCCTACGAATACCCAATCGTCGGACACCACCTCATGTGGGCCATCGGTGACGTGCTCGGCGACGCCGTGACCCCTGAGGTCGCAGCTGCCTGGGACGAAGTTTACTGGCTCTTCGGCTGCCAACTCATTGCCGAGGAAGGTGGCCTCTACGCGCTGGGCGGAACAGATCCGGAGCATCCGTGGCACAAGTTCCGCGTTGTCGAGCGGATCGACGAGAGCCCGGAAATCTTCTCCCTCATCCTCGCTCCTGTTGACGGCCAGGCTCCGGAGCACCGAACTGGCCAGTATGTAGCGATCGCTGTCGACCTACCGAACGGTGAGAGGCAGCCGCGGCAGTACACCATCTCCTCCGGACCGCGCGGCGACTCGTTGCGGGTGACCATCAAGCGCGTCCGCGGCGTCGGCGGCGTCCCGGACGGCCAGGTGTCGAACTGGCTGGGCGACAATGCGACACCCGGCACAATTCTGGACGTCTCGCAGCCGTGCGGTGATCTGGTGCTCGACGAGTCAGACGGTCCGCTGGTGCTCGTCTCCGCGGGAATCGGGATCACCCCGATCGCGGCGATCGTCGAGGACCTGTCGCGTCGTCAGCACGACCGTCAGGTGCGGATCTTCCACGCCGACACCGCGCACACCAATCATGCTCTCTACAACCACCTTCGCCGCCAGGTTCTTTCCATGGGCGACGCGAAGGCACAGAACTGGTACGAGGAGGACGCGGAGTCTGCGCCGACTTTGCATCCGGCGCTGCCTGGGTTCATGGACCTGTCGGATATCGAGATCCCCTCAGATGCAACAGTATTCATGTGCGGTCCGTTGCCGTTCATGCAGGCAATCCGCAAGACCCTGCTTGGTAAGGGCATCTCTGCCGAACGGATCCACTACGAAGTCTTTGGCCCCGACCTGTGGGCCAACAACCCCGACAATGCGGAGAGCACCGAGTAGAGGTCCTTCGTAGCGGAGTCCGGTGTGGCACGCTCCCGCACCGGACTTCGCGCTACACGCAGCTGTCCTTAAAAGGCTGTGGCACACCAGTATCAAACGTGAGCGGGTGCGTTGCTATAGCCCGATATGAATTCTTCGACCGTACCGTCGGGGTGAAACCAGTGGCGGCTGACCTTGCCAATGTTGGCGCCGTAGACATGAATGCTGATGGAGGGACTGTCCTCCAGCGCGTTCGAAACACGGTGCACGTCCCCCACGGTGGGCGACACCGCGTCCACCTGGCCCGCCTCGAGGCGCATTGGCTCGGCGGTGGACACCAACCGACCTTGCTCGTCTTGCATGAACGGTTCGCATAGCTCTGCACCGCGTAACACGCTGACCAAGCCCCACACCGTGTGGTCGTGTACGGAGGTGGTCTGGCCTGGGCCCCATACGAAACTCACCACTGAAAAGCGGTCGTTCGGCTCGGCGTACAGCAGGTACTGCTGGTAACTTTCGGGGTTGGCTAGGGCGTAGTCGTCGGGCAACCAGTCGTCATGCGCGGTCAGCGCAGCCAACAAGATTTCGCCCTCGCTCAGAATGGTGGCCTCGTCGTCGGTGCGGTGAAGCAGGGCATCCAGCCCCGCGACAAGTTGCTGTAGGCGTGGAGTGCGGGCCAGGTCAGGTGTCATGAGATTCATTGATCTTCGCCGATCAGCCGGTCGCCCGGTCAGCGTGAAGATTCTTCGCTGTCGGTGAGGTAGGCACGTCCGCAGGGGAGGGATATGTGCGGAGCACTCGATCGGCGGTGCCAGAGCTCGTGACGGTGAACCAGTAATGCTCGTTCTTGAAGTGATGCAGCCGGTGGTCGCGGTAGATCGCACGATACATACGCGTTTTCGGCTTGTAGTCGCTGTGGATGAGGTAGTGACTCCACTCGTAGGCCAAGCCGAGCACCGTCAGGAACGCGAGGAAGGTCACACCCAGGCCAGGACGCGGGAACGCCAGCAGCGCAACCGCAATGGCCACCGGCAGCACCCACAGCAGCGCCGGCCACGGAATGAATATCTCCGGCACGCTGCGCGGAGCCAGGTGGTGTTCACGATGTTTTCGGGCCAGTAGCGAGTCGATGGTCAGTCCCCCGACCCGTCGTGGCCGCCAATGCAGGATGAAGACATGGATGACCCACTCAAAGAACGGGAAGGCGGCCACCATCACCACCGGCACCAACGCGTCGGTGTATTGCCAGTCGCCGAGCATGATTCGCGCGGTAAACGCACCGACGAGGGTTGCGAGGATCATCCAGGGCGACGGATAGTGCCAGAACTCGCGCCATGCATCACGGAGGGTAAAGGCCTTGCGTGTCGTCGAAATGCTCATCGAGGTTCCTCCATGGCCGTGAACACCGCTCCCAGCGCGGCGGTCGCAGGTTCGAGTAGGTTCAGCGCGGCGTTTTTGGCAGCGGGGGCGTCACCGACGGAGATCGCGAGAGCGAGGTCGCGGTAAGCCTGTGGACGGCCTACTTCGGCGGCCATGACGGCCGCGAGCGCGGGAAGCGCGGGCTCGTAGGCAGCCCGAAGCGTGTTGTACATCAGCCGGAATGTGATCGAGTCCGCACCGTCGACGACGTGGTCCCAGAACGTCAGCGCGTGACGCTGCCGCTCGACCGGATCGTTTTCGGCCTCCAGCGCAACCACCGCCTGCTCGAGCAACGCGGGCAAGTCCGGTCGGTGCCGCTGTGCTGCGAGTTCGGCGACCTTAGGTCCATTGTGCAGACGGGCCTCAAGGATGCTGCGCGCGACGGCTAGGTCGGGTTCTCCGCCCTTCAGCAGCAGTCGGGGCAGCAGGTCCAATCCGGCGTGCCGGCGAAAATCGCGCACGGTAGTGGCGTCGCCCTGGCGGACTTCGACCAAACCGGCTGCCGAGACCCGCTTGAGTGCTTCACGCAGAGCGGGCCGCGATACCCCGAGCACTTCGGCCAGTCGGCGCTCGCTGGGCAGTGCCTGACCGGGTTGCATTTCACCGCTGAGCACCTCGGCCACGATCTGCTCGAAAACGTCTTCGGGTACTGATCTGCGGTTGACCGGCTGTAGGGCCATACACCGAGGGTGCCCCAGTTTTGGCTAGACGTCAAGTGGTCAGACCAATGCGGACGTTCCGCAGGTGCGTACTTCCGGGTCCGCTCCGGGTGTTCATCGTCGAATCTTCCGAGCGCTTCTGAGATCCGCAAAGAAGCCATCGCCCAGGGATCCCGGTGCGCCGATCGCCACCAGACGTGCCCCTGATCGGGTCGGCGTGGCGTCGTACGGGGTTAACCGAACGCGCTTGCCGACGACCTGGACGACGCAGGCCGCGGGCAGATCGCCGGTGAGTTCGGCGACACCTTTGATCCGGAGCACCCCCGGCGGGAGCGCGTTCAGCCAGTCATTGAGGACGTTGGGGTCCAGTGGCTCAACGCACTCGAAACTCTGTGTGTCGAGGTCGGTATGCGCAAGACCGGTGTGATCAACACGCGCGGCAGGTGAAGCGGCCCTGGGCCGCGGTCCCAGAATCACCTCCAGCGGCACGGCCCCGTGCGTCGTTTCGACGGCAGGCACCCCGGGTGCGTACTCGGCGATGAACTTCCGAATCGCAGCCTGCTTGACGCTATCCACCTCGTCAACCTTGTTGATGACGAGTAGGTCGGCGCTCTTGAGTTGCTCGCGGACCGTCTCGCCCACGTAGCGGTCCACTACCTGATTGCGCACCGCGACGGCATCCACCACCACCAGCGTTCCATCGAGGCGCAATCCCGGCCCGCCTGCGGCACCGGCGATGCGCCTGGGAAGTGAGACCCCGCTGGCCTCCACAAGAATCTGCTCCGGGGGGGTCGGGAGTTCACGCAGCACCTGCAGCGCTTCGGTGAGCCCCCCGCCCAGGCTGCAGCAGATGCACCCATTGCGCAGGCTCATCGTCTGGGTCCCCGCAGACTCGATCAACTCCGCGTCGATGTCGAGGTCGCCGAAGTCGTTGACGAGTACCCCCAACCGCAGCCCTCGACTCGTACGTAGCACGTGATTGACGAGTGTTGTTTTTCCCGCCCCGAGAGCACCGCCGATCACCGTGATGGGGATTGGAACGCTCAACTGCGCCTTCCCCTTGAGGCCGAACCTTCAGTGGGAGACTTCTTTTCACGCATGAGGAGCAGCGTGATCACGCCGAGCACTGCGAGTAAGCCCGCGGTCACCAGCGCGGTTTGATCGAAGCCGCCGGTATAGGCCTTCGCGGCGGCGGCAAGGGCCTGCCGGCCCGACTCGGTCGTCGGCTCCCGGTGATCGGCCAGGTAGACGTGAACCGCATCCACACCCATACCGACCTGGGCCGGCGAGGCGAGGCCGGCCCGGTAGAGGTCCGGCGCGAAATCCGCTTTCCCGAACGTCTGGACCAGAACGGTCGCCAGCGCCGTTCCGACTCCGTAACCGACCTGGCCGACCGTCGTGCGGAAGGAAGTGACCGGGCCGAAAAACTCCTTGGGCGCCGCTTCGGTGAACATGGCCGATTGTGGAACCGACACCGCGGCAAGTCCCACCGCAATCAGGGTCAAACCGGGGATCAACACCCACGACGGCCAACTTTGCTTCATCAGCGCCAGAAGCACGAAGCCAACCACGGCAACGCTGAAGCCAAGACCGACCGTGAGTCGCAGACCATCGGGCCGTTTGGAGATGAACCGCCCGGCGAGGATGGAGCCAACGAGCATTGCGACGAAGAACGGCTCCTGAAGCAGGGTTGTGGTGAAGGTCGACTCCAGCTTGACGTACTGAAAAAAGTTGCTCGTGGTGAACTGCGCGATCGCCTGGCCGAAGTTCCATGCCACACCCGCGACGACTGCGGCGACAAAGACCGCGCTGCCGAATAGCTTGATCGGGAAAGCAGGATGGGAGCTTCGCGATTCGACCACGGCAAAAAGCCCATAGCCGACAAGCCCGAGCAGAACCAGGCCCCAAAATGATGGCGAGGTAAGCGATCCGGATGCCTGGCTGATCCCATAGATCACCAGCACGGTGGACGCCCCGATCAGAAACAGCCCGAGGTAGTCGACCTTCCCTTCGCCGGAGCGGGGCATCGGTGCAAGGGCCCTCGGTAGGACCACCAGGATCAACACGAACACCAGGGCCAGGGCCGGGATCAGCAACATGGCCAGCCGCCAGGAGTGGTTCGCCAACACCCCGCCGACCAACGAGAACACGATCAATACGCCGACCTGGACGGCCGCCCAGATCCCCAGTCCAGCAGCGACCTGCGACGAACGGCTCACGAAGCGTACGTAGGCGAACGTCGCGGCGAACATCGAGCCGAGCCCGATTCCGGTCAACGCGCGCCCGAGCAAGAAGATCTCCGGTGAAGGCGCTGCGGCGACGATCACGTCACCGATGATCGCCACCATCAGCGAGGCGATCAGCACGGGTTTGCGGCCGAGGCGATCGGCGGCCGTCGCCGTAGCAAGGACGGTCGCGGCCAATGCAAGGGTCGAAATGCTCGCTCCCAGCGTCAACTGCGACGGGCTGAAGTGCAATTCCCTTCCGGCTTTCACGATCGCGTCGTTGGCGATTGCCGGGTCGGTCAGCTGCAGACCAGCGATAAGGCCGAGGAGATAGACAGCCGCGGGGATACGTTGCGGTTTTGACGCCAACGTGGCAACCATCGGCCTAGCCGTTTCCGGGTGCTGGTCGCGGAACTCCGTCGACGACCGTGCCCCAGATTCCGATGTCCCGAAGCTCATCCGGTGCAACGGCTAGCGGATCCTCTTCGAGTACGGCGAAATCGGCAAATTTCCCGGGCTCGATCGAACCGATTTCGGCGTCCCACTTGTGTTGGTAGGCCCCTCCGAGGGTCACCGCCCGCAGAGCGTCTTCGACGCTTACCCGCTCAGGTGCCCCAAGCAGCTTGCCCGAGGCGCTGAGCCGGTTGACCGCGCACCACGCCGAGTGCAGACCGCCGAGTGGGGTTATCGGTGCGTCGCTGTGGAACGAGAGCGGGATGCCCTCGCGCAGCGCCGTCGCAGCAGCTTCCATGCCGTCAGCTCGATCGGGTCCGACCACCATCGAGGCGTGCTGATCACCCCAGAAGTAGATGTGGTTGGAGAACACGTTGGCGCACATGCCGAGCGCCCTCATTCGCCGATACTGGTCGGGCTGGGTGAACTGCGAATGCTGAACGGTGTGGCGGTGATCGAACCGCGGAGCCACCGTCAGCGCGTGCTCGACCGCGTCGAGGAAGGCGTCCACGGCGAGAGTCCCGTTGCAGTGGCAATGGATGATGTGTCCTTCGCGGTGGTAGGCCTCGACAACGGCGGGCAACTCGTGCGGATCGATGTTCCAAATACCCTGGGGTGCACCGTTGAAGTAGCCCGGGAAGCGGAAGCAGGCTGTGAAGCCCTGGGGTGAGCCGTCGAGTACCAGCTTGATCCCCGGGTACCGGAGTTTGTCGGTGTTCTCGGCTGCGAATTGTGCCGCAACCCGCGCAGCATCTGCCGGGTCCGTCGGTCCGCCGAGTGCTGTGCACGCCAGAATCGACACCCGCGCCGGGTAATTGGGATCGTTGACCACCGTCGACCACAGCGCGCGCTTGGCCGGATCGTAGGCGCCCGCCGATGCTAGTTCCCCGAGCGCGGTGACGCCCGCGTTGCGGGCCTCCTCGGCCCAGGCTTTCATCGCCTGTTCGTCGTTCGCCGCGGCGATGAAGGCCCCCATCGCTGTGGGTGCGCACGCCATCGCCGCGAGCTCCTGCAGCACCCCGGTCGGCTTCCCGTCCTCGCCCTTGAGGACGCCCTCGACGTCGGTACTGGGCCCGATGCCCTCGAGCGTCATCATCGCCGTATTGACCACGGCGACGTGCCCGCTGGCATGCTGGACGAAGATCGGCCTATTGGTGGAAACCTGGTCCAGGTCGCGAGCGGTGAACTCGACCCCGGCCGGAAAGTAGATCGGGTCGAATCCCCAGCCGATCAGCGGCTCTTTGGGGTCCCCGATCGCATCACCGGCTTCTCTGAGCCGGGCGATGACGTCGTCTTTGGAGCGCAGCCCTTTGCAGAGCGTCCCGTCGGGAGCCTTGCGATCGAACCAGCCCAGAAACGGCCAGCGCCACATCGCACCGGCGTGGACGTGCGCATGGGCCTCCACCATCCCCGGCATCAGGATCTTGTTCTCGAAGGTTCCGTCCACGGTGTGCTCGCCCCAGCCGGCGAGTTCATCGACGGTACCCACACCGAGCACCCGGCCGTCACGCACGGCCACCGCCTCGACGCTGGGGCGATACGGGTACATCGTCTCGATGCGTTTGGCGGTGTAGATAGTCAATGGGGCCATCAAATATTTCCTACTCCTCGGTCTAAACCTCGATCCACCGACGGATTGTCGCCTGTTCGGGTGCCGCTGCGAAGGGGGTTCGCACATATTTTCCGTGGAATCTGCGTTTCGTACCGGGATGCCCTGATCAACGTCGCACCCTTGACGGCGCGTCTACCGGTTGGTGTCGGACCCTTCCACCAGACTTTGGGTCATGAGTAGCCGTAATCGCGAAAAGCGGGCCGCCAAGCAGAAGAACCGCCGTCGGGCGAACGCGGCACGGGAGCGCGCCGGATTTGACCCGAGGCGAGACCGGGTGCTCCAGCAGGAGCTCCTAGTGGCAGCCATGTGGGACGCGGCTCTGTGCCCGGACGACCACGCGGAATGGCACGCAGCTGAGCTTCTTGACCACTTCCCCGGCACGGCCCGGGATGTCGACAGTGCGGCCGACACCGTTGTGGCCGACGGTATCCGGGGGGCGTGGGAGGCGGGTTGGTCGCCGTCCGATCTTCACGAGTTCGCGCGCCGCAAGCTCGAACCGTCGGCCGTCGGATACCTCGACGAGGCGGTGGTGCTTGAGTCAAAGCGGTACCCGGTCTCGACGCTGCATCCGAGGTGGCGCGCCGACCTTGCCGCCGTAGCAGTCGGGCTCAGCCCCAGCACGCAGGAACCGCAGATGCCGTCCTGGGCTGCTCGGTACGGCGTCGACCGTCGCGCTTCACTGACCGTCGTGCTGAAGGTGCTGGCCCTGCTTGGGACGCTGGTTGTTCTTGAGCCCCTGATACCGCTGCCGGGGGCCGGCCGGCAGGCGCCCATCACCGCAGGCGATGTCGATGAGAAGGCCCTCGCCAAGGTCCGGGCCTTGCTGGCGAAGGCCGAAGCAACCGAGTTCCACGAGGAGGCGGAGGCGCTCTCGGCCAAGGCCCAGGAGTTGATGAGCAGGCACTCGTTGCGCCATGCCATTGCCGACCACGCCCGCAGTCAGGTGCCGGTGGCCGCCGTCCAGCGGATGTGGATCGATAGTCCGTACGCCGGGGCTAAGACGCTGCTCGTGCAAGCGGTGGCCATGGCGAACCGTTGTCGCGCAGTGTGGTCGGAAAACCCTGGCTTCGTCACAGTCATCGGAGCCGAAACCGAGATCAAACTGGTGGAACTGCTTACTACGTCAGTGTTGGTGCAGGCCAACCGCGCGATGCTGGCCGCCGGACGACATGTGAGCGGCGGACGCCGCAACCGGACGAGGTCTTTTCGTCAGTCGTTCCTCGTCGCATACGCCACCCGAATCGGTGAACGACTCGAAACCACGAACGCGATGGTCACCGCCGAGGTGGACGACGGCCGGCTGCTTCCCGTGCTTGCGGAGCGCAGCCAGGCCGCCGATGAGCTGACCGACAAGCTCTTCCCGACCATGGTGCATCGCCCGGTAACGGTCTCCAACGGACTCGGTTGGAGCGCCGGGCGGGCAGCGGCGGACCTGGCGCTCCTCGATGTGCATGGCGCGATCGCGGGGTAACCCTCAGGGACGACGTGTCAAAAGTGATGATTCCACCGGAGGCCCTCTCGGTGCTGCCAACACGAACCGCCAACCGGTCCTCAGCAGCTCACCTTCCTGCGTCGATTTCCCGATCGGCCGATTAGGTGAACTTATCGACTCCGGCCGGTGATCATGCGCTCTCGACGCTCAGTCGCCGCGGGGTGCAGTTCGGCCAGATCTCCGCTGTTGGTGGCGGCGTCGACGACCGTCGACCGTAGCGCCCGCAGCTCCTGTCCCGGCCGGGGTGAAGTGCGATCGCCCCCATCCAACCAGGGGATTCATTTCCGTCTCTACAGTGAGCACGGCACATCGACCTGATCACGGGAGCAGCATGGGCGAAGTGGACGCGAAGCGTCTACTCCCCGATGACCTTGAGGACGTGTCCGACAGGATGGACGACCCTGTCGCAGGATGCGCCCAACAGGGAAACGGGCCGGGGCTACGCTCCGTCCTTACGCCGAACTCCGCTGGCTGGGTCTGCCGGCCTCACACCGCCGGTCTAACCTCACAGCGCGCGACCAATCCCGGCGATCAGCCCTCTCAATAGGGGATACGCACCCGGGAGTCCCCGCCGAGGCTATTTTGACCTATCCGGGTCGCACTCCCCCACAAACACAAAGGTCACGACCTCTTTTGAGTTCGTGACTTTTGCGTCTTGAGTTCGTAGAACCGCACCCAGTGGGCGAAGGGGGACTTGAACCCCCACGTCCCGAAGGACACTGGCACCTGAAGCCAGCGCGTCTGCCATTCCGCCACTCGCCCGAATGACCGAGGGAGCCTATCACGCAAATAACCCCCCGCTCCAACCGTACTAGCAGGCCGCAGCCACCGCCTAAGCCCACTCCCCCGCACCTCTGACCTGCGGCGATACGATTCTCAGAGTTCTGTGGTCACGTTTTGCCCAGGATGGCCGATACCATGCACACAGGCATCGCTGCCAGCCGACACGCTGGCGGACCTACCGTGTGAGCAGAACCACCGATAAACACCGAGGGAGGCGATCGAGAAGATGGGCGCTGTCGACCGCTTCGAACGAAAACTCGAGCACTCGGTCGGCAACGCGTTCGCCAGGGTTTTCGGTGGTTCGATCGTGCCGCAGGAAGTGGAGACCCTGCTCCGCCGCGAGGCAGACTCCGGTGCGCAGGAAGTCCGCGGCGGTCAGATTTTGGCCCCGAACGACTACGTCATTACCCTCAGTGAGCCTGATTATCACAAGGTGAGTGCCGACCCAGACATCACTTCGATCACGTTTGCCAAGCACTTGGAGGGATACATCCATGAGCAGGGGTGGCAAACGTATGGTGATGTGGTTGTCAGATTCGACCAGTCGCCCAACCTGCACACCGGACAGTTTCGCGCGCGCGGTGCGGTTAACCCCGACTCGACCACAGGCGAACCGGACTCACCTCCAGAACTTTCGTCCAACGCAGAACCAGGAGTTCCACCGATGAACGACAATCCGAGCGACCGCGGCCAGGGACAGGGTCGGCCCGCAGACGAATATTACGACGATCGCCACCCCCGTCCCGACGACGATCGCCACCCCCGTTCCGACGAGCAGCGCCAGCATCCCCCGACCGACCAGGGCGGATACCCTCCACAGGGCGAGTACCCCCCACAGGGCGAGCCCAACCATCCGCAGCGGGGCGGCTACCCCGACCAGGGCGGCTACCCGGACCGCGGTTACCCGCCCCCGGGCTACGAGCAGCGCCCGCCCGCTGGCTACGGCCCCGCGCAGGGCGGCTACCCCGACCAGGGCTATCGCCAGGCGCCCCCCGGTTACGGCCCGCCCCCCGGTGGGCAACCCAGCTATGACTACGGGCGCCCGTCGGGCCGGCCCGACGAAGGCGGCTGGGGCGGTCAGGGCCGCCCCGCCTACCCCGACCAAGGCGGCTACCCCGACCAGGGCGGCTACCCCGACCAAGGCGGCTACGGGCCTCAAGGTAGCCAGCCCTACGGTCGGCAGGAATATGCCCAGCCCGATCGCGGGCGCTACAGCGACGCTCCAGCCAGTACCGGCCACGGCGACCAGGATTACGGCAACCAGGGCTACGAGGCCGGTCAGGGCGCCTACCCCTCGACGGATGCGGCGGTCACGTTGCAGCTCGACGACGGCAGCGGTCGCACCTACCAGCTCCGCGAGGGGGCCAACGTGATCGGCCGCGGGCAGGACGCCCAGTTCCGGCTACCCGACACGGGAGTGTCCCGCAGGCACACGGAGATCCGATGGGACGGTCAGGTCGCGCTATTGTCAGACCTCAACTCCACCAACGGCACGACGGTGAACAACGCTCCGGTACAGGAGTGGCAGCTGGCTGACGGCGACGTGATCCGGCTCGGACACTCGGAGATTATCGTCCGCGTTCACTGAGGGTCGACCGCCCGGGAAGAGCGGTCTGCTGCTTGGCCCTCGCGTCGATCGTCACCCAAGTATGGTGACGGTGCCGAAAGGACGGGGACGGAGAGGACGTCAGATGCAGGGGCTGGTTCTGCAGCTGACTCGTGTCGGCTTCCTGCTTCTGCTGTGGTTGTTCATCTGGTCGGTGCTCCGCATCTTGCGCACCGACATCTACGCGCCCACCGGCGCGGTGATGGCGCGGCGGGGGCTGGCGCTGCGCGGGTCGCTGCTACCCAAGCGTGGTCGCCGAAACATCCCGCGCCAACTGGTGGTCACCGAGGGCGCGCTGACGGGTACCCGCATCCCGCTGGGCAGTCAGCCGGTGCTGATCGGTCGCGCCGATGACTCCGCGCTGGTGCTCACCGATGATTACGCTTCGACGCGCCACGCCAGGCTCTCGCCACGAGGTCCGGAGTGGTACGTAGAGGACCTGGGATCGACCAACGGCACATACCTTGACAGGGCGAAGGTGACGACGGCAGTACGGGTCCCGATGGGCACACCCGTGCGAGTCGGCAAAACCGTGATCGAGCTACGCCCATGACCCTGGTGCTTCGATACGCCGCCCGCAGTGACCGCGGTCTGGTTCGCGCCAACAATGAGGACTCCGTGTACGCCGGTGCGCGCCTGCTGGCGCTCGCCGACGGCATGGGTGGCCACGCTGCCGGGGAGGTGGCCTCGCAACTGGTGATCGCCGCCCTGGCCCACCTGGACGATGACGAGCCCGGCGGCGATCTGCTCAGCAAGCTCGCCGCCGCGGTCCGCGAGGGCAACTCGGCTATCGCCGACCACGTAGACGCCGATCCCGAGCTCGACGGCATGGGCACCACGCTGACGGCCATCCTGTTTGCGGGCAACCGGCTGGGCTTGGTGCATATCGGCGATTCTCGCGGCTACCTGCTGCGCGACGGCGAGCTCACCCAGATCACCAAAGACGACACCTTCGTGCAGACGCTGGTCGACGAGGGTCGCATCACCGCGGAGGAGGCACACAGCCACCCGCAGCGATCGTTGATCATGCGCGCGCTGACCGGACACGAGGTGGAACCGACGCTGATCATGCGTGAGGCCCACGCCGGTGACCGGTACCTACTGTGCTCCGACGGCCTGTCTGATCCAGTCAGCCACGACACCATCCTGGAGGCGCTGCAGATCGCCGATGTCGCCGAAAGCGCCGACCGGCTCATCGAATTGGCCCTGCGCGGCGGCGGACCCGACAACGTCACAGTGGTGGTGGCCGAAGTCGTCGACTACGAATACGGCCAGACCCAGCCCATCCTGGCGGGCGCGGTGTCCGGCGAGGACGATCAGAGCGTCCCACCTGACACCGCAGCCGGTCGGGCTTCAGCATTCAATCCCAAGCGCACTGCGGCCAAACGCGTTGTGCCGCAGCCTGAAGAGCCGGCGCCGCGACCCCGGTCCCGGCGCCCCATGTTCATCACCGCCGCAGTGTTGATCGTGGTGGTGCTGGCAGGGCTGGCCATCGGCCGCGAGATCGTGCGCAACAACTATTACGTGAGCGACCATGACGGCACCGTCTCGATCATGCGGGGTGTTCAGGGCTCCTTTCTCGGAGTCTCGCTGCAGGAGCCCTATCTTCTCGGCTGTTTGAACGGCCGCAACCAACTCTCCCTCATCAGCGCAGACCAGCCCCGAGACAACCTGGGCTGCCAGCTACTGAGCGTTAACGACATGTGGCCGGCCCAGCGCGCTCAGGTAGTGGCCGGATTACCGTCGGGCACGCTCGACGACGCCATCAGCCAGGTCGAGGAACTGGCCCGCAGCTACGTACTGCCGATCTGCGCACCGCAGACTCCGACATCCACCGCCACGGGCAGAGCCCCCGCGACACCACCGAAGTCCCCAGTTGCGACCCCGCCGATTCCAACCCCGCCGATTCCAACCCCGCCGACGCCCACCCCCGCATCCACGGCAGCCGCAACGGAAACCGCTGCACCCGGCGGTGCTGCGCGTACCGGTACACCTGCCGCACCCCGGACCGTCACCAGCTCCCCCGCGCCCACCACCGGGTCGCCTTCGCTTTCGCCTTCGCCTTCGCCTCCGCCGTCGGTGACCGCGCCGCCGACACCACCTGAGCCGGGAACGAACTGCCGGGTCGTGTCGTGACGACGACACAGCCGCAAGCCGCCATCGCGGTGACTCCTACCCTGCCGACCCGCCGCAACGCCGAGCTGTTTCTGCTCGCCTTCGCCGCACTGATCACCACGGTGGCGTTACTGCTCGTCGAGGGCAATCAAGAGCAGGGCCTGCGCTGGGATCTGGCGCAGTACACGATCGCCTACCTGGCACTGTTCACCGGCGCGCATCTAGCGGTGCGCCGGTTCGCTCCGTATGCCGATCCGCTTCTCCTCCCGCTGGTGGCGCTGCTGAATGGCATCGGGCTGGTGATGATTCACCGCCTCGACCTGGCCGAGGGCGAGACCACGTCGCAGGGGCTTGGCGGCACGGCCAACCAACAGATGCTGTGGACTCTGGTCGGCGTCCTCGGATTCTCCGCCGTCGTGATTTTCCTGCGCGATCACCGGATGCTGTCCCGGTACGGCTACCTGTGCGGACTGACCGGACTCATCCTGCTGACGATCCCGGCGATCCTGCCGAGCTCGCTATCCGAGCAGAACGGCGCCAAGATCTGGATCCGGTTTCCCGGCTTCTCGATTCAACCCGCGGAGTTCTCGAAGATCCTGCTGCTGATCTTCTTCGCCGCCGTGCTGGTGTCCAAGCGCAGCCTGTTCACCAGCGCCGGCACACATGTCCTGGGCATGGACCTGCCCCGGCCCCGCGACCTGGCTCCGCTGCTGGCGGCGTGGATCGCCTCGGTCGGCGTGATGGTCTTCGAGAAGGATCTCGGCACTTCACTGCTGCTCTACGCGTCGTTCCTGGTGATGGTCTACATCGCCACCGAACGGTTCAGCTGGGTGGTGATCGGGCTGACCCTGTTCGCCGCGGGAAGCATTGCGGCGTATTACCTTTTCGACCACGTCCGGGATCGGGTCCTGGCCTGGCGGGACCCGTTCGCTGACCCCGAAGGCGCCGGCTACCAGATGGTTCAGTCGCTGTTCAGCTTCGCCACCGGCGGCATCTTCGGCACCGGACTGGGCAACGGGCAGCCGGGCACCGTGCCTGCCGCGTCCACCGACTTCATCACCGCCGCCATCGGCGAAGAGCTCGGGCTGGTGGGACTGGCCGCCGTGCTGATGCTCTACACCATCGTCATCATCCGCGGTATGCGCACCGCGATCGCAGTACGCGACAGCTTCGGCAAGCTACTGGCCGCGGGGCTGGCCACCACCCTGGCGATCCAGCTGTTCATCGTGGTCGGCGGTGTCACCAAGCTGATCCCGCTGACCGGTCTCACCACCCCCTGGATGTCCTACGGCGGGTCGTCGCTGGTGGCCAACTACCTGCTATTGGGAATCCTGGTCTGTATCTCGCACGCGGCCCGCCGGCCGCTCGGTACCGGCCCGCTTCCGTTGCCGCCCATCGCAGCCGCAAGCACCGAGGTGATCGGGAAGGTATGAACACCTCACTGCGCCGCACCTCGATGATGATCATGGCCCTGATCGTGCTGTTGCTGGCCAACGCCACCCTGACCCAGGTCTTCACCGCCGACGGCCTGCGCTCGGATCCGCGCAACCAGCGGGTGCTGCTCGACGAGTACTCCCGCCAGCGCGGCCAGATCTCGGCGAGCGGGCAACTGCTGGCCTACTCGGTGTCCACGGATGGCCGCTTCCGGTTCCTGCGTGTCTACCCCAACCCGATGGCCTTCGCACCCGTGACCGGCTTCTACTCGCTGAGTTACTCGAGCACCGGTCTGGAGCGCGCCGAAGACACCATCCTCAACGGGTCCGACCAGCGTCTGTTCGGTCGCCGACTTGCCGACTTCTTCACCGGCCGGGACCCGCGTGGCGGCAATGTCGCGACCACGATCAATCCATCGGTACAGCAGGCGGCCTGGGATGCGATGCAGGCCGGCTGCGATGGGCCGTGCAAGGGCGCGGTGGTCGCCCTGGAGCCGTCAACCGGCAAGATTCTGGCGATGGTCTCGTCCCCGTCCTATGACCCGAACCTGTTGGCTACCCACGACATCGCCGAGCAGGCGACCGCCTGGCAGGAACTGCGCGACGACGCCGACTCGCCGCTGATGAACCGGGCTATCTCCGAGACCTACCCGCCTGGGTCGACCTTCAAGGTCCTCACCACCGCAGCAGCCCTGCAGGCCGGGGAAACTCCGGAATCCGAGGTGACCGCGCAGCCCGAGATCGCCCTGCCCGACAGCACAGCGATGCTGGAGAACTTCGGCGGTACGCCATGCGGCACTGAGCCGACGACCAACCTGCGCTACGCATTCGCCCACTCCTGCAACACCGCCTTCGTCCAACTGGGTATCCGCACCGGCGCTGACGAGCTGCGCTCCACCGCACGCGCATTCGGGGTGGATGTCGTGCCCGCGGCCATCCCGTTGCAGGTCGCCGAATCCACCATCGGCCCGATCTCCGACGACGCGGCCCTGGGGATGTCGAGCATCGGGCAGAAAGACGTGGCACTGACGCCGCTGCAGAACGCGATGATCGCAGCGACCGTCGCGAACAAGGGCATCACGATGCAGCCCTACCTGGTCGAAAGCCTGAAAGGACCCGACCTCTCCGACATCGCCACCACGACGCCCAGCGAAGTGCGTCGGGCCGTGTCGGAGCAGGTCGCGGATACACTGACGGACTTGATGGTCGCCGCCGAGCAGGTGACTCAGCAGAAAGGGACCCTCGCCGGCGTGCAGATCGCATCCAAGACCGGCACTGCGGAGCACGGCACGGACCCCCGCAACACACCGCCGCATGCCTGGTACATCGCCTTCGCGCCCGCAGAGGCACCCAAGGTCGCGGTCGCGGTGCTGGTGGAGAACGGCGGGGATCGTCTTTCGGCAACCGGTGGCGCGGTGGCGGCCCCGATCGGACGCGCCACCATCGCCGCCGCACTTCGGGAGGCCTCATGAGCGCCCGAAGACGAGCAGGAGTGAGGATCGCAGCGAGGGCCGCTGAGCGCTTGCGCGAAGAGGAGATGACACACGAGCGAGGACCGGAACGAGTGGGGGTCGAGCCATGAGCGCCCGCGTCGGGGTGACCCTGTCCGGCCGCTACCGGCTGCAACGGCTGATCGCTACCGGCGGCATGGGTCAGGTGTGGGAGGGTTTGGATTCCCGGCTGGGACGACGCGTCGCGGTCAAGGTGCTCAAGGCCGAGTACTCGACCGACGCGGAGTTCATCGAGCGGTTCCGCTCCGAGGCGCGCATGGTCGCGATGCTCAACCACCCGGGTATCGCCGGTGTGTACGACTACGGCGAGACCGACCTGGACGGTGAGGGACGGACCGCCTACCTGGTGATGGAACTGGTCAACGGTGAGCCGCTGAACTCGGTGATCAAACGAACCGGACGGCTGTCGTTGCGGCACGCGCTGGACATGCTCGAACAAACCGGTCGGGCGCTGCAGGTCGCCCACACAGCAGGGCTGGTGCACCGCGACGTCAAGCCGGGAAACATCCTGATCACACCCAACGGCCAGGTGAAGCTGACCGACTTCGGCATCGCCAAGGCCGTCGATGCCGCGCCCGTCACCCAGACCGGCATGGTGATGGGCACCGCGCAGTACATCGCGCCGGAACAGGCACTGGGCCATGACGCCACCGCCGCAAGCGACGTTTATTCGCTCGGCGTGGTCGGCTACGAGTCGCTTTCGGGCAAGCGGCCGTTCATCGGCGAGGGTGCGCTGACCGTGGCGATGAAGCACATCAAGGAGAGCCCTCCCCCGCTGCCCGCCGACCTGCCGCCCAACGTCCGGGAACTGATCGAGATCACGCTCGTCAAGAACCCCGGCATGCGCTACAAGTCCGGCGGTAACTTTGCCGACGCGGTCGCCGCGGTCCGCTCCGGACGCCGGCCGCCCCGGCCCAACGCCGCACCGTCGCACCGACGTGCCGCACCCACCGCGGTGCCGGCTGCGGTCTCGGCCCGTGCCGCCGAGGTCGCCGCGCGCCCGCCTGCCCCGGTGCCACGCCCCCGCACCACCGGAAGTCACCACCGCTCGGCTCCGCCGGCTCGAAGCACCTTCTCGTCGGGGCAGCGCGCACTATTGTGGGCCGCCGGGGTGCTGGGGGCGCTGGCAATAGTCATCGCGATCCTGATCGTGCTGAACGCACAGGACCGCAGAGACCGCGCCCCCGCGCCCTCCACCGTCACCGAAACGGCGACATCGCAGGCCCCGGCGCCCGAGGCGCCGCAGACTCCCGGTGCCGCGGCTCCGACGGTGAATTGGCATCCCCGGTCCTCAGAACAGGCGGTGCGATGAACACTCCACAGCACCTTTCCGACCGGTACGAAGTCGGCGAGATCTTGGGCTTCGGCGGAATGTCGGAGGTCCATCTGGCCCGCGACCTGCGGCTGCACCGAGACGTTGCGATCAAGGTGCTGCGTGCCGACTTGGCGCGCGACCCGAGCTTCTATCTGCGGTTCCGCCGGGAAGCGCAGAACGCGGCGGCCCTCAATCACCCCGCGATCGTGGCGGTGTACGACACCGGTGAGGCGGAGACGTCGACCGGCCCGCTCCCCTACATCGTGATGGAGTACGTCGACGGCGTCACGCTGCGCGACATCGTCCACGGTGAAGGACCGATGCCGACGCAGCGCGCCATCGAGGTCATCGCCGACGCCTGCCAGGCCCTCAACTTCAGCCATCAGCACGGCACCATCCACCGCGATGTCAAGCCCGCCAACATCATGATCAGCAAGACCGGTGCGGTGAAGGTGATGGATTTCGGCATCGCCCGAGCGCTCGCCGACGCCGCCAATCCGGTCACCCAGACCGCCGCGGTGATCGGCACCGCGCAGTACCTGTCGCCCGAGCAGGCCCGCGGCGAGAAGGTCGACGCGCGCTCTGATGTGTACTCACTGGGCTGTGTGCTCTACGAGGTCCTCACCGGCGATCCGCCCTTCGTCGGTGACTCCCCCGTCGCCGTGGCCTACCAGCACGTCCGGGAGGACCCCGTGCCGCCGTCGGAGCGGAACAGCGGCATCTCCCCCGAACTCGACGCGGTTGTGCTCAAGGCGCTGGCCAAGAATCCCGACAACCGGTACCAGACGGCCGCCGAGATGCGTACCGATCTCGTCAGGGTGCACAGCGGCGAGACGCCGGACGCCCCGAAGATCTTCACCGATGCCGAGCGGACGTCGATGCTGTCCGCGGCACCTTCGCAATACCGCACCGCGCGCATCGAGGCGATGGGCTCCTACGAACCCCGCTACGGAGAACGCCGGCGCCGCAGTTCGGTCGCGCGGTGGTTGGCGGCCGTGGCGATCCTGGCGGTGCTGACCGTGGTGGCCACCATCTCCATCAATTCATTCGGTGGTACCACCCGCGACGTAGCGGTGCCCGACGTCACTGGTCAGGTTTCCGACGATGCGATCGCCGCATTGCAGAACCTCGGGTTCAGGACCACCTTGCAGCGGACCCCGGACTCCAAGGTTCCACCCGATCACGTCATCAGCACCGATCCGGCCGCGAGCACCTCGGTGGAAGCGGGCGACGAGATCACCCTGAACGTCTCGACCGGTCCCGAGCAGCGCGAGGTTCCCGATGTCTCCAACATGAGCTATGCCGACGCGGTGAAAAAGCTCACGGCCGCGGGCTTCGGCCGCTTCCGGCAGACCACGTCGGCGTCGCTCCCCGAACACAAGGACCGCGTGATCTCCACGCTGCCACCCGCCAACCAGACCTCGGCGATCACCAACGAGATCACGCTCGTCGTGGGGACCGGGCCGGAGACAGCTGCGCTGCCCGATTGCGTCGGCCAGACCGTCGCGGTGTGCCAGGAGATTCTTTCGGCGTCCGGGTTCGCCACATCCGTGCCGGTCCAGGTCGACAGCACCAGGGCGGAAGGACAGGTACTCGGCACCGATCCCGCTGCGGCCCAAACTATTCCACTGGACACGGTGATCCAGATCCAGGTATCGCGGGGCAACCAGTTCATGATGCCGGATCTGACCGGAATGTTCTGGACCGACGCCGAGCCGCGACTACGCGCGCTGGGCTGGACCGGCATCTTGGACAAGGGCGGTGATGTGCGGGACAGCGGCCAGCGCACCAACGCCGTTGTGAGTCAGAGCCCGGCGTCGGGCTCCGCGGTGAACTTCGGTGGTCGGGTCACGCTGAACTTCGCGTCGTAGCGGCCTGCACCGCGCTGGCGACCTCATCCTCGAGGCGGCGCACGAGGTCCTCAGCGGGTGCGGTGCCGCAGTAGGCCAGCCAGTTAGCCAATATCCGGTGCCCACCCTGGGTCAGGATCGATTCGGGGTGGAACTGCACGCCGTGTATCGGCAGGTCGACGTGGCGCACCCCCATGATGACGCCGTCCTTCCCGTCGCTGCGCTCGCCCCGGTCAGCGCGGGCCTCGCCCCGGTCGGCGTGGTCGGCGTGGTCGGCGTGGGCAATCACTTCGAGCTGCTCCGGGATTGTCTCGGGCAGGATCGTCAACGAGTGATACCGCGTGGCGACAAATGGATTCGGAAGACCCTTCAGCACACCGGTGTTCGAGTGGTGGACGGTGCTGGTCTTGCCGTGCAGCAGCTCGGGCGCCCGATCCACGGTGCCCCCGAACGCCACGCCGATGGCCTGGTGCCCCAGACACACACCCAGTAACGGCGTCCGGGCAGCTGCGCACGCATTGACCATCGGAATGCAGGCCCCGGCACGCTCGGGAATGCCCGGGCCGGGGCTGAGCAACACCCCGTCGAACTCCCTGGCCGCGTCGGCGAGGTCGTTCTCGGTGGCCAACCGGTCGTCGTCATTACGCCACACCGTCGCGTGGACGCCAAGCTGGCCCAGGTATTGGACCAGGTTGAACACGAAGCTGTCGTAGTTGTCGAGGACCAAGACCTGCATCGCAACAGGCTACCGCCGGCGAATCCGGCGCGGTTGACCACGCTGTGCGGTGCTGCTGCCGGTGATTTGGGGCACCACCGCGCCCGACTCACTAATAGCCAAGCGGGCCGACGGGTTGCGCGAATTTCATCCGGACGGCCTGCCCGTGACCGACCAGCTCGACCTGGCCGGGGTCTTCGGTGTAGCCCAGGCCGAACCGCGCGGCGTACCGCTTGTAGAGCGTGACCATCGGGGCCGCAGACAGCGCCTCCTGCATCGCCGCAGCGTCGCCGATCGCCGAGATGACGTAGGGCGGGCTGTAGGTACGCCCGTTGAGCAGCAGCGTGTTCCCCACGCACCGTGGTACCGAGGTCGCGATGATGCGCTGGTCCTGCATCTGGATACCCTCAGCGCCCGCGCGCCAGAGGGCATTGAGCACGGCCTCGATGTCCTGCTGGTGCACGACGAGGTCGTCGGGGGAGGCGTCGCGGGGAAACCGGCCCCCGGAGTCACGCTGGGCGTCCTCGAGGGTCACCACCAGGCCGGCCCCCTCTATCGGGGTCAGACCCGCCGGCCCGCTCATGACATCGGTGCGGTGGACGATCGCGGCCAACGCCGCATCCGCAGCGGGGGAGCCACCGTGGTGGTTGTCGATCTTGCCGACCGCGGCATCGCGCGCGACGGTCAATCGGTCCACGGACTGCTGGACATCGCGAACGAGATCGACGAGACGGGGCGCGTCGCTACGGCGGATCTCGTCGCCACCGGAGACACTGTGCGTCGCTCCCAATAGCAGGCCCGCGGCAACACACACCACTGGGACGCCCCAGCCCCACGCCGATCGTGGCCCCGTGGCACCACTGCGGTCTGTCATCGGTTTCGTCTCCTGCTGGGATGGCCGAGGGGGCTGCGTTAGGCTTTGGTCTACCCAACGTCGTCATAGACCAACGTCGTCCTAAACCATCGTCGCACTGGCGACGCCGATCGTCCGAAGGTACCCATGCCTAAGTCCAAGGTCCGCAAGAAGCACGACTTCACCATCAACCCGGTGAGCCGGACGCCGGTCAAGGTGAAGGCCGGGCAGTCCGGCAACTGGTTCGTCGTGCTGTTTGTCAGTCTGATGCTGATCGGACTGGCGTGGTTGATCGTGTTCCAGTTGGCCGGCAGCGGATTCGACGCGCCGAGCTACTTGCAGTGGATGGCCGATCTCAACGTGTGGAACTACGCCATCGCCTTTGCTTTCATGATCACCGGGTTATTGCTCACCATGCGCTGGCGGTAACACCGACCCGCACCGAGATGAATTCGTCTTGGCTGCCTGTCGTTATTCTGCCCGCAACCTGGTTGTTACCGGATCACATCGATGTGATTCATCCACATTGGGGATAGCGCCTGTGGATAAAGCGCATCTACCGCGGTAGGAGGGTGTGACTTGTCAACTGGGCAATCGCAGTGGGGTCCACCGGCAGCAGGCATCATCGCGGCCGGAATTCTCGGGGTCGTCCTGGGCTTGGGCGCTCTGACGCTGGTCACGGACCCACCCGGGCGCGCGCTCGTTGGCCTGGCCGGGGTCGGGTTGCTGGTGTTTACCGTGATGTCTTGGCGCGGACGTCCGAAACTGGAAATCGCCGATCAGGTGCTGGTATTCAACGGCTGGTGGCACACCCTGCGACTCGCTCGCACCGATATCAAACTGATCCGGATCACCGAGTTCCGCCGGATCGGCCGCAAGGTCCGCCTGCTCGAGATCGACGCGACCGACGGCCGTCTGATGGTGCTCAGTCGTTGGGATCTCGGCACAGACCCGTTGCAGGTCCTCGACGCGCTCACCGACGCCGGTTTTGCCCCCGGCCCCGGGTGATTTCGGCGTACTTCGTCACGGTCAGCGTGACGAAGTACGCCGAAATCGCTAGGAGACGGTGACCGACTCGATCACGACCGCCTCGGCGGGCCGGTCGTTGCGGTCGGTCGCAGTAGCGCCGATCGCGTCGACGACTTTCTGCGATTCGGGATCGACGACCTCGCCGAAGATCGTGTGCTTGCGGTTCAGGTGCGGTGTCTTGCCGACTGTGATGAAGAACTGCGAACCGTTGGTGCCCGGGCCCGCGTTGGCCATCGCCAACAGGTAGGGCTTGTCGAACCCCAGCTCGGGGTGGAACTCATCGGCGAACTGATAACCCGGACCGCCGCGGCCAGTTCCGGTCGGGTCGCCACCCTGCAACATGAAGCCGGAGATCACACGATGGAACACCGCCCCGTCGTAGAACGGGCCCGAGGATCCGCCTGAGGCGTTCTCGGTGCTGTAGTCCTTGGTGCCTTGCGCCAGGCCGACGAAGTTGGACACCGTCTTCGGAGCGTGGTTTCCGAACAGGGCAATCTTGATGTCGCCGCGGTTGGTATGCAGGGTCGCGGTCGCTGTCTGAATGGGACTCGTCACGGGAAGCCAGTGTGCCACGCCGGGTCTGCTGGCCAACCGGCCACCTTCTGGTCGCATAGATGGCAGGCTTGGGGTACGAGTTCCGTCAGTGGCGAAAGAGGTGGCACATGCGCTCCGAAACCGTAGACCGATTGACCCCGAGCCAACGGCTCGGCCGAGGCCTGAAGTACTCCGCAGTCGGCCCGGCCGATGTCGCCATGGGAGCGCTGGGTGTCGGGCGAGACTCGGCGCGCTCGTCGGCGGCATGGCTTGGCAATCGCTATCGCCGCGGACAGGTCGCCCGTCAGCTGAAGGCCGATCTCGCCTCGGCGCAGGATGCCGTCGCGGCGGAGATATCGGCAGCCCAGGAAGTGGCCGCCAACCTCCCCGAAGCGCTGGAGAAGGCTCGCTGGTCGCGCGGCCGTCGTGGGCCACTGCTGTTGGCCGGAGTCGGTGTCGCGGTGCTGGCCGGCGGAGCGGTGGCCTTCGCGGTCATCCGTCGCTCGTCACAGCCGGAGCCCTCGCCGCTGCCCCCCAGCGTCGACATCACTCCCAAGCCATAGCGACCCCAAGCCATAGCGACCCGGGCCGCCAACGTTGACCTGTGGAGTCACCGGGCATGTTGTCGTGGAACGGACACGGTTGCCCGTAACCACCTCTTGTGGAGCCTAGGAGAATCGAACTCCTGACATCTGCCTTGCAAAGGCAGCGCTCTACCAACTGAGCTAAGGCCCCCGGTGCCGTTCAGGAAGGCGCGTCGGCTGCTGCGTGCCACACCTCGGCACTGTGCTGGGTGCGCCAGACAGTCAGCGCGGCAGCAACGGCGATCGCGGCGGACAACACCAACGCCATCTTCATCGATGTGCACCTTCCCGTGGGGCTAGGAGGACTCGAACCTCCGACCTCTTCGTTATCAGCGAAGCGCTCTAACCACCTGAGCTATAGCCCCGTTCACCCCGCGGGGGGACTCCCGCGAGCGGGGGCCGAGCGCCGAGATTACCGCACGGACCTGCTGCGACCCAAACCCGAAGCACGCACCGTCAGTCGCGGTCGGCCAAGGTCACCTCGACGCCGCCGACCAGATCGGTCGTCAGGTTGTAAATGAACACTCCGATGGTCGCCACGCCGGTCAGCAGCACGATGTTCACCAGACCGATCAACGCGGCCCCGCCGAAGATGGTGCCGCTGGAGACGAGTTCGCCGCCGGTGCTTCCGCTGGCACTGGTCAACAGGTCGCCGACGTTGCTATTGAGCTTGCTCCACACACCCATGCCGCCAAGCACCAGATAGAGGAACGCAACCGCGATCATCCATACGAAGAACAGCGCAACCGACAGCACCAACGACACCTTCAGTGCGCTCCAAGGATCGATGCGCCGGATTTGCATGCTTGCCCGCACCGGACCTGTGTGCTGACGAGAGGCGACCTGCACGGCTCTGCCGGAGGCCGGCGCAGCCGCGGGGGTCGGCGCCTTCGTTGGCTGCTCGATCGCCGGTCGATCGACCGGCTTGCGTTGCTGCTGGGGCCGGGGCGGTGTGTCCGACAAATCCGGCAGCTCGCTGGCGTACCCCGCCGAACTTCCTTCGGCGCGGTTGCCCGGCTCAGCGCGAGCGCCTTCGGTGCGCACCCCCTCGTTGCGCGCACCGCGCACAGCCGGTTCGGCGTCAGGCGTGCCCGTCGGAGTAGCCGGCGCTCCGGCGATGAAGCGATTCAGCCGGGCGTCCAGGCCCGAGGTGGCGCCCCGGGCACCGTCGGCCTGCGGTGGCGCTTCAGTTGGCTGTTGTTGCTCTTTGGCCCGCGTGCCCGGGCCGCGCTGCCACGGCGGTACCTCGCCTTGCTCGGCACTGCGCGCCGGTACCGGGCTCGACGGTGGCGGACCACTGTGCGACGCGGCGTTCCCCAGTGCGCCACCCTCGGGACCTGATCCTGCGGAGCCCGCGGATCCCGCATCGGAGCCATCGGCCCGGCCGGACCCATCGCCTGCACGCGGGTATCCCGGCTCCTTCGGTGAACTCACCTGGGACTCCTTAGCTCAGTGCCTACTGCGTCAGGCAGTCGATGTCGTTCAGCCAGCCGATGTCGCATTACGAGTCGTTCGACTCATCCACTGCGTCATCGTCGGCATCCCCTTCAGCATTGCGTGCAACGGCAATCAGTGTGTCGCCATCGCCGAGGTTCATCAAGCGCACCCCCTTGGTCTGCCGTCCGGCCTTGCGGACCTGACGTGCCCTGGTGCGAATGACCCCGCCTCCGGAGGTGATGGCGTACAACTCAGTCTCGTCGTCGACGATCAACGCTCCGACCAGAGTGCCACGCCGCTTGTCGTACTGGATCGTAAGGATGCCTTTGCCACCCCGGCCCTGGGCGGCGTACTCCTCGATGGCGGTCCGCTTGGCATAGCCGCCCGACGTCGCTACCAGCAAGTATGTGCCCTCGATCACGACGTTCAGTGACAGCAGGCGGTCCTCTTCGTTGAACCGCATCCCCTGCACGCCCGAGGTTGCACGGCCCATCGGCCGCAGCGCCTCATCGGTTGCCGAGAAGCGGATCGACTGACCCTTCGCCGACACCAGCAGCAGGTCGTCATCGGCCGAGCACAACACGGCGCCCACCAACTCGTCGCCATCGCGGAGATTGACCGCGACGATCCCGCCCGACCGGTTGGAGTCGAAATCAACCAATCTGGATTTCTTCACCAGTCCATTGCGGGTGGCGAGCACGAGATAGGGCGCGTCTTCGTAGCTCTTGATCTGGATGACCTGGGCGATGCGCTCCTCGGGCTGGAATGCCAGCAAGTTCGCCACATGTTGACCGCGCGCCGTGCGCAACGCCTCGGGCAGATCGTAGGCCTTCGCCCGGTACACCCGGCCCTGGGTCGTGAAGAACAGAATCCAGTCGTGGGTGGAGCACACGAAGAAGTGGTTGACGATGTCGTCCTGCTTGAGACCGGCACCCTGGACACCCTTGCCGCCGCGCCTCTGGCTGCGATACAGGTCGGACTTGGTCCGCTTGGCGTAGCCGGTCTCGGTGATCGTCACGACGACCTCTTCGCGCGCGATCAGATCTTCGTCGGCGACATCACCGTCGGCCGGGATGATCCGGGTGCGCCGATCGTCTCCGTACTTGTCGACGATCTCCTTGAGCTCGTCCCGCACGATCGACCGCTGGCGTTCGGGCTTGGCCAGGATGTCCTCGAGGTCGGCGATCTCGGCCTCGATCTTGGCGAGGTCGTCGACGATCCGCTGCCGTTCCAGGGCGGCCAGCCGCCGCAGCTGCATGTCCAGGATCGCCTGCGCCTGAATCTCGTCGATGTCCAGCAGCTCGATCAGGCCGGCCCGCGCGATGTCCACGGTCTCCGAAGCCCGGATCAGCGCAATGACCTCGTCGAGCGCGTCAAGTGCCTTGACCAGGCCGCGTAGTACGTGGGCCCGCTCGTTGGCCTTACGCAGCCGATAGGTGGTGCGCCGGATGATCACTTCGAGTTGGTGCGCGACGTAGTAGCGCAGCATCTGGTCGATCCGCAGGGTGCGGGGCACCCCGTCGACGATGGACAGCATGTTGGCACCGAAGCTGGTCTGCAGCTGGGTGTGCTTGTGCAGGTTGTTGAGCACGACCTTGGCGACGGCGTCCCGCTTGATCTCGACCACGATGCGCAGGCCTATGCGATCGCTGGATTGGTCCTCGATATTCGAGATGCCTGCCATCTTGCCGTCGCGGACCTGTTCGGCGATCGAGGTGATGAAGTTGTCGTGGTTCACCTGGTAGGGCAGCTCGGTGATGACGATGGAGGTGCGACCGCGTGAATCCTCCTCGATCTCCACGACGCCGCGCATCCGGATGGAGCCCCGCCCAGTGGTGTAGGCATCCGAAATCCCTTGTGAACCAACGATTAATCCTCGGGTGGGGAAGTCCGGCCCCTTGACCCGCTCGCATACCGCAGTAAGGGTGGCTTCCTCGTCAGCCTCATGGTTCTCCAGGCACCAATACACCGCGTCCGCGAGTTCGCGCAGATTGTGCGGCGGAATGTTGGTGGCCATGCCCACCGCGATGCCGCCGGATCCGTTGGCCAGCAAGTTGGGGAACCGGCTGGGCAGAACTGTCGGCTCCTGCACCCGGCCGTCGTAGTTCGGGACGAAATTGACTGTCTCCTCGTCGATTTCGCGCAGCATCTCCATCGCCAGGGGAGTGAGGCGGGCCTCGGTATTGTGGCTGACGAACCCATTCGTGATGAAGGAGTGGTCATCGGTGTCCACCCGCAGGCTGTACACCGATTGCACACCGGCATCGACAACCGACGCCACCCGCGCGTAGTAGAACCTGCCGTCAGTGAGATCGGCTGCGACGGAGCGGACATCGGCGTCCGCGATATGGCCCAGGATCTCTGCGCCGTCCCGCTGCCAACGGGACAATCTGTCGATGTTGTGCTTGCGCAGCCACTCCTTGTCGACCCAACCACCACCGCTGTGTCCGCGGATGAACGCAGCCAGCCCCGGGACGTAGTCGGTGCCCAAACCACCGGCCTTCGCCGGCAACGCCGCCAGAATACCTTCCAGCTTCACCTGCTTAATTCCACCGAAACCAATCTGTAGGGCAAAGGTTTCCGCGTGAGCGCGGTTAGTGATGACGACCTTGTGCTCGCCGGTGGCGTGCAGATAGCGACGGGAGATGACACCAAATTCCAGCAGCATCTGCTGGACATCCTTCGCGAGTTGCCCACTCCGAGTCGAATAGGAGACCTGGATGGTGTTGCGGGGCAGCGCAGAACAGGATCCGTCACCTTCGAAGAGTGCGCCGAGGAATGCTCGCTTCACCGCGGCGGCGGACTGCCAGAGCCACTGCGGCACCACCTTGTCCGCTGAACGCTGGCCGAGAAGTTCGGCCAGACAGCTCGTGTGGACCGCCTTCATGTTTTGGATGTCCAGTTCCAGGAGGTTCGAGCCTGAACCAATCGTCCTCTCATAGACATATCGCGGCCCACCGACCACGGCGTCGAACGCTGCGAGAACCATGTTGAAGTATTCGCGGTCAAGGTTGTTGAAACCCGCGCGCTGCTTAGACACGAAGCCTTCGCTGATGAAAGCCCCCACCAGGGTCGCCTCCAGTGTTTCCCGCCATTCCGCTGGTCCGAACTCTGTCGGTGGTGTCCTCTGGATGGCGACGCAGTCGTTCGGCCGAATCTCCTCGATGAGCTTCCACAAAAGCGTTGGTACACCTGCTACATCCACCAGGCACAGGAGGGGATGGTTCGCGGTACCTGTTACGGAATATCCCTCTGCCGTTGTCACCGTGTAGCTCTCGTGTTCGCCAGAATGGAACAAGCGATCGGCTGCGATCGGATTACCGTGCCGATCCAGCACTTTCGTATCGACGACGTTGTCGGAGTTCGGCCGTGCGCCCGGGACGATATCCCCGATTCGAACTGACTGCCCAAAGGGCAGTCGCACGAGAGCCTCGCCCGAAACGCAATACCTCATGGCCGCCGGTGGATCGTTGCCCGGCGAACCGAAGTTCCCCTGGCCATCGACGAGCGGGTAGCGCAGCGACCACGGCTGCGCCATGCGCACCAAGGTGTCATAGATCGACGAATCGCCGTGCGGGTGATAGTTGCCCATCGTCTCGGCGACCGAGCGCGCTGACTTCGCGTGGCCACGGTCGGGCCGGAACCCCGAGTCGAACATTGCGTAGAGCACCCGCCGGTGTACGGGCTTGAGCCCGTCGCGCACCTCCGGCAGCGCACGGCCCACGATCACGCTCATGGCGTAGTCGATGTAGCTGCGCTGCATCTCCTGCTGGATGTCGACGGGGACGATGCGGTCGCCGGCTTCGTCGCCGGGGGGCAGGGTGGTGTCGGTCAATGGACTTCCTTCTCTTCAATCCCTGTCGGCCTCCCAGCCGAACGTGAAGTTGTCGTCACGGTAGGTGCCGAATGCGCGGGCAACTTCACGCTCGACACGCTAGACATCCTCGACACGCTAGACATCGAGGAAGCGGACATCTTTGGCGTTGCGGGTGATGAAGCTGCGCCGCGCTTCGACGTCTTCGCCCATCAGGATCGTGAACAGTTCGTCGGCCGAGGCAGCGTCGTCGAGCGTGATCTGCCGAAGTACCCGGGCCGACGGATCCATGGTGGTCTCCCAAAGCTCCTTGGCATCCATCTCGCCCAAGCCTTTGTAACGCTGGATTCCGTCTTCGGTGTTGATTTTCCGGCCGGCCGCCCGACCGGTTTCCAACAGTCCGTCGCGTTCGCGATCGGAGTACGCGAACTCCGGTTCGGACCGCTGCCACTTCAACTTGTACAGCGGAGGTTGTGCCAGGAAGACGTGCCCATTCTCGATGAGCGGCTTCATGAACCGGAACAACAGCGTCAAAAGCAGCGTCGAAATGTGCTGGCCGTCAACATCGGCGTCGGCCATCAGCACGATCTTGTGATAGCGCAGCTTCGGGAGGTCGAACTCGTCCTTGATACCGGTGCCGAGCGCGGTGATGATGGCCTGCACTTCGGTGTTCTTAAGAACCCGGTCGATGCGCGCCTTCTCGACGTTGATGATCTTGCCGCGCAACGGGAGAATCGCCTGGAACATGGAGTCGCGGCCGCTCTTTGCCGAACCGCCGGCCGAATCACCCTCCACGACATAGAGTTCCGATTTGCTCGGGTCGGTTGACCGGCAGTCGGCGAGCTTGCCGGGCAGCCCGCCGATGTCGGTCGCACTCTTGCGGCGCACCAGTTCTCGCGCCTTGCGGGCGGCCATCCGGGCCTGCGCAGATGAAACTGCCTTGTTGACAACGGTTTTGGCCTCGGCTGGGTTGGCCTCGAACCAGTGCGCTAACTGCTCGTTGCAGATCTTCTGGACGAAAGACTTGACTTCGGTATTTCCGAGTTTGGTCTTGGTTTGGCCCTCGAACTGTGGGTCGCTGACCTTAACTGAGATCACCGCCGCCAGCCCCTCACGAATATCGTCGCCGGTGAGGTTGGGGTCCTTGTCTTTGAGGAGCTTCTTGTCCTTGGCGTACTTGTTCACCACCGTGGTGAGCGCACTGCGGAAACCTTCTTCGTGCGTGCCGCCTTCGTGGGTGTTGATGGTGTTGGCGAAGGTGTGCACGGATTCGGAGTAGCCGTTGTTCCACTGCATGGCGATCTCGACTTCGTGGCCGGGACCCTTACCGTCGAAGTCGATGATGCTCTGCTGCAGAGCAGGTTTGGTGCGGTTGATGTGCTTGACGTAGTCAACGAGGCCACCAGGGTAATGGAAGACGCGGTGCTTGACCCGGTGCGGACGCGTCGCTTCAGCTGCCTTCTCGTCGGCCGACTTTGGCGCTTCGGCAGTGTCGCTCACGACATCGTCGACCACCTGTTCGGCGGTGACGCGCTCGTCGGTGAGGTCGATGGTCAGCCCCTTGTTGAGGAAGGCCATTTCCTGAAGGCGGCGGGCGACGGTCTCGAAGTCGTACACGGTGGTCTCGAAGATGTCAGGGTCTGCCCAGAACCTGATGGCGGTGCCGGTCTTCGTGGTCGTACCGCCCTGCTTCAGAGTGCCGGGCACGGAGCGGTCGTAGTACTGGAACCACTCGTGGCCGTCGCGCAGGACGGTGGCCTCGAGTCGAGTGGACAGGGCGTTGACTACCGACACACCGACCCCGTGCAGACCGCCACTGACGCTGTATCCGCTGTCCTCGCCGCCGAACTTGCCACCGGCGTGCAGTTGGGTCATGACGACGTCGATCGTGGGGGGACCGCTGGCGTGTTTCTCGACCGGGATGCCGCGGCCATCATCGGTGACCTGGACACTGCCGTCACCCAGAATCGCGACGTCGACCCGGCTGGCGTAGCCGGCCATCGCCTCATCGATCGCGTTGTCCACGACCTCCCAAACCAGGTGGTGCAGGCCGCGTTCACCGGTGGACCCGATGTACATGCCCGGACGTTTGCGAACGGCCTCCAAGCCCTCCAGAATTGTGATAGCGGAAGCGCCATACTCTTTGGAAGCGCTCTTTTTTTGGGCAGCCACGTTGGACGCGTCTCCTTGGGGTTTCGCGGGTGATCTTCTACCGAGGGACGACGGGCCCCCGCGGATCTCTGCCCAAGTCTACCGTCAGACACCGTCAGCACCGACCCAGAGGCCGCGTTTCTACGCACCTATTTGCGCCGCCTGCTGAATATTTCGAATATCGATGAGTCCCGACGCTTGAGAGTTGTGGATAAATGCTTGTCGGCGCTCTCAGCCCGTGGTAGAGCGCGGTCCTATCCGTAGGTGTCGCGCGGCCCGCGGCCCGGCACACGATACTTTCCTTTCCGCCACGTCGGACCTACCGGGCCGACGATCTTCAACTTCGTCACCACCCCGTCGCCGACGGCGGCGGCGATCTTGGCCAGCAGTTGGGACTGAACCATGCGCAACTGGGTCGCCCAGGCGGTTGACTCCGCCGACACCGTGAGAACACCATCGTGCAGTGAGGTCGGTGACGCGTGCGCCGCGATCTGTTCGCCGACTACGGCGCGCCATCGTCCGAACACCGAACCCTCGGCCACCCGTCCGGACCATCCCCGGCTGCGCGCGAGATCACCGGTGGCAGCCCCGAGGAGTTGGGGATCACGGCCGTCGGGAGTCGGACCCGACCACCGGCGTCTGCTGTTGCCCGCGACCCGGCGCGGCGCCGGAGAATTTCGTCCGTGCCCGACGTTCTTACCCTGGACCCGCGCCGCACCCCGCGCCGCCTCCAACGTGCGACGTACCAGGTCCATCCCCTTGAGCCGAGCCAGATCAGCAGGCGGTTCGAAAGCCGCGCCCGCATCGACGCCCTTGTCCTGCGGGTCTTGATCGTCGCCACTGGTCATTGCTGCACCTCCGAGATACGACCATCGTCTCGGTCGCGCATAGTGATGTTGATCCGGCGCACATCCCAGTCCGTCGGGATGTCGTCGTGCACCGCGGCGGTCACCAGTACCTGCTCTGCAGACCCGGCGACCTGCGAGAGCGCCGCGCGTCGAGCAGTATCGAGTTCGGCGAATACATCGTCGAGTAACAGCACCGGATCTCCACCTTCGGCACGCAACAGTTCGTAGGCCGCCAGCCGCAGAGCAAGGGCGACCGACCACGATTCCCCATGGCTGGCAAATCCTTTCGCCACCTGATCCCCGAGGCGCAACTCCAGATCATCGCGGTGCGGTCCGACAAGGCAGACGCCGCGTTCCAATTCTGCAGCGCGACGACGCCCCAACGTATCCAACAATGCGGCCTCGAATACCGCCGCGTCGGCGACGCCTGCCGCCGCTTCCCTTTCGACGACTTCGACGCCGCTGCGGTAGCGGATCGTCGCGGGCCGAGCTTCCGGGGCCAATAATTGATAGGCCTTTTCCACCTCCGGAGCCAACTCGAGCACCAGTCCGACCCGCGCCGCGATCAACTGCCCACCGTGGGCGGCAAGATACCCGTCCCACACATCCAGTGTCTCCAACCCAGCATGGTTTCCGCGGTATCGGGACCCCGCGGCGGTTTTGAGCAACGCGGTGCGTTGTCGCAGCACCTTGTCATAATCCGCACGTACCGCGGCGATTCGTGGGCGCCGCGTCGTAGCGAGCTCATCGAGATAACGTCGCCGCTCGCTCGGGTCACCGCGTACCAGGCTCAGATCCTCCGGAGCGAAGAGCACCGATCTGAGGGCCCCGAGGATTTCGCGGGCGGATCTCACCGGGGAGCGGTTCAGTCGGGCCTTGTTCGCGCGTCCTGAGCTGATATCGAGATCGACAGCGAGCTCACGACCGTCGTTGACCACGATCGTGGACACCACCGCGCGTTCAGCGCCCGCGCGGATCAACGGCGCGTCGGCAGCTACCCGATGAGAGCTGAGCGTTGACGAATACCACAGCGCCTCAATCAGATTAGTCTTTCCGAAACCGTTGGAACCGACGAAGACGGTACGACCGGGCTCGAGTTCGAGCTCGACATGCTCCCACGATCGGAAGTCGGTCAGTGCGAGGTGGCGTACGTACACCGATGTACCCCGGTCACCCGGACTCGCTCACTCTCTTCACAGCGTGCCCGCCGAATTGTTTCCGCAGTGCCGCTACCGCTTTCATCGTCGGCGAATCGTTCTGGCGGGATAGGAACCGGGCGAACAACGCTGCCGCGATACTGGGGACCGGAACGCGCAGCCGGATCGCTTCCTCCACCGTCCACCGCCCCTCACCGGAATCCTCTGTGTACCCACTGATTTCACCAAGTTCAGGATCTTCCTTGAGCGCTTTTGCCAGCAATTGCTGCAGCCACGACCGCACCACCGTACCGTTGGTCCAAGCCTGATATACCGACTGAGGATTCTTCACCAGATCCTCGGCCGCGAGCATTTCATAACCTTCGGCGTAGGCCGTCATCAGAGCGTATTCGACACCGTTGTGCACCATCTTGGCGAAATGCCCGGCACCCACGGGTCCCACGTGAACGAACCCATCCTCGAGCGGTCCCGGTGGCCGTAGCGAATCGAAAATCGGCATCGCTCGTGCGATATCGGTGTCACTGCCGCCCACCATCAGCCCGTAGCCCTCGGTCAAACCCCAGATCCCACCCGACACGCCGGCGTCAACGAAGCCGATTCCCTTTTCTGCCAACAACTTCGCATGAGGGGCGTCCTCTGTGTAGCGCGAGTTGCCACCGTCGATCACCAAATCTTCGGCGCTGAGCACCTCGGCCAACGCAGAGATGGTCTGCTCGGTCACCGTCCCCGACGGCACCATCACCCAGATGACCCGCGGCGAGGGCAAAGCCGCAGCGAGAGCGCTCAGGGATGCAACGTCGGAGACTTCGGGCCTCGGGTCGTATCCGACGACCTCATGCCCTCCTTCACGCAGACGGGCACGCATGTTGAAACCCATCTTCCCCAGGCCAATCAAACCCAGTTGCATGAAAGCCACCTTCTCCTGTTGGTGAGACGGATCAGCCGGGAAGGCGCACCGGCATCAACAAATAGACGTAATCGGTGTCGACCGCCGGGAAAGGTCCGGTACCACCGGCAATTTCAGCCTCCTCGCCGGCTGGACGCAACACCGCCGGCCGACTCGGGGTGGTGAAACCGAATGTCACCCGCTCAGCATGCAGCGAGCCGAGCCCGTCAGTCAGATACGTCGGATTGAAAGCGATCGTCAAAGGATCCCCGGAGAACTGCACCGGCAAGTCCTCCTCGGCCCGGCCCACGTCGTCGGCGCCCGCGGACAGCCTCAAGACCTCGTCGGCGAACTCCATCCGAACCTGTGCGCCCCGGTCCGCGACCAGCGCGACACGCTTGATCGCCTCGGTCAACTCCGCGACAGCGATCGTGGCCACGGCCGTGTGTTCACTGGGAAGTAGCTGGCGGAACTTCGGGAACTCTGCGTCCAAGAGTCGGGTCGTGCCGCTCTTGCCTTTGCTACGAATTCCGAGCAGGCCTTCCTTGCCCACTGTGGATCCCGATCCCAGCGACAGATGCACCTCTTCGCCGTCAGTACCCGCCCTCGCGGCTTCCGCGAGGGTTTTCGCCGGCACCAGTACCGCTGCTTCCACCCCCGCCGAAGCGGTCGACCAGGTCAACTCCCGGACAGCCAAGCGGAACCGATCGGTGGCGGCCAAGACCACTTTTTCGCCCGAGATCTCGACTCTGATACCCGTGAGCATGGGCAGAGTGTCATCACGACCGGCGGCGATGGCCACCTGTCCGATGGCTTCGGCGAAAAGATTCGAGGACACCACGCCGGTCTCGTCGGGCAAAGTGGGCAGAGTTGGATAGTCCTCGACCGCCATCGTCGGTAGTGAGAATCGGGCGCTGCCGCAGGTCAACGAGACCCTGGTGCCCTCGACACTGACGTCGACCGGTTTAGCCGGCAATGCCTTGACAATATCTGAGAGCAGCCGGCCAGAAACCAAAACACTTCCAGGAGAAGCTATTTCAGCAGGAATCTTAACCTCGGCCGAGACTTCGTAGTCAAAGCCCGAAACGGTGAGCCCGTCGTCAGATCCGGTGAGTAACACACCTGCCAGCACGGGCACCGTCGGCCTGGACGGAAGATTTCGCGCCACCCAGGCAACCGCATCCGAAAAATCTTCACGGGTCAGCCGAAACTTCAGGTCCGTGAGACCTGCCGCCGCCACGTTCATAGCGTCCCTTCGATGCACACCCGACAAAGAGTCATTCAGCGGCTTCCCGGTGTCACATAGCGCGCCCGGCGGACGCGCTGCAACGACCGAAACGGCTGTCGATGAACCACCGTAGAGCTTTCGGGCTCAACTTGAAAGCTAATTGGTCGGGCTGACATCCGCTGGGTAAACGGTGGCGGGCCCATGATGGGCAGGGTTTGCACAACAGGCTTCTTCTAGAGGAAATCTATAGAGAGATACAAGCAGTAGTAATAGGTCCTGTGCAGACTGTGGATAACTCTGGTTCGCCGCTGGCAGCAGGGGAGGCAGGGGTGTTGGTGCATTGTGGAAAGTCGAAGGTCAACTTCGCAGCGGTTGGGGATGCAGACTCAGCTGGGGACGAATTCGGTGATGGATCGGTGGTTGACCGGAGCTTGTCCACATGTCGGTGCACAGCTCGACGTTGTGACAGGTGGGACGACAGAGACAGAAGTTTTTCGCGATTCCGGGGGAGAGGACGGCATCCGTGAGGCGCGATGCATCGCAAATTCGAAAGAGATACCGGCGATGTCAGCGCTTGGCGCGCTGACGAATCCGGGTGGTGAGTTCTTTGACGTGATCAAAGATTTCACGGCGCTGGGCCATTTCGTTGCGGATCTTTTTCTCCGCGTACATGACCGTGGTGTGGTCGCGGCCGAACGCCTGACCGATCTTCGGTAGCGAAAGGTCGGTCAGCTCGCGGCACAGATACATCGCGATCTGACGTGCCTGGGCCAGAGCGCGGGTCTTGCCCGGTCCACGGAGCTCTTCGATGCTGGTCTCGAAGTACTCGGCGGTGGCCGCCATGATGGCGGCGGTGCTGATCTGCATGGTGGAGGTGTCGGAGATGAGATCACGGAGCACGATTTCAGCCAGTGCCTGATTGATCGGGGTCTTGTTCAGTGAGGCGAATGCGGTTACCCGGATCAGTGCACCCTCGAGTTCGCGAATATTGCGCTCGATTCGGCTAGCGATCAACTCGAGTACAGCGTCTGGGACGTCGAGGCGGTCCATCTGGGCTTTCTTGCGCAGGATGGCGATCCGGGTTTCCAGCTCTGGTGGTTGGACGTCGGTGATCAGCCCCCACTCGAACCTCGTCCGCAACCGGTCTTCGAGAGTGGCGAGTTGTTTGGGTGGCCGGTCAGAGGAGATCACGATCTGCTTGTTCGCGTTGTGCAGGGTGTTGAAGGTGTGGAAGAACTCTTCTTGGATGCCATCCTTGCCCTCGATGAACTGGATGTCATCGACGAGCAGCACGTCGATATCGCGATAGGTGCGTTTGAACGATGCCCTGCGGTCGTCGCGGAGGGAATTGATGAAGTCGTTGGTGAATTCCTCAGTGGAGACATACTTGACCCGCATACCCGGGAACAGCCGTTGGGAGTAGTTCCCGGCGGCGTGCAGCAGGTGTGTCTTGCCCAGGCCGGATTCGCCCCAGATGAATAGCGGGTTATAGGCCCGGGCCGGAGCTTCGGCGATCGCAAGGGATGCCGCGTGGGCGAACCGGTTGGACGAACCGATGACGAAGGTGTCGAAGGTGTAGCGCCGATTGAGGTTGATCGCGGAGTCCTCGCCGGCCACGGAATTGTCGGCACGGCGGGAGAAATGGGTCGGCCAGTTCTCCTCGGCGTTGGCGCGAGCCGCCTCGTCTTCGTCTTCGTCTTCGTCGTCTTCGTGGACCTCAGCGGAGGGCGGGGGTTCGCGAAATTCATGATGGGCGTCGGCCGCGTGGTCCGAGGCAGGGTCGGCGATACGTACACCTAGCTCCACGCGCTGGCCGAGCTGCCGGCTCAGGGCGGTGATGATCGGCTCACGGAGGTGACGTTCGATCTCGTTCTGGACGAAGGGGGTCGGTACCGACAGCAGCGCGAAGCCCTCGGTGATGACCAGGGGCCGCACCAGTTTGAGCCAGGCCCGCTGCTGGGGAGTCAACGACCCGTTGGTGCCACGATTGCTGTTGAGTTCAGCGACGACATTGTCCCAAATAGCGACGAACGAGGGGTCGGATTCAGCACTCAACGATACGTACCCCCTAGCGGCCGGCCCAGGGACGGCCAAATCGACGAGAACAAACTGTCCACAAAGTTATCCACAGGCTGTGGAGAAGGGTCGGTCATCGCCTTTTGTCTATCGGCGGGGACAGCGCTGGTCGGAGCTCATCACGGTAGTGGCGCATTCCGTGGGCTCGCGACGGACCGGGAATCCTCGCTCTGGTGCCTGGCGCCGTCCCGACGTGGAATCGGCATTGGCAGAAGTTAACAGTTTTCTCTCCGACTGCCAACAGTTTGGCAACATTTGTCAGAGCCGAATTCAGGGCTCGCGCAATAGTTCCAGATGAGCGTGACCGCTGCGATGGATGTGATGCCGCTGAAGGTGCTCACCGGTGGTGTGGCCGGGCCGCCGACACAGGTTTGACCCAGGCAATTCGCGTCAGTACCCTCGAACAGTCGCCCGCACGTGGCGATACGGCTGCGACCCGGGATCTTGTGGGAGACCGCGCCGGTTAGTAACGCAAGACGGACGACCTTACCAACGGCCGACCGCGTCACGCCCGCCATGAGGGTTCATGGGGATGGGACTGCGGGGGCCATACGCGACAAGGAGTGACAGCCGTGGCCAAGGGCAAGCGGACTTTCCAGCCCAATAACCGGCGCCGGGCCCGGGTGCATGGATTCCGGCTGCGCATGCGTACCCGCGCCGGTCGGGCCATCGTGTCGGATCGGCGCCGCAAGGGCCGTCGTTCACTGACTGCGTGACGTGGCACAAGGTTTGACGCGGTGCTTCCGGCGCAGTACCGGATGACTCGGTCGATCGAGTTCGGTCTGACGGTGAGTCGGGGAACGAGGGTCGCGCAGCCGGACCTCGTTGTGTACACGCGGGCTGACGAGAGCAATGAACCTGGACCGAAAATCGGTCTGGTGGTGTCCAAGGCAGTGGGCAACGCAGTGCAACGGCATCGGGTGTCTCGCCGGCTTCGGCACGCAGCACGGGCCATTCTCGAAGATCTCGGTCCGGCGGACCGGGTCGTGATCCGGGCGCTGCCGTCGAGTCGGCACGCGATATCGCAGCGTTTGGAGCAGGAACTCCGGACGGCTTTACAGCGCATCCGGTTGCGATCCGGAGGATCAACGTGACCGCGCGTTCGTCGGCGGCCCGGGCGCTGGTCTCGGTGATCCAGTTCTATCGCCAGGCGGTTTCTCCGCTGCGTCTGCCAACCTGTCGGTTCACCCCGACCTGCAGTCAGTACGCAGTCGATGCGCTTACCGAGTTCGGCGCGATCCGGGGTGGTTGGCTTGCTGTGGTGCGCCTCCTGAAATGCGGTCCATGGCATGGCGGAGGATGGGACCCGATACCTGATCGGGTGCCTGACCTAGCGGAGTACCAGGGCTCCGAACACCAGGGCTCCGAACACCAGGGCTCCGAACACCAGGGCGTAGCCGCCGAGCGTGCCCGCGGCGTCACCGAACACCGGACCAGCACGGTGCAGCAAGGGGAGAGTCAGACGCGTGTTTAATTGGTTCAGTCTCGACATCATCTACTACCCGGTGTCGGCGATCATGTGGGTTTGGTACAAGGCCTTCGCCTTCTTGCTGGGCCCGTCGAACTTCTTCGCCTGGGCGCTGTCCGTGGTGTTCCTGGTCTTCACGTTGCGCGCGATTCTGTACAAGCCGTTCGTGCGCCAGATCCGGACCACGCGTCAGATGCAGGAACTGCAGCCCCAGATCAAGGCGCTGCAGAAGAAATACGGCAAGGACCGTCAGCGGATGGCGCTGGAGATGCAAAAGCTGCAACGCGAACACGGTTTCAACCCGATCCTCGGGTGCCTTCCGATGCTCGCGCAGATCCCGGTGTTCATCGGTCTCTTTCACGTGCTGCGATCGTTCAACCGAACGGGCGGGTTTGGGATCGGGCATCTGAACCTGTCGGTTGAAGAGAATCGCCAGCTTGGCAATTATCTGTTCAGCGCCGCCGACGTCGGGAACTTCCTGGACGCGAATCTCTTTGGTGCGCCGCTGGGTGCCTTCATGACCCAGAAAACGGGACTCGAGGCTTTCACCCAGTTCGGCGCTTTCAGTCGACCCGCGTTGATCGCGGTCAGCGTGCCGATCATGATCGCCGCCGGCATCGCCACTTACTTCAATAGCCGGGCGTCGGTCGCCAGGCAGAGTCCCGAGGCGGCGGCCAGCCCACAGACCGCCATGATGAACAAACTGGCGCTGTACGTCTTCCCACTCGGCGTCGTGGTCGGGGGTCCGTTCCTTCCGCTGGCCATCATCATGTATTGGTTGGCCAACAACATCTGGACCTTCGGGCAGCAGCACTACGTCTTCGGCAAGATCGAGGCGGAAGAAGAGCAGCAGAAGTTGGACGCCCTCGAGCGACGCGCTGCCAATGCGCCGGCACCTGGAGCCAGGCCGAGCCGGAAGAAGAAGGCGGCCGGTCCGGCTGCCGACGGCGAGGCTGACGCGGGGGGTGACGGGGAGGGGGATGACGCGACTCCGGACGGTGGCGAGGCCGCCAAGGCGAAGGACCGGGCCGCCGGAGCGAAGGACCGCGCCGCGGGGGCGAAGGACCGCGGCGTCCGACGGCAGGGCTCGGCGGCTGGGGCCCAGGGCCCGGCCAAACCTGCAGCCAAACCTGCCGCGCAAAATGGATCGGTGAGCCGCACCCCGAAACCAGGCGCTCGGCCAAAGAAGCGGAAACGTTGAGGCGCGGGTGACCGCGAACGAGGGAGAGGTGTTTGTTATGACCAACGCAGAAGCTGCTGCCGCTGACACCGCGGAGAGCAACCAGGACGTTGACCGGACCGAGAACGATGCCAGCACCGGTGCCGCGGGCGGTCGCGGTGGCGAGGACCGATTGGTCGCCGAGGGTGAGATCGCCGGCGACTATCTCGAGGAGTTGTTGGACCTGCTCGACTTCGACGGGGACATCGATCTCGACGTCGAGGGCGATCGCGCCATGGTGAGTATCGACGGCGGCGGCGATCTCACGAAGTTGGTCGGCCGAAAGGGCGAGGTGCTCGACGCGCTCCAGGAGTTGACCCGGTTGGCGGTGCACCAGAAGACCGGCGAGCGCAGCCGGCTCATGCTCGACGTCGCCCAATGGCGCAGCCAGCGTCGCGACGAGCTTTCCGCACTCGGAGACAAGGTTGCCCGCCGGGTGCTCGAGACCGGGGAGCGTGAGGAGCTATCGCCGATGACTCCGTTCGAGCGCAAGATCGTCCACGATGCGGTGGCCGCGGTGCAGGGTGTGCATAGCGAGAGCGAGGGCGTGGAGCCGTCGCGCCGTGTCGTTGTGCTTACCGACTGAGTGCTTACCGACTGACCCCAGAGTTACAACGGTGTAGTTCATAAAGAGTTGTGGTGGTTCGTCCGCGGACGTTCGGAGGATGTTTCACGTGAAACACGCGGAAGTGCCGTCGCCGCCACTCGCGGTCGCTGCGATATTCGGCGGGGCCGCCGAGCGCGCGCATCGTTACGCACAGATCCTTGCGGGAGCGGGTGTCGAGAGGGGACTGCTCGGACCGCGAGAAGTGGATCGGGTCTGGGACCGGCACGTACTGAACAGCGCGGTGGTGTCGGAGCTCCTCAATCCCGACGAGCGCATCGCCGACATCGGCAGTGGGGCGGGACTGCCCGGGATACCGTTGGCGTTGGCGCGACCGGATGTTCGCGTCACACTCATCGAACCACTGCTCCGGCGCAGCGACTTCCTTCGCGAGGTGATCGATGAACTCGGCGTCGACTGCAGGGTCGTCCGAGGGCGGGCCGAAGATCGGACCGTGCGCGACGAGGTTGGGGAGGCGGACGTGGTGGTGTCACGCGCAGTGGCCTCGTTGGACAAGCTGACGAAGTGGAGCGCCCCCCTGTTGCGGCCGGGCGGCCGGATGCTGGCCATCAAGGGGGAGCGCGCCGAAGAGGAGATCCGCGAGCATCGGCGTGCGATGACCAGACTGGGCGTGTCCGAGGTGAAGGTGATGAAGTGCGGCGCTCAATTCGTGGATCCACCGGTGACGGTGGTCGTAGGGTTTCAGGGGCCCCGGGGTTTCCAGGGGCCTCGGGCGGGAGAGCGATTCCCGGGAAGGAAGCGCAGATGATGTCAGGTTCCGAGGGAAGGGGACCCACGGCAATTCCGTCCGATGTTTCACGTGAAACGTGGGAATCGCATGACGCGGATACGCCGATAGGTGCTGAGGCTGAGCGCGCGGTGCGGCTGATGCAGGCGGCCACCCAGGGACAGTTGCCTCGGCCCTCGCGCCAGCGGGTTTTCACCATCGCGAACCAGAAGGGCGGCGTTGGGAAGACGACCACGGCGGTCAACATCGCCGCGGCCTTGGCGCTGCAGGGGTCGCGAACGCTCGTGATCGATCTCGATCCGCAGGGCAATGCGAGTACCGCCTTGGGAATCGAGCACCGACCGGGAACGCCGTCATCGTACGAAGTGCTCATCGGAGAGATCCCGGTCGAGGACGCGCTGCAGCGAAGCCCGCACAGCGAGCGCCTCTTCTGTATCCCGGCAACGATCGATCTGGCGGGGGCTGAGATCGAGTTGGTCAGCATGGTGGCGCGCGAGGGGCGGTTGCGGGGCGCGCTAGCCGAGCTCAAGAACCACGACTTCGATTACGTCTTTATCGATTGCCCGCCGTCGCTCGGACTGCTCACGATCAATGCGTTGGTTGCCGCGCCCGAGGTCCTCATCCCGATCCAGTGCGAGTACTACGCACTCGAAGGCGTAGGTCAGCTGTTGCGCAACATCGAGATGGTCAAGTCACATCTCAATCCGCAGCTGGAAGTCACGACTGTCATTCTGACGATGTACGACGGTCGGACGAAGCTGGCCGATCAGGTGGCCACCGATGTGCGCGCCCACTTCGGCGACAAGGTGTTGCGCACCGTGATCCCACGCAGCGTGAAGGTCTCCGAGGCTCCGGGCTACGGGATGACGATCATCGACTACGACCCGGGCTCTCGGGGCGCGATGAGTTATTTGGATGCGAGCCGGGAATTGGCGCAGCGCGGCATGGAGGGACAAGCCGGATGAGTGCATACGGGACGATCATGTGCGTGACGGGAAGAGGAAATCCGTGTCGAGAAGAGGGAATCCGAGAAGAGGGAACGAATGAACAACGCGGCACGCAAACGTAGCGGACTGGGCCGCGGCCTTGCCTCGCTGATTCCGACGGGTCCGGCCGATGGGGGCGGGCCAGCCACCCTGGGGCCCCGGATGGGATCTGCGGCCGCCGATGTGCTTCTCGGCGGCGCAGCAGCGCCGGCGCAGGCTGATTCGGTCGGTGCCGTGTACCGGGAGATCGCGCCGTCGAACATCGATCCCAATCCGCGGCAGCCGCGCCAGGCATTCGACGAAGAGGCACTCGCCGAGCTCGTGCACTCGATCCGCGAGTTCGGCTTGATGCAGCCGATCGTGGTGCGTGCGACGCCCGGCAGTGAGACCGAGGATTCCCCGCGCTACCAACTGGTGATGGGGGAGCGGCGATGGCGCGCTGCCCAGCAGGCCGGGGTGGCGCTGATCCCCGCGATCGTTCGGGAAACCGCCGATGACAGTATGTTGCGCGACGCGTTGTTGGAGAACATCCACCGCGCACAGTTGAATCCGTTGGAAGAGGCGGCGGCTTATCAGCAGCTGCTTGAGGAGTTCGACGTCACCCACGAGGAACTCGCTACGCGCATCGGCCGGTCCCGGCCGCTGATCTCGAACATGATCCGCTTGCTCCGGCTTCCGATTCCTGTGCAGCGGCGGGTCGCAGCGGGAGTGCTGTCGGCGGGCCATGCGCGAGCGCTGCTGGCGCTCGAGGGCGGCCCCGAACTGCAGGAGGAACTCGCGGCACGGATCGTCGCCGAAGGCTTGTCCGTGCGCGCCACGGAGGAGGCCGTGACCCTGGCCAACCGAGACGGTACGACACCGATATCACCGCGCCGAAAGCCGATCAAGATGCCGGGCCTGCAAGATGTCGCCGAACAACTGTCGACGGCCTTCGATACTCGGGTCACGGTCAGCCTGGGCAAGCGGAAGGGCAAGATCGTGGTCGAATTCGGTTCGGTCGATGATTTGCAACGAATTGTTGAGCTCATGAACACGTCGTCGCGGTGAAGGGTCATACCGGCGAATTACGTCACTGTGACACTGGTGGCTCGGAATTCGTCGCGCGGCAGGCCCTTCGCGGGAAAACGGCTGTTGCCCAGGCGAATTCGCACCTCGCGGACGACAGACGGACCTTTTCCGGCCGGAGCGGTCCGTTCCGGCCCGCACCTTCTATCCTGGAAGGGCTGCCGCGCATTTTTGTTCGGCGTGAAACCCCGGGAGTGTAGTGGCTACGCGAATCACGCCCCTCCGACTCGAAGCGTTCGAGCAGTTGCCGAAGCACGCCCGGCGTTGTGTCTACTGGGAGGTCGACCCGCCTACGCTGGGTAACGACGACCAGCTATCAGACCCGGAGTTCGAGAAGGAAGCCTGGCTGTCGATGGTCATGCTCGAGTGGGGTTCCTGCGGACAGCTGGCTGTCGAATGCCCCGACGGGGCGGCGGGCGATGAGCCGGCGTCGGACGCGACCGATGAACCGTGTCTCGGATACGCGTTCTACGCGCCGCCCCGTACCGTGCCTCGGGCCGCACGCTTCCCGACCGGGCCGGTCAGCGCGGACGCCGTTCTACTGACCACGCTTGGGGTCGAGTCCGGCCGCGGTTCTGAGGATCTGCCGAGGATTCTGATCGCCGCGGTTGTCGGCGACTTGGTTCGCCGCGGTGTTCGCGCTCTGGAGGCGTTCGGCCGATCACCCGCGGTGGCCGAACTGTCCGACCCGAGCAAGGTACCTGCCGACGTTGTGCCGGTGATGGCGACTCTCGGTGACTGCTCGATCGACGGCTGCATCCTGGCCACTGATCTGTTGCTGGACGTCGGCTTCGTCGTGGTGTCGCAGCACACTTATTTTCCGCGGCTGCGGCTGGAACTTGAGCAGGGGCTGGGATGGAAGGCTGACGTCGAGGCAGCGCTGGAGCGGTTGCTGGAGAGCGCGCAGCTGCGACAGCCCGTCGGCGCCGGGGCCAACCCCTGCAGTTAGGCCGGCCGGGCCCCTGCAGTTAGGCCCGCCGGGCCTGTCCATGGGAGTGCTCGTGGGCAAGCAGTTCGGCGAAGGTGAAGGTACCGGTGGGCCGGTCATTCTTGCCCAGCAGATAGAGCCGCTTGACGGCCGCGAGCATGCCTTCGGCAATCGAATCGCGAGATTCCGAAGCCACCAGCGTGGCGCGGTCTCCGGCGTTGGTGACGTAGCCGATATCGACCTGAACGGTTGGCATCCGGGTCAGTCGAAGCAGGTCCCACGTCCGCCCGTGTACGCGGCTATCCTGCAATCCCGTGCGGGCCACAACTTCTCGTTGAATGAAGTCGGCCAGGTTGCGCCCAATGGTGGACACTGAGCCGTGAGAATTCCCGAAGTAGAACGAGGCGACGCCGTTGGCAGACGGGGTGGTCTGTGTCGCGCAGCGCAGGCTGATCATCAGGTCGGCCCCAACGGAATTGGCGGTAGCGGCACGCTCGGCGTCCGAAGGTGCCCGGTTGGTCGGGCGGGACAGAAACGTCTCCATACCGATCGCGGTCATGCGGGCTTCGAGGCGACGTGCCAAGTCCCACAAAACATCTGCCTCGCTGAACGGACCTGCAGGACCGTTCATGATCAGACCGTGGTCGCCGTCGCCGCGGCCCGGATCGATAATGATCCGCTTGCCGGACAGGCGGGGTCCGGAATTGCGGACGAGTTCTTCCTCACGGATCGCGTGCGGAGACCCGCCGGTGACCCGGGAACCGAGAAAATACAAGGAGCGCAACGTTTCCGGACCGCAGATGCCATCGGGATGCAGCCCGTACTCGCGCTGGTAGGACATCAGCGCATTGTGGGTGAGTAGACCGAAGTGTCCGTCGATCAAGTTTGTGTAGAAACCCAGGTCCTGAAGTCGCGCCTGCAGTGTGGCCACGTCGTCGCCGTACATCGGCGCTCCGAACTGGTGGTTGAGGGTGCGCGCGCCCAGTCGGTAGGAGGCCTCCCTGAGCGCGCGGTAGGTCGCTTCGCCGACGGCACCGTCCACCAGAAGGCCGCGGTGTTGCTGGAACGCCCGGACGGCGTGGTCCAGTTCCCCGTCGAACACGTCCGCCGCCACCTGCTTGCCGGTGGTCAGGTCTTCGTCCGGGTCATCGATCATGCCCAGGGCGGAGAGGGCGGTCCGAATCTCGGCGACCTCACCTCCGCGGTCACCACGGCGCAGACTCGACATAGGCAGCATTGTCTCAGACCAGCTACGGATTCGGGAAAACTCCGGGTAGTCCTAGATCAGATCTACACCTGAGCTAGACCAAGTCGCCGAGCTCCCGGAGCAGCGCGGCCTTGCCCTTGGCGCCCACGATCCGCTTGACCGGGGCACCGTCCTTGAAAAGGATCATCGTCGGGATCGACACCACCTGGAAGTCGCGGGCGGTCGTCGGGTTCTGATCGACGTCCATTTTTGCGACAGTCAGCGCGCCTGCCTTCTCGGCGGCGATCTCCTCGAGAACCGGGGCGACCATCTTGCACGGGCCGCACCAGGTTGCCCAGAAGTCGACCAGCACCGGCGCGCTACTCGCCAGCACATCCTGGGAGAACGAATCATCGGTCACCGCTATCGTCGACCCAGTACCGGTATCGCTCATCGCTGCGCTCCTATCAGATCGTTTTCATCGGTTGAGGTAGAAGAGGTGTCGGCGAGCCAACGCTCCGCGTCGATCGATGCGGCACAACCACTTCCAGCCGCTGTGATGGCCTGCCGGTAGGTGTGGTCGACGAGATCGCCCGCGGCGAACACGCCCTCGACCGAGGTGAAAGTGGTGCGGCCCTGCACCTGCACGTAGCCTGCGGCGTCCAGCTCCACCTGGTCGCGCACCAACTCCGAACGCGGGTCGTGGCCGATGGCGACGAAGACACCTGTTACCGCCAACGTGGACTCCGCACCGGTTACGGCGTTTCGGAGCTGGATCCCACTTACCTTGGGATCGCCATTGATGGCGGTCACGTCGGTGTTCGTCAGGAAGCGGATCTTCTCGTTGGTCTGCGCCCGTTCGAGCATGATCTTCGACGCGCGAAACTCGTCCCGCCGGTGGATCAGCGTCACACTGCGGGCAAACCGGGTCAAGAAGGTAGCCTCCTCCATCGCCGAGTCGCCACCACCGACGACGGCGATATCCTCGTCTCGGAAGAAGAAGCCGTCGCAGGTGGCGCAGGTGCTCACACCCATGCCCAGCAGGTCAGCCTCCCCGGGTACACCGAGGTGCCGGGCGGCCGCGCCCATGGCCAGAATGACCGCCCGTGCCCGGTACGTCTCATCGCCAACGGTGACGGTCTTGATCGGTCCAGCCAGGTCGACTGCATCGACGTCCTCCATGCGCAGATCCGCGCCGAAGCGCAGCGCCTGTTCACGCATCTCGTCCATCAGCTCTGGTCCGGTGATGCCGTTGCGGAAGCCGGGATAATTCTCGACCTCGGTCGTGGTCATGAGCGCACCGCCGAACTGGGTGCCCTCGAACACCAGCGGTTTGAGCTGGGCGCGGGCTGCGTATACGGCTGCTGTGTAGCCGGCCGGGCCGGAACCGATGACGATGACGTCATGAATGATGGGGACGTCATGGACGATGGGTGAGGTCATGAGAGCCTTTCTGCAACAACTTTCCTAAACAACAGGGTATGCCGAGGTGTTCCCGTCGATATTTCCGCCACGTCGCTGGTTGGTGTCAGCTGGTTGGTGTCAGCTGGTTCACCGCGTAGTCAGCAGCGTTTTGGCAAGCAGGCCGGTGTGCGCGGCGTTGCAGCTCGGCGCGACCACCACCGCGCTGATCTGGTCCGCGGTGCCGGCGGTTACGAGTAGTAACAGCCCGGGCCGGCCGGACACTTCGAGGCTGCGGCCACCGAGCACCGTCAGCGCAGGGGAGTAGCCGAGACCGGTGAGGCAGGAGGCGCGCCGCTGTGGGTCGGCGAGCGGACCTAGGTCGTGCTGCTCAGAGAGCGCAGCGCGGAGCAAGGCATCAGATAGCGGGAAACCGGAGGAGCCGGCACGCTCCACGGTGATCTGGGCGGCTTTGGGACCGGACGGAAACGCTGAACCTGCATCGCGGGTCAGGATGAGCGCACCGAGGATGACCGCGGTTGCCACCGCGAAGATCCCGACGAGGAGCCCCGCCCACTGCGCGCCGGTCAGCCGCGGCCGCAACAGGGTGTGGCCTCCGCGCGCCCGCGAGGCGGGATGGGGTGCGTTGCGCAGCGCGGCGCCCACCCTGGCGGTGACGGATGCCGGCACGTCGGGCGCGAACCGCTCGGCGGCCTGCGAGCCCGGGTCTCCCCGGTCTTCCAGGTCTGCGGCGTCACCCGGGCTGCCAGCGCGGCCCAGGCGGGCCAGCTCGCGCCGCACCGTGTCGAGCCGGGCGAGCATCAGGACCGCCTCGGGATCGCAGCGGGCGCGACTGCGGACCCGGGCCGCAGTCGCGTCGTCGAGTAGCCCGGCCTGCAGATCGGCGAGCAGTTCGGGCGTGATGTTCAGGGGATCGTGACTGGAGTTCATCGGTGGGCCCGCTCCGCCACCCATCGCTGCCCCTGCCGGTTGTAGCCCCTGAAATTGGGTTCGAGGCTATCGGACTGGGCTTCACTCGGCGGCGATGGCACCCACGGCGATGCAGGCCAGCGAAGCAGCGAGCTTGCTGCGCGCCCGTGAGCACCGGCTCTTGACGGTGCCCTCGGGCACCCCGAGGATGCGGGCGGTCTCGGCCACCGAGTAGCCGTGCATGTCCACGGCGACGACTGCCGCGCGCTGCTCGACGGGAAGGCGCATCAGGGCGAGCTCCACCACGATCGCCGTGTCCACCCGGCTGGTCGGGTCCACCGCCCGGCACAGCTGCTCATCGAGCTCCTCGTAGCCATGGAACTTGTTGCGACGCAACCGGTCCAGGCAAGCATTGACAACGATGCGGTACAACCAACTGGTGACCGCCGAGTCGTTGCGAAATGTGCGAGCGGCGCGGTGTGCGGCCAGTAGCGCGTCCTGCAGGGCGTCGGCAGCGTCATCGCGGTTGCGGCTGGTGAACAGGGCCAGCCGGTAGAGCTGGCGGTGGTGCCGGTAGAACAACTCCTCGAAGGCGTACCGGTCACCGCTGACGTGTGCGGTGAGCAGCTCAGCATCGGTACGCAGCCGCTCAGGTTGCTCCCGCGTTCCTCCGAATATCCCCACAGGCGAACACTAAACGCCCGCGAGGGTGGCTTCGGACACCAGTTTTCCCGGGCATCCCGACGTACTCTGGTTCGCGGCGAAAGCGGGGGGATACTTCAGGATGCAGCTTTGAGCGTGATCTCCGAGACGTCGGTGCGACTCTCACCGTCCACCGAGCCGAGGGTGGAGATCCACACGAGCACATACGAAGTCGGCGACGCATCATCGACCTCAATGGTGTTCGACCCGGGTTTCAGCGGGGTGGGCTTGGTGAGCGCGGTGGTGTCCTCGAGCTCCGGGGGCGTCGCCGTCGATGAGGACCGGATCTGAACGGCGGTGCCCGTGCTGTTGACGTTGATGGTGACCGAACCGAGAGTGGCCGGCTTCGGGAGTTGCAACATCAGACCGACCCCATTCTTGAAGGCCGGGAACGGTTTGGCATCCGAATACGTGTCGGTGGGCCACACCGTTGTCGGGTCGCCGTCGATCGCGAGCCGGGCCAATGCCGGTGCATCGGCATCGCCTCCGGGTGAGAACACTGTTGCGCGAACGGGTTTGATGACCGAACCGGCGCCGCTGGGCGCGGCACTCTCCGCCGACGACGGTGTGTTCAAACCGAGTTCGTCGCCGCCGAGTCCATTGCCGACATCGCCGAAAATCCGGCCCAGCACCGTGGCCAACAGAACCACCGCTACGACGACGACTACGGCCGCCACCCCGAGCCCCACCATGAGGCCCTTGCGCCTGCGCAAGTCCGAGTCGGGGTCGGCTACCGAACTGAGCCAACCGCGGTCCCGGGTATCAGGTGCGGGGTCCACGACCGACGCGATGTGATCGGTGCGGTCAGCGATGGCGGTGGCCTGCTGAAGCAGGTTCAGCAGGGTGGGCGCGCTTCGGATCCCGCCGCCGTCCTGAACTGCGTGCGACGCGGCTGCCGAGATCTGAAATGGGATGTCGCGATCGAAGGCGCGGGGTTCGATGGGCTGGCCCGCGGCGTCCTGGTCGGCGGGAGCGAGCCCGCTGGGTTCGCCGGATTCGGGCAGCGGCCACCGGTCGATCAGCAGCGCATACAACGCCGCTCCGATCCCGCGGATGTCGTCCTCGGGCGCGGCGTCGGGCATCGTAGCCGGGAACGCCAAAGCCACGTCGCCCTCGATGCTGACGCGGATCCGGCTGGGATGGTCCACCGACAGTGCCACCCCGCTGCGGTGGGCGGCATCGGCCGCCGCAGCCAGCGACTGGATCGCTCGGGCGCCGCCGATCGGAGATGGGGTGGTGTCGGCGACCTCGGCTAACGAGCCGCCCCGAATCCACTCCGAGACCACCAGGCCGGCGGAACCGGCGCTGGTTACATCCAGCACGCGTGCCACGCCGGGCATGTCGAGATGGCTCAGCCGCTGGGTACGTGCCAGGATCTCCTGTACCTGTCGGTCGGGCAGCGTGCCGTCGGGTCCGACGAACGTGAGGGCCACCTGCCGGTCGAGAGCGGTGTCCAGCGCTTGCCAGAACTGGAGGTGGGGCGGGCCACCGTGGAAAACCAGGAGCCGGTAGCGCCTGTCGGCGATCATCGCGCCGGGAATCAGCGGGACGTCTTCGGCGGCGGGCGCCGACCCGCTGGGTGGTTCGCGAGCCGGATCGGACGTCGGCGATGGCAGTTTGGTGGTGGCCGGTTCGGACGGCTTCAGATGCGCCCCAAAAGTGTCGGGCACATCGGGTCGGAAGTCGTCTGCCGACGGCCGGGACGCCGAATCCGATCCCGTGGGGCGGAAGCCATCGGCGGGTCTGTCGCTCACCGTAGATCCTTTCCGCCTCCAGTCGTCGGCAATCTCAGCCGACGCATTTCTTTGATCAGGGTACGGGAGGCCCACCTCGCTGCGTGGGCGGACGGGCGGCCGCGGGGACGGTGTCGTGGCTACCGCCGCGCGAGATGCGAGGCGCCGGCGCACCGCGGCGAGTGCCGCGGACGCGTCGGGCACCCTGGCGCCGAGCAGCACTGCGACGATGATCGGCACCATTATCACCCCGAGCACCGACAGTCGCAGCAGCGAACCGGCGCCACCCCACTTGCTGGTCAACTCCTCGAGCCCGAGGAGTCGGTCGATGCTGTAGGCGGTCAGGCCTGCAGCCATCGACGCCGCGATCGTCACCAGGATGGTGCGGACCACGTCCAGGCCGATCAGCCGCCCGCCCGGGGGGTCGAGGCGGGCGCGCAGCCGGAAGTAGCCGACGGTCGCGCCGGCCAGGAACCCCAGACCGTTGGCCAGGCCCAGATAGCCGGCGACGAGGTCGGGGTCGTCGGTGAGGTGCGGAGCGGCCAGCGAGGCGGCGACCTTCACCGCCGTGATCACGATGACCAACACGATCGGGGTCCAGGGTTCCTGGCGCGCGTAGAACACCCGAAGCTGCAGCAGGACCAGCGCGTAAGGGATGAGGGTGAACGCCGACAGGGTGATCGCCATACCGAGGTAGCCGGCGTCGACCTCGCCGAAGTTACCGTAGGCGAACAGCGCGCTGCCGATCGCGGGGCCGCCAACCGTCATCATCGCCACGATCGGGATCAGCGTCACCATGGTTAACCGGGTCGCCAGGGACAGGTCGGCCAGCACCGCCGGGCCGTCCTCGGCGGCGGCATTGCGCGACAGGCGAGGCATGACCACAGTCAGCACGGTCACGCCGATGATGCCGAACGGCAGCTGTAGCACCAGCCACGTGTAGTTGTAGATGGCGGGACCGGATGCGGCCGCGGCACTGGCGATCTGGTTCCCGACAATCAAACCGATCTGGCTGATGAGGACGTAAAGCACCATCGCCAGCGCCATCGTGCCGAACTTCTTTAGGCGATCGTCGATACCCCACAGCGGGCGCAGACTGATCCGCTGGGCCCGGATCGCGGCGAACAGCACTGCGGCCTGGGCGATCACGCCCAGGGTGGTGCCGATACCGAGTACCAGCAGTTTGGCGTTGCCCATCTCGACGGGGTTGATCGAAAGTTCGCCCGGAACAAGGACATACAACCCGAGAGTGAGGATCGCAACGACGTTGTTCACCACTGGTGCCCACGCCGGGGGCCCGAAGATGTTGCGGGTGTTCAGGATCGCCATGAACACCGAGGACAACCCGTAGAAGATGATCTGCGGAAGCAGCAGGTAGGCGAACGCTGTGGTGAGTGGCCGGTTTACCAGCGGGTCCGTACCCAGCATCAGGTCGACCAGCAGTGGCGCCGCCAGCGTCGAGGCCAGGGTGACTACCAGTAGCAGCGTGGTGGCCAGCGTGAGCAACCGTCGGATGAAAGCGGTTCCGCCGTCGGGATCGTCGCGTTCGGCGCGCGCCAGGACCGGCACGAAGATCGCCGTGAACGTCGCCTCGAGTACCAACGCGGCGATGAGGTTGGGCAACTGGTTGGCCACGGTGAACGCGCTGGACAAAGCGGCACCGAGAATCGTTGCGAGCAGCACGATGCGGGCGAAACCGGTGAGCCTGCTGACAAGTGTCGCCGCGGCCATCCCCCACGACCGTGACACCACCGCCGAGTCGGACAGTTCGATACGGTCGCGGTTACTCACGTCCGCCGCCCGGGACCGTCTTGGTCGGCCGCGGTGGCGCCGCCGCCGGGACCCTGCCGGCGGCGGGCGTCGTCTTCGCGGTAGGCCAGCGCGACCTCGATCGGATCGGGGCGGTCCAGATCGGCCCGGTCGGGTTGGTGTCGGAAGCGGTGCCATAGCCGGCGGGCCACCAAAAGGAACAGCACTGCGCCGGCGGACAGCGTGATGAAGAAGAGCACTTTGCCGTAGGCGTTGGAGTGCACCGACAGCCGCACCGGCTCACCCAGTGGCAGTCCTTCGGCGGTGCGTAGCGAGATGTCCACGGCTACCCGCTGAGTGAAATGCACCTCGACGGGCACCTTGAGAGGTAGGAAGCCGGGCGGCAGCACGATCTCACCCAGGTCGGTGACCGCCATGCCGGGGGGAGCGTCGATATCGAGCCGGACCCGGATCGGCACCGGCAGGTCATTGCGAAGTGCCAGCGGTAGCGGGCTGCGTTCGGTCGCCAAGGTGTAGGAGCCGCCCGGGTTGACGATGGAGACGGCCCTGAACAGACCATCCACGCTGCGGCCCACCGTGGTGAGCCTTTGCTGGGCCAGCCCGTTGCGGGCGTCGGGCGGTACCGAAAGACTCAGTGCGCGAAGTAGATCCTCGCGTAGCGGTGCTGTGTATTGGCTGCCGGTCTGCCCGGTCCGTTCATCGGTGGCCAGCGCCGCGGTCAGGCCCGACAGCCGGCCGGTCACCGCGGCGATGCCCGACACCACCCCGTCGTCGAACCGCCCCCGAGGGTTGCCCAGCGGTCCCGAGGGCAGCGGCGCGTAGTCAGTGACCGCGGCGGCCTCGTCGATCACCGCGGTCAGCGGGCGTGGCACTGAAAGTCCGGCCCGGATGCTGGTAGCCACGGCGGTCAGAACAGCTTGCGCGTCCCGCGCGGTCAGGTTCCACAGCAGGGGCGGCATCAGGATCTGGGTTCGGGGCGTGGCGTCGGCCTGCAGACTGCGCCACAACAGGGAGGCGATCGCGTCCTGGCGCCGAGCCACTTCGGTGTCCTGCTTGAGCGGGGTATCCAGCGAGGGGTCCAGATACGACGGTGACTCGGGAGCGGTGCCCGCCCCGGCCAGGGCCGCGCCCACCGCCGGATCGAAGGGTGCCGCGACCACCGTGGGTGTGTAGCGCACCGGGGCGGTGTCGGCGGTCTCCGGCGCACCGCCGTCCGTGATACCCGGGCCCCTCAGGTTGGCGGCACCGATCGCCACCGTTGGACCCTGTTCGGACAACAATTGCACGGCGGGCCCGGTCAGCGCCCCATCGCCGACCAGGCTGGCGCCGCGCGTGGAGGCGATACCCAGGATCTGGTCGACGATGTTGCCGGCCCCGGTGGTGGCGGCCGCCGACAGGCCCGGGTCGCCGACCCGGTGCAGTGCGTCGAGGTCGGCCTGGGCGTAGGTCGTCGGTGTCACACACATGCGTTGGGCCAGCGCCCTAAGCTTGTTGAGCCAGTCGACGGCGGCCTGCTGCCCGGTGCCCGGATGCGTCGGGGTACCGGGGCCAGCGTCGGAGGCGTCGTTGACGACGTAGCCGGCCGTCATCGCGTTGACCGTGACGAGCAGGTCGGGGTCGACGGCCAGACACAACGCTGGGGTGATTTCTCCGCCGGGATCGACCTCCGGGCTGGTCGCAAAGTCCACTGCGGTCAGCATGGTGTCCAGGCGCCCGCCGGTAGCCAGCGACGTCGCGAGGTCGTCGTCGATCAGCCGAACAGGCGTGGTGCCGCCGGGGGCTCCGGCGGCCAGTCGCGGCCGGTCGGCCAGTGGCCAGAACATCGTCAGTCCGACCGGGCGGGTGATGTCGGGCGGCACGGCGGAGTTCAGCACATCGCTGTCTGAGGTGTCGGCGCTGTCTGAGGTGTCGGATGCCTCGGATGCTGTATCCGGGGGCACCCCGAGCACCGGCAGCAGGAATCGTGAGTCGTCGAGCCTGGCGTCCTCCCCATAGTCGGGGGTGCCGTTGACGTTGACCATGACCGGGTAGACGCCGGGATTCTCGATGTTCAGCGAGGGACGGTCGGCCGAACGCAGCGGATAGGCCAGCCGGAAAGGAACGTCCTGGCCGCGCGCGATTTCGGGTGCCACAGTGATGAAATCGGCGACCGGTTGATACTGATCGACGTCGCCGGAAAGGTCGGTGCGCAGCGCGCTCGAAGACGTCACAGCCGCGGCGTGCTCGAGTCGCACCACCACGTCGCGGACCACCCGGTCGCCGACGTTGCGGATCGCGCCGGTAACGGTCACCAGCGGCTCGCTGGTCGTGGTGACGATGTCGGGGGTGACACTGTCGATCTGCACCTGCAGGAACGCGGTGATCCCCGGCTGGGCGCCCGCAACCTGTGAGCTGGCGAGGGGCAGCAGGGCTAACAGCAGCGTGACGACCGCGACGAGCAGGCGTGTGGGCGGCCTGCTCACGGCCCCGGTCCGCAGCCGTTCGTCCGCCGGCCGGGCTGGGGTTGAGCGGTGGGATCAGGTCTGTGGTTGCGGGTGTGCGAGTGTGTCTGCCCGCGCCGCCGCGGTGTCGTTCGGGGTAGCGGCGGCAGCGCGTCGGGTCCGTCGGAGTGCAGTGTGTCGATCAGCTCGTCGGCGACCTCGGCGAGACGCCGCTCGTCGGCGTAGGCCAGCCGTGACGGCAGATCGCCCAGCGGCACCCAGGCCACTTCGGTGACTTCGACATCTTCGTCGGAGAGCTCGCCGCCGAGGAATCGCATCAAGTAATGGTGCACGGTTTTGTGCACACGCCTGCCCTCGGTGACGAACCAGTAATCGATGCTTCCCAACGCTGCCAGCACGCTGCCCTGGATGCCGGTCTCCTCGGCGACTTCGCGGATCGCGGTCTGTTCGGCGGTCTCGCCCATCTCGATATGGCCCTTGGGTAGCGACCACAAGATCCGTCCGCGGCGGTCGGTGCGGCCGATCAACGCCGCGACCTGGCCGTCCTTGGGGCCATCGATACCATCGATGACCAGCCCTCCGGCAGACGTCTCGTGCACGGTGCGAAGCCGGTCGGGAGGCCGTCGGGGACGCGCCTTCTGCGGCTTGGGCGAGGGAGCGGAGTGGTCACCGGCGAGGTCGGACGGGGTGTGTTGGCGGTGTCCGGCGGAGGCGTCGGTGCCCTCCTCGGGAGCGCCTGCCGCGCGTCGGCCCCGGCGCCGGCCCCGGCGCCGTCGTGGTTTGGGCTGCTCGCCGTCCGACACTCAAGCGATAGTAGTTGGGATGAACAGCAGGCCTCGCCACACTCGCCGGTCGGTGACATGGCTGTGACCAGTAGGCTCATTGGACGTGTCTGACCGCCGCCAAGACAGCGCCCCCAGCGAAGACGTTGCCACGCTGCTGGCCGCCGCGCAGGTATCGCTGAATCGGCACGGCGAGGTGCTGCGGGCTCTTGGCGGGATCTTCGCCGACAACGGACACGAGCTGTATCTGGTGGGGGGAAGTGTCCGCGACGCCCTACTCGGCCGGCTGGGCTCCGATCTCGATTTCACCACCGACGCCCACCCCGAACAGATGCAGCGGCTGTTGCGCGGCTGGGCGGATGCGCTGTGGGATACCGGTATCGAGTTCGGCACGGTCGGCGTGGGCAAGGGCCCCCCAGGAAACCAAGACCGGTTGGAGCTGACCACGTTCCGCGCCGACGCCTACGACCAGGTATCCCGCAAACCCGAAGTCAGCTTCGGTAACAACCTCGCCGACGACCTGCTGCGCCGGGATTTCACCGTTAATGCCATGGCGGTGCGGATCACCCCGGAGGGGCCTGCGGAGTTCCTCGATCCGGTTGACGGGTTGGCCGCCTTGCGCGCCGGTGTGCTGGATACGCCGTCGGCTCCGGAGGTGTCTTTCGGTGACGATCCGCTGCGAATGCTGCGCGCCGCCAGGTTCGTATCCCAGCTCGGCTTCACCGTGGCGCCGCGGGTGCGTCGCGCACTCGAGGAGATGGCTCCGCAACTGGGCAGGATCACTGCCGAACGCGTGGCAGCCGAACTGGACAAGCTACTCCTGGGCCCCGATCCCGTCGCCGGAGTCGACCTGATGGTGCAGACCGGTCTGGGGGAGGTGGTGCTGCCCGAGGTCGGGGCGATGCGGATGGCGATCGACGAGCATCACCAACACAAGGACGTCTACCAGCACTCGCTGACGGTGCTCCGGCAGGCCATCGAGCTTGAGGGCGGCTCCGGGGTCGGCAGTTCGGCGGATCTGGTACTGCGCTGGGCGGCGCTGCTGCACGACATCGGCAAGCCCGCGACGCGTCGACACGAGCCCGACGGCGGGGTGAGCTTCCATCACCACGAGGTGGTCGGGGCGAAGATGACCCGCCAGCGGATGCGGGCGTTGAGATACTCCAAGCAGATGGTCGACGACGTCTCGCAGCTGGTCTATCTGCATCTGCGATTTCACGGCTACGGAGAGGGTCGGTGGACTGATTCTGCCGTACGGCGGTATGTCACCGATGCCGGGCCGCTGGTGGACCGTTTGCACAAGTTGGTGCGCGCCGACTGCACAACCCGAAACAAGCGCCGCGCGGCGCGACTGCAGGTGACCTACGACGACCTGGAGCACCGCATCGAGGTGCTCGCGGCCCAGGAGGATCTGGCCCGGGTCCGCCCGGACCTCGACGGCAACGAGATCATGAGGATTCTGGACATCCCGGCGGGTCCGCAGGTAGGCCGGGCCTGGAATCACCTCAAGGAGCTCCGGCTGGATCGTGGCCCGCTGAGCCACGATGAGGCCGTCGAAGAATTACTGACATGGTGGAACGAGAACGACCCGCCGCGCGTCTGATCAGGTATGGAGTACTGCCTGGGTGACCCCGACGGCTCGGCCACCATGTGGACGGTCGAAGCGGACAGCGATCTGGACGGCGACGGCCGGCTGGAGGCCGTCGGTCTCGACGTCGACGGCGACGGTCTGATCGACGACGTGCTGGCCGATCTTGACGGTGACGGGGTAGCCGATCACGGGGTACTCGACCTGGACGGCGACGGCCTGCCGGAGGCCTACTTCACTGACGACGGAACAGGTACCTGGGCGGTCAGCGCGGACCGGGGAGGTGGTGTGCGCTGGTTCGGGCTCGATGGGGTTGAGCATTCGGACGCGCGGCCCACAGTCGCGGTCGACGTCGACGGCGACGGCCGGGCGGCTGAGCGGCTCGCCGATTCCGACGGCAATGGGCTGGCGGACCGGGCCTTCGGTACCGGGGTGGCATGGGTGGACACTGACGGTGACGGGCACTGGGACGTCCGACTCGGCGACCGCGACGGCGACGGCAGGGCGGACAGCGCCGCGCACCTCTAGCGCCCCCCCTACCCCTCTGGCGCGAGCGCGCGTGTTTGCACGCCGCCGCGCCGCAATCTCTGGCATTTTGCGCGCGCTCGTCGTCGCCGAGAGCTACCGGAATTCGAGAGTTACCGAGCCCTCAGTCACGCCCGGGTCCGGGCGGCCCGGCGAACGCCTGCGCGATGCCCAGCCAGCGCTCGGCGTCGTCACCGACTGCGACAACATCCAACTCCGAGCGCGGCCGGCGTTGGGTGACAAGCATGCAGAAGTGCTCGGCTGAGCCGCCGACCTGCTGGGCGGCGTCCTCGGGTCCCCACGTCCACGCGGACCCGTCGGGCGCGGTCAGTTTCACGTGGAACGGTTCCGGCGGCGGGGTCAGCCCGTTCACTACATAGGCAAAGTCGCGGGTGCGCACCCCGATATGCGCGATCGAACGCAAGCGCGCCGTCGGGGCCCGCCTCACCCCGAGGGCATCGGCGATATCGAGGCCGTGAGCCCATGTCTCCATCAGGCGCGCGGTGGCCATCGACGCCACGCCCATCGGCGGGCCGAACCACGGCAGCTTGCGGTCCTCAGCCACGGTCAGCAACTCGTCATGCAGCGCGGTGCGGGTCCTGCGCCAGTCGGTCAGCAGTTGCTCGGGAGCAAGCGCAGCGAGTTCCTCGGCGCCTGCGTCGACAAAGCCGGTCGGATCCTCGGCTGCGCGTCCGAGAATCTCGGCGAAACCGGGCTCATCGGTGACGGCGGTCAGTGCGACCCGATCAGTCCAGAGCAGGTGCGCGATCTGGTGGGCGATCGTCCAGCCGGGCGCGGGGGTTTCGGTGGCCCAACGCTCGGGCGCGACATCGCCGACCAACGCGTCGAGTTCGTCGCTTTCGGCACGCAGATCGGTGACGAACGGGGCTGCTCCGGCCATACCGGGCAGCTTATCGGGGCTCGCTGATCTTCGCGCTGATCTTCGCGCAGGCGCTCATCGCCGACCCACGGTCGCGTGAATGGCCAGCCCCAGCAGGTAGATGCCCGAGCCGGCGACCGCAAGCGCCGGGGCGTGACCGTCCGGCGGAATGACCGCGGCGGCTCCTGCGATCGCGGCGATGAATGCCATCCAGAACAGCGAATCCTGCACTGTGAACACGTGTCCACGCAGGGCGTCGTCAACATCGACCTGCATCGCGGTGTCAGCGCATAGCTTGACCACCTGACCGGCTGCGCCCAGCAGGAAGCCACAGCCGACCATCACCGGTAGTAGCAGACTCGCACCGAAGAGTTGTACGACGGCCGCGAACGCCAGTGCGCCATTGGGCGCCGCGTAGCGGCCCCACTTTTTGACCGCCGCCGGCGTCACGACGGTGGCAAGGAACGAGCCAGTGCCGGTGGCGGCGATGAACAGCACCGCGGTGCCCAGGCCAGCAACCGCGGCGGTGTCGCTATGGCGCACCATGACCAGCACCAACAGAGTGTTGATACCGAACACCATTCGGTGCGCCGACAACCCGGCGAGAGTAGCCGCGACGGTGGGCACAGCCAGCACCGTGCGCGCACCGTGCATCCAACCGGTGGCTACGGCGTAGGCGACGGACCCGTGGACCGCGCGCGCACCGCGGTCGGGCCCGAGCATGTGTGGCGGGAAGCGCACGGACAGCCACAGCGCCAGCGCCACCGGCGCGGTGACGATGAAAATGACCGCAGCTGCACCGGAGTCGCCGGCACCGAACAGGGAGCGGGGAAGCAGCATGAAGTTGGCGCCGAAGAACGCGGCTGCGGCCCCGGTGGCGGTCGCCACCGAGTTCATCGTGACCACCTGCGCCCGCGGCACCACGTGCGGCAGTGCTGCCGACAGGCCTGAGGAGACGAACCGGGTGAAGCCGTTGACGATCAACGCGCCCAATAAGATTGGTAGTTCGCCTGCCCCGGCGGTGAGCAGCGCGCCGACCCCGACCACCAGTGCCAGCCGCCCGCTGTTGGCGCCGATCAGCACGAGTCGCCGGTCCCAGCGGTCCAGAAGGGCACCTGCGAACGGCGCCAGCAGCGAGTAGGGCAGGAAAAGTACGGCGAATGCCCCGGCGATTGCCCACGGATCGGCGGCGCGTTCGGGGTTGAACAGGATCGCACCGGCCAGACCAGCCTGGAACAGGCCGTCGCCGAACTGGCTGACCGCGCGCACTTCCAGCAGCCGCCGGAATTGGGGGAGCGTCCGCACTGCACGCCAAAGGGCAAGCGGTGCGCGGGCGTCGGCCACGGGGTTCACGTCCTGTTGGAGAGTCGGAGCGGCGGGCATGTCTACTGTTTGCGCGAACGCCTATGGGTGGTTGCCCGCCACCGGACCAACAGTACAAATTTCCGGTGGGGCGGCGCTTGTTCGCCACCACCGAGCAACGGTGATGACATGATGGTGGGGTGGCGCATCCAGAGGATCCGGAGGACTTCAGAGAGGGAGTCGCGCCTGTTACGCACCGGGTGCGCGCCGGCACGATGTTACTGGCGAACACAGACCTGATGGAGCCAACGTTCCGGCGCAGCGTCATCTACGTCGTCGAGCACAATGACGGCGGCACGTTGGGCGTCGTGCTGAACCGGACCAGTGAGACGGCGGTCTACAACGTGTTGCCGCAGTGGGCCAAGCTGGCGACCAAGCCAAAGACGATGTTCATCGGCGGTCCGGTCAAGCGAGATGCCGCGCTCTGCCTGGCGACGCTGCGGGTCGGGGTGGATCCCAGCGGTGCGCCGGGTCTGCGGCACGTGCAGGGCCGCATTGCCATGGTGGACCTCGACGCCGATCCCGACTCGATCGCGCCGATGGTCGAGGGGGTGCGGATCTTCGCCGGCTATTCCGGCTGGACGATCGGCCAGCTCGAGGGTGAAATCGAGCGCGACGACTGGATCGTGCTGTCCGCGCTGCCCGGTGACGTGCAGGTTGAACCTCGCGTCGATCTATGGTCCAGGGTGCTGCGGCGTCAGCCGATGCCGTTGTCGCTGTTGGCCACCCACCCGATCGATCTCAGCCGCAACTGATCCCGACGATTTATCCGCAGGACAATGTGCAGGTCCCGCACGCCCCGCCGCAACCCGCAGACCCTCCGGTGGCCGACTGCTGACGCTGCTCTTGGCGCAGAACCGACTTGGCGCTTTGCCAGCACCCCGTCGCCACCGTGCCGACAGCGCCGACGACACAGACGATGAGCACAACCGTCGACATCGGCGGGCTGGCCGACAACGCCACCACCCCACCGGCGGCGAGCATGACGGCGGCAGCCAACTGGATGGGTGCCACGCCCCGCAACACCTGCCGCACGTAGTCGGTCGACGGCGGGCGCGCCATTGACCACAGGCCCTGGGCGGCGGTCACGGCGGCCGCTGACAGACACAACACGGCGGCAACCAGCATGCGCCACAGAATACGGGTGTGGAGTTCGGGTCGTCCTCCGGGCGCCAGGCATCGCCCGGAGGACGATGCCCTATCCCTGAAGTCCCAACGTTTGAGGCATCGCTGCCTCCGGTAGGACGGCGGGAGCTTGGGGCGCCACGGG
>ERZ888423.199-NODE-199-length-64747-cov-9.445496_pt1 | contig 64747 bp, 59 predicted proteins | sample MGYA00520523_ERZ888423 | MGnify/ENA primary metagenome ERZ888423 (study PRJEB32303, sample SAMEA104408611) | aquatic metagenome | biome: Brackish water; feature: Pelagic; material: water | place: Baltic Sea | collected 2014-06-08T10:24:00 | depth 30,27 m ... | reverse complement strand
GAGGACGAGAAGCTCGCAGTTGTGCGCGCTGGCCTTGTCGATATCCACCGGCACGAACTCGCCGGCCACGTTCTTGCGGCCATCGGCGAAGAGTCGATCCAGATCCTCGACCGACAGCGCGGCGACCTGCTCGGCGGGCCCGGGCGATCGCCCGATGCAAACACCCCGCCATCGCCTCGATCTGCCCATAGGCCAATCCCTGCACCAACAGGCCCATCACATACCGGTAATCCGTCATCCGCAGAAGATCCCTCTCGCTTGCCGCGACCCCTGCGGTCACGGACGAAAGCGATCCTGCGAAGCGCTACCGGATCCCCGCGCCACTGCTACCGGATAGTTACACAGGCGCTACCAGAAGCGCCGACTAAACATTCTTTGACCCCATCGTCAGCTCATTCCGACAGAGGCGAGGCCGCAAACGATTACATCACCAGCCACACCCGCCACAGCGCGGCTCCCCGGTTTCGGGTCCGGAATCGCCTAACCTGCCATCCCATGGCGACGTTGACGACGGTGCGGCGCGCTGCCGCCATCGCGGCGGCGCTGGTGATGACGGGTACCCCTGCGGTGTCCTGGGCCGAGCCGATGCCGGCGCAGGATCCCAATGCCTGCCCGTACCGGGTGAGCACCCCTCCCGCGGTGGACTCCTCGGAGGTGCCCAAGGCGGGGGATCCCCCGCAACCGCTGCCCGTTCCGGCCACGCCGGTCGGCGGCGAGGCGCTGAGCGGATGCGGGGTGATCGTCGCCGCCGGCACCCCGCCCCTGCCCGAGGACGTCTCGGCCGAGGCCTGGCTGGTCGCCGACCTGGACTCCGGCGAGGTCATCGCGGCCCGCGACCCGCACGGCCGGCACCGACCGGCGAGCATCGTCAAGGTGCTGACGGCCATGGTGGCCATCAACGAGCTGCCGCTGAACCGGATCGTCGACGGCACCCAGGAGGACGCCAACTCCGAGGGCACCCGGGTCGGCATCGAACCCGGCGGCCGGTACACCGTCAACGACCTGCTGCACGGACTGTTGATGTACTCCGGCAATGACGCCGCCCATGCGCTGGCCATGCAGCTCGGCGGCATGGATGTGGCGCTGCAGAAGATCAACACGCTGGCGGCCAAACTCGGGGCGCGTGATACCCGGGTGGCCACACCGTCCGGACTCGACGGGCCGGGAATGAGCACCTCGGCCTATGACATGGGCCTGTTCTACCGTTACGCCTTCTCCAACCCGATCTTCGCCGACATCGTCAACACCCGCGAATATCAGTTCCCCGATGACAACGGCAAGCCGCCCTACCCCATCGAGAACGACAACAAACTGCTGCTCAACTACCCCGGCGCGCTCGGCGGCAAGACCGGATACACCGACGACGCGCGCCAGACCTTCGTGGGCGCGGCCAACCACGACGGACGGCGTCTGGTGACGGTGCTGCTGCGCGGCACCCGGCAGCCGATCGCCCCCTGGGAACAGGCGGCCCATCTGCTGGACTACGGGTTCGCCACCGCGCCGGGCACCATGATCGGCAACCTGATCGAGCCCGACCCCTCGCTGCTGCCGCCGAAACCCGACGCCGCCCCGGTGGCCGCGCCGATGCTGCCGGTCGAGGCCATGCCGATCCGGGTCGGCGTCGCGGTGGTCGGCACGATCATCATCTTCGGACTGATCATGGCCGCCCGTTCGCTGAATCAGCGGGTTCAGGCTCGCTGATCCCGCCGCTGGTCGCCGCCCACGCGGTGGCGAAGAGCACCAACCGTGCCGTGATGTAGGCGAACACCATCAGGCCCACCACCGGTCCGAAGGCCGCGCCGGCCGGACCGTGCATCACCGTGCGCAGGTAGATCGTGCCGAGTTGTTTGAACAGTTCGAAGCCCACCGCCGCGAGCAGTCCGGCCCGGACACAGAGCCGCAGCGACATTGGATCGCGGGGCAACCGCGCCATCATCCAGGTGAACAACCCCCAGGCGATCAGCACCGACACCACCGCTGAACCGGCCCGGAGCAGCCCGGTGAGCTGCAACGCCGAGTTGCCCAGCGCCGTCAGCCCGATCGTGGCGAGGCTGGCCACGAACGCCGAGACCAGCGCTCCCAGATCCGACAGCTTCGTCTTGACGAAACCCGGCCTGACCGGCGGCTGGTCCCACATGCGGCTGAGTGCTTCGCGCAGCCGCTGCATCCACAGCAGGCCCACGTAGACCGCGGTGCCCAATCCGATGAGCCCGACCGAGGTGCGAGATGCGATGGCCGAATCCATCAGGGTCAGAACCTGATTGGCGAAGTCGGCGGGCACGGCGGCCTTGACCCTGCTGTCGATCTCGGCCAGCAAGCTGGGACGGCTGGCCAGCACGAAGCCCACGACGGCGAAAGCCATCATCAGCAGCGGGAACAACGCGAAGATGGTGAAGTAGGTGATCGCGGCGGCGTAGATGTCGCCTTCGGCCCGCTCGTAGTGGCGTTGGACCGCGACAAGCCGGTCCCACGCCCTCTTCAACGTCGCCTTGTTCAGCAGGACAGAAAACCCAATCGTTCGTAGACCCGCCCCAGCGTCGCCGCCGACACGTCCCGCGCCCGCTGCGCCCCCCTGGCCAGGATGTCATGCAACTCCGCCGGGTCGGCGAGCAACTCGTCCACCCGCCGCTGGATCGGCGTGACGTAGGCGACGACGGCCTCGGCGGTCTCGGCCTTCAGGTCGCCGTATCCGCGGCCGGCATACCCGTCGACCAGTGCCTCGATCGGCCTACCGGTGACCGCGGACTGGATGGACAACAGATTGGACACCCCGGGCTTGGCCTCGGGGTCGAATCGGATCTCCCGGTCACTGTCGGTGACCGCCGAGCGGATCTTCTTGGCCGACACCTTCGGATCGTCGAGCAGATTGATCAGACCCGCGGCGGTAGCCGCCGACTTGCTCATCTTCGCGGTGGGCTCAGCCAGGTCGTAGATCTTGGCGGTCTGTTTGGCGATCATCACCTCCGGCACCACCAGTGTGCCCGGGAACCGGGCGTTGATGCGCTGAGCGATATCTCGGGCCAGTTCCAGGTGCTGACGTTGGTCCTCACCGACTGGAACCAGGTTGGTGTCGTACAGCAGGACATCAGCGGCCTGCAGCACCGGGTAGGTGAACAGGCCCACCGTGGCGGAGTCAGCGCCCTGCTTGGCCGACTTGTCCTTGAACTGGGTCATCCGGGAGGCCTGCCCGAAACCGGTGAAACATCCCAGCACCCAGGACAGTTCGGTATGTGCGGGCACGTGGCTCTGCACGAAGATGGTCGAACGGGACGGGTCGATACCCAGCGCAAGATACTGCGCCGCGGTGACCAGGGTGCGCCGGCGCAACACGCCCGGATCCTGCGGGACGGTGATCGCGTGCAGATCGACGACGCAGAAGTAGGTCTCGTAGTCCTCCTGCAGGCCTACCCACTGCGCCACCGCACCGAGCGCATTGCCCAGATGCAGGGAATCGGAGGTGGGCTGCACACCGGAGAAAACGACACGGGATTGCTGGCTCATGATGGGACAATCCTGTCATGAGGAAATTCCTGACGGTGCTCACTGCGGCGTTGACGACGATGTCAGTGCTCGCCGGGTGCTCGGGCGGAGCAGGTTCGGGCGACAAGCGCCCGACCGGAGCGGCCGTGGTGGTGGTCTCCGGGGGAAACGCCACCAGTCCGTTCACCACCAACGACCAGGCCTGCGCCACCGGGTTGGCGGCCGGGAACACCAACACCGCGATCCGGGAGTTCCTGCTGTCCAAGGACTACACCGTCTACACCTCGCCGGCGATGGCCGGGCGCGGCCAGGTGGTCGACCAGACCGGCTTCGGCGCGTTCGGGGTGTGCCCGGTGACACTGCCGGAGAACATGACCGTCAACTCCACCGGCAGCATCGACACCGCCGGCGAGCACCTGGCCCGGTTCATCAACTGGCTGCACGACGAGAAGGGCGTGACCGACATCGACCTGGTGGGCCACTCGATGGGCGGGCTCTACTCCCGGGCGGCGATCCGGGTGCTGGCGACAACCGGAAGCCCGGTGGCGGTTCGCTCGCTGACGACGATCGGCACACCGTGGCAGGGGTCCTATCTGTCCGACTACGCCAATGACCTGATCCCGCTCACCGAATGTAAGGGCGACACGTTCTGCGAGTCCGGTATGAAGGAGTTCAAACCCGTTGTGCTGGAGTTGATGTCGGGATCCGGCCGGGAGGTCAACAAGGCCTTCCTGATGGGTCCGAACGGCTGGAACGAGTTCCAGTCCGGGGTGCTGGACAGGATCCCGGTGGTGCTGATCGCCGGGAAGAAGTTCACCGTCCCCGCTCCGGCCAACCCCGGCGTCTGGCCCAATGACGGCCTGGTCGCCCTGGAGAGCGCACTGGCCAAGAACGTGGGCGACCCGGTGCTGCCACACCGGCGCTGCCACACCTTCGACGACACGCACAGCATCTTCGTCTCCGACCAGGCCGGCTTGGACTGGAACACCGCGCTGACCTGGGATCCGCAGGTGCTCGAGGTGCTACACCAGTCCATTCAGGAGGCCCCCAAGGCGCTGGAGGGCCCCAACCGCCAGGGCTGTTAGCGCATCAACTGCCGCACCGCCGCGTCGACTACCGGTTGGAGATCGTCGCCCAGGCTGCCCGACAGCCACTGCTGGGCCAGTTCGGCCATCGCACCGGCGTACATCGCCGCGCCGACGAGATCGGCGATCCGGGCGGGTCGCGACGTCGTGGGCCCCTCGTCGAGGACCGATTTGCGGAGTTGCTCCTGGATGGTCGAGCGACGGGCCGCCAGCACCGGATTGGTGCGGGCCTCGGTGAACAGCAGCTTGCCGCGGCGCGGGTCCTCGGAACTGAAGTCGAGCACGGTTCGGATACCGGCCTGCAGCCGGGCCCGGTCATCCGGCAGGTCCGCCATCGCGGCGGCGAGCGCCACAATCAGGTCGCCGACCACGAAATCGTAGGCGACACCCAGTAATTCGTCGGTGTCGGCAAAGCTTTCATAGAAATAGCGGGTGTTGAGCTCGCTGCGTCGGCATACCGACCGGACGGTGACGGCAGCCTCGCCGTCCTCGCCGAACAACTCGAAGGCGGCGCGGACGAGTAACCGCCTCCGCTCGGCCTGTCGCTCGGCGCGGGAGAGCCCGGCCCACCTCGATGTTCGCGACATCCGATGAGAATATCCGCGGCATTGTGGTACTTTTGGTCACGCCTGTAGCCAAATTGACCCGAGCGTCAGTCGAGGAGCACGTCATGGATTCGGTGGCCCGGAATGCGAAGCGGAGCGCGGCGGCGGTGGCGTTGGGACTGGGTCTGACGGTCGCCGCCGGACCCGGTCTCGCCTGGGCCGAGGACGCCGAATCCCCGGCCACCGAATCGCCGGCCGGCGCTAAGACCGGCACCGCCAGAACCGGCGCCGAAGAAACCAGCACCGGGAAACCGGCCGCCCAGAAGCCCCGCCGATCGGCCGCCGAGCCCAGAGTGCGCCCGCGCCGGACCCTGGATGCCGTTGCGGTCCCCAGGTCGGCCGCGGCCGATCGCCAACGCCCCGCCGCATCCGACCGCCCGGCCGGCAGCCCCGCCGAGTCCGGGCCCGACTTGGGACTCAACTCCAGGCCGCCGGTCCCGAGTGCGGCCATCTCCGCGCCCTCCCCCAGTTCGGCGGTGGTGCCGACCTCATCCCCGGTGCCGGCCGCCCCGATGACCGGATCGGCTATCCCGGCCGGCGCCCCGGCCCTCACGCTCCCGACTCCCCGGGTCACGGTGGCTGCGGTCGCCAAGCCTGCCGCGGTCATGACAGCAGCATCCACGCTGACGTCCTCGACAACCGGAACACCGGCCGGTGCGACCACCGGTGCGGCGTTCAACCCGTTCGACGTGCTGACGGCGGCGCTGGCGATGATCAGCCGCGAGATCAACCGGCTGTTCTTCAACCGCACACCGACGGCCAAACCCGTTCTGCATTCGCTGTCCAACGGCCCAGTGGTGACCGGGACGATCGGTGGGTCCGACCCCGACGACGACCCGCTGGCCTACTCGGTCACCGATCAACCCAACCACGGCACGGTCGCGGTCGATCCGGTGGGAACCTTCACCTACACCGCTGACCCCGAACTGGCCGCCGCCGGCGGAACCGACACCTTCGTCGTCGAAGTGCGCGATACCGGCTTCCACCTGAACTTCTGGGTGCCGACGGCGATATCGGTACCGGTGACGGTGACCGTCCAGGCGGCCGCACCGGACCCGGTCGAACCCGACCCGGTGCTCCCGCCGAGCCTCACCATCGCCGACCGCTCCGTGGCCGAGGGCGACGGCGGGCACAGCCATTTCATGTTCACGGTGAACCTGGACACGGCCTCGGCAGAACCCGTGAGCGTGCAGTACGCCACCACCGACGGGACCGCCGTCGCCGGCCTGGACTACACCGCGGCCGCCGGCACCCTCACCTTCGCGCCCGGCGTCACCACCCAGTTGGCCCACGTCGACATCCTGGGCGACCTCACCGTCGAAGCCGATGAGACCTTCACCGTCACGCTGTCGAACCCGATCGGGGCGACGATCCTGGACGGCTCGGCACGGGGCACCATCCTCGACGACGACGACGCAGCACCACTGACCCCGGGCCTGAGCATCTCCGACGCCTCGGTCACCGAATCCTCGGGCGGCGGCATGGCACCGGGGTTCCTGAGCACCTCGGGCAACCAGATCATCGACTCCGCGGGCAATCCGGTACAGCTCTCCGGGGTGAACTGGTTCGGGATGGAGTCGACCACCGGCGCACCGCACGGGCTGTGGACCCGCTCCTACACCGACATGATCGACCAGATGGCCGCCGAGGGCTTCAACACGATCCGGTTGCCCTACGCCAGCGAGGCATTGCACACCACGGCGGCACCCAATGGCATCGACTTCTCGAAAAACCCTGAGCTGCAAGGGTTGACGAGCCTGCAGATCATGGACGCCGTCATCGACTACGCCGGCCAGCAGGGCATGCGGGTCATCCTGGATCACCACCGCAGCGGCTACGGCACCGGAACCTCGGGCAACGGGCTGTGGTACGAGGGCCAGTACACCGAGGACGCCTGGGTCGCGGACTGGCAGATGCTCGCCGAGCGCTACTCCGACGACCCGACGGTGATCGGGATGGACCTGCACAACGAACCGCACAACGGCACCTGGGGTGGCGGCGGGGCCACCGACTGGGCACGGGCCGCCGAACGGGCCGGCAACGCCGTCCTGGCCGTCAACCCCGACCTGCTGATCTTCGTCGAGGGCGTCGGCACCTACCAGGGCCAAAGCTATTGGTGGGGAGGCAATCTGATGGGGGTCGCCGACCGGCCGATCACCCTCGACGTGCCCAACCGGGTGGTGTACTCCCCGCACGACTACCCCAACTCGGTCTACGCCCAGCCCTGGTTCTCCGGCCCGGACTTCGGTGCGGCGCTGCCGGCGAAGTTCCGGCAGATGTGGGGCTACATCTATGAAGAGGGCATCGCCCCGGTCTACATCGGCGAGTTCGGAACCAATCTGACCGACCCGAAGGACGTCGTCTGGTTCGAAGCCATCACGTCCTACATCTCCGGGGATCTCGACAATGACGGCACCATCGACATCCCGGCCGGGACCGAGGACATCAGTTGGACGTTCTGGTCCTGGAACCCGAACTCCGGGGATACCGGCGGCATCCTGGCCGACGACTGGCTCACCGTCAACGAGAACAAGATGGCCTATCTGACGGCGATCCAGTTCGCCGGGTCTGATTCCGATGCCGTCGCGACGTTCCGGGTTTCGCTGACCTCGGCATCGGCGCAGCCGGTGACGGTGCAGTACGCGACGTCCAACATGACCGCGTCGGCCGGCAGCGACTACACCGCCACCTCGGGCACCGTCACCTTCGCCCCCGGGGAGACCGAGAAAGTCATCGCCGTTCTGGTGCAACGCGACATCCTCGCCGAGGGCAGCGAGACCTTCATGGTGATGCTGTCCAACCCGTCCGGGGCCACCGTGACCGACGCGATGGCGGTGGGCACCATTCTGGACCGTCCCGTCGTGGTCGCGCCGCCGGTCGATCCGGTCGATCCGGTCGATCCGGTCGATCCGGTCGATCCGGTCGATCCGGACCATTCGGACCATCCGGTCGAGACCGGGGACTACGTCGACTTGATGACATTCGGCATGTCCCACGGCAGCGACCACACCGGCATGGACGCACTGGTGGGCGGGCGGACCCCCATCACCACCGAGGCCGTGGTCGCCTACAACGACCTGCGCCGGTTCACCGGCCTCGCGCCCGCGACGATCGAGGACGTCGGCCGATGGGCCTTCGCCAACGGCCTGACCAACAACACCCAGGCCTGGGGCACCGACGTGCAGGGCGTCGGCCTGTTCTACGCGATGCAGGGCGCCAAGGTCGGCTGGATCGCCGACGACAAGTACGACCCCCAGATCGTGGCGGATATCGAACGCACGGCCCGGCTGGGATCGGCCGACGACGTGATGGCCATGGTGGCCGCCTACGGCCATGACGGCTACGCCGAGTACCTGCTGGACAACGGCTACGACACCGCCTTCATCAACACCTTGAAGATGGAAACGCACTGGGCCGGCTGGATGCACGACCGCGCCCACGGCCGACTGCTGATCGAGGGCGGCGCCACCGCCCACGACGTCAATCATCTGACCGTGCTCAGCCACGATCAGATGCAGCCGTTCATGAACGACACGTGGGACTACCCGCAGTGGCCGGCCCTGGACGTCTCGGACGCGCGGGTGATCGAGTACTTCCAGAGCATGGTGACCCTCGGCGACCCGCTGGGTGACCACTCGATCGGCGACCGCCGGACGATCGCGGTCTAGTCGTCGAACTCGACGGTCACCGGGGCGTGGTCTGACCACCGCAGCGCGTAGGCGGCCGGCTTCTCCACCCGTGCCGACCGGACCCGGGCGGCCAGCGGTTCGGTGGCCAGGTGATAGTCGATACGCCAGCCGGCGTCGTTGTCGAACGCCTTGCCGCGCCAGGACCACCAGCTGTAAGGGCCCGGGACCTCGGGGTGCCGGCGGCGGACGACGTCCACCCAGCCCGAGTCCATCAGGTCGGTGAGCCACTGCCGTTCGGCGGGCAGAAAACCGGATTTCTTGACGTTGGCCTTCCAGGCCTTGATGTCGTTCTCGGTGTGGGCGATATTCCAGTCCCCGCACACCACGGCCGCCCGGCCCGCCGCGGACAACTCGGCCATCCGTGACGCCAGTGCCGCCATGAACCGCTCCTTCTCCACCTGGCGGTCGGTGCCGGCCTCGCCGGTGTGCACGTACACGCTGCCGACCGTGATGCCGTCGGCCAGGTCGACCTCGAGGTAGCGGCCGTGCTCGGCGAATCCGGTCAGCCCGACCCGGACATCCCCCAGCGGCCCGCGGGTCAGCACGGCGACCCCGCTGCGACCCTTCAGGTGCGGCTGCGCCGAGGCCAGGTTCCAGCCGCCGGCCAGCGCCGGAGCCAGCGCCTCGGCGAGCTGCTCATCGTCGGCTCGGGTTTCCTGCAGACACACCACGTCGGCGGCGGTCCGTTCCAGCCAGTCCAGCAAACCGAGGTTGTGCTCCGAGCGCTGCCGGACCGCGGCCCGGACACCGTTGACATTGATGGTGGTGAGGATCACGGCTGGCAACCTATCGTGGAGTTGTGACCAGGGAACACATCCACCTCGGTTCGGGCGAACCGATTCTGCTACTGCACCCGTTCATGATGTCGTCCTACGTGTGGCACGAGGTGGCGCCGCGGCTGGCCGAGACCGGCCGATTCGAGGTGTTCGCGCCGACGATGGCCGGGCACAACGGCGGCCCGCGGACCCGCTCGTGGTTCCTCGACACCACCACCCTGGCCGATCACGTCGAGACCCAACTCGACGAATTGGGTTGGGACACCGCCCATATCGTCGGCAACTCACTGGGCGGCTGGGTCGCCTTCGAACTGGAGCGCCGCGGCCGGGCCCGCACCCTGACCGCGATCGCCCCGGCCGGCGGCTGGCACCGGTGGTCGCCGGTGAAGTACGAGATCGTCGGCAAGTTCGTCGCCGGCCTGCCGGTGTGGCTGACCGCGGTGGCACTCGGGCAGCGCGCCAGCAGGCTGCCGTTGGCCAAACAGGCCGCCAGCGTTCCGATCAGCGCCACCGCGGCCGGGCTCAGCGACACCGACCTCGCCGAGGTAATCGAGGACGTCACCCACTGCCGGGCCTACTACCAACTGCTGATCAAGGCGTTGCTGCTGCCCGGGTTGATGGAGTTGGCCGAGACCGGGACGCCCACCAATCTGGTGATCTGCGAGCGGGACCGGGTGCTGCCGCATCCGCGTTACACCAAACATTTCCGCAAGCACATCCCCGAGATCGACCGGGTGACCACCTTGCATGGCGTCGGCCATATCCCGATGTTCGAGGCACCGCAGATCATCGCCGACCTGATCACCGCCTGGGTCGAGGAACACCGGCCGCCGGTGCGGCAGATTCCGTCGGCGGGCTGAATCAGTCCTGCGCCATCGCCTTGTCGAGGTTGCGGGCCAGTGTGGCCAGGAACTGTTCGCTGGTCTGGTACGGCTGTTCCGGGCCGATCAGCAGAGCCAGATCCTTGGTCATCTTGCCGCCCTCGACGGTGTGGATGACGACCTCTTCGAGGGTCTCGGCGAACTCGATCACCTCGGGCGTGCCATCGAGCTTGCCGCGGTGCTCCAGGCCCCTGGTCCAGGCGAAGATGGACGCGATCGGGTTGGTGGAGGTGGGCTTGCCCAACTGGTGCTGCCGGTAGTGCCGGGTGACGGTGCCGTGCGCAGCCTCGGCCTCCACGGTCTTGCCGTCCGGGGTCATCAGCACCGAGGTCATCAGCCCCAGCGAGCCGTAGCCCTGGGCCACGATGTCGGACTCCACGTCGCCGTCGTAGTTCTTGCAGGCCCAGACGTAACCGCCCTCCCACTTCAGGCAGGAGGCCACCATATCGTCGATGAGCCGGTGCTCGTAGGTCAGCCCGCGGGCGTCGAACTCCGCCTTGTAGTCCTCGTCGAAGATGCGCTGGAACTCGTCCTTGAACATGCCGTCGTAAGCCTTGAGGATGGTGTTCTTGGTCGACAGATACACCGGGTAGTTCTGCAGCAGGGCGTAGCTGAAGCTCGAGTGGGCGAAATCCTGGATGGACTTCTTGAAGTTGTACATCCCCATCACCACCCCGCCGTCCTCCGGGATGCGCACCACCTCGTGCACCATCGGCTCGCTGCCGTCCTCGGGGGTGAAGGTCAGCGTGACGGTGCCGGGACGGTCGACCTTGAAGTTGGTGGCCCGGTACTGGTCGCCGAACGCGTGCCGGCCGATGATGATCGGCTTGGTCCACCCCGGCACCAGGCGCGGGATATTCGAGATCACGATGGGGGCGCGGAAGATGGTGCCGCCCAGGATGTTCCGGATGGTGCCGTTGGGCGACAGCCACATCTTCTTGAGCTTGAACTCCTCGACGCGGGCCTCGTCGGGGGTGATGGTGGCGCATTTGACGCCCACCCCGTGTCTGAGGATGGCGTGCGCCGAATCGATGGTCACCTGGTCGTCGGTGGCGTCCCGGTTCTCCATGCCCAGGTCGTAGTACTCAAGGTCGACGTCCAGGTGCGGCAGGATCAGGGTTTCCTTGATCAGCTTCCAGATGATCCGGGTCATCTCGTCGCCGTCGAGCTCTACCACAGTGCCTTTGACCTTGATCTTGGGTCGACTGGACATATTGAGTCCGCATCCTCCTACGCCTGGCGATCGCGTCGTGGGCAACTGTGTCGTGGGCAACTGTGTGGAGCCATCGAGCCCTGCTCGCCGCCCACACTACAAGGGCAGTTGGTCCGCCAGCGCGCGGTTGAACGTCGCGCTGGGCCGCATCACCGCCGTGGTCCTGTCGGGGTCCGGGTAGTAGTAGCCGCCGATATCCACCGGGTTGCCCTGCACCTCGTTGAGTTCGGTGACGATGACGTCCTCGTCGGAAGCCAACGCCTTGGCGAGGGCGGCGAAGTGCTCGGCCAGTTCCCGGTCCTCGTCCTGCGCGGCGAGTTCCTGCGCCCAGTACAGGGCGAGATAGAACTGGCTGCCGCGATTGTCGAGTTCGCCGGCCTTGCGTGACGGGTTCTTACTGTTGTCCAGCAACCTGCCGGTGGCGGCATCGAGTGTCCTGGCGAGGATCGTGGCGCGTTCGTTGCCGGTCCTGGTGCCGAGGTCTTCCAGGCTGACGGCAAGCGCCAGGAACTCGCCGAGCGAATCCCAGCGCAGATGGTTCTCCTCCACCAGCTGACTGACATGCTTGGGGGCTGAACCGCCCGCCCCGGTTTCGTACATGCACCCGCCGGCCATCAGCGGCACGATGGACAGCATCTTGGCGCTGGTGCCCAGTTCCAGGATCGGGAACAGGTCGGTGAGGTAATCACGCAGGATGTTGCCGGTCACGGCGATGGTGTCCTGCCCGCGGCTCACCCGCTCGATCGTGTGCCGCATCGCTCGCACCTGCGACATGATCTGGATGTCGAGGCCCTCGGTGTCGTGGTCTTTCAAGTACCGCTGGACTTTCTCGCGCAACTCGTTCTCGTGCGGACGTTCCGAGTCCAGCCAGAACACCGCCGGCATTCCGGATTTACGCGCCCGGGTGACCGCCAGCTTCACCCAGTCCCGGATCGGCGCGTCCTTGACCACGGGCATGCGCCAGATATCGCCGGCTTCGACGTTCTGAGTCAGCAACACCTCGCCGGTGGCGACGTCCACGATGTTGGCGACGCCGTCCTCGGGGATCTCGAACGTCTTGTCGTGAGAGCCGTACTCCTCGGCCTTCTGCGCCATCAGACCGACGTTCGGGACGGTGCCCATCGTCGTCGGATCGAACTGGCCCTCGGACTTGCAGAAGTTGATGATCTCCTGGTAAATCCGGGAAAAGGTGGACTCCGGGTTCACCGCCTTGGTGTCCTTGAGCTTTCCGTCGGCGCCGTACATCTTGCCGCCGGCCCGGATCATTGCGGGCATCGAGGCGTCCACGATGACATCGCTGGGGGAATGGAAGTTGGAGATCCCCCTGGCCGAATCGACCATGGCCAACTCCGGCCGGTGTTCGTGGCATCGGTGCAGGTCGTCGATGATCTCATCGCGTTGCGAACGCGGCAGTGACTCGATCTTGCTGTAGAGGTCCGACAGGCCGTTGTTGACGTTGACGCCCAGTTCGTCGAAGAGCTTCTGGTGTTTGGCGAAGGCATCTTTGTAGAACACCTTGATCGCATGCCCGAACACGATCGGATGGCTGACCTTCATCATGGTGGCCTTGACGTGCAGCGAGAACATGACGCCGGTTTTGTAGGCGTCCTGCATCTGCTCCTCGTAGAAGTCGCACAGCGCCTTGCGGCTCATGAACATGCTGTCGATGATGTCGCCCTCGTCAAGCTTCACCTCGGGCTTGAGCACGAGGGTCTTGCCGCTCGCGGTCACCAGTTCCATCCTCACCACCCGCGCGCGGTCCAGCGTCATCGACTTCTCGCCGTGATAGAAATCGCCGTGCCGCATGTGGGCCACATGGGTGCGTGAGGCCATCGACCACTCGCCCATGCTGTGCGGGTGCTTGCGCGCGTACTCCTTGACCGCCTTGGGTGCCCGGCGGTCGGAGTTGCCTTCGCGCAGAACCGGGTTCACCGCACTGCCGAGACATGTGGCATAGCGCGCACGAAGCTGCTCCTCATCCTCGGTTTTCGGATCCCCGGGGTAGTCCGGCAGGTTGTAGCCCTTGGACCGCAGCTCGGCGATGGCGGCCAGGAGTTGGGGCACCGAGGCGCTGATATTGGGCAGCTTGATGATGTTGGTGTCGGGATCCTGGGTCAGCGCACCCAGTTCGGCCAGGTTGTCCGGCACCCGCTGCTCATCGGTCAGGTAATCACCGAACTCGGCCAGGATGCGGGCCGCCACCGAGATGTCGCTGGGCCGGACGTCGATACCCGCCGGCTCGACGAACCTCCTGATGATCGGCAGAAAGGCATAGGTCGCCAGCAGGGGCGCCTCGTCGGTCAGCGTGTAGATGATGGTCGGCTGCTCGGCACTCATGTGCTGCTCTCCCGGCGTCGGTTTCGGGTCAGGTTCTCGAGCCATCAGTATCACCCGAGCCGGGAACCGCTGGCCGACCGATGGGAATGTGCGATACCCTGAGAACCGGTCATGAGCGCCAGCGTCAAGCCCCGGCTTGCTGGCCGGCAACCCTCCAACCGCGGTGGGGTGCCCTGGGTGATGACCAGGTTGAGCAGCCCGACACGGCTGCACGGCAAGCGCGGGTCCGCCATGACGGGCCCCCCGAGTAGACAGGGAAACCTGATGCGGAGCCCTCTTATGTGCCGCTGTCGCTGTCGCTGACCCCGCTTAACGAAGCGCGACCAGCCCAGTGACCTGCAAGGAGCCCCCACCCCATGACCGCCCTCGACGACTGGTCTTTCGAGACCAAACAGATCCACGCCGGCCAGGTGCCTGACAGCGACACCCACGCCCGTGCGCTGCCGATCTACCAGACCACGTCCTACACCTTCGACAGCACCGACCACGCCGCCGCCCTGTTCGGCCTGGCCGAGCCCGGCAACATCTACACCCGGTTGATGAATCCCACCACCGACGTCGTCGAGCAGCGCATCGCCGCACTCGAGGGCGGGGTGGCGGCGCTGTTCCTGGCCTCCGGGCAGGCCGCCGAGACCTGCGCGATCCTCAACCTCGCCGGCACGGGCGATCACATCGTGTCCAGTCCGCGGCTCTACGGCGGCACCTACAACCTGCTGCGCCACACGCTGCCCAAGCTGGGAATCGAGACGACGTTCGTCACCGACCCGGACGATCTCGACGCCTGGCAGGCCGCGGTTCGGCCGAACACCAAGGCCTTCTACGGCGAGACCATCTCCAACCCGAAGATCGACATTCTCGACACCCCCGGGGTGTCCGCGGTCGCCCACGCCAACGGGGTGCCGCTGATCGTCGACAACACCATTGCGACGCCGTACCTGATCCGGCCGCTGGCCCAGGGCGCCGACATCGTGGTGCATTCGGCCACCAAGTACCTGGGCGGGCACGGCACCGCGATCGCCGGGGTGATCGTCGACGGCGGCACATTCGACTGGGCAGCTTCCGGGAAGTTCCCCGGGTTCACCACCGCGGACCCCAGCTATCACGGCGTGGTCTTCGCCGACCTGGGCGCGCCGGCCTATGCGCTGAAGGCCCGGGTGCAACTGCTGCGCGACCTCGGTTCGGCCGCGTCGCCGTTCAACGCCTTCCTGATCGCCCAGGGCCTGGAAACCCTGAGCCTGCGGATGGAGCGGCATGTGTCCAACGCCGAACAGGTCGCCCGGTTCCTGGCCGGCCACCCCGAGGTGGTCGGCGTCAACTACGCCGGCCTGCCCGGTTCGCCATGGCATGAGCGGGCGAAATCCCTGGCCCCCCGGGGAACCGGCGCGGTGTTGTCCTTCGAACTGGCCGGCGGTGTCGAGGCCGGTAAGTCGTTCGTCAACGCCCTGACCCTGCACAGCCATGTGGCCAATATCGGCGATGTGCGATCGCTGGTGATCCACCCGGCGTCGACCACCCACCAGCAGTTGTCGGCCGAGGAGCAGCGCAGCACCGGCGTCACCCCCGGTCTGGTCCGGTTGGCGGTCGGACTGGAGGGCATCGATGACATCCTGACCGATCTCGAACGCGGGTTCGCCGCCGTGGCGGCCTCTTGACGGAGCCCGACATGACACTTGAGGACACCCGCCGCGACGCCCTGGCCCTGCCGGCCGAGGGCGAGGTCGACATTGTCGACATCGGCCCGCTGACGCTGGAGAGCGGTGCCGTGCTCGATGACGTCTCGATCGCCGTGCAGCGCTGGGGCCGACTCTCCCCGAACCGGGACAACGTCGTGATGGTCCTGCACGCGCTCACCGGGGACTCGAACGTGCCCGGCTGGTGGGACGGCGTCGCCGGGCCCGGTGCGCCGATCGACACCAACCGCTGGTGCGCGGTGGCCACCAATGTCCTGGGCGGCTGCCGGGGATCGACCGGACCGAGTTCCCAGGCCGCCGACGGCCGGCCCTGGGGATCCCGGTTCCCGCTGATCACGGTGCGTGACCAGGTCAACGCCGATGTGGCCGCGCTGGCCGCATTGGGCATCACCGAGGTGGCCGGCGTGATCGGCGGATCGATGGGCGGGGCGCGCGCGCTGGAGTGGATGATCGGCTACCCCGAGCAGGTGCGGGCCGGTCTGGTGCTGGCCGTCGGGGCACGGGCCACCGCCGATCAGATCGGCACCCAGAGCACCCAGATCGCCGCCATCAAGTCCGACCCGGACTGGCAGGGCGGGGACTACTACGGAACCGGCCGCTCCCCCGATACCGGGCTGCAGTTGGCCCGGCGGTTCGCCCATCTGACCTACCGCGGCGAGACCGAACTGGACACCCGGTTCGGCAATGACGGCCAGGGCTCCGGAAGAGACCGGGAAGACCCGCTGGCCGGCGGCCGGTACGCGGTGCAGAGCTACCTGGAGTATCAGGGTGCCAAGCTGGTCCGCCGGTTCGACGCGGGCAGCTATGTGACGCTGACCGAGACGCTGTCCAACCATGACGTGGGCCGCGGACGCGGCGGCGTGGCGGCGGCGCTGCGGTCCTGCCCGGTCCCGGTCGTCGTCGGCGGTATCACCTCTGACCGGCTCTACCCGCTACGGCTGCAGTCCGAACTGGCCGACCTGCTGCCCGGCTGCTCGGGCCTCAACGTCATCGAGTCGATCTACGGTCACGACGGGTTCCTGATCGAGACCGAGGCGGTGGGCCAGTTGATCCGCGAGACCCTCGGGTGACCGACTCCCCCGGCGACCGGTCGCTGTCCTTCGGGGCCCAGGCCGCCGCCTACGAACGGGGCCGGCCGTCCTATCCGCCGGAGGCCATCGACTGGCTGTTGGCCCCCGCCGGGGATTGGGCCGCCCGCGACGTGCTGGACCTCGGCGCGGGCACCGGCAAGCTGACCACCCGACTGGTGGAGCGCGGCCTGAATGTCGTTGCCGTCGACCCGATCGCCGAAATGCTCGACGTGCTGCGCGACACCCTGCCCGGCACACCGGGGCTGCTGGGCACCGCTGAGCAGATTCCGTTACCGGACTCCCACGTTGACGCCGTCCTGGTGGCCCAGGCCTGGCACTGGTTCGACGCCGATCGCGCGACGGCCGAGATCGCCCGGGTGCTGCGGCCCGGCGGGCGGCTCGGGCTGGTGTGGAACACCCGCGACGAAAGACTGGGCTGGGTGCGCGATTTCGGCCAGATCGTCGGACTTGAACGCGATATCGCCAACACCCGGGTCGACCTATCGGACCGATTCACCGATGTCGCGACCCATCAGGTGGAGTGGACCAACTACATCACCCCGCAGGCGCTGATCGACTACGTGTCCTCACGCAGCTACTGCATCACCTCGCCTGCGGAGGTACGCACCCGCACCCTCGATCAGGTCCGCGAACTGCTCGCCACCCATCCGGCACTGACCAATGCCGAGGGCATCGCGCTGCCGTACGTCACGGTGTGCGTGCGGGCGACGCTGGATCAGGCGCAGGATTAACTGGTGCCCAGCGGGTCGATGGTCCACGCGGTGTAGATCATCACGACGCTGAGCGTCGTCATGGTGGCGAAATCCAGGCTCTTGGAACGCACCGCCAGCAGGCCGGCCCGGTCCTCCGGCAGCAGCAGTCGCAGCCCGGCGGCCACCCCGACGCCGATACCGATCAGGAACGCACCACGGCGCCAGAAGCCGGCGGCCACCAGCACCAGGGCGACGGCGAAGATCGCCGCGACGGTCACAATCGGCCATTGCGCCCGGATCACTCCAGGGCCGCTTCGGCTCGTTCGACGACGTTGGTGAGCAGGAAGGCACGGGTCAGCGGGCCGACCCCGCCGGGATTGGGCGACACCTGTCCGGCGACGTCCCACACGCCGGGCGCCACATCGCCGGTGAGCTTCCCGTCGACCCGGCTGACCCCGACGTCCACCACGGCCGCACCGGGCCGGACCATCTCGGCGGTCAGCATGTGCGGGACACCGACCGCGGCGACGATGATGTCGGCCTGTCGGGTGAGCGCGGGCAGATCGCGGGTTCCGGTGTGGCACAAGGTCACCGTGGCGTTCTCGGTGCGGCGGGTCAGCAACAGGCCCAGCGGTCGGCCGACGGTGATACCGCGGCCGATGACCACGACGTGGGCGCCGTCGATCGGCACGTCGTAACGGCGCAGCAGCGCGACGATGCCACGCGGCGTGCACGGCAGCGGTGCGGGTTCGTTGAGCACCAGTCGGCCCAGGTTGGTGGGGTGCAGGCCGTCGGCGTCCTTGGCCGGGTCGATCCGCTCCAGGGCGGCGTTCTCGTCGAGGTGGCGCGGCAGCGGCAGTTGCACGATGTAGCCGGTGCATTCCGGGTTGGCGTTGAGTTCGTCGATGGTGTCGTTCAGTTGCGCCGGGCTGGCATCGGCCGGCAGGTCGCGCCGGATCGAGGTGATACCCACCTTGGCGCAGTCTGAGTGCTTGCCCTTGACATAGGCGTGGCTGCCGGGATCGTCGCCGACCAGGACGGTGCCCAGTCCGGGGGTGCGGCCCCGCGCGGTCAGTGCGGCGACCCGCCGGGTGAGGTCGACGAAGATCTCGTCGCGGGTCAGCTTGCCGTCCAGAATCTGCGCGGGCACGGCTACATTCTGCATATGAACGCTGTTCGGGACGTATTCAGCCCGTCCCAGCTCGGTCCGGTCACCCTACGCAACCGGATCATCAAGGCCGCCACCTTCGAGGCCCGCACCCCCGGGGCGCTGGTCAGCGACGACCTGATCGCGTTCCACCGGGCGATGGCAGCCGGCGGGGTCGGGATGACGACGGTGGCCTACTGCGCGGTCAGCCGGGGCGGGCGCACCGACGCCTCGGCGCTGTGGATGCGGCCGGAGGCGGTGGCCGGGCTGCGGCGTCTCGCCGACGCGGTGCACGCCGAGGGGGCGGCGATCAGCGCCCAGATCGGGCACGCCGGGCCGGTGGCGAACTCGCGCTCCAACAAGGCCGCCGCGCTGGCGCCGGTTCGGTTCTTCAACCCGCTGTCGATGCGTTTCGCCCGCCACGCCACCCGCGCCGATATCGACGAGGTGATCGCCGCACACGCCGTCGCGGTGCGCTACGCGATCGACGCCGGGTTCGACGCCGTCGAGATCCACCTCGGCCACAACTACCTGGCCAGCTCGTTTCTGTCCCCGCTGGTGAATCGCCGCCGGGATGACTTCGGCGGCTCACTGGAGAACCGCGCGAAGGTGGCCCGCGGCATCGTCCGCGCCGTCCGTGACGAAGTCGCCCGGGACGGATCACCGGCGATCGCGGTGACGGCCAAACTGAACATGTCCGACGGGGTCCGAGGCGGCATCACCCTGGAGGAGTCGCTGCAGACCGCCCGGTGGCTGCAGGACGACGGCGGCCTGGACGCACTCGAACTGACGGCCGGCAGTTCACTGGTCAACCCGATGTACCTGTTCCGCGGCGATGTGCCGATCAAGGAGTTCGCCGGGGCGTTCAAACCCCCGCTGCGCTGGGGAATCCGGGCCACCGGCACCAAGTTCCTGCGCTCCTACCCCTACCGGGACACCTATCTGCTGCGCGATGCGGTGCTGTTCCGCCATGAGCTGACCATGCCGCTGATCCTGCTCGGCGGGATCACCGATAAGGACGCGATGAACAAAGCCATGTCAGCGGGTTTCGACTTCGTGGCGATGGGCCGGGCGCTGCTGGCCGAACCGGACCTGATCAACCGGATCGGGGCCGATGGGCGCTCACACTCGGTCAAGTCCCTGTGTACGCATTGCAACAAATGCATGCCGACGATCTATTCGCGCACGCGATGCGTCCTGACCGGCGGTCCCGACGGTTAGAGTTGGCGCCGATGAGTCGCCCCTCCGCGCCGGCGCTGACCGTTCGCTACAACGGTCCCCCGCGCACCTTCGCCGCCGGACACGATGTCGTCGTGGGCCGCGACCTGCGGGCCGATATCCGCATCGCGCACCCGTTGGTATCGCGCGCGCACGTGGTGCTGCGCTTCGAGCACGGTCGCTGGACGGCCACCGACAACGGTTCGCTCAACGGCATGTTCGTGCACGGCCGGCGGGTGCCTGCTGTCGACATCGCCGACGGCACGACGGTGAACCTCGGCAGCCCGGACGGGCCGGCACTGAGTTGCGAGGTCCGCTCGCAGCAGGGGCCTGCGGGACGGCCGCCGCAGACCTCGACGGTGGTGATATCCCCGTCCTACCCGCCGGAACCTCCGTCGTACCAACCGCCGCCGTTTCCGCCCTATGCGCCACCCACCCGCCCGACCGCTCCGTCCCCGACCCCCCTGGATGCCGCACCGACCCGGATGGGGCCGTCGGCGGTTCGTCCGGCCGGAACCTCGAACCTGGCCACCTCGATGCTCAAGATCCTGCGGCCGGGGTCCTCACCGGCTGCCGCCGCGCCGCCCGGATCGCTGACGATCGGGCGGGCGACCGATAACGACATCGTCATCCCCGACGTGCTGGCATCGCGCCATCACGCCACCCTGATCCCGACGCCGGGCGGGATGGAGATCGTCGACAACCGGTCCATCAACGGCACGTTCGTCAACGGCACCCGGGTGGACAAGGCGCTGCTCGATGAGGGCGATGTCGTCACCATCGGCAACGTCGACCTGGTCCTTCGCGGCGGCGCCCTGACCCGGCGCACCGACACCGCGGCGGCCACCGGAACCGGCGGGCTCGATGTTCGCGCGGTGACGTGGACCATCGAGGACACCAAGACGCTGCTGGAGAACATCTCGTTCACCGCCCGGCCCGGCACCCTGACCGCGATCATCGGACCCTCCGGGGCGGGCAAGTCCACCCTGGCCCGCCAGATCGCCGGCTACACCCACCCGACCAGCGGCACGGTCAGCTTCGAGGGCCACAACATCCATGCCGAGTACGCATCGCTGCGCTCCCGGATCGGCATGGTCCCGCAGGACGATGTGGTGCACGGCCAGCTGACCGTCAATCAGGCCCTGATGTACGCCGCCGAGTTGCGGCTACCGCCGGACACCACCGTCGAGGACCGCCGGCAGGTGGTGGAGCAGGTGCTGTCCGAGCTGGAGATGACCCAGCACGCCAATACCCGGGTCGACAAGCTCTCCGGCGGTCAGCGCAAGCGCGCGTCGGTGGCGCTGGAACTGCTGACCGGCCCGTCGCTGCTGATCCTCGACGAGCCGACCTCCGGCCTGGATCCGGCACTGGACCGCCAGGTGATGACGATGCTGCGCCAGCTGGCCGACGCCGGCCGGGTGGTGCTGGTGGTCACCCACTCGCTGACCTACCTGGATGTGTGCGATCAGGTGCTGCTGCTGGCCCCGGGCGGCAAGACCGCATTCTGCGGGCCGCCCAGCATGATCGGCCAGGCGATGGGGACCACGAACTGGGCCGACATCTTCAGTGCGGTGGCCGGGGACCCGCAGGGCGCCAACGACCGGTATGTCGCACTGAGCGGACCTCAACCGCCGGCGCCACCGGCCGAGCAGCCGTCCGACCTGGGCGAGCCGACGCACACCAGCCTGCTGCGCCAGTTCTCCACCATCGTGCGCCGGCAGGCCCGGCTGATCATCTCCGATCGCGGCTATTTCATCTTCCTGGCGTTACTGCCGTTCATCATGGGTGTGCTGTCGCTGGCGGTGCCCGGAACGGTCGGCTTCGGTGTGCCCGACCCGATGGGCGATGCACCGAATGAGCCCGGCCAGATCCTGGTTTTGCTCAACGTCGGCGCGATCTTCATGGGCACGGCGCTGACCATCCGCGACCTGATCGGCGAGCGGCCGATCTTCCGGCGCGAGCAGGCGGTAGGCCTGTCCACCACGGCCTACCTGCTGGCCAAGGTGTGCGTCTACACGGTGTTCGCCGTGTTGCAGGCGGCGATCGTGACCACGATCGTGGTGTTGGGCAAGGGTGGCCCGACCCAGGGCGCGGTGGCGTTGGGCAGTCCGGTGCTGGAGTTGTTCGTCACCATCGCGGCGACGTGTGTCGCCTCGGCGAACCTGGGGCTGTTGCTGTCGGCGATCGCGAAGTCCAACGAGCAGATCATGCCGTTGCTGGTGGTGGCGATCATGAGCCAGTTGGTGTTCTCCGGCGGCATGATCCCGGTGACGAACCGCCCTGTGCTCGATCAGCTTTCGTGGCTGACGCCGGCCCGATGGGGATTCGCCGCGTCGGCCTCGACGGTGGATCTGGTCAACCTGGTGCCCGGTCCGCTGACGCCCAAGGACCGGTGGTGGGAACACACCGCGTCGAGTTGGTGGTTCGACATGGCGATGCTGATCGGACTGAGCGCGGTCTATCTGGCTTTGGTGCGCTGGAAGATCAGGCTCAAGACCGCCTAGTGGCGTTGTCGTTCGGAGATGATGCGGCGGTGTCGGTCTGCGGCGCGGGTGCGGGCCCGTCGGGGCATCTTGGTGTTGCGGTGGGCTGAGATCGTCTCTCGCGGGCTATCGGTCGAGGCCAGCGTGCCGGTGGGTGCGCACAGGGCGGGGATGAGTAGCGCGCTGCCCGGTGTGGTGCGGTAGGTGCGGCCGGACGGCGATGTCCAGATGACGGTGCCGTCGGGTCGTTGTTCGTCATGCCAGCCGGTCCAGAATGTTTTGACCAAATGATGAAGACGGCACAGACATTTGAGGTTGGAGGCGTGGGTGGGCCCGCCGCGTGCGTAGGGCCTCGTATGGTCGACATCGCAGACGTCGGCGGGGCGGTCGCAGCCGGGGAACCGGCAGCTCAGATCGCGGCAGCGCACGAAATCCGCCAGCGCCGGCGAGGGGCTGTAGCGGGGTTCGGGTGGGCTGGCCGAGGGATGAACGATCGGCCGCAGCTCGGCGATTCCGCGGGCGGCCAGGTCGGCGAGCACCGCTGACGGGACGGTGGGGCCGCCCAGCACGATGCCGAAGGCCGGGGGCGGCTGCGGTGGGTGGTCAGGGTGATTGGGTTCGGCGCTCTCGCGCAGGATCTCGACCAGGCGTTCCCGGCTGGTGATGAACTCCAGGGTGTCGTCCCCGGGCCGTTGGCCGTGGACGGTCCCTGGATCCGCGCACGCGAGCGCGGCGGCCTCGGCCACGACGTGCACGATCACCGCGGGTGCGGGGTCGGTGTCGGTGCCGGCCGGGCAGTCCGGGTGCCCGCAGGCGCAGGCCAGCGTGCTGTGTCCGGCGGCCAGCGCGCCCATCGCGTCGGCACGTTTCTGGTCAAAGGTGCGCGGATCGTCATCGCAGACGCTGCGGGCCAGCGCGCTCAACCGCCGATCCAGCAGGGTCGCGTCGGTGCCAGTGAGCTGCCCGGTCAGGTGCGAGATCTCCCGGTCGTGGGCCAGTTCGACGTAGCGGTCCCGAGACCGCCGCTCGCTGCGGCGGCGGGCCTGTGGATCGTGGCGCACGACGACGGCGTCAACGGCGCGCTGCATCTTCAGAACCGACAGCGGCCCCCATCCCGGGATGGACCCGGCCAACTCCGCGTCGATGGCCGCGAGCACGTCCGGTTCCAGGGCCAGCAGGGTGCGCGTGACGATCATCCGCACAGTGCGGTAGTCGATGGCCCCGTCGGCGAACAACGCGCCCACCTTGGGTAGCCGCTCCCGAAGGCAGATCGCGTTGTGTATCAGCGACCCCGCCGCCGCGGCGGTGATACACGCCGCGGCGGAGACCTCGGCGGCCACCGCCTCCCACGGATCGATGCGCCACAATTCCCGGCCGTGCCCGTCCTGCACCGGGATCACCCGGCGTTCGTACAACTCCGCGATCGCCGCAAGCCGACGGGCGCAGGCCCTGTTCTCGACGCGGGCCGCCTCGGCGATGATGTCCACCACCCCGCCGTCACTCAATTCCTCGAACATACGTTCGATATTAGAGACGCTGTCGGACGATTTCCGCGGCCCGATCATCGACTGTGGATGAACCCGCCGTTGTGGACAACGCCTATTCGCCGCTCACGTCGAGACCGTGTGCCGCGGCGAAGCCCAAGGCCTGGACGATGTCGATGCGCGCACCCCGGCACGCCGCCATGGTCCACAGCGTGGGATCGAGGCGGGCGCCGCGCAGGTCGGCACCCTGCAGGCGCAGACCCTCGGTTCGGGCACCGGTGAGGTCCGCGCCCGCCAGCACCGCGTTGCGAAGGTCGGCGCGGACCAAAGAGGCCTCCCGCAGTCGACAGCCGGACAGGTCCACCCCGCGCAGATCGGCACCGGCCAGGACCGCGAGGGTGAAATCCACCTCGTCACAGACGATGGGCCGGAAGCGGCAGTCCTCGAATGTCGAGCCCAGCATGCTGCAGTTCCGGAAAGTGCTGTGCCACAATGTGGTCCGCACAAATCGGCAGTTCCGGAACGCCGATCCGAGATGTACCGACTCGGCGAGGGTGGCTCCGCCGAAGTCACACTCGGTGAAGATGACCCGCTCGGTGCGCAGGCCGGACAGGTCCTCGTCCCGGAATTCGTGGTCGGTGAATTCACGATCCGACCATTGCGACATGGCTGACATTATCGTCGGTACCATTTCGCCGCATGGAGGCGAAGCGGCTGCAGGGGTGGTGGCTCGCGGCCTGTGTCATCGCGCTGCTGCTGGCGTACTGGGCCGGCGGGTTCAGCCTCGTCGCGACGTTCATCTTCGTGGTGATCTATCTGACCGGTGCCACGTTGATCGGGCGTGACGAGGACACCGAGGACACCGAGGACGCCCAGGACACCGACAACGCTGGGGACATCGAAGCCGCGGACCACGTTGAGGCCGAGACTGGGGAGGACGCGGAGACGATAGCCGAGACTGAGAGATCATCGTGAAGAACACGGTCGCCCGCTAACAGCATGCAGATCAGCGCTTGACCGCGCAGTGCATCGAGCACCGTCAGCCTCGTAGGACACAGATCCGCGTAGAACACCGGTCCGCAACGGGTCGGGCCGCGACAAATCCGACGGTTCGGGTCAATAGCGTCAGCAAATGATGCGTTGACGGCTAGAGTCCGCGCCATACCCGATCGGAATTCGAGGACATCGTGGGCGCATCTAGGTTTATCGGTCGTGTAGGCGGTTTGGCGGTGGCCCTGGGGGTGGGCGCGGCCGTGTTCTCCGCGAGCGGAGAGGCCTGGGCGGCCCCCTCTGACGCGGCGGGTCCGCGGGGCTCTGATTCCGCCGGCGCCGCCGGGTCCCCGACATCAAAGTCCGTGACGCGCCGTGGCAGCGCCGGGCCCGCGCGCGGTCCGGCCGTCGCCGGGAGTGACAAACGGCAGCGCCCCGTCCGCCCGGAGTCCTCTCCCGCGTCGATCGCCGTGCCATCGGCGGCGGAAGCGCGCCGCGTCGCGGCACCTGCGGTCGTAGACCACGAGTCGCCGCCGTCCGGCGGTGTCCCGGCCGGCGAGGTGACCGCCGTCCTGTCCGGGTCGGGTGACAGCGTCTCCGACGGCGCGGGCACCGATCCGCTCGTGCCGGCCGACTCGCCGGCCGAATGGGCGCTGCTGGCCGCCGCACGCCGCCAGCCGCTGAGCGCGGCGAGCGGCCATGCCGCGGCTGCGCAGGTCACCTCTTCGGCGACGGTCACCGAAGGCGGCATCACCGTCGATCCGACGGTGGATCTCGTCGACGGAATCATTCAGGGCACGCTGCAGGCGAGTAGTTCGCGCGGTCTGGAGTTGAAGTATGCCGTCGTGGGCGGCAGCGGCGGCGGCAAAATCGGGCTGGGGACGGTACCCACCAGCGCCACCACGACCGATCCGCAGAGCTACACGATCCTGCCGTATGCGACCTGGCTGGACCCCGGCGGATCCAAGGGCCTTGAGACGTTCCGGGTGCGGGTCAGCGAGGTCACCGAATTCAACAATTTCCTGATCAGCATCCCGCTGGCCGGGCTGCTGGCCGCGCCGGTGATCGACCTGCTCCAGCAACTGCCGTTGATCGGCGACCTGCTGGCCCCGATTATCGGCTCCTCCATCGTGGCAACGATCGACGTCGACGTCGCCACACTCGCCGCCGGCATGACCCCGGTCGCTTACACCTACGACGTTGTGTCCTTCGACGGCGTGAAGATCAGTACCAACTTCTTCCCGGCCGCTGGGATCGAGGCCGGCGACACCGCGCCCACCGTGCTCTTCGGTCCTGGCCTCGGCGGTGCCGGCGCCACGGATCCCTACGGCCCTACGGCCTCCTCGGACTTCGTCCCCGACGTCGCCGTCCTGCGCAACGCCGACTACAACGTGGTGACCTGGGATCCCCGCGGCGAGTACGCGTCCGGCGGGCAGCTGCAACTGGATAACCCGTTCTTCGAGGGCCGCGACACCTCGGCGCTGGTCTCCTGGATCGCCGAGAATCCGCTTGCCGATCTCGACGAACCAGGCGATCCGAAGGTCGGCATGGTGGGCGGCTCCTACGGCGGCGGTATCCAACTGGTCACGGCCAGCACCGATCCCCGCATCGACGCGATCGTCCCCGGTATCGCGTGGAACTCGCTGGTCGAGTCGCTCTACCCCAACGAGAATTTCAAATCCGCCTGGGCGAATTTCTTGTTGCTCGCTCTGCAGGTGCTTCCGCGAACCGAGGGCTCCACTGGTTCCCGCATCAACCCGTTGATCTATCAGGCCATCCTCACCGGCAACCTGTTCGGCCGGGTCGGCCAGACTGCGCTGGCAATGGTGAGCTCCAGCGGCCCCACCACGCTGCTGAACCAATTGCAGGCCCCCACGCTGCTGGTGCAGGGCACCTACGACTCGTTGTTCCCGCTGGAGCAGGCGGTAGCCAACGCCCAGACCATTCTGGCCAACCCGTATGACACCCCGGTCAAGATGATCTGGTTCTGCGGCGGCCACGGCGTGTGCGGCGACAAACCCGTACCGCCGCCCGAGGCCCAGAAAGCCCAGATCTACGCCGACACCATCGCCTGGCTGGATCAGTACGTGGCCGGCAGAGGCAATCCCGCCGATGCCATACCGGACTTCCAGTGGTACGACCAACGCAATGAGTACTACAGCTCGGAGTTGTTCTCCTTCCAAGCCGGCTTCAACGACCCGACGCCGCGAAGCGTGACCGGCGACGGCGGAAACCTGGTGATCCTGCCGCTGCTCGGCGGTTCCGGCTCAGCCGGGGTGCCACCGGCATTCGACGGCACACCGTTGGCCGTTCTGTACCGGTTCCCGTTCGACGCCTTCCTGGGTATCACCGCCACCCCGGCCCCCAATTCGCTCACCGTCCCGGTTCCCCTGGATCTCGGGGATCAGATCGTGGGCGCACCCGAACTGAGTTTCTCCTACCGCGGCCTCGGCACCAGCCGCGCGGTGTTCGCCCAGATAGTGGAAGGGCCGAGCCCGGACTACCCGGACGGCAGGGTGATCGGCAGCATTGTCACCGCAGTGCCGGTGACGCTCGACGGCAGGACCCACACCGTGAGTATCCCGATGCAACAGATCGCCTATACGAAGTACGACGACACCCTCAGTCCCCCACTGACTTTGCAGATCACCAGTTTCGCAACCCAATTCGCCAACTCGTCGTTCGGCGTGATCGACATCTCCGACATCACGCTCGATCTGCCGATCCGCGCCGACTAACGACAGAGGGTGATCGATTGGCTGACACCCGTCACGCTGATGGGTGCGACCGGCCGCGCAGTGAGAATGACCACCTTCGCGATCAGAGGCACTCCCGCACTGATCGCGCCGGTAGTCTCTACCCTGTGAGTCAGGACAATCTCGGGGGGCGCGTTAACGCACTGGAGACGACCGACCGGGACGTCACCGAGAACAGAGCCGAGATCCGCGACTTCCGCAACGCTACGACGGCGAGTTTCACTGCTCCCCGTGAAGACTTCGGCGACCTCCGCACTCACGTCGATCGAGGTTTCGCCGAGATGCGCGGCACGCTGGAGGCAACCGCTGACGGGCAGCAGCACATCGCCGATCTGATCCAGAGATTGATCGACGAACAGAACCGTTAGCGGTTCCGTCGTTCATGTTCCACATACTTTTTTACTCACCGCGCATCGCGCCCAACACCGGCAACGCGATCCGGATGGTCGCTGCAACGGGTTGCGCACTGCACCTGGTCGAGCCGCTGGGTTTCGACCTGTCCGAACCGAAACTGCGCCGGGCAGGCCTGGATTACCACGACCTGGCCTCGGTCACCGTGCACCGGTCCCTGCCCGAGGCGTGGGAGACGATCGGCCCGGCGCGGGTGTTCGCCTTTACCGCGCACGCCGAGAAGTCGTTCGCCAATGTCGTCTATCAGCCCGGCGATGTGCTGATGTTCGGACCGGAGCCCACCGGCTTGGAGGCCGAGACGCTGGCCGACCCGCGCATCACCGAACAGGTGCGGATTCCGATGCTGCCCGGGCGGCGCTCACTGAACCTCTCCAACGCCGCGGCGGTGGCCGCCTATGAAGCGTGGCGGCAGAACGGCTTCGCCGGCTGAATCACCAAGTGTCCCAGTGTGTCAGCTGCTCGGCGGGCAGCCGCTTGGCCAGCTTGAAGTCGGTGCCCTTGGTGTAGGCGATCGGAAACAACCCTCCCTGGGTGTAGCGCTCGTAGGGAATGCCGAGCAGGTCGGCGGCCTGCTTCTCGCCCTCGCCGATCAGGTGCAGGGTGGTCCAGGCCGAGCCGAGGCCGCGTTCGCGCAATGCCAGCATGTAGCTCCAGACCGCCGGCAGCAGGGAACCCCAGTAGGACGCCTGCATACCGGCGTCGAATCCCTCCGGACGACCCTCGAGCAACGGGATCATCAGCACCGGCGCCTTCTCGAAGTTCTCGTTGAGGTATTTGGCCGAGTTCATCACGGCATCCATCTGGTTGTCGCGGATATCGCCGCGCACCGGCTTCGGCAGATCCAGGTAGGGGGTGGCATTGGTCCGGTAGATATCGGCCAGCGCCGTCTTCTTGGCCGGGTCCTCGACGAACATCCACTGCCAGCCCTGGGCGTTGGAGCCGGTGGGCGCCTGCAGAGCGATGTCCAGGCACTCCATCAACACCTCGCGAGGCACCGGTTTGTCGAAGTCCAGGCGCTTGCGCACCGATCGGGTGGTGGTGAGTACGTCGTCGGCGTCGAGGTTGAGTCTCATGATCGGAGACTATCCGTTAGCGGAAGTCCCGGGACCGGGAGCCGACCGCCATTCTCAGCGGTCGCATCCGCTCGGCCACCACCGTCACCGCACCGGTGGCGTTCTGCACCTGACCGCGGATCAGCAGCGCCGTCGCGGTCTGGGCCACCCGCCGGTGCCGCTCCCACACCCCGGGTGTGCACAGCACGTTGACCATGCCGGTCTCGTCCTCGATGTTCATGAAGGTCACCCCGCGCGCCGTCGCCGGCCGCTGCCGGTGGGTGACCGCCCCGGCGATCAGCACCCGGGTACCGTCCGGAACCGACAGCAGCCGCTCGGCCGGGGTGACCCCGAGTTCATCGAGATCGGCGCGCAGGAACTGGGTCGGGTAGCTGTCCGGCGAGACGCCGGTGGCCCACACGTCCGCGGCGGCCAGTTCGGCCGCGCTCATGCCGGGCAGCGCCGGAACATGCGAGGACGATCCCACCCCCGGCAGCCGGTCCGGACGTTCGGCGGCGGCCGCACCGGCCGCCCACAGCGCCTCCCGGCGGGTGATCCCGAAACAGCCCAGCGCGCCGGCGGTGGCCAGCGCCTCAGTCTGGGGAACCGAGAGTTGCACCCGGCCGGTCAGATCCAGCAGCGAGGAATACCGGCCGCCGGCCTGACGCTCGGACACGATACGACCGGCCAGATCCGCCCCGATAGTGCGGACCTCGCCCAGACCCAGTCGGACCTCGAGTCCGGCGTTCTCACACGTGGCGTGCGCCAGGCTGGCATTCACGCACGGACCATGCACCAGCACGCCGTGTCGGCGGGCGTCGGCGACCAGCGACTGCGGCGAATAGAAACCCATCGGTTGGGCCCGCAGCAGCGCCGCGCAGAACGCCGCCGGATGATGCAACTTGAACCAGGAGGAGTAGAACACCAGCGAGGCGAAGGACAGCGAATGGCTTTCCGGGAAGCCGAAGTTGGCGAACGCCTCGAGCTTCTCGTAGATCCGGTCAGCCACCTCACCGGTGATGCCGTGGCGCTGGGCCATCCCGGTGTAGAACCGGTCCCGCAGCCGCCGCATCTTGGCGGTGGACCGCTTGGACCCCATGGCCCGGCGCAACTGGTCGGCCTCGGCCGCCGTGAAGCCCGCGCAGTCGACCGCCAGTTGCATCAGCTGCTCCTGGAACAGCGGGACACCCAACGTCTTTCGCAATGCCCGTTCCATCGACGGATGGTCGTAGACGACGGGCTCGAGGCCATTGCGACGCTTGATATAAGGATGCACCGAGCCGCCCTGGATCGGGCCGGGACGGATCAGCGCCACCTCGACCACCAGGTCGTAGAACACCCGCGGCTTCAGTCGCGGCAGGGTGGCCATCTGGGCCCGGGATTCGACCTGAAACACCCCGACCGAGTCGGCGCGCTGCAGCATCTCGTAGACGCCCGGCTCGGACAGATCGAGACGGGCCAGATCCACCTCGATGCCCTTGTGCTCGGCGACCAGGTCGATGGCGTAGTGCAGCGCCGAGAGCATGCCGAGGCCGAGCAGGTCGAACTTCACCAAACCGATTGCCGCACAGTCGTCCTTGTCCCACTGCAGCACGCTGCGGCCGGGCATCCGGGCCCATTCCACCGGACACACATCGGCGATCGGCCGGTCGCAGATCACCATGCCGCCGGAGTGGATGCCCATATGCCGCGGCAGGTCGGCGATCTGCGCGGCCAGGTCGAGCACCGCCTCGGGGACATCCTCGCCCCGCTTGCTCCAGGCGTCCTGCTGGCCCTGCGAGAAACCCAGCGCCCGGGCCATATCCCGGACCGCGCTGCGGCGGCGGTAGGTGATGACGTTGGCGACCTGCGCGGCGTAATCGCGGCCGTAGCGGGCGTAGACGTACTGGATGACCTGCTCGCGCAGATCCGACTCGATGTCGATATCGATATCGGGCGGACCGTCCCGGGCCGGTGAGAGGAACCGCTCGAACAGCAACCCGTTGGCGACCGGATCCACTGCGGTGACACCGAGGGCGTAACAGACCGCCGAATTGGCCGCCGATCCACGGCCCTGACACAGGATGTTGTTACGCCGGCAGAACTGCGTGATGTCATGCACCACCAGGAAATAGCCGGGGAAGTTCAGTTGTGCGATGACGTCGAGTTCCCGTTCGATCTGCGCATAGGCCCGCGCCGCACCGGCCCGCGGGCCGTAGCGCTGCGCGGCGCCGAGCATGACCAGTTCGCGTAACCAGCTGTCCTCGGTGTGCCCGTCGGGAACGTCGAACGGGGGCAGTTGCGGGGCGATCAGTGCCAACTCGAACGCGCACTGCTCACCGAGGTCGGCGGCGGCGGCGACGGCATCGGGATGCTGGACGAACAATCGCGACATCTCCTCCCCGGACCGCAGGTGCGACCCGCCCAGCGGTGCCAGCCAGCCGGCCGCCTCATCGAGGGACCGCCTGGCCCGGATCGCCGCCATGGCCATCGCCAGCCGGCCGCGGTCGGGCTCGGCGAAGTGCGCCGCGGTGGTGGCGACCACCCCGACGCCGAACCGCGGCGCGAGCCCGGCCAGCGCGGCATTGCGCTCGTCATCGACCGGTGTGCCGTGCCGGGTCAGCTCGATGCTGACCCTCCCCGGCCCGAAACGGTCCACCAGGTCGGCCAGCGCCTCAGCGGCCGCACCCGGCCCCCCGATCGACAATGCCTGGCGCACCTGCCCTTTGCGGCAGCCGGTCAGGATGTGCCAGTGTCCGCCGGCCGCCTCGGTCAGGGCGTCGTAGTCGTAACGCGGGTTACCCTTCTCGCCACCGGCTAGGTGCGCGGCGGCCAGTTCACGGGACAGCCGCCGGTACCCCTCCGGACCGCGGGCCAGCACCAGCAGATGGGTGTCCCCCAGCGACAGTTCGGCGCCGAATACCGTCCGCATCCCGAATTCGGCGGCCGCCTCGGCGAAGCGCACCACTCCGTACAGGCCGTCGTGGTCGGTGAGCGCGATCGCACGCAGATCCAGCCGGGCGGCCTCCTCGACGAGTTCCTCCGGGGTGCTGGCACCGTCGAGGAAGCTGAATGCGGAATGGGTGTGCAACTCGGCGTAGGGCACCGCGGAAAGCCGGCGCCCGGAGCGGGGCAGTGGCGGGTCAACGGCGTGGTCCCGGGCCAGTGGAGGCCGGCCGTTGAGCACCCGCTCCATTTCGGCCCAACTCGGCGGCCCGTCATCCCAGCCCATCAGCCAACGGTATCGAACATGTGTTCTAATGACTAGTGGGGTCGCGGCGGAAAGAATGACGACATGTCCTTGCCTCCAGTGGTCGATCAGCAGACCTGGCGCGATGCCCTCGGGCAATTGCGGGAGAGGGAGAAGACCGCGACCCGGGAACTCGACGCAATCGCCGCCCAGCGTCGCCGGCTACCGATGGTCGAGATGCCCGATTACACCCTGATCGGGGAGAACGGACCCGTCCGCCTCGCGGAGGTGTTCGACGGTCGTTCCCAACTCATCGTCTACCACCACATGTGGACGGACGGGGCCCAGTGGCAGTGCACCGGGTGCACCGGATACACCTCGCAATTCACCCGGCTGGCGTTCCTGGAGAACTACGACGCCCGGTTCGTCATCGTCACCAACGGGCCAATCGAGGAGGCATTGGCCTACAAAGCCCGGGTCGGCAACAAGTTCGACTGGTACTCGTCCTCGGAGAGCCCGTTCGGGGCCGATGTGGACGCCGCGCCCGGCCAGGGTTTCGGGATCAACGTCTTTCTGCGGCACGGCGAAACCGTCTATCGGACCTGGCACACCGCGGGGCGCGGCATCGAACAACTCGGCCACGTCTTCGGACTCATCGACGTGCTGCCTTGGGGTCGGCAGGAAGACTGGCAGGACTCCCCGGAAGGGTGGCCGCACCGGCCGACGTATGCGGGCTGGGCCGGAGCAGAGGAAATCGCGCGACACTACGGCGAGGGCTCTACCCTGAACGGGTGACAACTGAGGCCTCCCATCCCTCCGAGCCGCACGTCGGCTCTCTCAACAACAAACTCAACTGGTTACGCGCCGGGGTACTCGGCGCCAACGACGGCATCGTCTCGGTCGCCGGCATCGTGATCGGGGTGGCCGCCGCCACCATCGACCGCGGGCACATCCTGACCGCCGGGATCGCCGGGCTGACCGCCGGCGCGCTGTCGATGGCGCTCGGCGAGTACGTCTCGGTGAGCACTCAGCGCGACACCGAGATGGCGCTGCTGGCCAAGGAACGCCGCGAACTCGCCGAGGAACCCGAGGCCGAGTTCAACGAGCTGGTGGGGCTCTACGAGGCGAAGGGCCTCTCACCGGAGACCGCCCGCTCGGTGGCCGAGGAACTGACCGAGCGCGATGCGTTCGCCGCCCATATCGACATCGAACTGGGTATCGACCCGGACGAACTGACCAACCCGTGGCATGCCGCGATCTCCTCGGCGGTGTCGTTCACCGTTGGGGCGATGCTGCCGTTGCTGGCCATCCTGCTGCCGCCACCGTCGGCGCGCATCCCCATCACTTTCGTGGCCGTCCTGATCGCGCTGGGCATCACCGGCTGGGTCAGTGCCCGGCTCGGTGGCGCCGACCCGGTGCGGGCGACGCAGCGGGTGGTGATCGGCGGTGCGCTGGCGATGGCGGTCACCTACGCCATCGGCCGCCTCGTCGGCGGGGTCGTCTGAGCGTTCAGTCGGTGTACTCGGCGACACCGTCGTCGAGCACGATGCGGGTGTTGGACCCATCGGCCGCGCTGGCCTCGGTGCGATACACCGCCCGACCGGACCCGGTGCGCCAGATCGACGTGGTCAACGTCTCGCCGGGGAACACCGGTGCGGAGAACCGCGCCGCCATCGCGGTCAGCTTGGCCGCATCTCCGCCGGCCAACTCGGCCAGCAGGGCCCGCCCGGCGAACCCGTAGGTGCACAACCCGTGCAGGATCGGCATCGGGAAGCCGGCCATCTCGCGGGCGAACCAGGGATCGCTGTGCAGCGGGTTGCGATCCCCGGAAAGCCGGTAGATCAGCGCCTGATCGTCCCGGGTCGGCAGCGCGATCCGGGCATCCGGTTCGCGATCCGGAAACTCCGGGGCCGCAGGCCGCCGGCCCGGCTGGCCGCCGAACCCGCCGGCGCCACGGATGACCAGGGTGGTCAGCGTCTCGGCGACCTGGACGCCGGTGGCCGGGTCGCTGCCCCGGGCGCGCAGCATGATGATGCCGTTGCGCCCCTCACCCTTGTCCTGGATATCGGCCACCTCCGCGACCACCGACAGCGCACCGGCAGCCGGCAGCGGGCCGGACAGCCGGATCTCCTGCGAACCGTGCAGCAGCATCCCCCAGTTGAACGAACCCACCAGCGGTGCGGCGGCGAAGCCCATACAGCAGATCACCGCGAAGGTCGGCAGCACCTGCTGCGGAATCTCGTGGCTGTTCTCCGTGGTGAACGCCAGGTCGGCGGTCCCGGCCCCCACGCCGAGCGCGTAGAGCAGGGTGTCGCGGTCGGTCCACTCGTAGACCGTGGGTTCGGTGACCGCGCCGATTGCCGAGGGGTCGATTGCCATTGCCACTCCTGTCGTCGGGGATCTTGCGCCGAGGATCTCTATCGTGCACTCGCCCGAATTCTGCCCCGCGGGGGCGTGCGAGAGGGCAGGCTGTCGGTATGCACGTTTCTCTGTCTCGAAGAGTGTCCGCGGTGATAGCGGCGTTGTCGGCGGTCGTGATGCTCGCCGGCTGCGGCGGCCAGTCCACCCCGGACCTGCGAACCGTCACACTCACCCTGATCCGGCACGCCGAGTCGGAAGCCAACGCCGACGAGATCGCCTCCTCCACGGTGCCGGGTCCGCCACTGACCGACGTCGGCAGGGAGCAGGCCGAAACGCTGGCGAACAAGTTATCGGGCGGCAAGTACGACGGGGTGTTCGCCTCCGAGTTGTTGCGCACCCAGCAGACCGCGGAGCCGATGGCCAAGGCACTCGGCGAGCAGGTGACGGTGCTTCCGGGCCTCAACGAGATCTCCGCAGGCTGGTTCGAGGATCTTCCGCTGGCCGACACCTCCGGCACCTTCCTGCTGGGTCCGGAGGGCTGGCTCAACGGTGACCGCAGGTTCGGGATCCCGGGATCGGTCAACGGTAACCAGTTCAACGGGGCCTTCACCGGCGCGGTGCAGAAGATCTACGACAGCGGAGCCGATAATCCGGTCGCCTTCTCCAGTGGCCTGTCAATGATGATGTGGACGCTGATGAATGCCCGAAACGGCAAGCCGACCCTGTTGAACGACCACCCGATACCCAACGTCGGGCGGATCGTCCTGACCGGAAACCCGGTCACCGGGTGGGACCTCAAGGAGTGGGACGGCATCACCAACTTCTCCATCGAAGCGGATTGAGCGCGGCCACACCCTTCGGGATGCCACTGCGGGTTCGCTACGTCGAGTGCGATATGCAGGGCCGGGTATTCAACGCCCACTACCTGACCTGGGCGGATATGGCGCACACCGAGGCCCTGCGCGCACTGACCGGCGGATACCAGGGGCTGACCGAACGCGGTATCGACTTTGTGGTGGTCGCCGCCGAGGTGCAGTTCCGCCGGCCCGCACGATTCGACGACGAGTTGATGGTCAATGTCACGATCGAGCCGCCCGGACACACCTCGCTGCGCAGCCGGTTCCGCATCGAACGTGGTATTGAGCGTGGTGCCGAATTGATCGCCGAGGTGGCGATGGTCCATGTCTGTGTGGACGCGAGGACCTTCGAGAAGATGGCGTGGCCGGAGTGGTTCCGCGACGAACTGGCTCACTCGTAGACCCCTTCCAGATACCACCGGCGCTGGCGGTAACACAGCAGTAGTGCAGTGCCGGATACCAGAACCTGGGCCCGGGCGGTGCGGCCTGCTCCGGACTGCTCCCACCACCGTTCGTCCACCGGCCACGGGCCGGCCCACCATTGGAGTTCACCCCGGTAGCCGGGGCCGTCCAGTCGGACCGGTTCGGCGCTGAGCATCCCGCGGGCGGTCACCCGAACCGGATCGCCCCGGGTGTCGAGGAGGTCGATCGGGTCGTCGAGGAGCACCGTCGGCGAGGGTTCCGGAAGCTGACCGGGCCAGGGCCGGTCCGGGGCGGCGCGGGGCACCGGTTCGTCGCCGAACGGGGTCAGCGTTATCCGTTCGGCGGGCCCGCGTCCGCCGCTGAGCACCGGCACCTGCACCGCCTCCTGGCCCAGCAGACCCTGCACCCGGACCAGTGCCCGGCCGGCCCGCAGCCGACCGTCCTCCCCGAGTCCTCCCCAGAGCGGCAGCTGAAGTGCCTCCGCGGACACCACCTCCACCGGCTGCAGCCGCAGTATGGTCACCGGTCCGGTGAGACCGCCCGCGCCGGAGATTCTCCGGGAGGTCAGCCAGCCGTCGAGCTGCCAGCGCACCCGGTCGGCGGTGGCATCCTCGGTCAGCGGCTCGGCGCACCGCCACACCCTGCTCAGTTCGCCGCCTGGACTTATCCCCCGGTCGCTGCGCTCCTGCCCGCCGGCGGCGGTGACGGCGTGGATGGCCAGCCGGGTGCAGCCGACCCCGGCCGCCTCGAGACTGCGGTGCAGGGCGGCGGCCAGCGTCCGGCCGGCGAACGCGGCGGCGTCGACCCGCTCGATCGGCGGCTCGCAGTGCAGGACCGCCTCGAGTTCGGCCGGCAGTTCCCGTCCGCACGGTCCGCGGTCCGGCTCGCCACGGGCGAACCGGTGCGCCACCACCGCGTCGGCGCCGAACCGGGAGGCCACATCCGTACGTGGCAATGCGGCGAACTCGCCGATGGTACGGATCCCCAAGCGCCACAACAGATCCGAAAGATCTCCCCGGCCCGGCCCGGACAGGCTGGGCTCGGCCGACAATTGCCGGATCGACAGCCCCGCCAGGAACCCGGCGTCACCGCCGGGCTGCACCACCCGGCCGGCCCGGGCGGCGAACACCGCGGTGGCCAACTGATCGGCGATACCCGCCTGACATTCCGCTCCGGCGGCGGCGACGGCGTCGACCAGCCGTTCGGCGGCGGCCTGCTCGGAGCCGAAGTAGCGGGCCGCACCGCGGACCGGCACCACCAGCAACCCCGGCCGCAGCACCTCAGCGCGCGGCACCACATCATCCACCGCCGCGATCACGCCTTCGAAGAACCGGGCGTCACGGGCCGGGTCGGCCACGGCGATGTGCACCTTCGGGCAGCGGGCCTGGGCCTCGCGCCGGCGCAGGCCGCGCCGCACCCCGGCCTCGCGGGCCGCCGCCGAACAGGCGACCACCCGGTTGGCGCAGGTGACCGCGATCTGCGCGGTGGGGGCCAACCCGGCGGCCGCCGCGGCGGCGACGGCCGGCCAGTCCATGCACCAGATCGCCAGCGCCCGTGCGGTCATGTCCTGCGCCGGGCCCGGACGGACAACCGCACTCCCCCGATACGGCCGCAGCCGGCCACCGGGACGCCGGCGGTACCCGCGGTGATCTCGTAACCGCGCACCCGGGCCTCCATTCGCATCGCCGCACCCTGCCAATCCCCGCCGGCGATCAACAGGGTGCAGCCCCGCTGCCGGGCGCGGGCCACCACCGCCCGGGCCCGGGTGGCCGGTACCCGGCGACCGGCCAGGCCGAGCAGCACCAGGTCCATCCCGTCCATCAGCACCGCGGCCACCTCGACCGGATCGGACCCCGGTTGCGGGACCATCGCCAGCCGGCTGAGGTCCGCGCCCATCTCGGCGGCGGCCAGCAGCCCGAAGTCCGGCAGTCCGACGATGGCCACATGACCGCCGGCGGCGCTCACCGCGGCGGCGATACCCACCGGTAGCGAACGGGCCCCCGAAAGCACCGCCACCGTTCCCCGCGGCAACCCGGCCGGAAGCGCCTCAGCCAGCGATTCCGGGACCGGCAGCAAAGATTCCGCGGGTGGCAGAATCTCGTCCGCGGGCTCCGCGGGTTCCGTGGCACGCCACCGGGAGCCCACCTTGCCGGATACCGCCGCCATCTGGCGCCGCAGCTGTTCCAGCTGTTCAGCGCGGTCGGGCCGCCCGCTGCCCAGGGCAATCGCCGCCGCCATCGGCTACCTCCACCTGCGATCGACTCCGGCTATTTTCGAATGTATGTTCGATACAGCCAGTAAACACCTGCCCGGCGACACTCGTCAAGGGGTCCGGCAGGTGGGGGATTACTCCCATTCGATGGTGCCCGGCGGCTTGCTGGTCACATCCAGCACCACCCGGTTGACCTCGGGCACCTCATTGGTGATCCGGGTCGAGATGCGCTCGAGCACGTCGTAGGGAACCCGGGTCCAGTCGGCTGTCATGGCGTCCTCGCTGGAGACCGGCCGCAGCACGATCGGATGGCCGTAGGTGCGGCCGTCGCCCTGGACCCCGACCGAGCGGATATCGGCGAGCAGCACCACCGGACACTGCCAGATCTGCTGGTCCAGGCCGGCCGAGGTCAGCTCCTCGCGCGCGATCAGATCCGCCCGACGCAGCGTCTCGAGCCGACCGGCGGTCACCTCGCCGACGATCCGGATGCCCAGTCCCGGACCCGGGAAGGGTTGGCGCGCAACGATATCCTCCGGCAGGCCGAGTTCGCGCCCGACCGCACGGACCTCGTCCTTGAACAGCAGGCGCAGCGGCTCGACGAGAGAGAACTTCAGATCCGGCGGCAGTCCGCCGACATTGTGGTGGCTCTTGATATTGGCCGTCCCGGTCCCGCCGCCGGACTCGACGACGTCCGGGTACAGAGTGCCCTGGACCAGGAACTCGATGTGCTCGTCGGCCAGATCCCGCACCGCACCCTCGAAAGCGCGGATGAACTCGCGGCCGATGATCTTGCGCTTACCCTCCGGGTTGCTCACCCCGGACAGCGCCTCGAGGAACCGGCCCTCGGCGTCGACCGTCACCAGCCGGGCACCGGTGGCGGCCACGAAATCGCGCTGCACCTGCTCCCGCTCACCGGCGCGCAGCAGGCCGTGGTCGACGAACACACAGGTCAGCCGGTCGCCGATGGCGCGCTGCACCAATGCCGCGGCCACCGCGGAGTCCACTCCCCCGGACAATCCACAGATCGCGCGTCCGTCGCCGATCTGCTCGCGCACCCCTTCGATGAGGGCATCGGCGATATTGGCCGGGGTCCAGGACGGGGCGATACCTGCGAAGTCGTGCAGGAAGCGGCTGAGCACCTGCTGGCCGTGCGGGGTGTGGATCACCTCGGGGTGGTACTGCACCCCGGCCAGCCCGCGGGCCCGGTCCTCGAAGGCGGCCACCGGCGCACCCGCACTGGAGGCCACCACCTCGAAGCCGGCCGGCGCGGCGGTCACCGCGTCGCCGTGGCTCATCCACACCGGTTGCAGTCCCGGCAGGCCCGAATGGAGCTCGCCGCCCGCGACAGTGAGTTCGGTGCGGCCGTACTCGCTGGTGCCGGTGCGCTCGACGGTGCCGCCGAGGGCCTGGGCCATCGCCTGGAATCCGTAGCAGATGCCGAACACCGGCACGCCGAGGTCGAAGATCGCCGGGTCCAGTTGGGGGGCGCCGTCGGCGTACACGCTGGCCGGTCCGCCGGACAGCACGATCGCCCGGGGTTCCCTGGCCTTGATCTCCTCGATGGTGGCGGTGTGCGGAAGCACCTCGGAGAACACCCGGGCCTCCCGGACCCGCCGGGCGATCAACTGGGCGTACTGAGCGCCGAAGTCGACCACGAGAACGGGACGGGCTGCAGAATCCACCGGCACAGTCTAGGACCGGCGGTCAGGCCGAACTGACCGGGATGATCGGCAGGCTGCGCAGCGCGCCCGGCGCCGTTGCGGGCACCACCGGATGTGTGGGCGGCACCGGCGAGATCCGCCGGTAGGGCTCGCCCTGGGCCGGTCGCTGGTCCTGCTCACCCTTGTTGGGCCACAGTGCGGCGGCCCGTTCGGCCTGGGCGGTGATGGACAGCGACGGGTTGACCCCGAGATTGGCCGAGATGGCCGCGCCGTCGGTGACGTAGAGCGAGGGATAGCCGTATACCCGCTGATACGGGTCGATGACGCCGGTCTGCCGGCTGTCGCCGATCGCCGCACCGCCGAGGAAGTGCGCGGTCAGTGGGATGTTGAACAGCTCGCCCCAGGTGCCGCCGGCGACGCCGTCGATCTTCTTCGCGATCCGCCGGGTCACCTCGTTGCCGACCGGGATCCAGGTCGGGTTCGGCTCGCCGTGGCCCTGCTTGCTGGTCATCCGCCGGCCCAGCGGGCCCCGCTTGGTGTAGGTGGTGATCGAGTTGTCGAGGTGCTGCATCACCAGCGAGATCATCGTGCGCTCGCTCCACCGGCGCGGGCTGAGCATCCGCAGCAGGGCGCGCGGATCCTGTCTGGCGTTGTGCAGCAACTGCTTCCAGCGCGGCACGTCAGAGCCACCAGGCCCGGGCCCGTCCGTCATCAGGGTCTGCAGCAGACCCATCGCGTTGGAGCCCTTGCCGTAGCGGCACGGTTCGATATGGGTGTCCGGAGTCGGATGGATCGACGAGGTGATCGCCACCCCGTGAGTGAGGTCCAGATCCGGCCGTGCCTCCATCCGGCCCGCGCCGACGATCGACTCGGAGTTGGTCCGGGTCAGCATGCCGAGCCGATCGGAGATCTCCGGCAGCGTGCCGCTGTCACGCATGGCGAACAGCAACTTCTGGGTGCCGTAGGTGCCGGCCGCCAGGATCACCTGACGCGCGGTGAACCGGCGGCGGTCCTTGCGCAGCACCCGGCCGGTCCGCACCGTCTCGACCTGCCACACCCCGTCCGGACCGGGCCGGAAACTGGTCACCGTCGTCATCGGAATGACTTGCGCCCCAGCTTTTTCGGCCAACCCGAGGTAGTTCTTGACCAGGGTGTTCTTGGCGCCGTGCCGACAGCCGGTCATACACTCACCGCACTCGGTGCATCCGGTGCGGTCCGGCCCGACACCACCGAAGTACGGGTCCGGCACCGTCATGCCGGGAGCCTTGCGGCCGTCGGGTCCGAAAAACACCCCGACCGGGGTGGGGGTGAAGGTGTCGCCGACGCCCATATCGTCGGCCACCTCCTTCATGATGCGGTCGGCATCGGTGAAGGTGGGATTGGGCACCACCCCGAGCATCCGCTGCGCCTGGTCGTAGTGCGGCATCAACTCCGCGCGCCAGTCGGTGATATGCGACCACTGCCGGTCGTTGAAGAACGGGTCCGGCGGCACGTAGAGGGTGTTGGCGTAGTTCAGCGATCCGCCGCCCACTCCGGCCCCGGCCAGGATCATCACGTTGCGCAACGGGTGGATGCGCTGGATGCCGTAGCAGCCCAGCCGTGGGGCCCAGAGGAACTCACGCAGTCGCCAGGAGGTCTTGGCGAACTCGTGGTCGGCGAAGCGGCGGCCGGCCTCGAGAACGGCGACGCGATAGCCCTTCTCGGTCAGCCGAAGCGCGCTGACACTGCCGCCGAAGCCCGAGCCGATGATGACAACGTCATAGTCCGGTTCCATCCGTCCAATATAGGCAGCCCGGCCGGTCAACTACCGACGGTCAGTCCGACCTTCTGGAACTCCTTGAGGTCGCAGTACCCGGCCTTGGCCATCGAGCGACGCAACCCGCCGACCAGGTTCAGCGAGCCGAACGGGTCGTCGGAGGGCCCGTTGAGCACCCGGTCGAGCGACGGCCGCTCGTCCAGCGCCACCTGAAGCAGTGCGCCGCGCGGCAGCGACGGGTGCGCGGCGGCCGCCGGCCAGTACCAGCCGCCGCCGAGCGCCTCGGCGGCCGGTGCCAGCGGGGTGCCCAGCAGGACCGCGTCGGCGCCACAGGCGATCGCCTTGGCCAGTTCGCCGGAGGTGTGGATATCGCCGTCGGCGATCACGTGCACGTACCGACCGCCGGTCTCGTCGAGGTACTCCCGGCGGGCCGCTGCGGCGTCGGCGATCGCGGTGGCCATCGGCACGCTCATACCGAGCACCTCGTCGCTGGTGGTCACCCCCGAGGTGGAGCCGTACCCGACGATCACCCCGGCGGCGCCGGTGCGCATCAGATGCAGCGCGGTGCGGTGGTCGGCCACCCCGCCGGCCACCACCGGTACGTCGAGTTCGGAGATGAAGGTCTTGAGGTTCAGCGGCTCCGCGGCGCCGTCGCGGTCCTGGGTCACCCGCTCGGCGGAGATGATGGTGCCCTGGATGACCAGCAGGTCGATACCCGCCGACACCAGGGTCGGGGTGAGCGCCCGGGCGTTCTGCGGGCTGACCCGCACCGCGGTGGTGACGCCGGCCTCCCGGACCCGCGCCACCGCCTCGCCGAGCAGGTCGAGATCCAGTGGTGCGGCGTGCAACTGCTGCAGCAACCGGACCGGGGCGGCCGGATCGTCATCGCGCTCGGCGAGTTCGATCACCTGGGCGATCCGGTCCTCGACATCGGCGTGCCGGCCGATCAGACCCTCGCCGTTGAGCACCCCGAGCCCACCGAGGCGGCCCATTTCGATGGCGAACGCCGGCGAGACCAGCGCGTCGGTCGGGTGGGCGATGACCGGGATGTCGAACCGGTAGGCGTCCAACTGCCAGCAGGTCGACACGTCCTGGGAGGACCGGGTCCGCCGGGACGGGACGATGTTGATCTCGCAGAGTTCGTAGGTCCGGCGGGCGGTCCGGCCCATGCCGATCTCAACCATGTCGCGCATGAGGTGGCCTCTACCTGCTCGAGTAGTTCGGCGCTTCGACGGTCATGGTGATGTCGTGCGGGTGACTCTCCTTGAGTCCGGCGGCGGTGATCTGGACGAACTGCGCGCGCTGCAGTTGGGCGATGGTGGCCGACCCGGTGTAGCCCATCGCGGCCCGCAGACCGCCGGTGAGTTGGTGAATGACGGTCGACAACGGCCCGCGGAACGGTACCCGGCCCTCGATACCCTCGGGCACCAGCTTGTCCTCGGAGAGCACGTCATCCTGGAAGTAGCGGTCCTTGGAGTAGCTGCGCTGAGCCGACCCGGCCTCGCCGCGGCCCTGCATGGCGCCCAGCGACCCCATCCCGCGGTAGCTCTTGAACTGCTTACCGTTGACGAAGATCAGGTCGCCGGGCGCTTCGGCGGTGCCGGCCAGCAGTGAGCCCAGCATCGCCGTGGAGGCCCCGGCGGCCAGCGCCTTGGCGATATCACCGGAGTACTGCAGACCACCGTCGGCGATCACCGGAACTCCGGCCGGGGCGCAGGCGGCGACGGCCTCCAGGATCGCGGTGATCTGCGGCGCCCCGACCCCGGCCACCACCCGGGTGGTGCAGATCGAACCGGGACCCACCCCCACCTTGACCGCGTCAGCACCGGCTTCGACCAGGGCGGCGGCCGCACTGCGGGTCGCGACGTTGCCGCCGACCACCTCCACCTTGTGGCCCACCTCACCCTTGACCTTGCCCACCATGTCCAGCACCCGGCGGTTGTGGGCGTGCGCGGTGTCGACCACCAGCACGTCGACCCCGGCGTCGACGAGCGCCATGGCGCGTTCCCAGGAGTCGTCACCGACACCGACGGCCGCGGCCACCAGCAACCGTCCGTCGCTGTCCCTGGTCGCATACGGATGCTTCTCGGTCTTGACGAAATCCTTCACGGTGATCAGCCCGGTGAGCCGGCCGTGTCCGTCGATGACGGGAAGCTTCTCGATCTTGTTGCGGCGCAACAGGCCGAGCGCGGCATCGGCGGTCACGCCCTCCTGCGCGGTGATGAGCGGCGCCTTGGTCATCACCTCCGCGACCCGCTTGCCCATATCGACTTCGAAACGCATGTCGCGGTTGGTGATGATGCCCACCAGTGATCCGTTGCCGTCGACGACCGGCAGTCCGGAGATATGGAACCGGGCGCACATCGCGTCCACTTCGGCCAGCGTGTTGTCCGGCGAGCAGGTCACCGGGTCGGTGACCATACCGGCCTCCGAGCGCTTCACCATCTCGACCTGACTGGCCTGCTCGGTGATCGAGAGATTGCGGTGCAGCACCCCCAAGCCACCCGCCCGGGCCATCGCGATCGCCATCCTGGCCTCGGTCACGGTGTCCATCGCCGAACTGACCAGCGGCACCCGGAGCCGGATCTTGCGGGTCAACTGGCTGGAGGTGTCCGCGGTGGCCGGCACGATGTCCGACGCGGCCGGCAGCAACAGCACATCGTCGAAGGTCAGCCCCAGCATGGCGATCTTGGTGGGGTCATCGCCACCGGTCCGCACCGGGGTGGTGCCTTCGTTACGTGCCATCGGCGCGGCCTCCATCAGCGGGCGGTTCGGGTCCCTCATCCTATCGGCTCGCCGGGCGGCTTCCCGGCGCGCTACCCATGCCGCTCGCGTAATGTGTAAACGTGCGCGACGACCTGCCACCGGGACTACCGCCCGATCCCTTCGCCGATGACCCGTCCGACCCGTCGGCGGCTCTTGATGCCCTTGAGCCCGGCCAACCACTCGATCCGCAGGAGCGTGCCGCGGTGGAGGCCGATCTGGCAGATCTCGCGGTCTACGAGGCGCTCCTGGCCCACCGTGGCATCCGCGGCCTGGTGGTGTGCTGCGATGACTGCAACACCGACCACTATCACGACTGGGACATGTTGCGCGCCAACCTTCTTCAGCTTCTGGTCGACGGCACAGTGCGTCCGCACGAGCCGGCCTTCGATCCGGAGCCGGATACCTACGTGACGTGGGACTACTGCCGCGGTTACGCCGACGCCTCGCTGAACGAGGCGACATCCGATTACTACGACGGCTTGCGCTAACCGCCCGCCGTCACCGGCTCCGGCGCAACCGCGGTGGTCGTGACGGCCGCCGACGGCGCTGACTCGGTGGCCGGCTCCTCGGTGGCCTGAACGGCGGTGGTTTCGGCTGCTGTGGTTTGGGCTGCCGTGGTCTCGGCTGCCGTGGTCGCGGCTGCCGTGGTCTCGGCTGCCGTGGTTTCAGCTGCCGTGGTTTCAGCTGCCGTGGTTTCAGCTGCCGTGGTCTCGGCCTCAGCTGCAGCCTCGGCCTCGGCCGCAGTTTCTGCCGTGGCCTCGGTCTCCGCCGAGGTCTCGGCCGCCGCCGCCGGGGCGGTCGTGGTGGCCGGGGCGGTCGTGGTGGCCGGGGCCTTGGCGGTCGTCGTCGCAACCGCACTGGTGGTCTGAACCGCGGTGGTCGTCGGCGCGGCACTGGTGGTCGGCGCGGCACTGGTCGTCGGCGCGGCACTGGTCGGTGTCGTCGTCGCCTGGCTCTGCTGGGACGCGGAGGTGGACGGCGACGTCGCCGGTGCCGATGTGGTCGCTGAAGCGCCGGCCGACGTCGTTGCCGGGGCGGACGATTCGGCACCCGACGTCGGGCTGCTGCTGCTCGCGGCGGACTCCGGAGGCGATGTGGCCGTCGAGGTCGCCGGTGTCGTGGAATCGCTCGGCGGGGGTGCGCTCGGGGTGCTGGTCGGCGGGGCGACGGCCGGCACCAACTCGGCGGCCGACGGCGGCACCGTGTAGATGATGCCGGGGGGCGCGGTGGCAGCCGGGTCACGCTCGACCACCTTGGCTGACAGGTCGTTGAACTGTTCGAGCAGATCCTGCTTCTGCTGCTCGTTACCGATGCTGGCGACCTGAGTGCTGACCGCGACCAGTCTCTCCTGAGCCTGCTGCCAGTCACCCTGGGAGATCAGTTGCTGGACCTGCTGCATCTCGGTGCGGGCGGCCAGCGCGACCTGATCGTCGCGGACCTGTTTGGGCGCCCCGAAGAGCATGGTGCGCATGCCGTAGAGCGGATCATCGGGGCCGGACCCGGCCACCACCGCGCCGAAGCCGCCGATGGACAGCACGGCGGCCGCCGCGGCACCGATCACGCTCAGTCCCCGGTGGCTGCGCCGGGGGGTGATCGCGGTGGGGGCGGTGCGCCGGCCACGACCCGGGCCGCCGCGCTTCTCGCCCAGGCCCGCGTTCAGCGCGGCGATCGCCTCGGCCTCGGTGATCACGCCGGTCTCCGGAGGCCAACGGGTCTCGTCCCGCCAGCTTCCGAGCAGGGCCGCGAGTTCGGCGTCTGCCGCGTCCTGCGGCGCAACCGGCCGGCCGCCGGCCAGTGCGTCAATGAAGCTGTCGGCGCGGCGGATGGCCTCCATCGACGGTTCTTCGGGCCCCCGGGAACCAGGCCCACGGTAATCAGGCATAGTCGAACCCCGATCCGGCGATCTCGGACTTCAGCCGCGCCAGGGCGCGATGCTGGGCCACCCGTACGGCGCCCGGGGTACTGCCGACGGCCTGGGCGGTCTCTTCGGCGGACATTCCGACGACGATCCGGAGGGTGAGGATCTCGCGCTGCTTCTCCGGCAGCACCTCCAGGAGCTTCTTCATCCGGGCGGCGGAGTCGGCATGGACGGCCATCTGCTCGGGTCCCGCGTCCAGGGAGAACCGTTCCGGAACCACCTCGGTGGGCTCGGAACGGTTACGGGCCGCGGCGCGATGCGCGTCGGCGACCTTGTGCGAAGCGATGCCGTACACGAAAGCCAGGAAGGGGCGTCCCTGATCCTGATAGCGCGGCAGCGCCTGGATGGCGGCCAAGCAAACCTCCTGGGCAACGTCGTCTGCGGAGAGACCACTGCGCTCCGCGGATCCGATCCGTGCTCGGATGTACCGGACCACGATGGGGCGAATGGTCTCTACTACCTCACGGAGTGCATCGCGGCTGCCGGCCACTGCTTCAGCAACGGCCGCGTCGAGACGCTCTCCTGGAATGGTCATCGACGACGGCTTCTCCAACGTTACGTACTGGGCTTTTTCGATGGACGGGGCTGCGTTAGTGACAATATCGGCCCCAGCAGCGGATGGGCGGTTAGCGGCTGTTCCATCGACCTCCGTGGCGCACGACGAACGCGGCGCTGCGGTCGCGAATCGCCTCGATATCCGCTGGGCGGCGCGCCCGGCTGCCGATATCGGCAAGCAGGCAGGACAGCGCCCAGCGCAGCGGTATCAGGCCGTGCCTTTCGGTGTCGGCCAGCACGGTATCGGCCAGCGCCCGGGCGGCAGCACGGTCGCCGGCGCTGCACAGCGCGGCGGCCAGCACCACATCGCTCTTGACCCGATGCCGGCGCAGAGCCGGCAGGGCGGACTCTGCCAACTCGACTCCGGCTCGCGCGTGTCGGACCGCGGCCGGACCGTCACCGCCGGCCATCGCCAGCTCCGCGCGCACCCAGGCCAGCCGGATCGCCAGCCTCGGCGGTGGGGAGTCGGCCCCCGCCAGCAGGTCGGCGGCCCGATGCAGCAGTGCGTCCGAGGTCGCCAGCCGGCCCACGCCCAGCGCATCGGCGGACAGCCCGATCAGGGCGTCGACGCCGGCCTCCGGGTCGGCTCCGGCGCACGCGTAGGCCCGGCCGTCCCAGCCGCGGGCCACCCGGTGCCAGCCGAGCTGGCGCAGGAATGAGGCCTGGGTGCTCAATGCCAGCGATCCCAGTCGCCCGCGCGGGGCACGGCGGATCACTTCGGCCGTGCAGTTCCGGGCGATGGCGTAGCGGCCCTGACCGCCCGCCGCCACCGCGCGCAGCCACAGCTGGTCGGGATCGGTCGCCGGCGGCAGCGGCCAGCGACCCGGTTCGGCACCGAAGGCCACCGCTGCGAGGTCGGCCGCGAGAGTGGGGGACATCGGGTCGCGACGCTATCAACAGCGGTTAACAGTTTGTGCTGCCCACGTTACGGACATGTCAACTCAAGCCGGTCGAGGCGACGGCCGGTCGCCGGTGGACGACGCACTCCTGCGTGATCCCGCAGAACCACGCCCGGATATGAACGGGACGTAAATTCTTACCCCGAAGCTATGCGATTCCGCACAGCGCGTGTTCCTTGACGATGCTTCGTCAGTCCTCCTAGCGTGAGCAACCGAGTGGTCACCGGCGACTGCGAAACGTGCACGGAGAGAGGCAAATAGAGATGCTCCAGCCGCAGCAGCTACCAGGACCTAACGCCGACCTGTGGGATTGGCAAATGCACGGCCTCTGCCGGGGTGAGGACTCGTCGGTGTTCTTCCATCCCGATGGCGAACGGGGCCGGGCCCGCGCCCAACGGGAGATGCGGGCCAAGCAGTTGTGCCGGCAGTGCCCGGTGATCACCCAGTGCCGCTCCCACGCACTGCAGGTCGGTGAGCCCTACGGCATCTGGGGTGGACTCAGCGAGTCCGAGCGGGAGATTCTGCTCAAGGGCGCGATCCGCCGCCGCAGCGCCTGATCCGCTAGAACGTGGGGATATCGGCGACGCCGCAACGCTCGCGAAGGTCGTTCAGCGGCTGACGGATGGCCTGGATCTCGGCCCTGGTCTGCGGGTTGGCATCCAGGTACTGCTGAACCTGCGCGCGGACCCCGTCCCGGGGTTGGCCCTTCAGTCCGGTGACGAAGTCATTGACGTCCGGATGGGTGAACAGATAGGCCGACGTTGCCGCCGACACACCGGCGGCTACCCCGGCCAGGTCAGCGGCGGTGCAATTGGGCGGATCAGCCCACGCCGGCGCAGCGGGGAACGCGGCGAGCATCGCCCCGGCGACTGAGCCGTACCTGAGCACGACGCGCAACGGTGTGGGGAACAGCATGGTCGGGACTCCTTGTCCGTCTGTGTGTGACCGTGGATGGGCCGCTAGCGCGGCTGCGGCCGGTTTCCGCCGAGTCCGGGCCTGCCGCCGTTACCGGGCCGGTCGAAGATCACGCCGGGGTCGTAGTTGTCATAGAAGTCGCAGGTAGGCGTCCCGTAGCAGGGATACGGGTCAAAGGCCGGGATGTCGGTGGGAGCGCCTGAACTGCCCGTGACCGTTCCACTCGCGCATAGCGTGCTGTTGGTCACCGTATTGCAGTCCGCGGATGCCGCCGGCGCGAAGGCGAGCCCCGCCGCCGGAGCGAACGCGAAACCCGCCACCAGCGCCGGCATGGGACCCAATCGGAGAAGACCTGCAATCCGCATGGACGACTCTCTTCTCCCGGTGGGTGAGACCAGCCTACGGTTCGGTGCTCATCGAGCCGAGATAGTAGGTCTCGTTCCCGGTCGGGTAACCGCCCCCGATGGTGGCGATGTGGACATGGTCGAAATGATTGGCGGTTTCGTTGCCGTAGTTCGCCATCCAACTCGGCGTGCCGACGCCCGGATAGAAGCCCTGCCGCCAGATCACGTGCAGAACCCCCCACTTCTTGGCGTTGGCCAGGACGAACCCGGCGATCTGGTTGCCGAGTTCGATCCCTTCCGGGGAATTGTGGTTCGGGATCATCACGTCGATGGCCAGCCCGCCGGGATGCCAGGGCAACGGATCCTGCCGGAACGCGCCGATCGTTGAGATCTCGCGGAAGAACATCATGCTGATGGCACGGGCCACCCAGATGGTGTTGACCTGCAAGCCCTCCTCCGGGGTCACACCCGGGGACAGCGGGAACTGGAAGTCCGGCGCGGCGACTGGAGCGGCGGCCACCAGCAATTCCGCCTGTTTGGCAGCGGCGATGACCGGGGTGCTGACCACCGGGGCGGCCTGATCGACCGGCGCGGCCGTCGGCGGCTCCGCACTCCAGGTCTCCCTGCCCGGGCCCTGGAGCATGGCGACGACGGACACGGCGACCGACGCCGCGACAGCAAGCCAGCGCCCTCGTCCGCCGGACAACACTTTCGCCACGCCCAACACTGTAACTTCCGGGCGGGGCGGTGTGGCCATCTTCGTCGCCGGACACCGCTGAAAGACTTTACGGCCCCTACGCGGCCGGTGCGCTACCCCAACTGTCGGCCCTGTTCGCGGGATGGGACCCGAGTTTCCCGAGGTTGTCCCGCGAGGTGCTGATCGCGGCCAAGATGTCCGCGACGGCTTCGTGGTCGGGGTGGTCGTTCAGAGAACGCTCGAGAAGACGCAGCGTCTGCAGTAGTCGGATATCGGCGAGTTGGAGTGCGAACTCCTTATCCATGAATCCTCCGTTCTGAACCCACGTTACGGCGATTGCCCGGGAGTGCCGGTCCCCGGTGGGGTTGTCTCCCAATCGTTACCTGCCGGTTGGCCGTGACCGGCATGACCAACCATCCCGAACGAATGTTAGATGAATTGCGTCACAAGGAGATTGAGCTTAGGAAGCGGTTTGACGGTGAGCGGGCCAAAGCGAAGGGGCGCACCGCAGTGCGCCCCTTCGCCGTGCGTTCCGAGCGTCAGTGGCTGTGACCGTGATGGTCGTGGCCGTGTTCCTCTTCCTCAACCGGCTTTTCCACGATTGCGGTTTCGGTGGTCAGCAGCATCCGCGCTACCGAGGCAGCGTTGACCACCGCCGAGCGGGTCACCTTCACCGGGTCGATGATGCCATCGGCGACCAGGTCGCCATAGGTCAGCGTGGCCGCGTTGAAGCCCTGCCCGGCCGGCATGGCGCCGACCTTGTTGACCACGACGGGCCCGTCGAGCCCGGCGTTGGCGGCGATCCAGTGCAGCGGCGCCGACAACGCGTCGCTGAATACATCGACGCCCAGCGCCTCGTCACCGGACAGCTTTTCGCGCAACGGCTTCAGCGCGGCGCGGGCGTGCACCAGGGCACTACCGCCGCCGGGGATGACACCTTCCTCGACTGCGGCCTTGGCCGCGGAGACGGCATCCTCGACGCGGTGCTTGCGCTCCTTGAGTTCGGTCTCGGTGGCCGCGCCGACCTTGATCACCGCGACACCGCCGGCCAGCTTGGCCAGCCGCTCCTGCAGCTTCTCCCGGTCCCAGTCCGAATCGGAGTTCTCGATCTCGCTCTTGAGCTGATTGACCCGGTTGGCGATGGCCTCGTGGGTGCCGCCACCGTCGACGATGACCGTGCTGTCCTTGCTGACGACCACCCGGCGGGCGGTGCCCAGCACATCCAGACCCGCCTCCCGCAGCAGCAGCCCGACGTCCGGGTTGACCACCTGGCCGCCGGTGACGACCGCCAAGTCCTCCAGGAAGGCCTTGCGGCGATCACCGAAGAACGGCGCCTTGACGGCGACGGCCTTCAGCGTCTTGCGGATGGCGTTGACCACCAGGGTCGACAACGCCTCGCCCTCGACGTCCTCGGCCACGATCAGCAGCGGCTTGCCGGCCTCGGCCACTTTCTCCAGCAGCGGCAGCAGGTCGGGCAGCGAGCTGATCTTGTCGCGGTGCAACAGCACCAGGGCGTCCTCCAGGATGGCCTCCTGCAGGTCGAAGTCGGTGACGAAATAGGCCGAGACGAAGCCTTTGTCGAAACCGATGCCCTCGGTGACCTCGAGTTCGGTGTTCATCGTCGAGGACTCCTCGACGCTGACCACCCCGTCGCCGCCGACCCGGGTCATCGCCTCGCCGACCATTTCGCCGACCTCCTCGTCGCGGGAGGACACCGTGGCGATCTGGGCGATGGCGGTCTTGCCCGAGACCGGGATCGCCGCGGCCAGCAGCGCCTCGGAGACGGCGTCGGCGGCCTTGGCGATGCCGGAGCCCAGCGCCATGGGGTTGGCGCCGGCCGCGACGTTACGCAAGCCACTGTGGATGATCGCCTGCGCGAGGACGGTGGCGGTGGTGGTGCCGTCACCGGCCACATCGTTGGTCTTGGTGGCGACCGACTTGACCAGCTGGGCGCCGAGGTTCTCGAACGGATCCTCCAGGTCGATCTCCCGGGCGATGGTCACGCCATCGTTGGTGACGGTCGGGCCGCCGAAGGCCTTGGCCAGCACCACATGCCGGCCGCGCGGGCCGAGGGTGACGCGCACCGCGTTGGCGAGTTTGTTGACGCCGGCCTCCATGGCACGGCGGGCGGTCTCGTTGTATTCGATCTGCTTGCTCATGCTGTGTTCATTCCTGTCTGAGCCGGTCCTGGCCGAGTCTGTCCTGGAAAGTGTTCCGCCCCGGAAACCTTCCGTGCTTCAGGCACGGGGATTTCCGGGGCGGTTCACCACTGCTACTTGTTGACGACCGCCAGCACGTCGCGGGCCGAGAGAATCAGGTACTCCTCGTTGTTGTACTTGATCTCGGTGCCGCCGTACTTGCTATAGATCACGGTGTCGCCTTCGGCGACATCCAGCGGAATCCGCTTCTCACCGTCCTCGTCCCAACGGCCGGGGCCGACGGCGACGACGGTGCCTTCCTGCGGCTTCTCCTTGGCGGTGTCCGGGATGACGAGACCCGACGCGGTGGTCGTCTCGGCCTCGTTGGCCTGAACGAGGATCTTGTCCTCGAGGGGCCGGATGTTCACGCTCGCCACGTGGTCCTCCACTTTTCGATGGTTTGGGCCCGGGGTTTTCCGGGCCGGGTTCACCAGGTGTTCGGCATACGTACGAGCCCTCGAGCCGTCGTCGCGGGTGCCGACACGGGGGTTGTCCGTCTGCCACCTAGCACTCTATACGCGAGAGTGCTAGCACTCAAGGGGGGGTCGGTGCGATTCGCCCAGGGCCGAACCGCCTGATCCTCACCGGTCGAACCGGTGGACCTCAATCAGCAGGTGATCAGAGGTTTCGCCCATCATCTCGACATCGGCGATGCGTTCGGTGAAGTACCAGCCCTGCGGGTCGCGAGCGAATCGGTCGTAGTAGCGGCCGACAACGATGGGCTGCAGGGGTACCCGGTCGGTGGCCTGCACCACACAGAAGGTGGACCGCGCACTCGCGGTGTCACCGTCGATCTCCACGATCGGATTGAGCACCAGATGCCGGGTCCGGGGCGTGCCGAGGTCGGCGCGGTGCCTACCCCTCCCCTGTACCGGGAATCGGCGGGTGGTCGCTGCGAACAGGCCGGCGATCGGGGCCGCACCACTCACCCGCGGAGTGTCCGGACCGCCGAACGAGGCCCGGGCCAGCAATTCGCCGACACCGTCGAAATCGCCGTCATCGATCAACTCGGCGTAGCGGTAGAGCAGATCGGTGATCTCCGAACGGTCGGCACCCGCCCGCTTCGCGCTGCTCTGGCTCATCCGATCTGCCCCTGCAGCACCGGAAGACCGGGATCGCTGGCCACATCCAGTCGCGAAGGCGCCGCCCCGGCCGCGACCAGATGCGCCGCGAACGAGGCGATCATCGCGCCGTTATCGGTACACAACCGGGGCCGCGGGATGCGCAATTCCAGTCCCGCTGCGCGGCAACGCTGTTCGGCAAGTTCCCGGAGCCGGGAGTTGGCCGCCACCCCTCCGGCGATCAACAGTGTGGAGACACCCAGATCGGCGGCGGCGCGCACCGCCTTGGCGGTCAGCACATCGGCGACGGCCTCCTGGAATCCGGCGGCGACATCGGCGACGGCGGCGTCCGGGTGCGCCTCGACATAGCGGGCCACCGCGGTCTTGAGCCCGGAGAAGCTGAACCCGTAGGGGGCGTCCCGCGGGCCGGTCATCCCGCGCGGGAAGGCGATGGCGTCGCGGTCGCCGGTGCGGGCCAGATCGTCGAGCACCCGGCCGCCGGGGTATCCCAGCCCGAGCAATCGGGCCACCTTGTCATAGGCCTCCCCGGCCGCATCGTCGACGGTGCTGCCCAGTTCGACGATGGGCTCGGCCAGCGAGCGCAGGTGCAGCAGATGGGTGTGCCCGCCGGAGACCAGCAAAGCCACACTTTCCGGCAGTGGTCCGTGGTCGTAGACGTCGGCGGCCAGATGCCCGCCGAGGTGGTTGACCGCGTAGAACGGCACACCCCAGGCGGCCGCGTAGGCCTTGGCCGCGGCCACCCCCACCATCAGGGCCCCGGCCAGACCCGGGCCGATGGTGGCGGCCACCACGTCGGGCCGATCGATGCCGGCGGCCGCCAGAGCCCGCCGCATGGTCGGGACGAGCGCCTCCAGATGGGCCCTCGAGGCCACCTCGGGCACCACCCCGCCGAATCGGGTGTGCTCGGCCACGCTGGAGGCCACCTCGTCGGCCAGCAGTGTGACGGTGCCGTCCGCGTCGAGGCGCGCGATACCGACTCCGGTCTCGTCACAGGAGGTTTCGATGGCCAGGATCGTGCTCATACCGGCTCCCGCCGCATGGTGAAGGCGTCGGCGCCGCTGGCCCGGTAATAGCGCTTGCGCAGCCCGACGTTGACGAAACCGAGACCGCGGTACAGCTCGATCGCGGGTTCGTTATCGGTGCGCACCTCGAGGTAGACCGCCGAGCCTTCGCCGGCCCGCTCGAGCAGCCGGGTCATCATGGCGCGGCCGATACCGTGCCGCTGATAGGCCGGATCGACACCGATGGTGTGGATCTCGTATTCGAACGGCGCGGTGCGACCCAGCCGGGAGATGCCGGCATAGCCGACCAGGGTGCCCTCGGCGCGGGCTGCGACGTAGTGGTTGTGCCCGGCGGCCAGTTCGCGGACGAAGGCCATCTCGGGCCAGGGGTCGTCGCCGCCGAACAGCAGGGTCTCCAACTCCGCGCAGCGGGCGGCGTCGCGTCGGGTCAGCGCGTCGTAGACGATGTTCACCGGGCTGGTCATCGGCCACGCTCGGCCAGCGTCTTGGCGTCCGGGCGTCGCAGGTACAGCGGCACCAGCGGATCGGGATCGGGCCGCCAGGCGGCGACCGCGGCCACCAGACCATCCGGGGACGGCCGCTGCGGCCCGATCTGCGGCAGGTCGAACAGCGCACAGTGCGTCGGTGACCCGGCCACCCGTTCGGCGGCGCCGGTCGGCACATCGGCTGCGGCCGCCACGGCCGGACCGTCGCATCGGATCCCGTCGCGGTAACGGGCCCAGTACACCTCACGGCGGCGGGCGTCGGTGACCACCAGGACCTCACCGGTGGTCCGAACCCCGATGGCATCCAGCGAGCACACCCCGTACACCGGCACCCCCAGGGCGTGTCCGTAGGCGGCAGCAGTGGCCATCCCGACCCGCAGGCCGGTGAACGGCCCGGGCCCGCAGCCGACCACCACCGCCTCGATCTCGTCCAGGGTCAGTCCGCAATCAGCCACGGCAGCAACGATATTCGGGGTGAGCAGTTCCGCGTGGGCACGTGCGTCGACGCTGATCCGCTCGGCCAGGGTGTCGATCCGGCCGTCCGCACCGCGGCGGACCACCCCCGCGATCACCGCCGGGGTGGCGGTGTCGATGGTCAGCACGGTGCGGTCCGTCATCGGTTCCACCGCCAGGTGGCGATGCGGGTCTCGCTATCGGACCGGCGCTCCAGCGTGATGCACAGGTGGTGGTCGGAGAGCCGCTCGGCCAGGCCCTCGCCCCACTCGACCACCGCCACGGCGTCATCGAGGTCGGTGTCGAGATCCAGCGAATCCAATTCGGCCGACAGATCCGCCGCACCGTGGTCGAGCAACCGGTAAACGTCGACGTGCACCATCGCCGGGTGGCCCGCCCGGTTGGCCGGGTGCACCCGGGCCAGCACGTAACTGGGCGAGGTCACCGGCCCCTGCACATCCATACCCGTCGCGATCCCCTTGGCCAGCGCGGTCTTGCCGGCCCCCAGTGGCCCGGACAGCACCACCACGTCACCGGCCCGCAATCCGCGGCCGATCCGTTCGCCGAGGGCCAGGGTGTCGGTCACCGTCGGCAGCTCGGCCGTGCCCACCTGCGCACTCAGCTCAGTCACGGGCCCGGTCCCGCAGCCGCCGGGCGAAGGCGACCAGCCGCGACGGGGTGGCCCGTTCCACCAGCCGCACCAGCGCTTCGTTGATCACCTCGGGGCGCTCCATCTGCACCAGGTGCGCGGCGCCGGGGACGATCACCAGCAGCGACCCGGGCAGCGCGGCGGCCATCTCCTCGGAATGCTTGACCGGGGTGAGCAGGTCGCGATCACCGCAGGCGACCAGCGTTGGGATGCGGGCCAGCACCGGTAGTGCCGCGGTCTCGTCGTGCACCTCCAGCGCGTGCAGGAATGCCACCAGGGTGTCGATCGGGGTGTCGTGGATCATCGCCTCGTTGAACGCGACGACGCTCCGGCTGATGGTCTCGTCGCCGAAGGACGCCGTCCGCAGGATCGGCCGCAGCATGGACCGGGTGGCGCCCCGGGTGCGGTGCACCAGCCTGGGCGCATACCGGGCGGCGAACCGCACCGCCTCCAGCGCCGGGTTGTGCAGGATCTCCCCCAGCGGCGAGCGCGACACCCCTTCGGCCGCCGAGGAGATGATCGCGGCGCCGACGATCCGGCGGCCGTAATGCTGCGGGAACTGCCGGGCGTGGGACAGTACGGTCATACCACCCATCGAGTGGCCCACCAGGACCACCGGTCCGCGCGGGACCATCACAGCCAGCACGGTGTCCAGATCCCGGCCCAGCTGATCGACACAGTAGGTCTCGATCGGGGCAGTCCCGGACTGGCCGTGGCCGCGCTGGTCGTAGAACACCATCCGGACCTGTTCGCCCCAGCGCTCGGCCAGCGCGGCCCGTTGGAAGTGGAACGACCCCATCCGCATGCAGAACCCGTGGGCGAACACCACCGTCAGCGGCGCGGTGATCGGGCCGACCTCGCGCACCACCAGCGGTATCCCGTCGGGGGTGGTGATCACGCAGCCGCGATCGGCCTCCAGCAGCGCGAAATCCTCGCCCTCGTAGGCGTCCCGGATCGCCTTGCGATGCCGCAACGCCCGGGCTGCCGAAACTCCCGCGGCGGTGCCGACCGCCGAGAGTCCGGCGACGCCGGCCATCAGGCCGGCCTTCCGGCCGGTCGTCATCCCCGCGCCGTCCGGCCCGTGGGCGCCGGATTCATCGGACATCGGCGCCGGCTTCCCGGTAGCGGCGCAGCACCCGGCCGCGCGGGCTGGTGACCACCTCGTAGTGGATGGTGCCCAGCAGTTCGGCCCAGTCCTGTGCGGTCGGCTCGCCGGACCCGCCGGGTCCGAACAGGATGGCCTCGTCCCCCTCGGCAACGTCGACGGCTCCGGGACCGAGGTCGACGACGAACTGGTCCATACAGATCCGGCCGACGCTCGGGCGGAGCCGGCCGTTGATCAACACGTCGATACGCCCGCTCAGCCCGCGGTAGACGCCGTCGGCGTAGCCGATCGGGAGCAGCGCGACGGTGGTGTCCCGTTCGGCGATCCAGGTGTGCCCGTAGGACACCCCGTCGCCGGGTGCCAGCGATTTCACCATCGCCACCGGGCATTTCAGAGTCATCGCCGGCCGTAGTCCCATGTCCCCGCGCTCCGGGATGGGGCTGAGTCCGTAGACAGCGATCCCGGGGCGGACCATATCGAAGCCGAAATCGGGCCGGGTCATCGCCGACGGCGAGTTGGACAGGTGCGCCACCTCGAAGTCGACGCCGCGGTTGCGCGCCTCGGCGAGCATCGCGGTGAAACGTTGCGCCTGAAGGTCGTTGATCGGGTTGTACGGTTCATCGCCGCTGGCCAGGTGCGACATGATGCCGCGGACCCGGATCGTGCCGGCTGCCACCGCCCGGGCGACGGTGTCCAGCACCCGGGGGTAATCCCGGGGACTGACCCCGCTGCGGTTCAGACCCGTCTCCACCTTGATGGTCACCTCGGCGGTGCGGCCGGTGCGGGCCACCGCGTCAAGCAGATCGTCGATCTGACGCACTGAGGAGACACCGATCTGCACGTCAGCCGCCAGGGCCGGGCCGAAATCGGTGCCCGGCGGGTGCAGCCAGGCCAGCACCGGGGCGGTGATGCCGTCGCGGCGCAGCGACAGCGCCTCGCCGACGGTGGCGACGCCGAGTTCGGCGGCCCCGGCGGCCACCGCCGCCCGGGCCACCGCGCTGGCGCCGTGGCCGTAGCCGTCGGCTTTGACCACGGCCATGATCTGAGCCGGTCCGGCGTGCTCCCGCAGCACCCGAACGTTGTGCGTGATGGCGCCGAGGTCGACGACCGCCTCGCCGCTCACGCCGTCCGGCGTCTGCGTCGACGGGGTCACCGATGTCGTGTGCATAGTCATGTCACCGCCGTCGATTGTCCCAGACCGGCACCCGCGGCGGTCCGGAGCGGTCCACGGCGGGCCGGTTCAGTGCGCGAAGTGTCCCTCGGTGAACTCACCGCCCGGTTTGATGGCGTCCAGCTTGGCCAGCACCGCCCGCAGGTCCGCGGCCAGCGAGCGGGCCAGGTCGGCGGAGAAGCCCTCCCGCACCACCACCCGCAGCACCGCGATGTCCTCGGCGCCGTCGGGCATGGTGTAGGCCGGCACCTGCCAGCCGTAGGTGCGCAGGCCGGCCGACACGTCGAACTCGGTGTAGCCGAAGTCGCCGGCGAGCCGGCAGGCCACCACCGGGATCGCACTGCCGTCGGAGACCACCTCGAAATGCTCGCTGTTCCTGAGTTCATCGGACAGCCAGCGGGCAGTCCCGGACAGGGTCTGCATCACCTGGGTGTAGCCGGCCCGGCCCAGTCGCAGGAAGTTGTAGTACTGCCCCACGACCTGGTTACCGGGCCGGGAGAAGTTCAGCGTGAAGGTCGGCATGTCCCCGCCGAGATAGTTGACCCGGAATACCAGTTCCTCGGGCAATTCGTCGGCGTTGCGCCACACCACGAAGCCGATACCGGGATAGGTCAGGCCGTACTTGTGGCCGCTGACGTTGATCGACACCACCCGGGGCAGCCGGAAGTCCCACACGATGTCGGGGTGCAGGAACGGGACGACGAACCCACCGCTGGCCGCATCGACGTGGACCGGGATGTCCAGGCCCTTCTCCTTCTCCAGCCTGTCCAGCGCCGCACAGATCTCGGCGATCGGCTCCAGTTCACCGGTGTAGGTGGTGCCCAGGATGCCCACCACCCCGATGGTGTCCTCGTCGACGGCCTCGAGTACCTGTTCGGGGGTGATCACATAGCGGCCTTCGGCCATCGGCAGATAGCGCGGCTCGACCTCGAAGTACCGGCAGAACTTCTCCCACACCACCTGAACGTTGGAACCCATGACCAGGTTGGGGGTGCGGGTCTTCCAAGCGTCCTTGTCGGTGCCGCCGATGCGCTGCTTCCAGCGCCACTTCAGCGCCAGCCCACCCAGCATGACGGCCTCCGAGGAGCCGACGGTCGATACCCCGACCGCGCTGGCGGCGTCGTCGTCGCGGAGGTTCTCGGCGTGGAACAGATCGGCAACCATTGACACACAACGGGCTTCGATCGCGGCGGTGGCCGGGTACTCATCCTTGTCGATCATGTTCTTGTCGAACGTCTCGGCCATCAACTGCTCGGCCTCGGGATCCATCCAGGTGGTGACGAACGTGGCCAGGTTCAGCCGCGAACTGCCGTCGAGCATCAGCTCGTCATGGATGAACCGGTAGGCCGCGGCCGGCTCCATCGACTCGTCGGGCAGCCGCAGCGACGGGATCGGATCGGTGGACAACCGCCCGGTGTAGGCCGGGGCGATCGACGGTGACCGGTACTTCACGTGCGGCATGGGCGTGTCCTTCGGGTTGGGTTTTACAGGGTGGCCAGGGCGTAACGGATATGGGACAGGATGCGCGACGCCGAGGTCGGGGCCGGCGCCGGACCCGGGTCGGCGGCCGAGGCGTTGGCGGCCCGGGCGTGGACGAAGGCGGCCGCGGCCGCGGCCCGGCCCGGCGGCAGGCCGGCCGCCAGCAACGCTCCGATGATGCCGCTGAGCACATCGCCGGAGCCGGCGGTGGCGGCCCACGACCCGCCGGCCGGATTCAGATAGGTGAGCCCGCCGGCCGAACGCGGCTCGGCGATCACGGTGACATTGCCCTTGAGCAGCACGGTCGCACCGAGTGTGTCGGCAAGCCAGCGGGCGGCGGCGACCCGGTCACTGGTATCTGATGTCGCCGGCCGCCCGGCTCCGGTCGCGAGCCGCGCGTACTCCCCCGCGTGCGGGGTCAGCACCGTGGGCGCTTCTCGCTTGCCGACCAGATGCGGGTGGGCGGACAGGATGGTCAGGGCGTCCGCGTCGACGATGACCGGGAGGTCGGTGTTGAGCACCCACATCAGCGCGGTCACCGCCGCCTCGTCGGTGCCCAGGCCCGGCCCGACCACCCAGGCCTGCACCCGGCCGGCCGCGGCCACCTCCGGCACGGCGACAACCTCGGGCCACTGCGCCAGCACCTCCGCCGCGGCGGCCCCGGCGTAGCGGACCATCCCCGAGGTGGCCGCCACGGCGGCGCCCGAACACAGGATGGCCGCACCCGGGTAGGCCGCCGAACCTGCGGCGATACCGACGACCCCCTGGGTGTATTTGTCGTCGTGCGGACCGGGAACCGGCCAGCACGCCCGGACGTCGGCGGCCTCCAGACCGAGCAGATCGCTGCCGGGAAGGTCCAGACCGATGTCGATGAGTTCGACGCGGCCGCAGTCGGCCAGCGCGTGCACCGGTTTGAGACCGCCGAAGGTCACCGTCAATGCGGCCCGGACCGCCGGACCGGCGATCGCGCCGGTGTGCACATCGATACCGCTGGGGATGTCGACGGCCACCACCGGGATGCCGGCGGCCGCCACGGTGGCGAAGACCTCGGCAGCGGCCGGGCGCAATGGCCCGGTTCCGGAGATCCCGACCACCCCGTCGATCACCAGATCCGTTGCCGGTCCCGGTGTCTGAACGACCCGCCCGCCGGCGGCCCGGAATGCGGCCAGCGCCCCGGCGTGGGTGTGGTCGGGGTTGAGCAGGATCGCGCTCGCGGCCACGCCCCGGCGGCGCAGGAAGGTGGCCGCCCACAGCGCGTCACCGCCGTTGTCGCCGGACCCGATCACCGCGCAGACCGACCGACCGGCCAGGCCGCCGGTGCGCCGGCGGAGTTCGGCGGCGATCGCGCCGGCCAGACCCGTCGCGGCGCGGCGCATCAGCGCGCCGTCGGGCAGGCGGTCCAGCACCGGAGCCTCGGCGGCCCGGATCTGCCCGGCGGTGTAGTAAGGCCGCATCAGCGTGCTATTCGACGGTGACGGACTTGGCCAGGTTACGGGGCTTGTCGACGTCGTAGCCGCGCGCCCGGGCCACCGACGCCGCGAACACCTGCAGCGGGATGGTGGACAGCAGCGGCTGGAAAAGCGTTGACACCGCGGGGATCTCGATCAGATGGTCGGCGTAGGGGCGCACCGTGTCGTCGCCCTCCTCGGCGATGACGATGGTGACCGCGCCACGGGCCTGGATCTCCCGGATGTTGGAGAGCAGCTTGCCGTGCAGCAGTGCGGCGTTCTTCGGCGAGGGCATCACGACGATCACCGGCAGGCCCTCCTCGATCAGCGCGATCGGGCCGTGCTTGAGTTCGCCGGCGGCGAAGCCCTCGGCGTGCATATAGGCCAGTTCCTTGAGCTTGAGCGCGCCCTCGAGTGCCACCGGGTAGCCGACGTGGCGGCCGAGGAACAGCACCGCCGGGGAGTCGGCGAACCGTCCGGCCAACTCCGACACCGGGCCGATGTGGTCGAGCACCGCCGCCACCTGCGCGGGCATCGCCTCCAGTTCGCGATACTCCCGTTCCACCTCATCGGGGTACTTGGTGCCGCGGGCCTGCGCCAGCGCCAGACCGACCAGGTAGTTCGCCGTGACCTGGGCCAGGAACGTCTTGGTGGCCGCCACCCCAATCTCCGGTCCGGCCCGGGTGTAGAGCACCGCATCGGCCTCCCGCGGGATCTGGCTGCCGTTGGTGTTGCAGATGGCCAGCACCTTGGCCTTCTGCGACTTGGCGTGCCGCACCGCCTCCAGGGTGTCGGCGGTCTCACCGGACTGCGAGATCGCGATCACCAGGGTGCTGCGATCCAGCACCGGATCCCGGTAGCGGAACTCGCTGGCGATCTCGACCTCCACCGGGATCCGGGTCCAGTGCTCGATGGCGTACTTGGCCAGCAGTCCGGAGTGGAAGGCGGTGCCGCAGGCGACGATGAAGACCTTGTCCACCTCGCGCAGTTCCTGATCGGAGAGTCGCTGCTCGTCGAGCACGATGCGGCCGTCGACGAAGTGGCCGAGCAGGGTCTCGGCGACCGCGGTGGGCTGTTCGGCGATCTCCTTGAGCATGAAGTAGTCGTAACCGCCCTTCTCGGCGGCCGACAGATCCCAGTCGATATGGAACGTCCGAGCGTTCGCGGCGTCGTCGTTACCGTCGAAATCGGTGATCCGGTACCCGTCGGCGGTGATGACGACGGCCTGGTCCTGGCCGAGTTCGACGGCCTCCCTGGTGTATTCGATGAACGCCGCGACATCGGAGCCGAGGAACATCTCCCCCTCGCCGACCCCCACCACCAGAGGTGTGGACCGGCGCGCGGCGACGATGGTGCCCGGATCGCCGGCGTGGGTGAACACCAGCGTGAAATGGCCCTCCAGACGTCGCAACACGGCCAGCACCGAGGCCACGAAATCACCGGCGGTGGCCCCGTCCCGGTAGGCGCGGGCCACCAGGTGGACCGCGACCTCGGAGTCGGTGTCGCTGGCGAACTCCACGCCGGCCGCTTCGAGTTCGTGGCGCAGGGTGGCGAAGTTCTCGATGATGCCGTTGTGCACCACGGCGAACTCGCCGGCCGCGTCGCGGTGCGGGTGCGCGTTGCGGTCGGTGGGCCTGCCGTGGGTGGCCCACCGGGTGTGCCCGATACCGGCGGTCCCGGTCAAGGCATCCGGGTCGGTCTCGGCCAGTGCGGCCTCCAGGTTGGCCAACCGGCCGGCCCGGCGTCGGACCGTCAGGCCGCCCTCGCCGTCCAGCAGGGCCAGTCCCGCGGAGTCATAGCCGCGGTATTCCATCCGGCGCAGTGCGTCGACCACGACGTCGCGGGCGGGGCGGTGCCCCACATACGCCACGATTCCGCACATGGTCTATCAGGGTAGTCCAGCGCACCGGTCACCCCGGTCGGCTACCGTCAGGGAGTGGCCCGGACCCGCACCCTTTTCAGCTCCCTGACCCGGCGCGGACCGCATCCGGTTCTGCGCGGTGACCTGGCCTTCGCCGGCATTCCGGGGGTCGTGTACACCCCGGCGTCCGGCTACCACCTACCCGGAGTCGCTTTCGGCCACGACTGGCTGACCGATGCCGGGCGTTACACCGGCACCCTCGAGCACCTGGCCAGTTGGGGCATCGTGGCCGCCGCACCGGACACCCAGCGCGGGCTGGCCCCCTCGGTGCTGGGTCTGGGCCATGACCTGACCGCCACCCTGGAGGTCATCAGCGGGGTGCGACTGGGCCAGGGGCAGATCAGCGTGGCAGCGACCAAGCTGGGGCTGGCCGGTCACGGCTTCGGCGGTTCGGCGGCGGTGCTGGCGGCCGCGGGGGCTCGTCGCCCCAGTGCCGTGGCCGCGGTGTTCCCGGCGGTGACCACACCGTCGGCCGAGGCGGCCGCGGCCGCCCTGTCGGTGCCGGGACTGGTGCTGGCCACTCCCGATGACGCCACGTCGCTGCGGACCGACGCCCTCGAGGTGGGAGCGGCCTGGGACGGGGCTGTGTTGCGGGTCCTCGACAAGGCCGAGGCCGGCGGGCTGGCCGAGAAACGCCGCATCGCCGGACTGCTCGGTCTACCGGGTTCCAGCAGCCGCACCCAGCGGACCGTCCGGGCCCTGCTGACGGGGTTCCTGCTGTTCCACCTGACCGGTGACAAGACCTACCGCGACTTCGCCGATCCGGAGGCGAAGCTGCCGCGAACCGGACGCCCGGACCCGGACGCGGAGCCGGTGAGCACCGAGGACCGGATCGTCGCGCTGTTCCGGTAGCGTCCGGAATCATGCGCACCGGCATCTTCCTGTCCTACGCGGGCGGCTTCAAGGACACCGTCGAGCAGGTCGTCGTGCTGGAGAAGCAGGGGGTGGACATCGTCCTGGTCGCCGAGGCGTACTCCTTCGATGCGGTGAGCCAACTGGGTTACCTGGCCGCCAAGACGTCGACCATCGAACTCGGTTCCGGTGTCGTTCCGATCTATACCCGCACACCGACCCTTCTCGCGATGACCGCCGCCGGGCTGGACTATGTCTCCGACGGACGTTTCCTGCTGGGCATCGGAACCTCGGGCCCCCAGGTGATGGAGGGTTTCCACGGCGTACCCTTCGACGCGCCACTGGGGCGGACCCGCGAGGTGGTGGAGATCTGCCGTCAGGTGTGGCGAAGGGAGCGGGTGTCCCACCACGGCAAGAACTATCAGATCCCGCTGCCCGCCGAACGCGGCACGGGCCTCGGCAAGTCCCTCAAGCTCATCAATCAGCCGGTGCGAGAGAGCATCCCGATCAGCATCGCCGCGCTGGGCCCCAAGAACGTCGAACTGACCGCTGAGATCGCCAACGGCTGGCAGCCGGTGTTCTTCTACCCGGAGCGGGCCGACGACGTGTGGGGCGATGCCCTTCGGGCCGGAAAGGCCAAGCGCGACAGCGCCCTCGGCGATCTCGATGTGATGGTCGGGGTCTCGCTGGCGATCGGCGACAACGTGCAGGATCGGCTGCAATGGGCCAAACCCCAACTGGCGCTCTATATCGGCGGCATGGGGGCCAAGGGCCGCAACTTCTACCACAACGTGGCGACCCGGTACGGGTTCGGTGACGTAGCCGACCGCATCCAGGAGCTCTACCTGTCCGGCGACAAGGCCGGCGCCATCGCCGCGGTGCCGGACGATCTGGTGCGAAACGTGTCACTGATCGGGCCGCAGGGATACGTCCGGGAGCGGATCGCCGCCTTCGCCGAGGCGGGCGTCACCACCCTGCTGGCCAGCCCGGTGACCGCAGACGCCGCCGAATACGTCGACTACATCGAGCAGTTGCAGCAGCTGCTGCCCTGAGGACTCAGCCGCCGACCTCCGGCAGTTCGTCGGCGGCGATCTCGCACGGGGTCGGCGGGTCGGGAACCGGGTCGGCGGCGCGCTGAACCGGGGCAGGCACCTCGGCGGCCAGCAGCGGTTCCGGTTCCGGCGTCGCGGCCATCGCGGCGTCGGGCGGCGATTCTTGCTGGGGCACAGACGATTCCTGCTGGGGCATGACGGCCGGCGGGAGGGTGG
>ERZ888423.198-NODE-198-length-65145-cov-11.608988_pt1 | contig 65145 bp, 58 predicted proteins | sample MGYA00520523_ERZ888423 | MGnify/ENA primary metagenome ERZ888423 (study PRJEB32303, sample SAMEA104408611) | aquatic metagenome | biome: Brackish water; feature: Pelagic; material: water | place: Baltic Sea | collected 2014-06-08T10:24:00 | depth 30,27 m ... | reverse complement strand
GATGAGGTTTTATCAAATCCAGAAAAGCTAAAAGAGCTCGCTAAGAAAGGCCGAGAAACTATTGTGGCTAAATACTCTTTAGAATCTCAGGCAAAGCGTTTTATTCAATCGCTGACGAGCCTCAGCTGAGAAAGCTGAAGTAGTTCAAGAAATGGAATGAATGGAGTCCTGATTAAACCGGCTTTAGTTCAAATGTTTCCAAGAACTTAGTAGTGAAATTCCCCTTTCGGAAATCCTCATTCTGCAACAATTGGATGTGGAATGGGATTGTGGTCTTTACACCTTCGATCACATATTCACCCAACGCGCGAAGCATCTTATCAATGGTTTCTTCACGGGTTTGAGCCGTAACGATAAGCTTAGAGATCATGCTGTCATAATAGGGAGGGATCGTATATCCAGCATACACGTGTGTGTCCACCCTCACGCCATGACCTCCAGGTGCGTGATAAGTTGTAATCTTTCCTGGGCTTGGTCTGAAGCTATTGAAAGGATCCTCTGCATTGATACGACATTGCATACTATGCTTAGTAGGCTCATAGTTCTTGCCTGAAATCTTAATACCCATAGCCACCTTGATTTGTTCTCTAACCAAATCATGGTCAATCACTTCTTCAGTGATTGTGTGCTCTACTTGGATACGGGTATTCATCTCCATGAAGTAGAAGTTACGGTCCTTGTCTACTAAGAATTCTACAGTACCTACGCCTTCATAGTTCACTGCTTTAGCCGCTTTGATAGCAGCCGTTCCCATCTTCTGACGCAATTTCTTGGTCATGAAAGGGGAAGGAGTTTCTTCGACTAATTTTTGGTGCCTACGCTGAATAGAGCAATCGCGCTCGCTGAGGTGACAGAATTTTCCATGCTGATCGCCCACAATCTGAATTTCAATATGTCGAGGTTCTTCCACGAATTTCTCCATGTACATCGCATCATTGCCGAAGGCAGCTTTAGCTTCTCTTCTGGTCTTATTCCAGGCATCAATGAGGTCTGCATCATTATGACAAACCTTCATTCCTTTTCCACCACCACCGGCAGTGGCTTTAAGCATAATGGGATATGTTACAATCTTAGCCAGACGTTTCGCTTCTTCAAGATTCGCGATTATTCCTTCAGATCCAGGAACACAAGGAACACCGGCCCGTTTCATGGTCTCTTTGGCGTTGGCTTTATCCCCCATAGCCTCAATCATCTCAGGGCTTGCACCAATAAACTTGATGTTATTCTCTTGGCAAATGCGCGAAAAACGAGCATTCTCTGAAAGGAATCCATAACCTGGATGTATAGCGTCAGAGTTCGTGATTTCAGCTGCCGCGATAATACGCGACATGTCAAGATAGGACTCAGCACTGCTAGGAGGTCCTATACAAACTGCTTCATCAGCGAATCTTACGTGAAGGCTATCACGGTCAGCCGTGGAATATACGGCCACGGTCTTAATGCCCATTTCTCGAGCAGTACGAATGACTCTTAGGGCGATTTCACCTCGATTGGCCACGAGTATCTTTTTGAACTTTGCCATAAATCTCAGGATAGGGTTCAATAAAGGATCAAGAAGGATCCACTAAGAACAAAGGTTGATCATACTCTACAGGGCTGGCGTCATCTACAAGAATCTTCACCACTTTACCTGATATCTCGGCCTCTATCTCATTGAAGAGCTTCATTGCTTCTATGATGCAGATAACTTTTCCAGCTTTTAGTTCGTCCCCGACACTCACGAAAATGGGTTTGTCAGGTCCTGGTGAACGATAGAACGTACCAATCATAGGAGAGTTGACTGTAACGTATTTGGAGTTTTCAGCAGCAGCCGGAGCAACTGGCGCAGCAGGCGCTACTGGTATGGCCATTTGTTGCTTAGGAGGGGGAGCTTGTATGCTCGTCTGCTGAGGAAGTTGGGCCGCATATTTCATTTGCTTAGGCTCCTTCGCCACCGTCTTGATGACTATTTTAAAGTCCTTCTGCTCAATCTCTACACAAGTTACACCGGTCTTTGACACGAACTTGATGAGGTCCTGAATTTCTTCCAGTTTCATCTGTCTTTGGTTTTGGAATTCATAAAAAAATGTTACTTGCTATCGTAGGACCATTTAATCAAAATGGATCCCCAGGTAAAACCACCTCCGAAGGCAGCTAACACTATATTGTCTCCTTTATTCAGTCTGCTTTCCCATTCCATCAAACAGAGGGGGATAGTTGCTGAAGTCGTATTTCCATAACGGTCTATGTTGACCATCACCTTACTATCATTTACTCCCATTCTGCGGGCAGTAGCATCAATGATTCTAAGATTAGCCTGATGAGGGACTAACCAGGCGACATCATCAGCGGTAAGGTTATTCTTGTCCATAATCTCCGCTGATACATCAGCCATTTTAGTAACCGCAAACTTGAATACTGTCTTACCTTCTTGGAAGATGTAATGCATCTTATCTTTTACAGTCTGCTCTGTAGCGGGGTTTACCGAACCTCCTCCTTTTTGATGCAAAAAATCCCTTCCTGATCCATCGCTTCGCAGAATGGAATCTAAGATGCCTGTGTCATCATTTGTTGGCTCGAGCATAACTGCTCCGGCTCCATCACCAAATATAACGCATGTAGACCTATCAGTGTAATCTACGATGGAACTCATTTTGTCAGCACCCACAACGATGACCTTCTTGAACATCCCTGTCTCTATATACTGAGCTCCGGTGACTAAGGCGAAAAGGAATCCAGAACAGGCAGCCCCTAGGTCGAATGAGAGCGCATCTTTAATCCCCACTTTATCGCAGATGATATTCGCAGTAGCAGGAAATAAATGGTCAGGTGTGACCGTAGCACAGATTAGCGCACCCACTTCTTCAGGCTTCGTGCCCGTCTTTCTTAATAACTCAAGAACAGCTGGAGCAGCCATGTCGCTCGTCCCCAGTCCTTCTCCTTTAAGAATATGTCGGGTCTTGATACCTGTGCGAGAGACGATCCACTCATCATTAGTATCTACCATTGTCTCAAGGTCCTTATTGCTAAGGATGTCCTTAGGGACATATCCACTTACGCCAGTAATCGCAGCACGCATCTTAAGGTGTTTTCATGTTTTGGAGTCCACAAGTATATCTGTATACAGGCTGACTGCCAATTTTAATCTTGAAATAACTAGCTATGAGCAGCAAAGGCAGCCACTTGTGATGACTGCCATTCCCATGATTTTAGTATAGCATTGGCTTAAGCCAATGCTTCTTTCTCCATGACAATCTTGCCACGGTAGTAAAGCTTTCCTTCATGCCAATGTGCACGATGGAAAAGATGAGCTTCTCCAGTAGCAGGGCAAGTGGCGATGGTCGGGATAAGTGCCTTGTCGTGAGTCCTTCTCTTGTCCCTACGTGTCGTTGATTGACGTCTTTTAGGATGTGCCATGATTTCTTATTTATCGTCTTTTTTCTTCAATTCTTTCAATGCATCCCAACGCGGGTCGCTCTCTGTATTCGATATTCGGCTCAGTTCATCCAAGGTCTTTAGCACTTCTGGATCACAGTCTTTACGTTTATGCTTTCTCTTAGAAGGAAGTGTAAGCGCTATCGTTTCGAAGATGGGCTGGGACACATTAAGGATGTCCTCGTTGGGTAATATGTTGATGACGTCTTCTTCATCAGAAGGGGTGTCACTGTAGCGAACCACCGCGAAATAATCGCCTTCCATCGGAATCTCCAAAGGGTTGCTGCACCTATCACAAGGAACCGTGCTGGAACCTTTGAACATAATGCTTAACTCCATGAAGCTGCTCTTCTTATGCAGAATAACATCAACTTGAAATGAGGAATCTATTAACTCCTCATTACCGAATATCTCAAAGAACTCCCCGTTAAGGGTATAATCGAATGAGTGTTCACCTTCAGTCAATCCCACAAAAGGGATATCATATGTGCGCAGTGGGTCCACTCCTCCGAAAAATTGGAGGGCAAAGGTAACTAAATCCACTATTCCTGCAATGTTTTCAACAAATCCTTTAAGGCTAGGCTCTCGCGGTATGTGGGCAGGGATTTCTTTATGCAGCGACCAAGACATCGCTTTGATGCTAACTTAGCGCCCCTTTTATGTCCATAGTCAAAGAGATACAGAGTCCCATTGCAGCCGAGATGCTCCTTTTCGAGGAGCGTTTCAAGCAAGCCATGAAGAGTTCTACGCCCCTGCTCGACAAGATTACTCACTATATCGTGAAGCGAAAAGGCAAGCAGCTCAGACCTATGTTTGTTTTCCTCTCAGCGAAGGCTATGGGTCAGGTCACGGAGAACACATACACTGCTGCAAATCTTATAGAGCTACTTCACACCGCTACACTTGTGCATGATGATGTGGTAGATGATGCGAATTACCGCAGGGGATTTTTCTCGCTCAATGCCCTTTGGAAAAATAAGATTGCAGTATTGGTAGGAGATTTTCTCTTGTCCAAAGGCCTTTTGCTTTCTGTAGAACAAGGTCAGTTCGAGCTGCTCCGTATCGTTTCCAATGCTGTCAAAGAGATGAGCGAAGGTGAACTATTGCAAATTGAACGCACCCGAAACCTGAACTTAGACGAAGCGATCTATTTTGATATCATCAGACAGAAAACAGCATCTCTTATCGCAGCCTGTTGTGAAGCTGGTGCCCATTCATCAACCGAGGACAAAGAGAAAATCGCCTTGATGAAGGAATTCGGAATGCTCACAGGTATCGCTTTTCAAATCAAAGATGACCTCTTTGATTATGGAGATGCTCAAGGAATAGGAAAGCCGACAGGAATTGATATTAAGGAGAAGAAAATGACCCTTCCTCTAATCCATGCCATCAACAAGACTGATTCGCGAACCCGCAGACGCATCATACGCACAGTAAAGAGTCACTCTGATGACCCGAAGCGCGTGGCCGAAGTTCTTGATTTCGTAAAACAAACAGAATCACTGTCTTATGCGCATACACGTATGCTTGAGTATAGGGACAAGGCATTAGCGGTTCTTCATAAGATCCCTGATTCAGAATCACGACAGAAGCTTGAATTACTTGTAAATTACACGGTGGAACGTAAAAAGTGATCGCTAATTTTACACCATGAGATTCCTATACTTACTCCTTGCCGTCCTTATCCTATCCTGTGCACCTAAAGAGCAGACTGCTCAGGAAAAAAAGAAAGACACATCTGATTTGAAGCCCTATTCAGAGGTATATGAAAATGGTCAGACACACATTCAAGGGAATCTCCTAGATGATAAACGACATGGCCTCTGGGCCTCCTACTATTTGAATGGAGTAAAGTGGAGCGAAGACGAGTACTATGAAGGACAACGTAATGGGAAGACCATATCCTACTACCCTTCAGGGCTGTTCAGGTATAAAGGGACCTATATAGATGATGAACCAGCTGGGAATTGGATCTTCTATGATGAGGAGGGCAAGATTCAAAAAGAAGAAGATTTCAGTAAGAAATGAACATTCCATCAGCGGCATTGTGGGCCGAGTGTTGAATTCTTAGTTCTTAACCCTAATTGGCAAACCTATATTTGTCAACGCTCATGATTAAGCAAGAAACCGTTCAAGAAATATTCGAGAGGGCCCATATCGAGTTGGTGGTGGGAGACTTCGTGCACTTGAAGCGCAGGGGAGCTAATCTCATTGGGCTCTGTCCTTTTCATAATGAGAAGACACCATCATTCACTGTTTCGCCTGCAAAAGGATTATTCAAATGCTTTGGTTGTGGCAAAGGAGGAAACTCGGTTGGCTTCATTATGGAGCATGAACATTTGAGCTATCCAGATGCGCTGCGACATCTTGCAGGAAAATTCCAGATTGAAATAGAGGAGAAAGAGCTCAGCCCTGAAGAAAGGCAAGCTTCAGATGAGCGTGAGAGCCTCATGCTCATCACTGACTTGGCCTTGAAATACTTCCATAATAATATGTTGGAAGATGAGGAAGGAAGGAGCATAGGCCTCAGTTATTTCAAAGAACGTGGAATGGATCAGGCCATGATCGAGCGCTTCGTGCTTGGCTATTGCCCTGAAGGCCCTGAGCGAACCTTCCACGCTATGGCCATGGATAAGGGCTATAAGAAAGAATTGCTCGTGCAGACGGGGATTGTCAAGGATGGCCATCATGGAATCTTTGATTTCTTTCATGGCAGAGTCATATTCCCCATTCGAAGCATCTCAGGACGCGGAGTGGGATTTGGGGCTAGAACATTACGCAGCGATAAGAACATCGCCAAGTACTTTAATAGCCCTGAAAGCCAGATATACAATAAGAGCAAACTGCTCTACGGTCTTTTCGAATCGAAATCAGCCATCGTCAAGCAAGACCTATGTTACATCACTGAAGGATATATGGATGTGATATCGATGCATCAGGCGGGGGTTGAGAATGTAGTCGCATCGAGCGGAACATCATTGACGGTAGAGCAGGTAAGACTTATCAGAAGGTATACACCTAATGTCACCTTAATCTATGACAGTGACAATGCGGGTATGAAAGCCTCCTTGCGCGGAATAGACATCTTGCTTGAAGAAGGCATGAAGGTGAGGGCCACAAAGCTTCCTGAGGGAGAAGACCCTGACTCACTTTCACAGAGATTAGGAGCTGATGGCATGACGGAATACCTGAAAGAGCATTCGCAAGACGCCTTCCAGTTCATCTCTGACAGTCTTCTTAGCGCTGCAGGAAAAGATCCTATTGAACGCAGCAAAGCCATTCAAGAAATCGTGCGAAGTCTCGCCCTTTTTTCTGATCGTATTGAGCGTAATCTGAAAACCCAGGAGATGGCATTACGCTTGGGTATTGACCAGCAGACTTTAAACAATGAGATTAACAAGGCCCTTAGAAAACTGGATTCTGATAGACAGAAGGAAAACACAAGAGCAAGTCAGTTTTCACAAAACAGAGAGGAGGAAATGCCTCCGCCACCTAGCGAAGAATATCCTACTGACATGGATATGCCCGTGCAAGATTCCATTCTGGACACAAATGAGCAGCAAGAACAAGAGCGTGATATCATCCGCATATTATTGAATCACGGGAATAAGATAATGACCTTGAGTTTTAAGGATGAGGCGGGGGAGGAGGAAACAGAGGAGATAACCGTTCAGCGCTATATCTTGGAAGAACTGTGTGAAGAAAAGCACATCGTATTCAAGGATGCAAAGTATGCTAAGATTTGGACGATCTTCCAGTCAGCCTTCGTTGAAGAGCGGGAATTGATGGTGCAACATCTAGAGCGACATCCGGATGTAAGCATTAACAAAGTAGTGGCTGATCTTACCACTGAGAAGTATACACTTCACAGATGGAGCGAGCGAAAAATCTATCCCAAAGCAGAAACAGAGCAACTTCAGCGCATGGCTGATGAAGCATTGAACAGACTCAGACTGCGCACCGTGATGCAGATGATGAAGGAAACACAGACTACAATGCATTCTTTGAAATCAGACCCTGAGGGCATGCAAGAGGCGTTGACAAGATTATCTGTTTTGAATGGTATGAAAGCGAAATTGAGCAGTTATTTCGGATCTGTAATTGTGAATCTATGATCAACGAATTTCTCCAAAAAACCCTTTTCGATTTTCTTGGAAATCCCATTTCTATGGGCAGTGTATTTCTCATGGTGGTCATCATAGTGGGTACACGCCTATTCCTTAAATTAATCAAAGCTTTCATTTTCAAGACACTGAAATCAAGGGATTGGATGGATACTGAGCGAGCTGATATGATATATAACATCAGCAGGCTTGTTGTTATTCTCATGGCATCTTTAGGGGTCATATATTGCCTGGATCTAGATGAGACCTGGTCACGCTTCCTCGACTTTAAATTGGTCTCTTCCAAGATGGAAGGAGGATTAAACATCTCCGTAGGAAGCATACTCACGTTCATTGTTATTCTGATTATCGCACGCTTGACAATTAAGTTGATTGCTAGCCTGCTAAGCAGAGCGCTTTCCAACAATAAGCGATTAGATGCTGGACAGCGATTCACGATGGTCAAGCTGGTCAAATACTTTGGTTATGTGATTGCATTTGTAATTGCCGCGAACAGTGCCGGGGTTAATCTGAATGCTCTCGTAGTTGGGTCTGCAGCGCTTTTGGTGGGAGTTGGATTGGGATTGCAGCACGTTTTTGATGACCTCATCTCTGGCTTTATCATCCTTTTTGAAGGTACTTTCCAAGTAGGCGATGTAATTGAATTTGATGGAATCATTGCGCGAGTGGTGCGCATAGATGTGCGAACCTCTAAGATTATTACTAGAGATGGTAACATCATAGTTGTACCTAACAGAAAACTGACTTCAGAGAACCTCAATAACTGGAGCCATGGTAGTGATCTTTCCCGATTCAATATCAATGTAGGAGTAGCCTATGGATCTGATGTGGAAAAGGTGCGAGAATTACTCTATCAATGTGCGCTCTCTCATCCAGACGTAAGCAAGAACAGACCCATCTCGGTACGCTTCGAGGATTTCGGGGAATCTTCACTTGATTTTGGATTGTATTTCTGGGCCTATCGTTCTTGGGATGTGGAAGTATTGAAAAGTGATATCCGCTTCGCTGTCAATAAAGCATTCAAAGAGAACGATGTCCAGATTCCTTTCCCACAGCGTGATCTTCACATCAAGTCTGGCACAAGCTCTAAGATATTCTGAATCCGCACTTTGCATTCCTTTCCCCGTGCTGATGAGATGAAAGATTCCTTTGTATCATTGTCCTTATGCACAGAAAAAACCCCCATTTATTCATCCCTTGGATACTGCTTTTTCTAGCCGTGGGAACATTTGGAACCATTCAGGCTCAAGACATGGTTCAAGTGAAAGGACAAGTCATAGATCAAGAAGATGGACAAGCTCTTCCAGGAGTCTACATACTCCTAAGTGAGAAATCAGGAGCTGTGACCGATATTCAGGGAAGGTTCGCTCTGGATATTCCTAAAGCCAACACCGAACTTCAGTTCAAGATGGTAGGCTATGAAAAACAGACAGTTAAGCTGGAGTTTCCGTTGGTCAATGAACTCGCCATAAAATTGAAAAGATCCACCTTGATGCTTGATCAGGTGGTGGTGAGCGCAGGACGCTATGATCAAGAAGTGGCTAAGGTTACCGTGTCTATGGAAGTGCTTTCACCCCAATTAGTTCGCAATAAGAATCTGATTACTCTGGATGAAGCCTTGCGAGAAGTTCCAGGGATGATTATCGTAGATAATGAACCTCAGATACGCTCAGGGAGCGGATATAGTTTTGGAGCGGGAAGCAGGGTTGCCGTTCTGTTAGATGGCGTTCCTCAGCTCAGTGGTGACATAGGCCGCCCTACCTGGAGCAGTCTTCCCATGGAAGCGGTGGAACAAGTAGAAGTGATTAAGGGAGCCTCATCGGTGCTGTATGGAAGTGCTGCTTTAAGCGGAGTCGTTCACCTGCGAACCATGTATCCCAAGGATAAACCGTATACCCGTTTTGATTTTTTCAATGGAGCATATGCTCGACCAGCGAGTAAGGGAAACGACTACTGGGGAAGCTCGAATATGACCGCGGGGCGCACCATTCTCCATTCACAACGGGTTGGCAATACGGATATAGTGGCGAGTGTGAATCTAATAAGCGATGATGGTCACCTTGGGCCCATCGTGGACAGTCTAGGAAATTTCAATGCGAGTTCAAATGTAGGATCAGCTAATTATTACGCAGCCGAGCGCTGGGCAAGAGGCTGGGTGAAACTGGAACACAAGAGTAAATTGGTCAAAGGATTCCGATACGGAATCACCTTGAGCGGAATGAAGAGCATAAGCGTGGCGGCATTGTTATGGGACAACATTGACACAGGTCTTTATAAAGCTGTGGATGGCAGCGCTACTACAACTCGGCAAGTAAGAACTGGAGTGAATCCTTATGCAGAGTATTTGACCAAAGGCGGAAATAAATGGGTTTATAAAGCAAATTGGAACAAGCTAGATAATGACAATGACAACAACCAAGGAAACTTCTCTGATAGTTATTTTCAAGAGCTTCAATATCAACTGAATGGAGAACAATTGGGAGTGAAGGGATTGCATTTGGCTTCAGGATTGGCGTATACATTGAACACCAGCGAATCAGAATTATTTACCAACCTAGGTCAACAAAACACCCATGAATCCACGAACCTGGGGGCTTATGTTCAAGCTGATAAAGAGCTGTGGCAACGGGTGAATCTGAACCTAGGGATGCGCTGGGAGAGATTTACTGTAGATAAAGAAGAAGAGTCAAAACCCGTATTCCGCAGCGGGGTCAATGTGCAAGTAGGAAGAGGAACTTTCTTCAGAGCGAGTTATGGTCAAGGATTCAGATTCCCAACTATAGGAGAGCGTTTCATTACTACAAGCGTGGGCACCTTGACTATTTATCCTAATCCGACCTTGCAAGCAGAGACTTCTACAAATATGGAAGTAGGAGTTAAGCAGGGCTTCGCGATTGGAGATTTCAAGGGATATATAGATCTGGTCATGTTTAGACAGGACTTCAAGGACTTCATAGAATTCACATTCGGACAATGGGCTGATACGTCCTCCTTTGATAATTTTCTTGGGCTGGGCTTTACTTCGTTGAACACAGGAAAAGCGCAAGTGAATGGATATGAATTGAGCATCGCGGCCAAAGGAGATCTAAGCAAGCAGAGCAGCTTGACCATTCTCATGGGCTATACATATTCTAAGCCTTTTTCAAAAAATGCAGATTACGTCTATGCTCGAAGCCATGCCACAGGAATCCCTGTTTCAGAATTTAATGCGGTGACCTATTACTCCTCTTCTTCAGATAGGGACGGGGCAATTCTGAAATACCGTATGCAACATATAGCCAAGATGAATCTGGACTTGCAGACTGGCGCGGTGAACACGGGAATTAGCCTGAGGTATAACAGCTACATGAAGAACATTGACAGAATCTTCGAGAGCTTGGATGAAGATGGTCTTCTGGTAACGGGTGTAACGCAGTGGAGAGATGAACATGACAAGGGAGACTTGATTATGGATGCGCGTATCGGGTATACTTTTGCTGAGAAACATAGGGTAAGTCTGATTGTAGATAATGTATTCAATAGGGAATACGCCATCAGACCATTAGCCTTGGAAAGAAATAGAAGAGTAATTATCCAATTGAGTTTTCAGTTTTGATGAAAGTCCTTGCCGTCATACCTTCACGTTATGCCTCAACACGTTTGCCAGGAAAGCCACTGAGTATGATTCATGGAAAGCCTATGATTCAATGGGTCTGGGAAAGAACAAACGCCTCTCCTCTAATTCATGAAACAGTAGTCGCTACAGATGATGAGCGTATTTTCAAGGCTGTGGAGCAGTTCGGAGGGAAAGCTGTGATGACCTCAGGAGATCATATCTCAGGTACAGATCGCATTAGAGAAGCGGTAGAAATTCTTCAAAGTGATGCGGAGGTCATTCTGAACGTCCAAGGCGATGAACCTACTATAGAGGCAAGCCATTTAGAGCCTTTGATTCGCCTCTTTGAGAAGGGTATAGATATTGGGACCTTGGTCAGTCCATTCAGAAGGATTCAAGATTTTCAAGACCCTAACCGGGTGAAGGCGGTGCTATCTAAAGAAGGTAGAGCCTTGTATTTCTCTCGTAGTCCTGTTCCGCATGACCGAGGAGACACAGAGAATCTTCAAGGTTGTTTTCAGCACATAGGAGTGTATGCGTATAGGAAGGAAGTTTTATTGGAAATATCAGCCCTTGCGCCCAGTCCTTTGGAGAAAAAAGAATCTCTAGAACAACTGCGCTGGTTAGAACATGGCTATAGGATCCATGCGGCTCAGGTGCTTAACGCACCCATTGGAGTAGATACGCCTGAGGATCTAGAACGGGTAAGAAGCCTTTTATCTTGAGCTAGAACATAGCGAATCACTACCTTAGCGCAGTGAAGGGATCAGACCCACATATAGCCGAGCAAATCCACGATCTATTGCATCATTATGATTGCGTGATCGTGCCTGAATTAGGCGGTTTCGTGACCGACTACCGTCCGGCTCATATCGATAAGGAACTCAATCTGTTACATCCTCCAAGCAAGGAACTTAGGTTCAATAACAGCTTGAAGAAAAACGATGGTCTCTTGGCCAATGCAATCGCAAGTGCGAAAGAAATTAGCCATGAAGAAGCGAACAGCCTGCTCAAAGAATCAGTAGAGAGTTACTTCACGCAACTGAATAAGGGAGAGCGAGTTCTCTTTGAAAAAGTAGGTGTCCTGTATTTGGATAGCCATGAGCGCTTGCGCTTCCATCCCTATCAATCTGTGAATTTCCTGCTTGACTCCTTCCGCTTGAAGACTATTCATGCTAAGGAAACAGAGAAAGTAGAGATTCCACTTTCTCCTATTGTTGAGGAGAAGGTAGAAACGCCTATTGTGCCTATCACGGTGATGGAGGAAGATGTTTTGCCAATCATAGAAGTGGCTGAAGAAGAGAAGAAGCGAAGAGGATATTGGGTAGCTGCGGCAGTGATTCCACTATTTCTATTGGGAGCTTATGCCGTGATGAACAGCGATGCCGTTCCTACTATGAAAAATCAGCTCTCAGAACTTAATCCTTTCAATGACAGTGTGGCTATGCATTACACAGAACGCAGTGGAAGCACAGAGTTTGAAGCACCTGACATGAGCCCTGAGCCCTTGGAGGGCAGCATCACATTGATAGAATCAGACGGACCTATCATCTTAAAAGAAACGAACCTAGAAGCTGCTCCTGAGAGCACGTACGTAGCACCACCACGACCTATTCTGTTAGAGTACCACGTGGTAGGCGGTTGTTTTTCAGAACTGGCTAATGCAGAGAAATTTGTGAAAGACCTGAGAGCACAGGGATTTGACGCCTATATCTTTGATAACAAGGAAGGATTGAATCGCGTAGTCTTCGGGAGTTATCCTGATCGCGGCATCGCATTGGATGCGTTGTATGCCGTGAAACAAGAGCATCAATCAGATGCATGGTTATTGCATAAGAAACCGTAAGGAGAAACGTTCCTGTCATAGGAACCTTTAGAAAGGACAAAACATTGGCTTCAGACCAGATTATATTAGAAGACGTAAGAGCAACCTTCCTAAAGACGGATTTGCTCGAGTTCCATTTCATTCAGTTAGCGCATGAAATAGGGAAGGATACGGTAGCTCAACTGCATGATTGGGCCGTAGAACACTTGGCCGGAAAGAAATGCTACCTCGTAGTGAAGACCGAGCCAGGGACGCGTTTGACGCAAGAAGCCAGAGATTACGCCAGTTCAGATGAGTTCGATAAGATTTGCTTCGCTGATGCAATCATCAGGGCTGATTACAACCACGAGATGGCTGCCAATTTCTTCATACGTTTTAATCGCCCTGGTCGCCCTGTGAGACTCTTTCCTGATCAAGAACATGCCAGGGCATGGATCCAAGGATTGCGTGACGGGAAAGCGGCTGATGCCCAATAATAAATCTTGATTCATGAGAAAGAAAAAGACTGCCCAAGAGACCTTGGCCATAGCTACGCGTATCGTAATGCCCAATGAGACGAATACCCTGGGGAACCTCATGGGAGGATGGCTCCTGAACTGGATGGACATCAACGCAGCTATAGCTGCGCATCGTCATTGCCGCAGAGTAGTAGTGACAGCCTCCGTGAATAACGTCTCATTCAATAGACCTATTCGCCTTGGGGATATAGTCACCATAGAATCTAAAGTCTCTCGTTCTTTCAATTCCTCCATGGAAGTGTACTCTGACGTATGGGTAGAAGACCACATCACAGGCAAGCAGATCAAGAGCAATGAGAGCATTTACACTTTCGTAGCGGTAGATCAGAACACGGGCCCTATAGAAGTGCCTGAGCTGGTTCCAGAAACAGAACTGGAAAAGGAAAGATACGATGGCGCATTAAGAAGAAAACAACTTGCCTTGATCCTTGCAGGAAGGATGAAACCCAGTGAAGCTACGGAGCTGAAGCTCCTCTTTCTGGGCAAAGAGTAAATTCACTAGGACTGCAAAGGAGTACACGTATTTATTTTAAGGTCAAAAGGTATTTGTTCCTAGATTCAGACATGGATTGTTTTGAACCATCATAAATACTCATTCCCATGGATAAAGCGCATCATTTATTTCTACTAATCAGTATTGGTTTTATCCAGTTCAGTGCGTCAGCTCAGCAATGGGTTGAAGAAGGAATGAATATCCGTTTTGAGAAAACAATTTTCGGAGGTGGATGGAGTGGAGATACTCAAGGGTGTGTAGAATGGATCTATACAGGGGATTCGCTTATTGCAGGGGATTCCTATCAAATTCTTGAAGGAACCTACAGGCATTTTATGCTGAACTTTGACGGAGATACTATATCCCAAGGTATGGATGAACTGCCAAGCATTTATCTGACATCAAATGGAGATAGCACTTGGTTTTTCAAGAATGAGGAAAAGCATTTGTTGGCCAATTTCAATGCACAAGTGGGTGATCAATGGACCACTCCCATAGAACCTACCTATTGGCTCGAGCAGTCTTGGGAGATGGTATTTACTGTAGATAGTGTAGGCTTAACAGACCTCACTGGAGAAGACAGACCGGTAATGTATTACCACTATGCGTTTGAAGTAGACGGGGCTAATTGCACAGAAATGGGAACAGGAAAGGTAATCAAAGGCCTTTTTCATAAATTTAATGGAGGAGAGGAATACATTCTTCCTATAGCCACCGAGCAAACCTGTCTTGTGGATGTAGTAGATTTATATCTCTTTTCATCTGTGTCATCTGATGAGAGTCAGAGGTATAGCGAATTCGCATCTAACCCTTCTTTATGTGATGACATCGATGTTGGAATAATGGAACAAGTGCGCACTCAAACGCTGCTTTTCCCTAATCCAGCTCAAGACTATTTCAGCATCAGGAACACAGCTCATCTGAACATTCAAGAGGTGCAAATCAGAGACCTTTCAGGGAAGTTGCAGAAAAGAGTTCTTGCCAATGATAGGATAGAGCTAAGTGGCCTAGAACCAGGAATGTATTTGGTTCAAGTGTACATGGCTAATGGTATTTTTCATTCAGAGAAATTGATCATCGAATAGAGCTAATCCCATTGTTCAATAATAGCATGCTGCTGTATTTCGAATAGAATTCTTATTCTTATATCAGCCTTTCCAATAGAGTTAGGCTGCATTAATAGATCAATATGCTATCACACATCCCCCTAAATAGAATCTTGTTCTTGGACATAGAGACCGTCCCTGAGCACTATAAATTTAATGACCTGGAACCACGCAGCATGGATTTATGGACTGCGAAGACACGCTGGATTCAAGAACGAGAACAGAAAAGCCCAGAGGAGATCTATGAGCGAGCTGGTATTTATGCTGAATTCGCAAAGATTATCTGCATCAGCTTAGGATATTTTCACGAACAAGATGGAGAGCGCAGCTTCAGGCTCACCTCCTTATACGGCCATGAGGAAAAAGGAATTCTTCAATCCTTAACAGCACTTCTGAAGAAATTTTTCAGAGACAGAGACGCCTTATTATGCGCCCATAACGGAAAGGAATTTGATTTCCCCTTCATTGCCAGGCGCTTCATCATTAATGGGCTTAAACTACCTGATGTAGTGGATCTAGCTGGAAAGAAACCTTGGGAAGTGCAGCACTTGGATACTATGGATCTCTGGAAATTCGGGGACTATAAGCACTATACCTCCATTGATTTGTTGACACATTGCCTAGGAATCTCCAGCCCTAAGAGCGACATCACAGGGGCCGATGTAGCCCGAGTGTATTATGAGGATCAAGACCTAGAACGCATCAAGGAATATTGCGAGCGGGATGTAATCAGCATAGCGCAAGTGATGCTGAAGTTCAAGAATTTGGACTTGATGGAAGAGAAAGAGGTGGTGAGGATTTGAGGATCTAGCACTAATGCTTTATTGGAGTAGAGCTATTATTCTAATATAAATCTGCATCATACGCAGGCATTGGGTGGTACGTTGTAATCTGTATAAAAGAGACGTATTTTTGTGAATATGAGTAGGATAGAACTAGGAAAATTAAGTAATGCTGAGAAGATTCTTTTAGTTGAAAGGATTTGGGACAGCATTGACAAGAAATCAGTAGAATTGACTACTACGCAAAAGAAAGAACTGGATAGGAGGTTAGAGAAGTACTCCAGTGGTGAAATGAAATTCAGCACATGGGAAGAAGTTAAAGCTCGCCTTGAAAACAATGCGTAGTTGGAACGAATCATCCATTTTTCTGAAGAAGCCGAATTTGACTTGATTGAGGCCTTTTGTTGGCATGGGATGCAAAGGAAGGGGCTTGGGTTGGAACTGGAATTGTCAATAGAAGCTTGTCTTCATAGTATTGCACGAAACCCAAAGGGATTTCAAGTAAAGTATAAAAAAGATACACGTTGTTTTCGCAGAACGCTTTCCTTACGGAATCCACTATCTCATAGAATTGAACGTTGTAAAGGTAATTGCCATTTTTCATGTCAATAGGGATCCGCAGATTTGGAAAACAAGGAAATGACAGCCGCTCTAATTTTTTATGTTCTTGAAGAATAGTTGGTTTTTCAGAACTTAGCTCGACAAACTCAGCATACATGTCTTACCCTCTTCCTGATATATTGAACCATTACGGAAAGGCCATCGCCAAGGTAGATGGCATAGAACTCAAAGGAAAGAGTGTTCCCAACACAAGTATCAATGGCCACATGACTTCCTTTCTAGACAAGGACGGGATTATGGGATTGAGATTGGCTCCAGGTGAGTTGGCCACCTTCTTGAAAGAGCATCATACTGAACTCATGGATCAACACGGCCGCATCATGAAGGAATTTGCTGTGGTACCAGCTGCGGTCTTTAATGACCTAGACCTGCTGGTCAGATACATGAAGATGAGCGTAACCTCTACTAAGGCATTGAAGCCTAAGTAGGATTTCAGGTTCTAGTTAGAAGAGATTGCTCGCATGGGAATTCAGTACCTTTAATCAAACAACTCATCACTCTCAAAGATATTCGGAGAGTGATCATGATCTACGGTGCAGTCTAGCTCTTTACGGATATTAAGCCCTTCAGGATGTTCAAAGTCTTTATGACTCATCTCCAAGGTCTTATCCTCATACGCCTTCTTCATGTAATAGCCCCACATGGGTAAAGCCATATTCGTTCCCATTCCCAGTTGCAAGGATGCGAATCGCACTGAACGATCCTCAGCGCCTACCCATACACCTGTCACTAGATCGGGGGTCATGCCTATGAACCAACCATCAGACTGATTCTGTGTAGTTCCAGTTTTACAGGCGATATGGATGTCATTAGGGAAGCCGTCATAGGCACGAGAATCCAGATTCATGCGTAAGCGCATCGCGGTGCCAGAGGAGCGTCCTTTATGGCGGTTATAGGCACCATCAATGGTTCCTTTCATCATCTCAAGCATAATGGCTGAGGTTCGCGGATCCAAGGCTTCGCGGGTCTTAGGCATCACGTTATAAATGGCATTTCCCGCCTTATCTTCTATACGCGTAATGATAATGGGTTCTATATACACACCTTGATTTGCGAAAACGGCATTGGCCGCAGTAATCTCATAAACCGAGAGGTCAGCAACTCCTAAGCACAAAGATGGAACAGGAGCTAAATCGCTGGTTATGCCCATATCACGAGCAAGTTTAATTACAGCGTCAGGCCCGAATTGTTTCATGATGTGAGCGGTAATCGTATTCACCGAGTTAGCCAATCCCCATTGCAAAGTTCCCATGAATCCGTAGTCATGATCTGAGTCTTGAGGCGTCCAATCTTTTTGCAAACCGAAGGTTCCCTTCTGGAAGGTTGTAGGCACTTTAGGAATCTCCATGCAGGGTGAATTCCCTTCGCGAATCGCGGTTGCATAAATGATAGGCTTGAAGGTAGACCCCACTTGGCGTTTCCCTTGCTTTACGTGATCGTATTTGAATTCCTTGTAATCTATTCCGCCAACCCAGGCTTTCACGAAACCTGTTTTAGGGTCCATGGACATCATGCCTGCTTGAAGGAATCGCTTGTAATAGCGTATAGAATCCATAGGAGACATCAGCGTATCCAGTTGCCCTTTCCAAGAGAAAACCTCCATTTCCTTGGGGGTGTCAAATATGGAATCTACTTGAGTCTCTGTATAAATGGGTTGCGACTTTAGACACTCTTCATTAGTACAAGCGAACACCATCTTTCCATCTACACGTACTTTTTCTAAAGTCTTGCTACGCTCACAATTATTACAGAGATCCCCTCTAAGCACCTTATACATGCGGCTTCTTTTCTTAGCCGAGGTGAGTATTTTCTCTATTTCACCCGTATCAATATCGTTAGAGAAAGGAGGACTCCTGAGATTCTTAGCGTAGCTATTGAACTGCCCTTGAAGCTGATCTTGCAAATGTGTTCTTACCCCATATTCAGCATATTCTTGCAGGCGAGAATCTATGGTGGTATAGATCTTTAATCCATCGCTGTATAAGTCATAGGGAGTTCCTGTCTCAGGATTGGCGTAGAGGTATTTTCCGTCAGCATCCTTGGAATTCAAAAGAGTGGTGACTTCACTGCGTAAGATTTCTCTAAAATAAGGTGCGGGTCCTTCATCATGAGATTCTCTGACATAATGTAAATCGAGAGGAAGAGTTTTCAAACTGTCGAATGCGGCTTTAGCGATAAGGTCATTGCGAAGCATTTGTCCCAATACCACATTCCTTCTATCATGTACCATCTCAGCTCTGCGCAGGGGATTGTACAAGGCTGAATTCTTAAGCATACCCACCAGCATAGCTGATTCTTGGATATTGAGCTCTTTAGGTTTCTTGTCAAAATATATTTTGGAAGCACTCTGAATACCCACCGCCTGATTTAAGAAATCATATTGATTCAGGTACATGGTCAGGATTTCCTCCTTCGTATAGGACTTCTCTAGTTTCAATGAAATCACCCATTCTTGGGCTTTTTGAAGAACACGCTGGAAGATACTAGTAGCAGGCTCGTGCATGAGTTGCTTAGCCAATTGCTGAGTCAAGGTACTTCCACCACCCTTGCTTCCCATGTACACCACGGCTCTGACGAGAGACGCTAAGTCTATTCCAGAGTGCTCCATGAAACGCTCATCCTCTGTGGCCATAAGCGCCTCGATGAGGTAAGGAGAAAGGTCTTCATACGATACATTCGTCCGGTTCTTGCGGTAATATTTTCCTAAGACTTCATGGTCAGAGGTGATGATCTCTGTAGCCAATTCGCTCTTTGGGGTTTCCAAGGTTTTAAAGTTGGGAAGGTCTCCCATAGCCGCGATAGCGGTCAGTAATAAAAGGCCAATAAGGGGACTCAGAACGAGCAGCCAAGTATAGAGAACCCATGACTTTTTAGATCCGCCCGTCTTCTTTGATTTCTTCTTAGTTGCCAAGGGTTCTGTCGTGTTTTGCAGCGAAAGTAGTGCTTAATTGAACGCGTTCGTTGCTCTTATGGTATTCCAAGGCCTGTTCATCCCCTTCAAAAAGCTTACTTTGGCCTGTCGAAAAGAAGGCCTTATCATTTATGAAAAAAGTAGTCACCCTCGGGCAATTCATCGTTAAAAAACAAGAAGATTTTCCTTACGCAACGGGAGAGTTGAGCAATTTGCTGTCAGCCTTGAGATTAGCATCGAAGATAGTTTCTCGTGAGGTCAATAAGGCAGGCCTTGTTGATGATATACGCGGTGCGTCAGGAGTGACGAATATCCAAGGGGAGACCCAAATGAAGCTGGATGACTACGCGAACATGGAATTCATCAATTCCATGATGGCACAAGAAGAAATATGTGGAATGGCCTCAGAAGAAGATGATGACATCATTGTTTTCGACACCGAAGAAGGGCATAATGGAAAATATGTACTTCTGATAGATCCCCTGGATGGTTCTTCGAACATCAATGTGAACGTTTCTATAGGGACCATCTTTTCCATTTATCGCAGGGTTAGCCCTGTTGGAACGAAGGCTGTGCTTGAGGATTTCTTCCAAAAAGGACGAGAGCAAGTCGCAGCGGGCTATGTGGTCTATGGTTCATCGACCATGATGGTGTTCACCACGGGAAATGGCGTGAATGGGTTCACATATGACTCATCAATAGGGACCTTCTGTCTTTCCCATCCGAACATGCAGATGCCTGTTGACGGCAGTATTTATTCAGTGAATGAGGGGAACTATCGCTACTTCTCTGATGGTGTGAAAAAGTACATCAAGTATTGCCAAGAAGAAGATGAGGGAAGACCATATGCGGCCAGATACATTGGATCATTGGTCGCTGATTTTCATAGGAACCTGATCAAAGGGGGAATCTATTTCTATCCAGCATCAGGGATGAGTCCTAAGGGAAAGTTGAGGCTGCTGTATGAGAATAATCCTTTGGCCTTCATCGCTGAACAGGCTGGAGGAATGGCCACTGACGGACGTCAAGCGATATTGGACCTTCAACCTACGGAATTGCACGAGCGCTGTCCTCTATTCATAGGCAGCAAAAACATGGTGGAGAAAGTCCATGAGTTCATCGCCCTATATGACGGGGATGCCTGATCAATGAAGAAAGTAGATATCCTGAAACGCTATGAAGCGGCTGCCTTAACGCAGCAGCTTACTGATGCTTTATATGCAACTGCCGCTCATGTTTCCATGAAAGGATTCATAGGAAGTTCACGCTCCTATATGATTGCCGCCACTGCCGCGAAGACTGCAGGAGTGCATTTGGTGATCTCACGTAATAGGGAAGAAGCAGCCTATCTACAGAATGACTTAGAAGCTATTTTAGAGGGAAAAATGCCTGTGTTGTATTATCCCGCTTCTTTCAAGATTCCCTATACAGATGAAGGGACAGATAATGCGAATGTCGCCATGCGCTCTGAAGTTATGCAGGCTCTAAAGAACCATGATAACTTGGTGTTAGTTAGCTTTCACGAAGCCCTTTCAGAGCATGTGGTAAGCAGATCAGAATTCGCAAGGCATTCCATCACCGTAAGCCGAGGAGAGGCCTATGATATGGACATGATGAATGACCAGCTCATAGACATGCATTTCGAAAAGGTCGATTATGTTTTCGAACCGGGACAATTCTCTGTTCGTGGAGGAATCGTAGATATATTCTCTTTTGTCAATGAGCGTCCATATCGTGTCGAACTCTTCGGTGAGGAAGTAGAATCCATCCGTGAATTCGACCCAGTTACGCAGCTTTCAGATAAGAAGATGGATCGCTTGACCATCCTTCCTGATGTGGGATCTTCTGAAATAGTGGAGATGCGTGAGTCCTTCATGGAACACATTCCTGATCAAGGAATAATCTGGTTTGAGGACATCAACGAGAGCCTTGATGGTATAGACAAAGTGATGGAGAAAGTGCAGAAGGCGTATAAGAAATTGAAGTCTCCGCTTGATCACGCAGCACCTGAGAAGCTCTTTCACAGTGCGGCTGATTACATGAAGAGAATCGAGTCCTTCCGCAAGGTGACGCTTGCCGGGGAACCCATAGAAAAGGCACACATTATCCAAGCATCTCAAAGTCCTCAGCCGGTCTTTAATAAGAAATTCGACCTGCTTCAAGAAGACCTAAAAAAGCATCATGACGAAGGATATCTGAATGTTATTACTGCAGGTAATGCCAAGCAGATAGAGCGACTATACAACATCTTCGAGGACATAGGTGCTGAGGTGGAAATGAAGCCCGTGGTCATTGCCTTGAAAGAAGGATTCATTGACCACGATACTAAGCTGGTACTTTATACAGATCATCAGATCTTCGAGCGGTATAACCGATTTCGCCTGAAAGAAGGATTTAAGCGGACAAAGGAAGCTTTGACACTGCAGGAATTGATGGATTTACAGCCTGGAGATTTCATTACCCATATAGACCATGGAGTAGGGAAATTCTCAGGACTAGAGAAGGTAGATGTCAATGGAAAAACTCAAGAAGCCATTCGTATACTTTACAAGGACAATGACATCCTTTATGTGAGCATTCATTCCTTGCACAGGATATCCAAGTTCACTGGTAAGGAAGGTACAGCGCCTACTTTGCATAAACTCGGAAGTGCGACTTGGGCTAAGCAGAAAGCCAAGGCCAAGAACAAAGTCAAGCAACTAGCTTTTGATCTTATCAAGCTCTATGCTGAGCGCAAGGCCACGAAAGGATTCTCATACACTCCTGATACCTATATGCAGACTGAGCTTGAAGCCTCGTTCATATATGAGGACACTCCGGATCAAGAGACTGCGACTCAAGACGTGAAAACGGACATGGAGAAGGAAATGCCTATGGATAGATTGGTTTGCGGAGATGTAGGATTCGGGAAGACCGAGATAGCGATAAGAGCAGCCTTTAAAGCCGTGTCTGATAGCAAGCAAGTGGCGGTATTAGTGCCGACCACAGTGTTGTGTTTTCAGCACTATCAGACCTTCTCAGCACGACTTAGGGATTTCCCAGCTAAGATTGAATATCTCAATAGATTCAGGACGCAGAAACAACAGACGGCAGTGTTAAAGGCCCTTGAGAATGGAGAAGTAGATATCGTTATAGGCACACATAAATTATTGAGTGAGAAGGTGAAGTTCAAAGACCTTGGACTCATGATTATCGATGAAGAACAGAAATTCGGGGTGGGGGCCAAGGAAAAATTGAAGACGCTAAGAACCAACGTTGATTCATTAACCCTGACAGCGACACCTATACCAAGAACCTTACAATTCTCGCTAATGGGAGCGCGAGATCTATCTATCATACGCACACCACCTCCTAACCGCTATCCAGTAGAAACGCGTGTGGTGACTTTTCAGGAGGAAATCATTAGAGATGCTATCGCAACAGAATTAAGCAGGGGAGGACAAGTCTTCTTCGTGCATAATCGCATCGAAAACATACAGGAGATGGCGGGCATGATTTCACGTCTCGTTCCTGAGGCAAAAGTGGCTATAGGTCATGGACAGATGGACGGCAAGAAACTGGAGGAAGTTATGCTAGACTTCATTGACGGAGCATTTGATGTCCTAGTAAGCACGACCATCATTGAGAGCGGTATAGACATCCCTAATGCGAATACGATGATTATTAACAGTGCTCAGAACTTCGGGTTAAGCGACCTACATCAGTTGAGAGGACGAGTGGGAAGAGGAAATAAGAAAGCACATTGTATTCTTATCGCTCCGCCTATGCACATGGTGAGTTCCGAGTCTAGAAAACGATTGGAGGCGATTGAGCAATTTAGTGATCTGGGAAGCGGAATGAACATCGCTATGCGGGACTTGGACATACGTGGAGCAGGGGATTTATTAGGAGCCGAGCAAAGCGGATTCATCAGCGACATAGGATTCGATACCTATCAGAAAATCCTGAATGAGGCGATTGATGAATTGAAAGAAACCGATTTCAAAGAGCTTTTTGCCGAGGAATTGGCACGTAAGAAACACGAGGTCGATGACGTGATCATGGAGACTGACTTAGAGATTCTCCTTCCTGATGAATACGTGGCAGGAACTACTGAACGTCTAAAGCTGTATAGAGAACTAGACGCTATGGAGGATGAAGAAGCCTTGCAGCATTTCATAGTGCGCCTGAAAGACCGCTTCGGGCCGCCACCAAAGCCTACTACAGAGCTGTTTGATTCCTTGAGATTGAGATGGTTGGCAAAGGATTTAGGATTGGAGAAACTGACCATCAAGAGCGGAAAGATGATAGGACAATTCATCGCGAATCAAGAACATCCATTTTATCAATCAGCCAAGTTCACGTATATTCTTCGAAGCATGCAGCAAGGCACGCCTGGGCTGCGTATGTATGAGAAAAACGATCGATTACGAATCGTATTCGAGAGCGTGAGGGACATCCACGAAGCAGTGAAGGCTGTGAAAGGATTGACCTTAGAAGAAGTGGCTTAAAACCAAGAAAGCCCCAATAGCAATGGGACTTTCTTGTTAACCAAAACGTTGACGTATTCGTCAACTAACAGATGAAAAATTCGTTGGAACTTGTCTCAGGACAAGGTTCACTCAGCATTTCGCTTTCGGGGTCTCCAGCCATCTTTGACTTTGTCCCATTTGTTCTTAAACTTCTTGTTCTGCGCTTTTGCGTAGTAGGTATCCCAAAGTGGGGTATTTCCATAGCAGCTTAAAAAATCTTCAGTAGCTTGTAAAGTATTCTCCATAGTATTTAATTATTGGTGCGTACTAAGACTGTCATCCCCACTGGATCCAACTCATAGGTCAAGCCCATGGTATTGCAGACCACTTCTAATGCGCTTTCTAGGTCAGTTCGTTCGAACTCTCCTGTGAATAGACCGGCCGCTTCGACCTTGTTGTCTATCTCTATTCCGAATTGTCGTTCAAGTTCCTCGAAGACTTCAGAGGTAGGACGTTCTGCGAAGAGGAAACGTCCATCCATCCAGCTTGTCTTGTAAGAACTTTCTATAATACCTGTCAATTTTTTCCCTGCAGACCTCACTTCTTTTCCAGGAGTCAGGACTACATTGGCTCCACCTCTGTCAACCTTCACTTTCCCTGTTTCGCAGGTCACATGAAAGAATTCATTTCTGCTGTTCACATTAAATGAAGTACCCAGAACCGTTACATCTCCTTGGCTACTATGAACCGAGAATGAGCTTCCTTTAATAACCTTGAAAAAGGCTTCTCCGTCTAGGTTCAATTCACGATCAGCAGCAAAGTCATCTGCATCATAGGAAAGGCGGCTCATGGCATTAAGGATGACGGTAGAGCCATCAGGAAGGGTGAGTTCAGTCTGTTCGCCAGCTTTGGTGGCAGCCTGAAAATCAGGAGTACCAGGCATCATGAACCAAGTGAGCCCAAGCCCTAAGACCACTGCTGCAGCCACCTTAAGGAAGCTGTACATAGACACTAGACGGCCTGAATCGGATTTCTGAGCATCTAACTTCTGATTGATGGATTTCCAAGAGGCTTCTTTATCATTAAAAGGAGTTTTCCAACCTTTCAATGTATCGTCTACCTTATGATTAATGCGTTCTGACAATTTCTTCTGCGTTTACAAAATAGATACACGCATAAAAGGGCATACCCTACCAGAAGTGAAAATAAAAATTGAAAAGAATGGAGTCAGCGAATATCAATCACTGTGCTAAGAAAGCTAGTTCCCACAAAGAACCCAGCCGCACCCATGATATTTCCGGGGGCATTCTGAGAATAATCAAGCTGAGCTCTGAATAGCCCTTCGTGTTCCTTAGATATTGCTCTTATTTGAATTAGATGCTCTCCATAGTAGTTGAAAAAATCATTTACTAAGGTTAATTCAGGGTTATAGGTTAGGCTTATAGTTCTGGGAGTGCTTTGCTCTCCATACGCTCTATTAATGTATTCCAAGTCATCCACATTAGCCAGAGGCTGAATAGTGACCAGATAGAAATACTCATTAAAACTACCTTGATTTAACCCTTCCCATTCCAAGAAAATCAAGTCATTGCCTTGCTCTATATCAAGATAAGGCTTGGAGACACTCAAGTTTTGAAGCAAGGGGGTTGATTTGGTTTGGGCAGTTACTGTTTTTCCATTCCAAAGGAATTCTAGGAAGTAGTTACGTCCATACTGAATGATGAAAGTATCTTCTCCATCATAGAATCCTGAACCATCAGCTCTTTCTTGGAGTTGAACTGTTGTTTCACCATCACTAATATGAACATCTAGACCCGAAACACCATTAATGCCATCTCCAGTATTTAATCCGCTTAAGTGAATATGATTAACAGGAAGACCGGTTTCAAGAAAACCATTGACCACCAGAACCTTTTCAGCTTGCTCAGGAACAGGAACCTGTTTGACACAAGAAATCAATGCCCCTGCTATGCAGAGCATTAAAAATAAAGAAAGCTTGTTCGAAATCAAGGTCATTGAAAGGAGAACTTCAGGATGAAGTTAGGAGTTAATCCCATTAGTTCCAAATCTATGGCACTGATAGTCAGCTCCTCAGACTCATTTGGGCGTAATTGATCAACAGCATATTGACGGCTGCGCACATTTTTATGATTACTCAGATTGTAGACTCCTAGGCCTACAGTCCATTCGCATCGTTCGCCATAGAATTTACGCTGAACGCTGAGATCCCATCTGAAAAAATCAGGAAGACGGGCCGAGAGATCGTCCCCATAGATGATAAAAGTCCGTCCGGTGAGGTCATTCTGGAACGTACCTAGGATAGGAGTGTAGGCATACCCGCTGGAATAAACCAAATCTGTAGAGAAGATGTAATCAAGGTAAGAATAGGCATAGATGATTTTCAGGTCATTCGGTTTATTGAATGCGCTACTGAATGCTCTGCCTTCATTGATAGTGGAGAAATAATTAAAGGAGGCAGTATAGCTATATGCAATCCACAGATCGTGTCCTTTTTTCTGATAAGCGAGCAAGACATCAACCCCTAAAACTTCAGATTTGCCTGTGACAAGTCCTTGATTTCCGTTAGAATACGCAGTGACGAAACGAATTTGATTCTGGTTTAGGAGCGCTCCGCGGGTCTTCTTGTAGAATCCTTCTACATCTAACAGCCAGGGCCCTTTTTTCCAATTAACGCCCAGAATCCCTTGAAATGTGCGTGACTCAGGGACGAGATCACGAGTGCTGAGGACCCATTGATCCGCTTGTCTTAAAAACAGGTTTTGCTTGCTGCTGCGTCTTATCGTCTGCACATAATTTCCACCACCTACTCGCCATGAAAGCGCCTCACTCAAGCGATGAGAAAGGAGAGCTCTTGGTTCCCCGTAAAGTCTATTCGCGTAAGTATTCGCAGTCATGCGAAGCCCAAGATCCAAGAACCAGGCAGTATTGAATTGAAATTTCCTATCAAGGTATATGGCGTGATTGCTTGTGCTCACAGTAGAGTCATTCAGGAGGCTTACACCTTCGACCAGAAGTCGATCTGATTCCGTGTAGTTCAGCTGTACATAATTGAAGGAATAGCCTAGTTCCGTGCTTCCTTTATTTCCAGGAAACACCTGTCTATGCTCGAAGCTGATGTCTTCTAGATCATTTTGCAACAGGGTAGAAGAGAATTTCTGGGCCAATGGATTTCCGTTCAAGAAATCACGTTCTTCCTCTGAGAAGAAATAGGAGCTTCGATAGGAAGAGTAGCCTAAAGAGGAGTGCATAAACCTGCCCTTTTTCATACGGTGACTCCAGGTAGCTCCCGCTCCAGTATTGCCCCAATTAGAGTCGTCAAAGAAGTAATCATTCAACTCACTGGGAGTGCCATCTTGAGCAAAGTATTGGTTGTGAGAAGTGTTGGAATAGAAGTCTCTTCCATTGAAAAGACTGATGTTTAATTGATCCGTTTTACTCAGTTCAGTATGAAATTTAAGATGAAGGTCATAGTAATAGAAATTAGGATCATTATCACTGAAGTTCAAGGAGAAGGAAGGGTCCTTGGCCACGCTTTGCTGATATACCCTATCTAGGAGATTTTTGAAAAGTGGACTGCCTGAATAATCACTGTGCGATCTTCTGAAATCAATGAGAAGGGAGCTAGAATTAGACAAAGGACTTTCCACAGAAATATCATGACCAATGAGATCTAGTCCCACTTGCACTTTGGCTTTTTGAAAATCTGCATTTCTACCCGTGACTTCTAGGACACCTCCTGATCTACCTCCATAGCGACTAGGATATGCACCTTTATGCACTTGAATGTTCTGAATTGCATTGGGATTTAGAGTGCTGAAAACCCCGAAGAAATGATTCTGGTGATAGATCTTGAATCCATCCCAAAGGATGAGGTTTTCATCATCCTCACTTCCGCGAATATTAAGACTGGCATCTAATCCATCACCTGAGGAAACTCCCGGCAGGAATTGCACAGCTTTAAACAAATCAGGCTGTCCGTTCACGGTGATTCTGCTAAGCATGGAAGGCTCTATTTCCATGAGTTGGCCATGTTCCATGAGCCGAATGCCTTTGTCCTTAGCGCCTTTGATTTCAACTGCAGGTAGGAAGGTGTTATTCCGTTCAAGAAAGAACTGCACTTCTTTGTCAGTAGAAAGAGTTCCCAGGTGCATACACAGCGCTCTGTATCCCAAGTATGAAGCGCATATGTTCATGGTATCGGCAGAAATACCTCCCAGATGAAAGCTCCCGTCCATCTGAGTAGTAGTGCCTAAGCTGGTTCCTGCTATGCTCAAAGAAGCAAAAGGAAGCACTTCGCCAGTGACCAAATCGCGCACTCGGCCGTGAAGAGCGAAGTTCCTTTTTTGGACTTTTTGAACGCTCACATTGGGTTTTGGACGGGGAATAATAAGGTAGGTGGTTCTGAGTAGTTTGAACTCGAATCCAGTATCTTCAAGTAACACCCTGAGGTCTTCTTCTAGGTCATCACCTTGAATAGTCACGCTTCGCTCAATGTTTCTTAAGCTCGTGACGTCATAGGCCAGACGTGCATTATGATGCTTTTTAATGACTTTAAGAATCTCTGTAACGGTCTCCTCTTCAAAATCTCTAGGAAGTAAGACGTCCTGAGCCGATCCCATGGAGAAGGCAAATAGAAACAGGAAGCTGAGGAGATGATGTGCCTTCACGAGATGAAGGTAGGGAATGGGCAGAAAGAAAAAAAGCACCTCCGATTAAACGAAGGTGCTTTTCTTGGGGGTGGGCCCACCAGGGCTTGAACCTGGGACCCCCTGATTATGAGTCAGGTGCTCTAACCAGCTGAGCTATAGGCCCGAAAAAAAATCTTAATGTCGTTCCAACTGTCACTGGGCCTATGGCGAAGCTGTGTTGGAGCGAAGCGTAAATCCCGCTCGTTAGCGGGAAGCTATAGGCCCATTTATTCCCTGAATTTCGCACAATCATTTTTGTGCAATTAGGCCTCAGGGGCTGCAAATCTATACTTTTGGCCTGTATTCACCATAATCTCATTCCATTCCTTTGTTTAAAGATCATCAAAACCAGTATGAAGCCATCCTCCTTGACTTAGGTGGAGTGCTTCTGAATATCGATTATTCCTTGACTTCAAAGGCCTTCAAAGAGAAAGCAGGAAAAAATTTCGATACTCTTTATGCCCAAGCTCAGCAATCAGATCTTTTTGATCGCTTGGAAACAGGAGCCATAAATCCGGCAGATTTTAGAAGCGAATTGAGAAACTTGGGATTCGAAATGAGCGATGAAGAAATAGATAGCTGCTGGAATGCCATGTTATTAGATCTTCCTGAAAGCAGATTGTTGTTCTTAGAAACACTTTGTATGGAAACAGGTCTGATTCTGCTTAGTAATACGAATGAGATTCACATTAAGCACTTCGAAACTCAATTAGAAGCAGCAGGGCAACTGGATCGATTCAAGGACTGTTTTGTAGAGGTCTACTATTCCTCCCGAATCAAGAAGCGTAAGCCTGAAGCAAGCACCTTTAAATGGGTATTGAAAGAGCAAGGACTAAATGCTAATGAAGTGCTTTTCATTGATGATTCAGCTCAGCATATAGAAGGAGCTAAGAAAGCAGGAATTAAGGCACATCTTCTTGAAAAAGGAATAGAGATCAGCTCACTTTTCAGTTGAGATACTTTGACAAAGCTCTATGAGCACTCCTTTAGTTCCCTTAGGGTGAATGAAGGCTACCCATTTATCATCAGCACCACGCTTAGGTTCTTCGCTAAGGAGCTGAAAGCCTTCATCAGCAAGTCTTTTCATCTCGGCCTTGATGTCGTAAACTTCAAAGGCGATGTGATGAATGCCTTCTCCTTTTTTATCAATGAATTTTGAGATAGGACCATCTTCTCTTGTCGATTCGAGGAGTTCAATTTTATTGACCCCAGTCTTGAAAAAAGAGGTGATGACTCCTTCACGCTCAACGGCTTCGCGCTTATACGGACCCACCCCGAGCAAGGAAGTATAAATTTCCTCAGCCGATGAAAGGTCCTTCACGGCAATACCAATATGTTCTATTTTAAGAAGGTGGGGCGATTCCATGCCCCAAAGGAATTCATTTCTTATCGAAACTACTACCGAAACTCTTATCATAGTTCAAGTAATACTGTCCATTTGAAAGTTTCTTCACTTCTATGGTGCTATCATAGCCATGTTTCACGATACGCCCATAGGCATCGAAGATCTCGTAACTGGTCTTATCTGAGAAAAGAATCACGCTATTCACTTTCTTTAATTCAGTAATCAGGCTGATGGTCTTAGCACTGTTCATATAAACGTTCTCTGAGTATCTCAATTTCCCTTGAGAGGTATATTGTGCCACTCTGAAAGTGTTCCTTCCTGAGTGTAATTCGGCTTGGAAGCTGTATGAATTTCCGCTTAAACGGCCCATCCCAGCCACTTCACCTATAGTAATCCACTTGTTCCATTTGAACTGTTGGACTTTATAAGGAAGTTCGCCTATCTCGTTGTTGGTAGTCCATTTAAGCACACCGTTCAGCTCTAGGTTCATGCCTACGATCTCGAAGGTACTTTGAGGAAGAACCGCATTAGGGTTCAATACTTTAGGGGTACTATCATCATGATATAAGATAGAAACAGTGACTTTATCACCTATTTCTAGGTCCAAACTATGAAGGTCTATTATGAATGCGCTAGAGTTAATCTCATCTGAGGTAATCTCACCATTGACCATAACTTCATATACGCTGAACCCGACACCTGCAGGTCCTATAGGGTTCTTGACGTAAAGGTCTTTCCCTTGATAGAAACCATCGATCACGATAGATGCAGCTCGAGCTTCCGTTATCAGGAGCAGGCTGACTATTGATATGATTAATATTCTCTTCATTACTGAGGTATAGCGTTAGTTCGATTAGATACGGCCAAGGCCGAATTCCAGGTAAAAGTGCGAGCGGATGCGAGCATCATCTCAGCTTGTTCTTTGTCGAATTCCTCCATGGAGGCAGATCTGATCAACATGGATCGATCAGCATCTTGGATGAGGGCTAAAAAATGGAACTGTTGCATGGATCCATCGGGTAACTGTTTGCTATACACTATGTGTTCAGAGTCTTCTTGGATCACAGCGTATGTCCATACAGGGTCAAATGACCATTCAGACTTCAAGGACTCAAGGTCCTGAGGTTCTTCTCTCATTTGGATATGGAAACCCCGTCCAACTTTGACATCGAGCATTCCTGTGATGTCATTAAATATCATGGTAGGTTGCACACCTCGCTTGCTTACATCAGGTAAATGAATCTTCCCATCTATATGGTAGGGGTCCAAAGAGGTGTAAGCCAAGGCTGCATGAGTCTCTTGATTAGATGTATCCTTCTCTACTAGAGGTGCTTCAGCACAGGAGCAGAGGAATAGGAGGCTAAGTATATAAACGTATTTACACATCGAGTATGATCATTAAGACCATATAATTCTACGATGTGCGAATAGAAAGGTTGCAGGACCTTATACAAGAAGCATTAAAAGAAGAGATAAAGGGGGTCTAGCTTATCTCAGAAGAGTAAACGAACCCTTGAAACTCTCTGAGTTTGCAGGATTCAAGATGACATAGAAATAAGTGCCTTCACTCATGTCAGCCATGTCCCAATCGTTCCTGTAATTGCTCTTTTCAAAGACCACATTGCCCCAGCGGTTATAAACGTACACAACAGGGTTTTTGAACTTCTCTATTGCTTGGATGTAGAAGAAGTCATTCTCTCCATCCCCATTGGGGGTAAATACGTTATAGGTTTCAATAATACAGGGTTCTTCTAACACATAGCTGACATCAGCAGCAAAATTGCTACACAGCACATCGATGATTTGCACCTCATATTCCCCACCGAAATAGACGGCCTGAGTGGCTTCAGAACCAAGGAAGTACTGCGTGCCTAAGGAATCATAGGTCCATTGATAATTCACTTGAAGTCCATTGATTTGCTCGGTCGTTGTCAAGAATTCCTCTTGGCCGCTGCACAGCTCTGTGGTATCAGGGAGGATATCCGCGAGAGGGAATGGGAGGAATTCCACATCGGCCTCGATGGTGGTTTGGCAGAAGTTGTCAAAATAGCTTAGGATGTAAAATCCGGGGGCTGAGACATCGATATCGCTACCACCGACTCCAATGACGAATAGAGAGTCATAGTCTGAGGTGTATGACCAGGTTCCTCCAGCATATTGATTCTCCACCACATACTCCAAGCTGAGATTACATGCTGGGGGGAAGACAGAAGCTGAAACAGGGGGAAGAACTTCCAATACAATGGTTGTGTCATAGGTGCAGCCGAAGTTGTCCGTGACATTGAACGTATATTGGAAAAAGCCTATTTCGGTAGGCGAAACATCTATGATAGTATCGTTGTTCGAGATGATTGATGGAGCATCATTCCAGAAACCTTCAATAAGGAGAGGCACGTAGGTCTCTATTGTAGGGTCGATGGCGGGGTCGAACTGTATTCCCCAAGAGAAGATATATCCGTTATCAGCACCAAGATTATCTGTAACTGTAATAGTCCATTCACCATTGATAGGACATCCTATTAAATCTGAAAGTGGGTCGAACGGGATGTAGTCACCTGCAGGCACGAAACTATCGTTATACGTTGCAGGACCATTTCCATTATTGAACGCCATGTTATTTTGACCACAAGCTTCTACCATGGTTCCAGTAGCATCAGCCGTCCAGCAGTATTCATAGCCCACACCTGGAGTTGTATTTGAGCTTTGACCATCGACAGGTCCAGTGGCCCATGGTTCCCCTAAATTACAGGATCCACCTGATTGGTCTTGAAGAATAATGGTAGTTCCATTGGGACACGTAAGGGTGATATCTAAGTCACCTAGGTAAGAGTGTTCCATGGTAGCGCATATGGCGATAACATCCTCTGCATTTTCTAATGAAGATCCGATAGGGAAATCGTCAAGGGTGATTACAGTTTCATATGAAGCACCTGAACCATCAGGAAGGAAAGTCTGGCCGGCTAAGAATCCGCCACCTATGAAAGAAGACTGAACTGGAAGCACCCCGAAACTCTGAGACGTATCCTGAGCTATACCTCCTATTAAAACAGTAGAATTTCCAAGGCATATCTGTTCTTGATATTGTGCAATAAGCCCGGTGAAATTAGGAGTAGTAGAAACTCTCACGGCAAGCTCAAAACGCTGTTGCATGCCCAGGGTATCAGTAACTACTAGCTCTATAGGATAGCCAAATTGAAGCGCATACGTATTTGTCACTGTAGTCAGGCCGTATCCTGAAAGCTCAGTTCCATCGCCCAAGTCCCATTCGAAAAAGCTGTTTTCATTGGTCTGATTGTAACCGGTTCCTATAGAATAAGGGAAGACTCCGTCAGCAGTGATAGTAACAGTTTCACCTTGACAGATATCAATGTATCCAAGTTCATCTACCTCAGAAGGAGCACTCTCGAACTCCATACTGAAGGGCTGCCAGAAGTTCCCGCAATTGATCTGACTCGTCCATCCAGCACCGCCAGCACTGGTAGAAGTAGACTCGAAGAGGAAGGTAAGACAGCCACCAGGATTGTCCAGCGTAGCGAATATTGAGATAACTGGAGAGTCCATAAGGTTGTTATTGAAAACACCTAGGATAGGGGAGCCAGTATCAGGCCCATCAAATACGGTGAGGTAGTCTCCTGGTCTGATATCAAATTCATCACCTGAAGTCTCTGTGTCTATAACAAAGGAGATAGCATTGCCTCCGTCAGGACAGAAAGTGATGGAGTAAGACTCTCCTGAGCCGTAGGCTCCGGCACCACCAGCATCAGTTAAGATTACGATGTTTCCGCCACAATCTACAGTCACAGTGCCACCGTCAGAGATAGGAATGTCCTGTGCTAAATAGCTAGAGGAGAAAATCAAGAAAAGAGGTAAGGTCAATAAGGATGCGCGCATTACTTGCTAGATTGGTAGTAAGTGTTGAATTCTTCGATCAGCTGACTCATAGGCTTGATCAGCAGCATATTCTTTTCTCCTCTGAACAGGAGTTGGGCGCCTTCTTTTTGATATTCATCAAGGTTAATAGAGAAGGCGTGAAATCCTTTAGAAGGAACATTTAGAGTGGGTAAATCGACCAAGTACTCTGCTTTTTGATCAGGAATGGCCACTATTTGAAAACTATGGTCTAAGTAAAAGGTCCAATACGCGAGCCGTGGAGCATCCATAGCCTTGATTTGTTCTTGAGAGAACTGATTCAAGAGACGTTCGTCAACGGTAGGTTTTTGGGCGAAAGTGCTTGTTCCAACAAGCAGAAAAATAAAAAGGACTAATCTGTTCAAGGTCATGTCTGAAGGGCTTTGATTTAAGCTCGAAGGATCGAAGCTAAGAAATCAGGGAGATATACAGGTCTCAGAGGGGGCTATAAATTGACAAAGATTGATGTCGTAAGTTAATAGATAATCGAATGGTCGAGGAATACGGGAGCTTTCTGAAAAATAAAATGATTGTAATCTATTCCCTTGATATAGCTTTACATGGCTACTTTTGCGCCCCTAATGAAGCACATACGTAATTTCTGCATCATCGCCCACATTGACCATGGTAAGAGCACCTTGGCTGATAGACTGCTCCAGACCACAGGTACAATCTCTGACCGTGATATGAAGGCTCAGTCCTTGGACGATATGGACCTGGAGCGAGAACGCGGCATCACCATTAAGAGCCACGCTATCCAAATGGACTATGTGCATGAAGGTCAAGCTTATGTGCTCAATCTTATTGACACCCCAGGACACGTTGACTTCTCCTATGAGGTTTCAAGGTCTATTGCGGCTTGTGAAGGAGCCCTCCTCATCGTAGATGCCACACAAGGAATTGAGGCTCAGACGATATCGAACCTTTATCTGGCCATTGAACATAACCTCACGATTATACCCATCTTGAATAAGATGGACCTCGAAAGCGCTATGCCAGAGGAAGTGACTGATCAAATCATAGAACTCATAGGCTGTGCAGCGGAGGATGTAATCCCTGCAAGTGGTAAGACAGGCTTAGGTGTATTGGAAATCCTGAAAGCGGTTATTGACAGAGTCCCTGCGCCTAAGGGAGACCCTAATGCTCCTCTGCAAGCCTTGATATTCGACTCGGTGTTCAACCCCTTCCGGGGCATCATCGCATATTACCGCGTGCTCAATGGTTCCGTTCGCAAAGGAGAATGGGTGAAATTCATCAATACCGGCAAGAAATATCAGGCAGATGAGATAGGTGTCCTCAAGATGGAAATGCTACCTAAGGAGCAGGTCTTTACAGGAGATGTTGGATACATCATCAGTGGGATCAAGGTGGCCAAAGAGGTAAAAGTGGGAGATACCATCACCTCGGTCGAGAATTCGAGCACCACAGCCATCAAGGGGTTCGAGGATGTGAAACCCATGGTATTCGCGGGTATCTACCCGGTAGATACAGATGACTATGAGGAGCTGAGAGCTTCCTTGGAGAAACTTCAATTGAATGACGCATCCTTGGTCTTCGAACCTGAAAGCTCAGTGGCGCTGGGCTTCGGATTCCGATGCGGATTCTTAGGTATGTTGCACATGGAGATTGTGCAGGAGCGATTAGAGCGTGAGTTCGACATGACGGTAATCACCACGGTGCCGAACGTGTCCTATATAGCGTATACAATAAAGGGCGTCAAGTTAATAGTGAACAATCCAAGTGATTTACCAGATCCAGGCCAATTGGATTATGTGGAAGAACCATACATTAAAGCGCAGATTATCACTAAAAGTGATTATGTTGGATCAGTAATGAGCTTGTGCATCATGAAGCGTGGTGAATTGACGAATCAAGTGTATCTGACTCAAGACCGTGTGGAGCTTAGCTTCGATATGCCATTGGGTGAGATTGTCTTCGACTTCTATGACAAACTAAAGACCATCTCAAGGGGGTATGCTTCCTTCGATTATCATCCAAGTGGATACAAGCAATCGCATCTCGTGAAGTTGGATATGATGTTAAATGGTGATCCGGTCGATGCATTGTCGGCATTGATTCACCGTGAAAATGCCTTTGACCTAGGAAAGAAGATCTGTCTTAAACTTAGAGAGCTCATCCCGAGGCAGCAATTCGAGATTGCTATCCAAGCGGCTATTGGAGCGAAGATTATCGCTCGCGAGACAGTGAAAGCCCTTAGAAAGGACGTTACTGCTAAGTGTTATGGAGGAGACATCTCTCGCAAACGTAAGCTTTTAGAGAAGCAGAAGAAGGGTAAGAAGCGCATGCGTCAGGTTGGAAATGTCGAGGTTCCGCAAGAGGCATTTATGGCGGTTTTGAAGTTGGATTAATCTATTCCCAGTTAAGAACATCATTTTTATCAATAGATGACTTATAATCTCTTAGAATGATGCATTTGCTGAGGCTTATTGCATGAAAATTGCAGTACCCTAAAGATTGCAATTGAGTGCTTGTGTATGAAATTATTTCAGGCATTCTATTTTACCTTAGCCGCTATAATCCATTGAAGACATGTACGGAAGCATCAAGCAAGAATTACAAAGAGAACTCAAGAACATACAAGAGGCTGGCCTCTTTAAGAAAGAACGCATTATCACTTCAGCACAAGGCGCTGAGATCAAAGTCTCCACGGGGTCAGAGGTGGTTAACTTCTGTGCGAATAATTACCTAGGATTAAGTTCACATCCTGCTGTGGTTCAAGCCGCTAAAGATGCCCTGGATTCTCATGGTTACGGCATGTCTAGCGTGCGTTTTATATGCGGCACTCAGGACATTCATAAGGAATTAGAGGAAAAACTTGCAACCTTTCATGGCACTGAGGACACCATTCTCTACGCAGCTTGCTTTGATGCGAACGGAGGAGTCTTTGAACCCCTGCTAGGACCTGATGATGCGATTATTTCTGATGCATTGAACCATGCGTCTATTATTGATGGTGTGCGTTTGAGTAAGGCTAAGCGTTATAGGTATGATAACAATGACATGTCTAGTTTGCGAGAACAATTAGAAAGCGCTAAATCAGACGGATGCAAAAATCAAATCATAGTGACTGATGGTGTCTTCTCTATGGATGGGGTAGTCGCTGATCTGAAAGGAATCTGCGATTTGGCCGATGAATATGGCGCCATGGTTATGGTAGATGAGTGTCATGCTTCTGGTTTTATTGGAAAAACAGGTAGAGGAACTCCTGAGCACTGCGGAGTAATGGGTAGAGTAGACATCATTACTGGAACCTTGGGAAAAGCACTGGGAGGCGCGATGGGCGGATACACTACAGGACGTAAAGAGATTATAGAAATGCTACGTCAACGCTCTCGTCCTTATCTATTCTCAAACAGTTTAGCTCCGAGCATTGTTGGAGCAAGTTTGAAAGTCATAGAAATTATATCAGGCTCAACGAGCTTGCGTGATAAGCTTATGTGGAATGTAGAGTATTTCAAAAAAGGAATGGGCCAATTGGGATTTGATATCGTGAAAGGAGATTCGGCCATCGTTCCTGTTATGCTCTATGATGCGAAGCTTTCGCAGATCATGGCTGATAAGCTTTTAGAGAAAGGAATCTATGTTATAGGATTCTTCTTCCCTGTGGTTCCGAAAGAAAAAGCACGCATACGAGTGCAGATATCAGCTGGACATGAACAGCATCATTTGGACAAAGCAATTAAGGCCTTCAAAGAAGTAGGAGAGGAGATGGGAGTAATCTCATGAAGGCCTAATCAGTCCTTTGCTAGACTGCCCAAATAATTTGAAACACACAAATTATGTAACGAACCATACTAGGCTCAAAGGGGAATGTTCCCGTGCTTCTTACGAGGAAGTTCTGCCACCTTATTCTCAAGCATCTTCATTGCGCTAATGAGCTTCTTTCGCGTTTCTGACGGGAGGATCACTTCATCTACATAACCGCGTGAAGCAGCACGATAAGGAGTGGCAAATTTCTCTGCGTATTCCGCTTCTTTCTCTTTCAATTTGGCTTCAGGATATGCCGCAGATTTAATCTCGTTCTTGAAGATAATTTCAGCTGCACCTTTGGCACCCATGACCGCAATCTCAGCGGTAGGCCAAGCGTAATTCATGTCTGCGCCAATGTGCTTGGAGTTCATCACGTCATATGCACCTCCGTATGCTTTACGCGTGATTACGGTCACACGAGGTACGGTAGCCTCACTGAAAGCGTAGAGCAGTTTAGCTCCATGATTGATCACACCACTCCACTCTTGATCTGTGCCAGGGAGGAATCCAGGAACGTCTTCAAATACAACAAGAGGAATATTGAAACAATCACAGAAACGCACGAAACGAGCCGCCTTGATGCTGGAATTCACATCAAGCACACCAGCTAGGTGTGCAGGCTGATTCGCAACAACCCCTATACTTCTGCCAGCCAGACGAGCGAAGCCAACAATGATGTTCTCCGCAAAGGCCTTGTGAACTTCTAAGAAGCTCTCAGTATCCATGCAAGAAGAAATCACTTCGTGCATGTCATAGGGCTGATTGGAGGAATCAGGAATGATGTCATTCAGAGCCATACGGCTTTCGTCAGTTGCAGTGTAAGTAAGACGCGGAACCTCTTCTTCGCAATTCTGAGGGATGTAGGAGAGCACTTTCTTCAGGTGCTCGATACAAGCCAGTTCATTCTCGCAAGAGAAATGCGAAACACCTGATTTAGAGCTATGTGCAGCTGCTCCACCAAGTTCTTCTGAGCTCACATCTTCATGCGTTACAGTCTTCACTACGTTAGGGCCTGTAACGAACATATAGCTACTGTTCTCCACCATAAAAATGAAGTCAGTGAGAGCTGGGCTATATACTGCTCCACCAGCACATGGTCCCATGATACCTGAAAGCTGAGGAATGACACCACTTGACCGCACGTTGCGATAGAATATGTCTGCATATCCTGCAAGAGAAACTACGCCTTCTTGAATACGCGCACCTCCTGAGTCATTCAACCCTATGATAGGAGCACCATTCTGCATGGCTAAATCCATCACACGACATATCTTTTGAGCATGAGCCTCAGCGAGGGAACCTCCAAGCACGGTGAAGTCCTGAGCGAAGACATATACCTGTCGTCCATGGATAGTACCGTATCCTGTGATGACTCCATCTCCAAGGAAGACCTGTTCATCCAATCCGAAATCAGTAGAGCGATGAGTGACCATCATGCCTATTTCTTCAAAGCTTCCTTCATCAAGTAGAAAGTGAATTCTCTCCCTTGCGGTAAGCTTGTTTTTGGCATGCTGAGAGGCGATTCTCTTCTCGCCACCACCTGTTAAGGCTTGGTCTATTTTCTCTTGTAGGATCTGGGCTCCAGTGCTCATGTCATTCGTATTGATCGGGATCAAAAATAGACATTGGCTCATCAATATACAGAAGAGTCCAATCTCCTATGAAATTGGACCCATTCCGGACGTGTCTTGACATCCTAAACTACGGGAAGTAATTGCTTTCAGTAGAAGCATTAAAATGCTACCAAGGTCACACCTAAAGTGAAGGGATAAAGTTCTTGCCCTTTTCCTTTTTCAAAAAGTTCAGTGAGCTGATATGTTGCATAGACATTGAAAGAACCATAACCGAGCCTGACCATAGCCTCGAGTTTATAAGGAGCCACATTGAAGTCATTCTTGGTTTTATAGCGTGATTTCGCTCCTTCACTCGTGTATTTTTGCTTGTACATAGTACCTAGGTGAAGCCCTCCCACGACACCTGCAGATAGGTGAACATTGTTCTTCTGCGTCTGGCTTGTATTGAACTCAAGGAGTAAGGGAACGTTAATCCAAGTAGTTCTGAATTTGTTTTTCTTTAGATTAATACTGCTGTCCATTACAGCGAATAGCGTATCCTTGGTAGTGGATAATGTGTAATCATTGGCAAGTCTATAGCTGTTCCATTGAATTCCAGCACCTGTTGTGACACCAACATAGTCCTTGAATAGCCTGAGTTTTTGTTCAAAGACATTGATGCTCAATGAACGTGATTGTGGATAATCTAACTCCATATAATCGTTCTCTTTGCCCAGGTCTATATCTCCACTTGGGCTTAGGAAACCATTAATACCTAGGTCTATACCAGCCCAATAGGTGAGGTCTTTTTTTCGCTCGCGGCTTACTTCTGTAGGGTCCAGCGAGTCTTTGTCATTTTCAGAAACGATGTATACCGTGCTGTGCTTGAACTTTATCGTAGTGGTGTCCTTAACATCTCCGCTTATTGAATCTATCGTATATACTTTGACTTGGAGTCCGTCTTCCTTAGTTCTAGGAAGACTTATTTTATCTATAGAATCATCTTTTCGAATCTCTTCTCCTTCTTGAGAGAATGCGCTCATAGGAACGGTGAGCATAAGGGCGAATACTATGTGTAATGAGTTTTTCATAATCAGGGTTTCTTGTTCTGCAGCTATGACGTGCCGCACTCTATAGATGTTACAGAAAGAGAAAATTTATTTGCGCTTTCTTTTGACAGAGAGGGAGAAAGAGCCTAAAAACAGGAATCCTTCTATGTATGGATCTCCTTCGTTGACTTGTTGAATGGCAAGTATTTCGCTATTAGCCGTTACTTTTTTCAATATATCCAGAGCAGAGCTAGCGGTCTTTCCTTCCTTCAATGAACTACTTACAGGAACGTGATGTGGATGGCTTTTTACTGAGGGATTCTCTTGCACAAAAAGAGGCTCTTCGATTACCTGCTTTGGAGTTTCCTCAGGGAGTTCTTGAGTCAATATTTTTTCTTCTTCAATGACAGGAATAGGCGCTTTATTTTGCAGGGTATCTTTTTCTTTTTTGGCCAAAGGAGGAGACTCTTTTTTCGGAATCACTTTTTCTTGAACGAGCAGTGGTCTTTCATGAATTTCAATAGTTTGAACTGGCGCTAGAGATTGCTCTTCAGAGGCAAGTTGAATAGGCTTTTGGATGTTTTCTATGGCATAATTCCATTTGATAATCTCAGGCCCACGAGCTTGATATGAGCGATCAACATCTTCAGGGCTAATCAATAAAAAAGCAAAGAATAAGGAAGCGGCTGCAGCAGTGACTTTAACCCATAGTGGAATGACAATCCCATCGTTCTTCTTCAAAGATTCATGATCAGGAAAGAGAATCTTTGAGTCTGCTTTTAACCTAGTCTTTTCATACTCATAAAGCAGCAATAGATCCTCTGAAGAAAGTGATATGCCAGCTCTATTGTCAGACTCCATCATACCGATGATAAACTCATCTTCTAGCTCCTCTTTTTTCATGGAAGCCTTCATGTCGGCTGAAAGCGCGATAGAATCAGGTACATGAAGTTGAAATGAAGACATGGACTCTAGTTCTGCACTGAGGTCTGGGTTCAAGACTAAGAAAGACTGAAGTGATTCTGTTTCTAGTGAATTCAATATCCCATCAAGATGATCCATGAACCATTCCTCGTAATTCGATTTGTCTATCTTCTTTCTCATCCTATGATGTTTTCCATGCTAACGAGATAGTCTTTCAGTTTCTTTCTAGCTCTGAAGAGGTACACTTTTACTTGTGAAGGGTTGAGCGCAGTTATTTCTCCTATTTCTTCATAGGAGTAACCTTCATAGTCTCTTAACAGAACCACTTGTTTTTGTATGGGAACAAGCAGGTCCAAAGCTTCATTCAGAATTTCCTGCAAATCTGAATACCCGGTGGAATGGATAGGTTCAGCATGTTTTTCAGTAAGAGGACTCTGCTTAGAATTCTTCCGTATTCCATCAATCATGACCCTATACGCGGTAGTAAAAAGCCAAGACTTACTCTTCTCCAGATCAATCGTGTCATGAACTTCCCATAGCCGTGCATAGGCATCTTGCACTACATCCTTAGCACCATCAGCATCCTTCAAGTTCTTAAGGATGTAACGATACACTCTGTCAGAGTATAGGTCAACACATTGGTTATAGCTTTTCGTATCCACAGGGCCGGATTCTATATGGGGACGCACGAGTCCAGCATGAAGTTACACGCTTTGAGAAAAAATCGGTTAAAATCAGTGTTCAGCATGTCTAAGACGGAAACCTTAATAGCCATCGAGTTGACTTCTCTTACTGATTCTAGAGTATCTATGGGCTATAACGATAGGCTTTCGAATAACAGAGCCTTGGCGACTGCTAAATACATATGTAAGCGCGTAACGCATCCTGAGCGTCTAACTGTAAAAGGAGCAGGGGAGAAGAAGTTGTTCAATGACTGCGCTTGTAAAGGCGAAGTGAAGAGCGATTGTTCTGAAGAAGAACATCAGCTGAACAGAAGAACTGAATTCACCATAGTTAAGATGTGATAGAGGACTACCTTTGGTTCCTCTATGGCCGGTCTGTACATCCACATTCCCTTTTGCAAGCAGAAATGCAGTTACTGTGATTTCCACTTCACCGTGCAATTGAATCAGACTGAAGGAATGCTCCTAGCCATGCATAAAGAATGGAAGAGCAGAGCCATCGAGCTTTCTAAGGAGATCCTAAACACCATCTACTTCGGTGGCGGCACACCTAGCATTCTTCCATCAGGAGCTATTCAAAAATTCATTCAGCACGTTAGAGATACCCATGCAGTATCTGATACCGCAGAGATTAGCTTAGAGGCTAACCCGGATGATATGAGCGCTAACAAACTGAAGGAGTGGAAAGAAAGCGGAGTAAATAGATTGAGTGTAGGGATTCAGTCCTTTGATGACGCCCTATTAACCTCTATGAACCGGAGCCACAATGCTAACGAAGCAGAACAGGCTATTGTCTTGGCCAAGCAACTCGGGTTCCATTCTATCTCTGTTGACATCATCTTTGGATTGCCTGAAGAAGGACTCATGCCTTTTGATGAAGTAGTAGAGCGATTTATCGCCTTGGATGTAGATCACATTTCGGCCTATGCATTAACCATAGAAAAAGGAACCGCCTATGCTCATCAAGTAATAAAAGGAGAACTCCGCCTGCCTGACGAAGAAGAAGTAGAACGCCAATTTATCTATTTGATAGATCGCTTAGCTGAGGCAGGATATGAGCAATATGAGGTATCTAACTTTGCAAGAAATGGACACATTTCCAAGCATAACAGTTCCTATTGGAAGGAAAAAAAATATTTAGGAATAGGCCCTTCAGCACATTCGTACAATGGCAAAACTCGCAGATGGAATATCTCCAATAACAGAGTGTACATGGATGCCTTGAGGAAGGGAGAAAGCTATTGGGAAGAAGAGCGTATTGATTCCCGCACGGCATTGAATGAATACCTACTCACCCGAAGCCGCACGAAATGGGGCTTGGATTTGAACTACTTGAAGTCTGAATTCGGTGTAGATCTACTTAAGGATCAAAGGGAAGTATTGGCCAAGTACGAAGGGAAATTCAGCATCGAAAAAAACATCCTTATCTTGAACAGAAAAGGACTCTTATTCGCTGATAGATTCGCCTCTGACCTTTTCAAAATCTAAGACTGTCTCCCCCTGTGGATAAGACCAACGGCAAGTCTCTTCACAGGATACCAAGAGAAGAGCAGTCCGATGGTGAAGACGATGCTGAAGACCAAAATCACATCAGCCATATCCACAATCACGGGATAATAATCTACGATCCCGCCTTGCAAGCGCACCAGCCCAAAACTTGTCTGCAAATAGCATATTCCAAGCCCTAGAATAAGTCCTATCACCGTTCCGGCCATGGAGATAAGCATGGCTTCAGTGAAGAAGATATTACGAATCTGCATCATGGTAGCGCCCATGCTATGGATCACTTTCAAGTCTTGCTCCTTGTCCATCATAAGCATGGTGATAGAGGCAAGGATATTGAATGTAGCGATGAGGATGATGAAACTCAGAATGAGAATGGTCACGAGGCGCTCTGATTCATTGGCCTTATAGATCAAGGCATTCTTCTCTTCACGTGTGTTCACTTTATATTTCCCTCCTGTGGCCTCTGTAATGAATTCTTGAAGCTCTTCCAAAGAGATACCATCAGCAGCTTGGATCTCTATGTAGCTGCACACAGGACCCACATCAAGAAGGTCACGAGCGAAGGGGAGTGGCACCAGAAGATACTCTGAGTCATACTCCATGTTGATGCTGAAGACACCACCTATCATGATGGGTTCAGTCTTGAAGGCTTTGTCCTTATGCTTGGAAATGCGCTTGCCTTTCTGAGCAGCATGGATTAACAAAGGGGTCAGACTTTTAGAGAAAAGCGGAGCATCCAGATCCAGTTGAATTCCATACCCAATCACAGCCAAGAAGGCCTCATTATCTTCTAGCAGAGCAGAGCCCTCATGTATGCTCGCGTCCAATCCATTCTGTTCCAAATACCCCAGCGGAACAGCTTTCATAGTGGCTACGCGTTGACTTTCCTTATATTGAATAAGAACACTTTGCTCAAGGACTTCATGTATGTTTTTCACTCGGGAATCATCCTTCCATTGGTCAACAGAAAGACTGTCCATACTGATATACCTGCCGCGTGGCGCTTCTATCATCACATCACCATCGAAGGAGGAATAGAGCTCATCAACCAAGGAGTCAATGCCATTAAAGGCACTTAACACGACAATCATAGCAGCCGTCACGAAAGCAATTACTGCCACGCTAATTCCCGTGATGAGGTTAATCACATTACGTGATTTCTTGGAGAACAGATAACGTCCTGCTATGTAAAAATGAAATCTCATCTATGAACTGAGATACAGAAGTAAGGATTTAAGCTGAATGATGCCCTCGGGCTCATTTCCATGCCTTGATTATCAAGCCTGATCCAGAGCTATGCGCTTCATTCACATCAAGCATGTTGAGCACGAAAGAAATAGGATAGGTAATAAGGTAATAGAAAGGCAGGATGATGAAGAAGAGCTTTGATTTGTTCAGCATAGTAAGAGGATACATCATAGAAAGTTTCCATGCAATCTTCCCTGGGCGTCCGTATTGATAGCGCTTATCCACGCTATTAAATCCAGCGCTTATCAACTTCTCTTCTATATCAATGATGTTATAGCCATCGCGAACATGTTCATCTATGAAACCATGTACTTCTCCATCCTCATGATGTTCATCCAGGCCGCTTCCGCCTTGGTCTGATGGCGTAGAGATGAGCAACATAGCTCCCGGCTTCATAGAAGCATGATAATTCTGGAAGACCTTAACATCATCTTCTATATGCTCCATCACATCAACGCAGATGACGAGGTCATAAGCATCTTCCTTCCTGTATTCAGTGAGGTCACCTACTTGAAAATGTACACGTTCTGCCATACCTGCTTGACGAAAGAAAGTGTTGCAATCAGCTACTTGTTCCTCTTTGACATCCAAGGAAGTGATGTTCCAATCCTTGTTTTTTCTGGCCATCCAGAAGCTGTATTGCCCGAAACCAGCGCCAGCATCGAGAACGTTCAAGCCGGGTTTTTTCCAGCCGCTGAAGGAGCGCAGCTCTTGATGAACATGCCATGCTCTAAGCAATAATAAGTCAAGAAGGCTGTAAAAGATTTTTCTGAGGAAGGGATTCCTGTTGAAGACTTTGCCAAGGCTTCGTTTAATAGGATCGTACTGCATGCTAAGAATCCAGAAGTTCGTTGATCTTTTGAGCGTAGTCTAAGGAATCGTCCAAATAGAAGAACAACTCAGGAGTTCTGCGCAATTGCTTACCCACAGACTCGCCTAGATATTTACGAATCAGCCCTGACCGCTCATTGATCTCTTTGACCACAGCCTTCTTGTCTACCTTATCCATGATGCTGAGATACGCCTTAGCGGCACCCATGTCAGGGCTTACACGCACAACGGTCACGGTAATGAATAAACCCCCGAAGTGCTCCTTGCTTTTACGCTGGAAGATGATGCTGAGCTCCTTCTGGAGCAGCCCGTTCACTTTTTCTAATCTAATGCTGGACATGGCTGCGAAGGTAGGACAATAGGCTGAGAATTACCATCATAGACCATAGGGTGTTTTATCTCACATACAATCGTCACTTCAATGGCCACTTGACCTAGATTTTTCAAGATTCAAGATTCCAAGTTCAAGGTCTGGGGTTGTGGTATTAATTTCCGTTCTCCTTTTCTGGAATCCCGTCAATCTCAGAACTCCATAATATCGTTTCTTTGTCCGCAGTCGAACCGCACGTGAACAAGTTCATCCATATCCTGTCCTATGTGAGACCCTACAAGAAATTAGTGGGGCTCAATATCGCGGCCAATCTTTTTTACGTCCTCTTCGACATACTTTCCTTGCTGCTCTTCATTCCATTCTTGGACCTGCTGTTCAGCGAAGGGAAAGAAGTGGTCACTGCAGGAATGGACTTTGAGCTGAGTAAGGAATACCTCAGTTACTATTTCAATAATCAGATGGCCTCGCGCATCCAAGAATCAGGAAAGCTGGGGGCTCTGTCTTTTGTGTGCGGAATAACCATTCTGCTATTTTTCCTGAAGAATATCTTCCGTTATCTGGGATACCTCTGCATGGCCAAAGTGCGCCAAGGAATCAGCTTTGACATACGCGCAGCCATCTACGATAAGGTCATCACCTTACCCTTGTCCTTCTTCTCTGATGAACGCAAGGGAGACATCATAGCCCGCAACACCATAGACGTGAACGAGGTGGATCAGTCCATCGTGGGAAGCTTGGAATTGCTGTTCAAAGACCCATTGAACATCATCCTCTCTTTCACTGCTATGATCATGATCAGCCCTTCTTTGACCATGTTCTCACTCATCCTCATGCCTATAAGCGCATTGATTATAGGGCGCATAAGCAAGAGTTTGAAACGCACCTCCAGAAAAGGGCAAGATAAACAAGGAGAAGTGTTGAGTTTCTTGGAAGAAAGCATTACGGGGTTAAGAATTATCAAAGCATTCAATGCAGAAGGAGCCATCAGGCATTCCTTTTTCAAGATGAATGATTCCCTGCGTAGGATCAGCATACGCTTGCTCAATAAGCGCGATGCGGCATCACCGCTCAGCGAATTCCTGGGTGCATGTGTCATGGTAGGCGTAATCTGGTACGGAGGCCGATTAATCCTCAGCGGTGACGCAAGCGCCCTGAGCGGAAGTGAATTCATAGGCTTCATCATCATTTTCTCTCAGAGTTTGAGACCTATTCAAAGCATCTCCAAGGCCATAGCGAGCATCAATAAAGGAATGGCTTCCGTAGATCGTATTGACGCCATAGTCTCGGCTAAGTCTAACATTACAGACCCAGAAGTTCCTACTGAGATCAAGGCCTTTGAGAAGGAAGTGAGCTATGAAAACGTGAACTTTAATTATGGTGGAGAAACGGTCTTGCATGACATTTCATTTAAAATAGGACGAGGGCAAACGGTTGCGTTGGTAGGAGAATCAGGAGGAGGAAAATCTACTGTAGCAGATTTGCTTCCCCGCTTTTATGATCCCGTGAATGGGAAGGTGAGCATTGATGGTGTACCCTTGAGAGATATGCGCCTCACGGATCTGCGTGATATGCTGGGAGTGGTTTCGCAGCAAGCTATTTTGTTCAACGATACCATATGGGAGAACATCACCTTAGGACATCCAGCGAAGGAAGAAGAAGTGCATCAGGCAGCTAAGATTGCCCATGCGCATGACTTCATTATGGCATTGCCTCTGGGATATCAGACGAACATTGGAGACGCAGGAGGCAAGCTCAGCGGAGGCCAACGCCAGCGCATAAGCATAGCCAGAGCCGTGCTCAAGAATCCCCCGATTTTGATTTTGGATGAAGCCACGAGTGCCTTGGATACCGAAAGCGAAAGACTCGTTCAAGACGCGCTAGAACACCTGATGGAGAGCAGAACCTCACTAGTCATTGCGCATAGGTTATCTACCATTCAACATGCTGATAAAATCCTCGTCATTCAAGGAGGAAGAATCGTAGAGCAAGGCACTCACAAGGAACTCCTGGCCTTGGAAGGGCAATACAAGAAGCTCTGTGATATGCAAGGGTTCAGCTGAGCCGAATCACCCCCTCTCCAAATACCTTCTATAATAAAAGACCATCATTCCTAAGTTCACTGCCTTGGCTATGAAACTTGCCAGAATAGCACCATAGATTCCGTGCATGGGAATAAGGATGAGGTTTCCTGAGAGATTGAGCACGGCTTCTACCCAGGCGATGTTGCGAATCTCCTTGCCCATAGATTTAGCGGCCAGAAAAGAAAAAGGACTGATGGATCCATGTACCAGCAAAACCAAACTTATAGGAACCAGATACAAAGCCACTTCCATGAAATCAGCAGAGAAAAGGAGGGAAGTGATATAGCTTCCTGTGAAGAAGAAAAACAGCACACATCCTAAAAGCCAAATGCTGTTATACACGAAAATCTGCGAAGGAATTCTTTTCATTCCGCTGAATCGCTTGAACATGGAAGAAGACAAAGACTGGCTCATGAGCAGCATAGGAGAAACCACCATATTCGCCAAACTATAGATTCCCAAAGCACCCGCATTCACGAAATATCCAATACATATTTCATCCAGTTTATAGGTGGTCTGATTCGCGATAGAACCTGAGTAATACTGAATCCCAAATTTCTTGTTCTTCCAATGAAGCAACGTCAAACTGCGTTTGAAATCATGGAAGTCAGGACGTAAGATAAAGACCAAAGCGAAGAGGGTGAGCATGGTGCTTCCCATGTTCATGGCAAGGAGAATCTCAACGCCCAAAGGCCCATCATAGAATTCCCAAATCAAGAGCGTGAGGAGGAAAAGCGCTTTGGGGATGAGGTTTACGAGCATATTCACCCATAATTTATTGCTCCCACTTCCATAGGCATTTAAGAGATTATTAAACGGAAGAATGAGAAAAAGCGGAGCGAGAACAGTTAAAAGCCCTGCGATATCTTCATGAAAGAAGTTAGCCAATGGCCCCGCGAAAAGCCACATACTCAGGGCCAGAAGTGTTCCGCATATAAGAGCCATTAAGAAGCCAGCTGCGAGGATGCGTTTCTCCCTGAGCCTATTCACATTCTGCGCAAGCAAGACCTGAAGCGACACGAAATACCCGAAGTGGAAGATCAAGGCAAGAAGACCGGCAATACTGATGACCAAGGCATATCGCCCATATTCTATCTCATTCAGAATATGTGTCTGCTCATACTTAAGCGCAAATCCCAGCACGATAAGACCGAGATAAGACCCGAAGAGCAGCAGCACTTGCCTCAGCGACCGACTAGCAAGCAGCCCATTAAACCATTCCTTGAGAGAAGACATATTCTGCTAAGATGGAGATTTATGGGGATAATCTATGTGCACAGCTATTTACCGGTACATCGAAGACTCACCCTTCCCTTCCGCACATCGAGCGACAGCCGAGATGGGAGGACAACCCTCAATACAAAAAACTGTTATAAGGAAACCTCACCGAGTGAATAGCCTTCACCTTCTTGTACAACACCGCTCGAAGCTCTTCTATGTTGAGTTTCTCAGTAGCTGAGATAAAGATGGCCGTATCACCGTCCAACTTAGACATCCAGGTTTGCTTCAGTTCTTCAAGCAGTTCAGCGTGATGTTCCTCAGGAATAATATCGCTGTGTTGCTTACGATACGCATCTACTTTATTAAAGACTACTATGGTCTCTTTATCTGCTCCGCCAATCTCAGCCAAGGTGCTTTTCACCACATCAAATTGATCCTCGAAGGAAGCGTGTGAAATATCCAAAACGTGAACCAGAACATCAGCTTCACGCACTTCATCCAAGGTAGATTTAAAGGACTCTACTAATTGGTGAGGAAGCTTGCGTATGAAACCTACGGTGTCACTCATCAGAAAAGGGACGTTATCTATGACCACCTTGCGCACTGTGGTATCCAAGGTTGCGAAGAGCTTGTCCTCAGCAAAGACTTCGCTCTTGCTCAGGAGATTCATAAGCGTAGATTTTCCCACATTCGTGTATCCCACGAGAGCTACGCGCACAAGCGCACCTCGGTTTCCGCGCTGCGTGGCCATTTGCTTATCTATCTTCTCTAAGTCTTTCTTCAACTTCGAGATTTTGTCTTGGATTACCCTTCGGTCACTTTCAATCTGCGTCTCTCCAGGGCCGCGCATTCCTATTCCACCTTTTTGGCGCTCAAGGTGAGTCCACATGCGGGTTAGTCTAGGAAGCATGTATTGGTATTGGGCCAGTTCTACTTGGGTTTTAGCTGAGGCTGTTTGGGCACGACTTGCAAAAATGTCAAGGATCAGATTGTTTCTGTCCAATACTTTGCGTTCCAAGATTTTCTCAATATTCCTTAGCTGAGTAGCGCTCAATTCATCATCGAAAATGATGAGGTCAATGTCATGCGTTTTGCAATACGAATCTATCTCTTCCAGTTTTCCAGAACCCACGAAGGTGGCTGTGTTCGGCTTGTCAATGCGCTGTGTGAAACGCTTTTTGGTCAGAGCACCTGCCGTCAAGGCCAGAAATGCCAATTCATCCAAGTATTCTATGACATGCTCTTCATCCTGGTCTTGTGTAATCAGGCCTACGAGTATGCAGGTTTCTTGCTTCTTATCTGTACTATTTGCGTCCATGTACTACTTCTCTTTTCTATATCTCTTACCATCAAAAGGCAGTCCCAAAAGGTCTCCCAAATGAGATTCCCGCTTCTCGTAAACATCTAATCCAAGATGAATCTTCTCTGCATCCAAGTGATCATACGTCCCGAAAATCTTATCCCAAAAAGGGAAGATATTTCCATAATTCTTGTCTGTATAAGGCACTTCATCGTGATGATGAACCCTATGCATCACAGGTGTGACAATGAGCAGTCCTATGCTCTTATTGAACCAAGAAGGGAGTTTAATATTCGAGTGATTGAATTGGGAAAGTAAGGCGCTTGAAGTCTGATACACCATGACCAGCCACATAGGCGCACCGCTGACGAGGACGGCTAGCAGCGTAAACACTGCCCTGAATACACTCTCTCCAGGATGATGACGCAAGGCACTGCTGCTATCCACATGCTCATCGCTGTGATGAATCACATGAAATTTCCACATCCAATGCACCTGATGTTCTAGCCAATGGATAAAGTATGCTCCTATAAGATCTAGCAGCATAAGTCCAAGAAGCAATTCCATCCAAATGGGAAGGGCAATCCAATTCAAGATTCCCCATGAACCATCCACCGCAGCATCACTGCCTTTCACAATAAGGTAAGCAAAGGCGAAATTTACAATAGCAGTTGTCAGGGTGAAAAAGAGGTTCGGAAGAGCATGCCTCCATTTTTTGTAATGAAAACGAGTGATAGGAATGACGCCTTCTATAAGCCAGAAGAACAGGAGACCAGCCATCAATAGCAAGGTGCGATGGCTAGAAGGAATTTCTCCGAAGTATGAAATAAGCTGTTCCATCAGAACCAACCCAGTGCCTCGAATCCTTCACGGAAAGGCCATGGGATGGATACGAGAATGATAATCAATGCAATACCAAAATACACCTTCACCGCTTTGAACTTGAGCGCGTCAGTCTCAGCGCGCTTTACTTTGCCATAGCCCAAGGTGATAAGGACAATAGCGATAATCATTCCCATGAGATGTTCCATGGTGAAGAAACGCAAGTAGGAACTAAGCTCCCCGATATCAGACCAATTCAGGTGATAGTTCTTCATGAAATAAAGTCCAAGTCCCAGAATCAACTGCACATGAGCAATAATCATGATGAAAAGGGCCATTTTTCTATCTTTTCCAAAGAACCTTCTGCCAGCGCTCAGCATAGCTTTACATACGGAGATAAGCATAAGGATCAGGAGCATCCATCTGAGTAAGGAGTGGAGGTGTTGAAAGCCTGTTTCCATGTTTTGTTTGGTTTATGCTTCAAAGTTAGCTATTCCCTACGGCCTGTTGACAAGAGATTGGAGGATCTAGTTCTTGGGCTTTACTTGGAATTACCTTCGAGGCAATATGAGAATAAAAGTCCTTCTCCTGCTAACGCTCATCGCTTATGGCGTGCGCGGCCAGGAACCCTTTCCTAGCAATGGAGCCTTAATCAAAGATGATCGCCTCTATGTGCTGCGTGGAGCCACAGTTCACGTGGATCCAGTAACCACAAAGTCTAAAGCGGATGTTTTCGTTCAAAACGGAAAAATCATCAAAGTGACGCAGGGCGAATCCATTCCAAGAAATGCCATCGTGAAAGATATGAGCGGTAAGCATATTTATCCTTCCTTCATTGAGCTGTATAGCTCCTATGGACTTCCTGATGGCAAGAAGGAAGAACATCGCGGACCTATGTATGAGCGAAAAGATGCAGGTGCACCTGCTTGGCATGCCTCTGTGCATCCTGAGAAAAGTGCATCCCAACTTTTCATGCAGAACAGCGGCCGCGCTGAAGAGATGCGCAAAGCAGGATTCGGAGTCTCCCTTTCGCATCAGATGGATGGAATCGTAAGGGGAACAGCGGTCTTGGCAGCGCTTAGCGATGAGAAGAATAACATCAGCATTCTTAAAGAAGATGCAGCACTTTTTTTCTCTTTTGACAAAGGACTCACTGCCCAGGATTACGCAGGGTCTAAAATGGGCGCCATCGCACTTATGAGGCAAACTTTTTATGATGCTCAATGGTATGCGGCCACCAATGGAAAAGAAGAACTGAATGCCTCTCTAGAGGCTATCAATAAGACCGCAAATCTTCCTAGATTTTTAGTCACCGAAGAGAAGAACGACATACTTCGAGGAAAGAAAATCGCAGATGAATTCGGGTTCCGATTCGCATTTGTAGGATCAGGAAATGAATTCGAGCGGGTGCAGGACATCAAGTCAGCAGGAGCCTTGGTCATCTTGCCCCTGGACTTTCCTGCCGCCATGGATATGAACGACCCCTATACAAGTCGCTATGTTGGACTCAGAAAACTAAGAACTTGGGAAATCGCCCCAGCTAATGCCGCCTACCTCGCAGGAGCAGGAGTGGAGATAGCTCTCACCATGAATGGACTGAAGGATGCAGCTACTTTCTGGAAAAACCTGCGCAGAGCAATGAACGAAGGCCTCACTGAGTCTCAAGCGTTGAATGCATTGACATTGAGCCCTGCGAAAGCCCTGGGGATGGAAGCACTCATTGGAACACTCAGAGACGGAAGCCTAGCTGATTTTCTAGTGATGGATGCCCCCATGAAAGAAGATCAGGCTAAGATTATAGAGCATTGGGTGCAAGGAAAATCCTATGTAGTTCAGTCTGCAGATGCTACGGATATTACGGGAGAGTACGACCTTAAGATTGAAGGCCGAAAGTTTACGCTGAGTGTATTGGAAGGAGATAAAGCCTTCATCAGAGGAGACAGATCTGCAGATACCAGCAAGGTGAAAGTGGATTTGAAAGAATTTGACCGTCAGGTTAATATGAGTTTTAAAGTCAAGGACCAAGGACTCTATCGCCTACATGGAAATCTGAATAACAGATTGAACCTTTGGGAAGGAACAGGGATCAACGCAGATGGAGAAACCGTGCTCTGGCATGCCGTTAAGCTGAAGGAGGCAGAGAAAATAACTGCACAACCTAAGGAAGACCCCGTGATGAAAAGCGCTATACTCCATTACCCTAATCATGGCCAAGGCTGGACAGAAGCACCCAGATCTGAAAATGTAGTCTTCCGCAACGCCACCGTCTGGACGAACACCGATTCAGGGATAATGAAAGACTGTGACGTACTCGTTCAAAATGGAAAAATCATTGCGGTTGGACATAATCTGAACATTGAAGATGTCTTCCCTAAAGACAGAAACAGACCCTCCTTCAATAGCATTGAAGCCTATGGAAAACACATCACCTCAGGCATCATAGATGAACACAGCCACATTGCTATCACGGGTGGCGTGAATGAAGGAGGACAGGCTTCCAGTGCTGAGGTGCGCATTGGTGATGTCATAGACCCTGAGGACCAGGACATCTATTATCAATTGGCAGGAGGAGTGACAGCTGCGCAATTGCTGCATGGATCGGCTAATCCCATTGGAGGACAATCAGCATTGATCAAGCTAAGATGGGGTTCCAATGCTGAAGAGATGAAGATTCAAGGCGCGGCAGGATTCATCAAATTTGCATTAGGAGAAAACGTGAAACAAAGTAACTGGGGCAATGAATACACCAGCCGTTTCCCCCAGACACGCATGGGAGTAGAGCAACTCTATTATGATCATTTCCAACGAGCAAGAGACTATCGAGCTTCACAAGTTTCCATGCTTGCAGGACGACAGAAAGAAAGGAACAAAGGCGGTATGGGATCTCTGCGCAAAGACTTGGAGATGGAAGCTTTGAGCGAGATTCTAGAATCTAAGCGCTTCATTACCTGTCACAGTTATGTGCAATCAGAGATCAACATGCTCATGCACGTAGCTGATTCTATGGGGTTCAGAGTTAACACCTTCACTCACATTCTTGAAGGCTATAAAGTGGCTGACAAAATGAAAAAGCACGGAGCAGGAGCAAGTACATTCAGCGATTGGTGGGCGTACAAATTCGAAGTGAGAGAAGCGATTCCCTACAATGCAGCATTGATGAGCGCCCAAGGAATCACCGTTGCCATTAATTCTGACGATGCAGAGATGGGAAGAAGACTGAACCAAGAAGCTGCCAAAGGGGTGAAGTATGGAGGAATGAGCGAAGAAGAAGCTTGGAAAATGGTAACGCTTAACCCTGCCAAACTTTTGCACTTGGACGAGCGTATGGGAAAAGTAGCAGCGGGAATGGATGCCGACATCGTCATGTGGTCTGATAATCCGCTATCCATTTATGCTCTGGTAGAGAAGACCTATGTAGATGGAGTCTGTTATTATGACAGAGAGCTAGACCAAAAGAACATGAAAGAGATGGCCCTAGAGCGAGCTAAGATTATAGAGCGCATGGCAGGAGAAGATGGAAAGGACAAGAAAAAGCCATCGGCTGATGATAAACACAGATACCATTGCGACCATGAAGGACATTGAGATGAAGAAAAGAGGACTAGGAATCGTATTCCTGCTCTGCGCGGCATTCGGGATGGCGCAAGTTCCTGCGCCACCGCAGAAGAAATCTATCCTCATCACAGAGGTCACGGTACATATCGGGAATGGAAAAGAAATCCAAGACGGTGCGGTGGGATTTAGAGATGGAAAGATTGATTATGTGGGCAGCACTGCGCTAGCGCCTAAAGGCTATCAAGTAGTCATTCAGGAAACAGGAAAGCATCTGTATCCAGGGTTTATCGCGGTCAATTCCACGTTAGGATTGAATGAAATAAGCGCTGTGAGAGCCACCAGGGACATGGATGAAACAGGGGAATACAATCCTCATGTACGAAGCCTAATAGCCTATAATACCGACAGTAGAGTTACGCCAACAGTGCGTGCCAATGGCATTCTCATGGCCCAAGTAAGTCCACAAGGAGGTAGAGTTTCTGGCACCTCTTCAGTCATGATGCTAGATGGCTGGAATTGGGAAGATGCAGTCTTGAAAGAAGACGATGGAATACACGTGAATTGGCCCGAAACCACCAAGTGGTCTTGGGAAACCAGAGAACGAGCGGCTGACCCTGATTATGAAAAGAAGGTAGCTGACTTAAGAGCTTTCTTTGAACGTGCCCGTTCGTATGCCAATGAGTCTAAACCAGCATACGACATTCGCGCTGATGCATGCAAAGACCTCTTTAATGGAAAGAAAAGACTTTATGTCCACACGGATAGGGCAGTAGAAATGACTTCTGCCATACACATGGCCCAAGACCTTGGAATTGACAATCTGGTGATTGTAGGAGGATATGATGCACATTTGATTACGCCATTGCTCAAGGATAGAAAAGTCTCTGTCATGATAGGTCGCATACATGGGCTTCCTACTTATCCGGAGGATGATGTGCACCAGAACTATAAACTAGCAGGCATCTTGGAAAAAGCGGGAATTTTATTCTGTCTAGAAAACTCAGATCGCATGCCTGAAATGAACACTATGAACCTTCCGTTCAATGCAGGAACATGCGTGGCCTATGGCTTAGATAAAAGAGCAGCCATTAGCGCTATCACATTGAACCCTGCAAAGATTCTGGGAATAGACAAGCGATGTGGAAGCATAGAAATGGACAAGGACGCTACCTTATTTATCTCCAGCGGGGATGCACTGGACATGCGCACGAATAACGTGGTAAGAGCCTTTATTCAAGGGAGAGATATAGACCTAGATAACTTCCAGAAGCAGCTCAACGCCAAGTACAAGCAGAAGTATCAAGGGTAAAGCAGCTTACGCCTTTGAGAAAGGAAAATATTTGAAATTAAAAAAGCCGCCTTGTATTCAAGGCGGCTTTCATGTTTTTAAGGACTAAGGCTCAATAGTAAATCAAGCGTCTCACCTTGGAAATGTACTTGGCCAATCTCAAGACTTGCTTCGTGTATCCAAATTCATTGTCATACCATACATAGACCACGCAGTTCATTCCGTCAGTAGAGACGATAGTTGCAGGAGAATCAAAGACAGCACAACAGGAGTTGCCAATAATGTCATTGGAGACTAATTCAGGCTCAATGCTGTACTTGATTTGATTCACGAGTTCACCTTCTAAGGCCGCCTTCTTCATGACAGCATTCACTGCATCTCGGTCCACTTTGTTGTTCAAGCTTAGATGCATAATGGCAAGAGAGCCATTGGGAGTTGGAACACGCACCGCATTAGCAGTTAGCCTGTCTTTGAAATGAGGCATCACCTTTGTCACAGCCTTTCCGGCACCGGTCTCTGTGATTACCATGTTGATAGCAGCTGACCTTCCTCTGCGTTCCTTAGTGTGGTAATTATCCAATAGGTTCTGGTCATTCGTATAGGCATGAACAGTTTCTATATGTCCTTTTTGTACACCAAACTCTTTGTCGAGCACAGCAAGCACAGGAGAAATCGCATTCGTGGTGCAGCTGGCCGCTGACCATAAATCAGTCTTATCTACGTCAGAATCGGCATGATTCAGACCATACACGATATTCGGCATATCCTTTCCAGGCGCAGTGAGCAATGCTTTGTTCACTCCTTTAGCTTTTAGATGTCTTCCGAGCTGTTCGGCATCTCTATAGACACCCGTATTATCTATTACGAGAGCATCATGGATGCCATACACGGTATAGTCAATATCCTCAGGATTGTTGCCTGCTATGAGCTGAACGACTTGTCCATTGATGATTAATTGTCCTTTTTCAGGAACTTCATTGACTACACCTTGGAAAGGGCCATGCACTGAATCCATGCGGAATAGCGCAGCCCTCTTAGTGACCTCTGTAGGATTGACGGTGCGAAGTACAATAGCACGCAATCTCAACTGTTGGCCCACGCCACTCATACGAATGAGTTCACGCGCGCACAGTCTTCCAATACGACCGAAACCAAAGAGAACCACGTCCTTAGGCTTAATGTCATGACTGGCTTGACGGCCAATTAACTTACTAAGTTTATCATTCAAAAACGCTTCTTGACTTGGATAGTTCTTCCCTTCGGTCATCCATTCGCTAGAAAGGCGACCTATGTCTATTTTAGAAGGAGCAAGGTCCATCTTAGTCAGCTGAGTGGCCAATTGGGAAGTAATGTGAATATCGATGGGCTTATTCACGATATCTTGAGCGTACTCGTGTAGATTGAGCAATTCAGGAACGCTCTCATCGATGAGGGGGTTCCTGAATAAAACCAACTCTATGTTTTTGTCATACATAAGATGACCTATGGAATTCAAGAGCTCAACTCCTGAACGTTTTCTATCTATCCATTTCTCGTTGGTCTGAGTGAGGATCTCCAGTGACATATGTTATCGGGGGTTAAGGGTCAAAGTGTGAAAATGACAATAAGGCTATAAAAAGAAAAAAGCCTATCCAAGATAGGCTTTTAACAATTTGCTTTTAGATTGCTGTTTGAGCTTTCGAATCGCTTTCTCCTTGATTTGGCGAACACGTTCTCTAGTCAAATCGAATTTTTCTCCGATCTCATCCAGGGTCAATCCATGATTCATTCCTATACCGAAGAATAGACGTATCACATCACGCTCACGACCTGAAAGGGTAGCGAGGGAGCGTTCGACTTCATTCTGAAGGGACTCATTCAAAAGATTGCTGTCCGCATCAGGGGAATCATCATTAATCAATACATCGAGAAGGGAGTTACTATCTCCGTCATCGGTGAATGGAGCATCCATAGAGATGTGTCTTCCGCTCACTTTTAGGGATTGAGCTACTTTCTCAGTAGGAAGGTCCAATGCATGGGCTAGTTCCTCAGCTGATGGTGGACGCTCGAATTCTTGCTCTAGTTTAGAGAACATCTTATTGATCTTGCTCAAAGAACCTACTTGGTTCAAAGGAAGACGTACAATCCTAGATTGTTCTGCCAAAGCCTGAAGAATCGACTGACGGATCCACCAAACTGCATAAGAGATGAACTTGAAACCACGGGTTTCATCAAAACGCTGGGCTGCTTTAATCAATCCTAGATTTCCTTCATTGATTAAGTCAGGAAGACTCAATCCTTGATTCTGATACTGCTTCGAAACAGATACCACGAAACGCAGGTTGGCGCGGGTAAGCTTGTCCAAAGCTCTCTGGTCGCCTTGCTTGATTCGCTGAGCCAATTCGACTTCCTCCTGGGCTGTAATCAGCTCTTCTTTGCTGATTTCTTGTAGGTATTTATCTAGTGACTGACTCTCGCGATTTGTTATGGACTTAGTTATCTTAAGCTGTCTCATGACGCATGTAGTTGCTTTAAAAGGTGTGCTGTTCTTGGCGTGTTCCACCTTAATTAGGCAGTCCACAAAGGTAAGCTTTTGTTAGCTTGCAGACAAGGAAGATTTAACCTGCATAGCATGAAAAAAACAAAGGGCCGACCTTGGCCGACCCCTTGCAGTGGATGCGATTGGTGTACTAATAAGCTGATTCAAAACAGATTAACAGATGAACGCGGTCTCTATTTTTGATTCATGCAGGTTTACTAATATTTTCCTTTCACATCCCAAAACCATAGTATGCAACCGTTCCGTTGGGGTAAACCCCTTCTATTAATACTCCTCCCTCCTTGGAGCCTAATAGCGAAACGACATCTTCAGGTCTCGTTATATTCTTCTTATCGATTCGCGTGATGATGAAGCCTTCTTTGATACCAGCTCTGCTGAATCGGCCTTCTGCATCTTCCTTCAATCTGACCCCCGCTGGGATCCTTAATCGACTTAGGTCCTCTGCGTTGACCGCCTCAAATATAGCACCATAACCTTCGGATTTTTTCACCTTTGGTAAGCTAGTCAAACTGGTACCCCCTTCTCGATCTGTGACAATAACGTCATATTCGAGAAGATCATTGCTCCTTTTCACAGTCACCTTGACGTTATCTCCTGGGCGGTACTGGCTTACTTGTTCTTGAAGCTCTGGAACATTCGTCACTCTTCGAGGTCCCACTTTATAGATGATATCGCCTTCCTTGATTCCAGCATGAGCAGCAGCCCCTCCAGAAACGAGTCCACGTACATAAACGCCCGCCACATCTTTGATTCCTAATTGATCGGCTATTTCTTGATTCAAATCAGAAATACTCACTCCTATATACGCTCTTTGTACATTCCCATATTCCAAGAGGTCATGGGTCACTTTCTGCACAATGCTGCTAGGCACGGCAAAGGAGTATCCCGAATACGATCCTGTTCTGCTCGCAATGGCGGTATTGATTCCTATGAGCTCACCACGAGTGTTGATCAGGGCGCCACCGCTGTTTCCAGGGTTCACAGCAGCATCGGTTTGAATAAAACTTTCTACAGGGAAAACTTCTTGGTTAGGGTCTTGGGCGAGGATATTGATGTTTCTCCCTTTGGCGCTCACGATTCCTGCTGTGACTGTAGATGTAAGGTTAAATGGATTTCCCACAGCAAGCACCCATTCTCCCACCTTGATGGCGTCAGAATCTCCGAAGGTGGCAAAAGGCAGGTTTGTGCTCTTCACTTTCAGCAAAGCAATATCAAAAGCGGGATCCGCTCCTATGACTTCTGCTTCAAAGGTTCTGTTATCATCTAGTGTCACGGTAATCTTACTGGCCTTGTCGATGACGTGATTATTTGTGACGATGTATCCGTCTTGAGATATAATCACTCCAGAACCTGAGCCTTGTTGAAACTGAGGTTGTATCCTTTGATTGAACATGTCCATCCAGGGATTGTAGGCAGGTGGGCTCATGGTCTGTGTCTGAATATGAACGACTGTGTTCAAGCTCGCGGCAGCAGCTTGCGTGAAATCCAGCACATGACCTTCTCCGTCTGCCGGAAGAGAAGCGTAGCGAACAGGAGCTTGTCTCATGACCTTAACTGCCTCAGGCTTATCTATGATTGAAGTATAAATAGCCACTGAGAATAATCCTCCCAGTATGGCGATTCCGAGTGTTCCAAAAATCTTTTTCATATGTGTTGATTTGAATTTCACGTTTAACGGTTCAGATGACCACTTCCTGTTCCCATCAAATAACGTCCCAGATTTGCCGATATTGAAATAACGGCACGTTAAAATCTGTTAAGAGAACATAAACTCAATTTCAAATGTCAAAACTGTGTCAATCCCAGAACCGACCGAAGGGAGCTCAGCTAAGCTAATCCCAGAACCTCATAGTCTTGGAATTCCAGAACTACAGAACTACAGAATTACAGAATCCCAAAACCCCAATAATCCCAACCAAATCCTATTTTAGCACCCTCCCATGAAACACTACTTCTTTAAATATCAAGGAGCAGGGAATGACTTCATTCTCTTTGACGATAGGCAGCTTAGCTTTCCTGATCAGGACAAGGCATTGATAAAAAAACTCTGTGACCGCAGATTCGGAATAGGATCTGATGGTATCGTATTGATTAAGAAATCCGAAACAGCTGATGTCTGGATAGACTTCTTAAATCCTGATGGCAGCCGAAGTTTCTGTGGGAACGGAAGCCGCTGCGGTGTGCGATTTGCAAAGCTATTAGGTATGATATCAGAGGATTACTGTACATTTCAGGCTGTTGATGGGAATCATGAAGCATGGTTAACGGAGAAGAATGTGCGCATCAGTATGAATGATGTGGCAGGAATTGAAGAGCATGCTGAAGGACAATTCCTATTCACAGGGTCACCTCATTTGATCATTAAGAAAGAAAGCGGCCTTGATAGTTTGGATGTCAAGAAGGAAGGAGCTGCTATTCGCTATAATGATCAATATAAGAAAGAAGGGGTCAATGTGAATTATGTGCATGCGATCAAGGATGACTTCATAAACATCCGCACGTATGAACGTGGTGTAGAAGACGAGACCTTAGCATGTGGAACAGGAGTGACGGCTGCAGCATTGGCGCATGCCTTTGACAAGAAAATGAGCGAAGGGAAGATTACTGTCTCTGCGCTTGGAGGACTGCTCAGCGTGAGCTTCATGAGAGCTGGGCAGGGGTTTAAATATGTTGAATTAGAAGGCCCCGCGGAGGAGGTCTTTTGTGGAGAAATGAATTTATATGACTGAGAAAATTACTCTACGTATTGCAGAAGAAGAGGATGTAGACCTACTTCTTGAATGGGAGAATGACCCTGCATTTTGGCGCGCTGCGAATAGAACACACGCATTGTCAGCGTCAGACCTATTGGACTATCTAGCCGATAAAAAAGGCTTTAAAAAAGATGGCCAAGAGCGCTGGGTCATCTTGGCAGGAGAAGAAGAAAGAGAAGTAGGCGCTCTGGATCTTTTCTTATGGGATGAAAAAGAAGCAACGGCACAAGTAGGCATACTTATCGCTGAATCAGAAGAGCGCAGAAATGGCTTGGCTCTGGAGTCTTTGAAAGTGTTGGATACAATGGCAAAAGAGCTTGCCGGAATAAAGACTTTATTGGCTTGGGTTCACGCGGACAATGTGGCCAGTCAAGGTCTATTCTCAAAGGCTTCATACGTATACAAAAGTAGAAACAAGAAGGGAGACCTTCTCTTTATTCGAACGTTGAAGTGAAAAAACTTCGCCTCGCCATTACACTCACCTTACTCGGATTTGCTGCGTATTGGGCATGGATGAAGTATCAGTCTATCTATGCGGCTAATGTTCAAGTAGACGAGAGCACGGAGTTCTTCGTGCATACCGGTTCTGACTTCTCACGTGTGTCCAAGGACATAGAGCGATCAAAGGTTTTGAAAGACTTGGACTCCTTTTATTGGGTGGCCAAGAGGAAAGACTATGACAAGATGGTTAAGCCGGGAAGGTACATCTTGAAGAATGGAATGAGTAACAATGAACTCGTGAACTTGCTCCGTTCGGGAAAGCAAACTCCCGTAAAAGTATCCTTCAATAATGTGCGAAATTTAGCACAGCTAGCGGGCAAAGTTGCCAAGAAATTAGAAGGAGATTCCCTGAGTTTTCTGAAGGCATTTACAAATGACAGCACCATAGCCCATTACGGATTCAGGCAAGAGAATTTCATTGCGCTTTTTATTCCGAACACCTATGAACTCTACTGGAACACTTCAGAAGCTAAATTCATAGATCGCATGGCTGGCGAGTTCAAACGTTTCTGGACAGACGATCGATTAGCCAAAGCCAAAAAGAAAAATCTAACTCAATCTGAAGTCGTAACGCTAGCCTCTATTGTTCAGGCAGAGCAGTCAGAACATACGGAGGAATGGCCAACGATTGCTGGCTTATATCTCAATAGATTAGAACAAGGAATTCCCTTGCAATCAGACCCTACGGTAATCTTTGCAGTGGGAGATTTTAGGATACGAAGAGTGCTTAATGAGCATTTGAAAAGGAAAAGCCCGTACAACACGTATTTGAATTCAGGACTGCCTCCTGGACCTATTCGCATGCCTGATCGCGGAGCAATAGATGCGGTTCTTTCGCCTGAGAAACATGAGTACATCTTCATGTGCGCAAAGCCCGATGGCTCAGGTACCCATCACTTCAGCAAGACCTTGAGAGAGCATAATCAATATGCAAGGGAGTACAGAAATAGCATGAACAAGCGAGGTATTTTCAATTGAGCAATGCGCTGAATTGAACCACTAAAACTCTTTACCATGGACAAGATAAAATTCGGAACTGACGGATGGCGCGCCATCATAGCGCAGGAATTCACGGTGCTCAACGTAGCGCGCATGACAGAAGCCTTGGCGCTTTGGGTCAATGGAAAAGGAATGCCGAAGCGCATCGTGATTAGTTATGATTGTCGCTTCGCGGGAGAGCTATTTGCCCAGACAGTTTCCAGAGTGCTTTTAGCGCATGATATTGAAGTTCTTCTTGCTGATAGCATTGCAACCACACCCATGCTCGCTCTTGCTTCACGTGACCTAAAATGCGCAGCAGGAGTAATGATAACAGCCAGTCATAACCCTTCCTCTTACAATGGATATAAGCTGAAGACAGCTGCTGGTGGGCCTATGGGAGGCACTGACCTCACGGAGATAGAAGCGCTCATTCCTGAGTACCCCTCTGTTGCTTTTGACCCCACGGCATTTGACCTAAAAGCACAATCAAAATTCAAGCTCATAGACATAGAGACGCCATATGTGAAGGCCATTGAAGCGAGTTTTGATATGGAATTATTGCGCAAGAAAACCGCGAGCTATTCCTATGACGCCATGTATGGATCTGGCCAATTCGTGATGAAGAGACTCTTCCCCAAGATGGACTTTTTCAGAGCCGTAGTGGATCCTACTTTTCAAGGCATTTCACCCGAACCTATTGAGAGAAATCTAGCTGCCTTCAGAGAACATTTGAAGGCAAATCCTGCCTTGATCTGTGGCTTGGTCACGGATGGAGACGCAGACCGCATAGGCCTTATGGATGGCGATGGGAATTTCATTGATTCCCATCACATTATGCTGCTCATCATTCATTACTTGTATGCCTATAAAAAGAAGAAAGGGAAGATTGTCACAGCCTTTTCTACGGTTACGAAAGTGAAGAAACTCTGCGCCCTATACGGACTTCCGCTTGATGTGGTAAAGATTGGATTCAAGTATGCCAGTGAGGTCATGGTAAATGAACCCGTGCTATTCGCTGCAGAAGAAAGCGGAGGAATGGCCGTAGAAGGGCACATTCCTGAGCGTGACGGAATATGGATGGCGCTATTGCTCATGGAGTTCATGGCGAAGACAGGAAAAGGTATCAACGAATTGATTCAAGAAGTATATGACCTCGTGGGGCCATTTGTCTTCATGCGCAATGATCTTCATCTGACTATGGAGAAGAAAACCTCAGTAGTAGAGAAATGCCAAAAACAGGAATTCAAGCAATTCGGGACCTTCAAGATTAGCTCCATAGAAGACATGGATGGCTATAAATACTTCATCACTGAAGACGCTTGGGTCATGATTAGACCTTCAGGTACAGAGCCAGTTTTACGTGTTTATGTACAAGCTCCTTCCCAGCAAGAAGCGAATACGATTATGGAGGCGGCAGTGAAGGAGATTAAAGCCTAAGCAAAAGCCGCAGGGCATGTGTATTTCTTCGCTCCATGGGGGGTCATTTTCATTTCTATTCAAATTTTCATTTCTCCACGCACACCCTTTTATTCCCCACGGGGATCCACGCTCTTTGGGGGCATTTCTATTTCTATTTAGATTTTCATTTTGATTCCCATCCCCCCTCCTTCATTTCACATCACTCCACATCCACAAATCCAACTCCATATCAGCCTTAAACTTAGCAGGGGAGCGATCGAAAATCTGAAAGCCCCATGACTCGTAGAAATTCACGGCAGCTTCATTGCTTCGCAGTACTTGTAGCCATAGGCAAGAGCAGTTTTCTTTTTTGGCAAGCTCAATGCTAGCCTTCATCAATGCAGCACCAGCCCCTTTTCCTATCTGCCCAGGATCAAGATATAGACGCTCAAGCTTAAGGCATTTTTCTCCCTTGAACGTATCAGGAATCTCAAAATTCAGTTCGGCAAAGCCGATGAAAACATCTTCTGATGTGATGACTATGAAGCGTATATCAGCTTGGGCAATTCGTTTTTGTACATAATCTAATCCGTAGATATGATCCAAATAGGACAGAACTTCTTCACGGTTTCCTTCGTTCAAGAAAGCAGTGATAAATGCCCTTTTTCCTATCTCGGCAATCTGTGAAGCGTCTTCGCGTTCTGCTGGTCTGATATGCATAGGGTAATTTTACGCAAAATGAAAGGCACCTTTCTAATAGTATCTCTTTTTCTCTTGAGCAGCTTTTGTAGCTATGCTCAGGACGATGCGGTGTTCAGAGCGGTGCAGCTTAAAGAGTTCATTATTACGGCTGAAGACGATCTGGATGCCCAGGCCTTCATGGAAAAAGTCATCACCGACTCTTCTTTTTATCAAGCTTTCTTGAATCTGAAATACTATCCGCATCAGATGAATAGTTTCTTGGAGGTGCGCAATAAAGGAGAAAAAGAAAAGGCGAAGCTGAAGCG
>ERZ888423.197-NODE-197-length-65276-cov-21.232318_pt1 | contig 65276 bp, 71 predicted proteins | sample MGYA00520523_ERZ888423 | MGnify/ENA primary metagenome ERZ888423 (study PRJEB32303, sample SAMEA104408611) | aquatic metagenome | biome: Brackish water; feature: Pelagic; material: water | place: Baltic Sea | collected 2014-06-08T10:24:00 | depth 30,27 m ... | reverse complement strand
GGTTCAACCAAGATGACATCAAACATGGGCGTGATTGTGCCAGATTAGTAGCAAATCAGTGCGACTTGCACGCGCTGGCTTCGTATTTAATGGGGGTGCGCATGGCGGCCACAACCGTGACGCCCAAAGCCCCAGCTGCTAACAGCGCGCGTGCGGCCTCTGAGACGGTGCTGCCCGTGGTCATGACATCGTCCACCACCCCCACCCAGCGCCCTGCCACCGCGGGACTGGCCTCCATCGATCCGATCATGGCACTTTGTCGAGCCCCGCGTTTGCGATGTTTCTGAGGACTGGCCTCGCGGGGGCGACTGAGCCAATGCAACTGCGTGACAATGCCGCTTAAGCGCCCCATGTGCCAAGCCAACTGCTGTGGTGGACTAAAGCCAATGGTTTGTAAGCGTTGCGTGCTCGCCGGCACCGGTATCCAAGCGCATGGCCGCTTGATTCGTATCGGCCGCTCGGCGGCTTTGAGCATCAAATGGGCCATGGGCCGCGCCAAAGACAGCCGCGCGCGCGCTTTAAAATCGGTCATCAACCACCCGGCCGGAAACCCATAATCCATGGCACAGACGGCATACGCTTGCGCGGGGGGTTGTTGCTGGCAGCTCAGACAGATCTCACTACAATGTGATGAATGGGTGTGTCGTGTCGGGATATGCCGTGTGTGTTCTTGACATTCAGGGGCGAGATCGTTGGCGCAACGAATACACAATCGGCGTGCTTGCCGGCTGTGATAGCAGTCGCGTTCACACCCAGCACAAAATAAGCCGGCACGTGCGCCAAGCGAACACAAAGGACAGCGCGTGTGCCAGGTGGCAAACAACGACTCACGAATCCGATGAAAAAAAGACATATGGCAACCTCGACCATCATTCAAAACGTAAACGCGACAGTGTGCCTGATCACGCGACTGCGCGAGACCACCGCATGACATTGGCGTCCCAACCCGAATCATTAGCCATCAATACCCGACACGTTCAACAACAGTTTGAACGCCGACTCGATCGCGCCGATCCAGAGTTCTTATACGGCGTGGTGGCACAACGCCTGTTTGACCGACTCAAACTGATTCGGCTTGATGCCCAACAGATCTTGGACGCGGGCTGTGGCACGGGTTTACGCACAGCACTGTTACGCGAGCGGTTTCCGAAGGCCCACATCACCAGCCTAGATCACAGCGCCGCGGTGCTGGCGCGCTTACGTCAACGGATGCATCCCAGTGCATGGGCAGAACGCTGGGCCCGCTGGCGCAAAAAACCGAGCATCGCGGTGCGCTGCGCAGACTTAACAGACACCGGATTGGCACCAGAGTCACTCGATTTGGTGTGGTCTAACCTCGCCATCCATTGGCACGATCGGCCACACGATGTGCTCAAAGAGTGGGCTCGGATTATTCGACCCAATGGCTTGGTGTTGTTCAGTGGCTGGGGGCCGGCCACGGGCATTGAACTGCGCCAAGCACTGAGTATCGCAGGTCTGGCAAGCGCAACATTGCCCTTGGTTGACATGCATGACTTGGGTGACTTGATGGTGCAACAAGGCTTCGCCGATCCCGTCATGGATCAAGAGACCCTCACGCTCACCTATGACAAGCCAGAGGCGCTATTGAAAGACGCGTGGGCCTTGGGCGGCAACCCCAACCCGAACCGCAAACCAGGCTTGGTGGGGCCCGCGTGGCGAGACAAACTATGCGATGCCCTAGAAAAGAATCGCAATGCGCCGTCCGGCAAGTTGCACCTCACCATCGAAGTCGCTTACGGTCATGCTTGGCGCAGCATGACCCGGCGGGTGGCGGGTGAAACCCGAATCAGCTTGGCGTCGATTGAAAAACTTAAATAGGCTGTGTCAAGCAAGCTTCAATCGATTGCGAGCCACTTGATACTCTTGGCTTAAGCGGGCCACGATGTCAGCCACGGGCACGATCTCTTGGATTTGACCCACCCCTTGACCAGCACCCCAGATGTCTTTCCAAGTCTTGGGTTTGGAGGTGCCAGAAGAAAAATTCATCGCGTTTTTGTCAGCTGCTGGCAAGGCGTTGGCGTCTAAGCCCGCGTTTTCAATGCTTTCGCGAATGTAGTTGCCATGCACTCCGGTGAAGAGGTTGGTGTAAATAATGTCAGCGGCATTGGCACGGACAATGGCGTCTTTGTAGCCCTGAACAGCGTGGGCCTCGGTGCTGGCAATGAAGCGTGTGCCGATGTAGGCCAAATCAGCACCCATGGCTTGGGCCGAAAGTATGGCCGCACCGGTGGTAATGGCACCAGAAAGAATCACTGGCCCTTGGTAGAAGCGCCGCAGCTCACCGACCAGCGCAAAGGGCGATTGCGCCCCGGCGTGACCGCCGGCGCCCGCGGCAACCACAATCAAACCATCAACACCCGCCTCCAGCGCCTTCTTGGCATGGCGCATGTTGATCACATCGTGCAGCACGATACCGCCATAACGGTGCACCGCTTCAATCATTTCCGGCACTGGGGCACGCAACGAAGAGATGATGATGGGCACGTGGTGTTTCACACACGTGTCAACATCCTGCATTAAGCGCACATTCGAGTCGTGCACGATTTGATTCACCGCGATCGGACCCACCACTTTGTCGGGATTGGCCGCTTGATACGCGGCGAGTTCTTTCTTCATGTCACTTAGCCACTGGTCAAGCAACTCAGGTGGCCTAGCGTTGAGCGCCGGAAACGAACCCACGATACCGGCCTTACATTGCGCAAGCACCAACTCAGGATAACTCACGGTAAACATCGGCGAAGCAATCACCGGCAGCGCAAGCTTTTGTAAGACGGGTGGGAGGTGTGACATGTCCATGTGCGTGGGCCTCTGTGGTTTTTAAGCGTTGGATTCAGCGTACGGTTATTGATTTTTTTTCTGCATGTTCTTTAGCATGATGGCCGCCATCTGCTCAGTGTGTGGCGTGTCTTTGCGGGTTTGTAATTCGGCAATCACCCCCTTTTGATCAGCGATCGAACGGTTTTGGTTGACCTTCCATTTGGCCTTGACCGATTGCACTTCAAACTCCAGGCCCACAATGGCGTTGAGCATGGCTTGCATGTAGTCGGCCGGGGCCTCATCGATGGACCAGGGGCGGGGTTGATGGCGCTCATGGTAGTCAGTCAGTTGGGCGACGATTCGCCGCTTGATGTCGGGGTCGTGGTGCGCCACCAGTCGGCCCGTGACTTGAACGGTGACGTAGTTGTAGGTCGGGACCACGCGATGGTGCTCTGCCTTGGCCGCATACGAATTGGGTGTGATGTAAGCGCTCGGGCCATTAAAAATCGCCATCGCTTGAGGATTCGCCTCGAGGTGTTGCCACAGCGGATTGGCACGCGCCACATGCGCCCAAAGACGGGCACCTTGCACCAAAGGCTCAAACAGACCCATCGGCACGGGATTGACCAAGCAGCCCATCGGTTCATCTGGGGCGCCTGTGAGCAGGCTGGCCAATGGGTAGGCCTTAACCAGGGTGTCAATCGCCTCGGGCGATGGGGCATTGAAATGATTGGGGATGTACATCAGTCGTACCGTTCAAAAAGTGGATGTGCTTTATTTTAAATTGACGCTGGTCACTAAGCGCGCGCCGTACTAATCTTGTAGCACTTTGAACCACTTCTAGCACCACTGCCATGATGACCACCAAAACCCCTGTTTTAATTCGTATGCACGATCAAGACAACGTCGCGGTTGTCGGTAACGATGGTGGCCTGCCCGCGGGCACCGAAGTCGCCCCTGGGGTGACATTGCGCGAAGGGGTGCCGCAAAGTCATAAAGTCGCGCTCGTGGATCTGGCCGCCGGTGATGTGGTCAGGCGCTACAACGTGGTCATTGGCTACGCCAAAGAGGCTTTGCCAGCCGGCAGCTGGGTCAATGAGAATCGCCTGCGTTTGCCTGACGCTCCGAGCTTGGCCGATTTACCCATGGCGACCGCCCCCAAGCCCAACTGGACGCCTTTGGTTGGCTACACCTTCGAAGGATTTCGCAATCCCGATGGCAGCGTGGGCACGCGTAATATTTTGGCGATCAGCACGACGGTTCAGTGCGTGAGCGGCGTGGTGGATTTTGCGGTTAAACGCATCAAAGAAACGTTGCTCCCACGCTACCCCAATGTCGACGACGTGGTGGGTATTGAACACACCTATGGCTGCGGCGTGGCCATCGATGCCCCAGGTGCTGAAGTTCCGATCCGCACTTTGCGCCACATCAGCCAAAACCCCAATTTTGGGGGGGAGGTGATGGTAGTCAGCCTGGGCTGTGAGAAGTTACAACCCGAACGCTTGATGCCGCCAGGCAGCATCCCTTTGACCGTCGCGACCGATGCTGACGCTCAAACAAAAGACACCGATCAGCCTTGGGGTGCACTTGACGTCGTTTGTTTGCAAGACAAAGAACATGTTGGGTTTGCTTCGATGATTGACCACATCTTGCGACAAGCCGAGCAACACTTAAAACGACTGAATGCCCGTCAACGTGAAACCGTACCGGCCAGTGAACTGGTCGTGGGCATGCAATGCGGTGGCAGCGACGCTTTTTCAGGGATCACGGCCAACCCCGTGTTGGGCTTTGCGAGCGATTTGCTGGTGCGAGCCGGTGCCACGGTGATGTTCTCTGAGGTCACTGAGGTTAGAGATGGCATCGCGCAACTCACCGCGCGTGCCGCGACGCCAACCGTGGCACAAGCCTTGATCAATGAGATGGATTGGTATGACCAATATTTGGCTCGAGGGGGTGCCGATCGCAGTGCCAACACCACCCCGGGCAATAAGCGTGGCGGGCTTTCAAACATCGTCGAGAAGGCCATGGGTTCAATCAGTAAAAGCGGCAGCGCCCCAATCGCTGGCGTGCTCTCTCCAGGCGCGCGGCTCAACGGCCAACGCGGTCTGGTGTATGCCGCCACACCGGCAAGTGACTTTATTTGTGGCACCTTGCAATTGGCCGCCGGCATGAACTTACACATCTTCACCACCGGTCGCGGCACGCCTTACGGCTTGGCGGCCTGCCCGGTCATCAAAGTCGCCACCCGCAGTGACTTGGCGCGGCGCTGGCACGACCTGATGGATGTCAACGCCGGTGAAATTGCCGATGGCAAACAAACCATTGAATCCATGGGTTGGGCCATGTTTGAATTGCTACTTGATGTCGCCAGTGGTCGACGCCGCACCTGGGCTGAACAATGGCAGTTGCACAATAGCTTGGCGCTTTTTAACCCTGCACCGGTGACATGAGATGACCGACGAACGTCAAATTGTGGTGCCCGCGTCATTTCTTAAACTCTACACCCCTGAGGGTCGTGTGCGACCGACACCACCGCGTGAGTGGCTCGAGGAACGCCACGATTTGTGCGAAGACCTCTGCTTGCTGCTTCAAGAAACTGTAAAAGAGAAGGTGTGGACCCTTGGCATCACGCAAGAAGATGCGCTCGAACGCGTCGCGCTCGGACTGGCTGAATTACCACTCGAACTCAGTGCGCTCGAAGCCACTTGGATCAAGACACGGTTGCAAGAAATGCTTGAAACCTAAGACGATTTGAATCTTGCGCTTGGCTTCAAGCCAATGACTTACACTTTGTGTCTAGACAAAAGCTTTTAAGGAGTGCGGTGATGGTGGTTTCTCATTTCAAACGTTGGGTTTGTGCGGCTTTGGCAGGTTTGATGATGGCCAGCCCTGCGGTTTCTTTGGCGTGCACCAGCTTTTTATTGCCGGGCTCCGATGGTGGGTTTGTGTACGGACGCACCCTTGAATTTGGCATGGACATCAAATCCCGAGGCATTGCTGTACCTCGTAATCAAGCCATGCAAGGCACAGGCATTGACGGCACCGCAGGCTCGGGCTTGAAATGGACCACCAAGTACGCGGCCTTTGGCGCCTCTGCACTGGGATTGCCGATTATTGTCGATGGCATGAATGAAAAAGGCTTGGCCGGGGGCATGCTTTATTTGCCTGGCATTTCTGAATACCAAGAAGTCAGCCCAACCGAATCAGCCAACTCGATTGCTTCTTACGAAATGCTGGTTTATGCCTTGACCAACTTCGCCACCGTCGATGAAGTGCGAGAAGGGTTTCGCGCTATTAAAGTGAACCGCTCACCACAAAAAGACTTCAAAGGCGTGGTGCCCCTGCACCTGACCTTGCACGACGCCAGCGGCAAGAGCTTGGTGATTGAATACATTGGTGGTGAATTACAGATCTCTGACAATCCAACCAGCATTCTGACCAACGCCCCTCAGTTCTCTTGGCACCTGACTGGGCTTGGCAACTTTGCTGGGCTCTCCACCTCAGACCCCAAACCCATGCAGGTCGGTGACGCGAAATACGGGCCACCGAGTTCAGGCGGGGGCATGACGGGCTTGCCTGGCGACTTTTCTTCGCCGTCACGATTTGTGCGGGCCTTCTTCATGAAAGAAAACGCCCCCAAGAACATGACCACACGCGAGCAAGTGGGTACTGCCTTTCATTTTTTAAATAACTTTGATATCCCGCCAGGTTTGGTATCGCTAAGCAGTGGCTTCGGCGGCAGCAGCGGTGGCTATGAAATCACCTATTACGCCGCTGTTTCAGATCTTAAAAACAAAGTGTTTTATATCCGTACGCATGACAATCCATCGATTCAATCCATTGAGATGGCCAATCTTGATCTGGATGCCAAAGCGATTCGCTTCTTTGACCTCAATACCCAGTGGCAGATTCAACCATTGACCGGCCAATAATATTCGTCAGCCGTGGTCAAACGTGACTGTTTCAGATCACTTTGCCACGGTTCAGAATATTCTTGGGGTCAAGCGCCGATTTGATGGTGCGCATCAATTGGATTTCCGCCTCACTGCGCGTGTGCCCAAGCCAGGCTTTCTTGCGCGTGCCAATGCCGTGTTCGGCAGACACTGAGCCTGCAAACTGCTGTACCAAGTCGTAGACGATCTGCTCGATCTGAGCCTTCGGAAACGTGGCACGCTCACCCGGCACATGAACGGCGATGTGCAAATTGCTGTCACCGATGTGCCCAAAGTAAACCGATTCTGAAGTGGGTAATGCGCGGCTGAAGTGCTGCTTTAATGTGGCCACAAATGTGCCGATGGTTTGAATCGGCAAGCTCACATCAAAACTCGTATAGGGGGACCAAATGAGCGGAAACTCAGACACCGAGTCCCTGATTCGCCAAAACGCATCGCTTTCTTTGCCCGATTGGGCAACCGCCGCGTCGCTTAATTCACCGCTTTCGAGCCCCGCCTCTAAAAGCGACTCCAAGGCCTCTGCCGAGAGCCCGCCGGCGCCCGTGGTGCATTCCATTAACACCAGCATCGAGTCCGGTGCCGGCAGCGGCCGGGCGTTACCCGGCACACGCGTGGTCATGAAATCGTAGAAGTCTGGCCACATCACTTCAAAGGCCAACAACGAGGCTTGTGCGGCTTGTCGCACGCGCGTCAAAAATGCCAACACACTTAGGTCATCAGGCAAAGCGCAAAGTACTGAGGTGGTCTGTGCAGGCATCGGGTGTAAGCGCAAAACCGCACGAGTCACCACGCCTAGCGTGCCTTCGCTGCCAATAAACCAATGCTTCAAATCGTAGCCGGCGTTATTTTTAAGCATCTTGTTTAAGCTCGTGACAATCGTGCCATCAGCCATCACCACTTCCATACCCAACACTTGTTCGCGCATCATGCCGTAGCGAATCACTCGATTGCCACCCGCATTGGTCGAGATGTTGCCGCCCACTTGGCAAGAACCGCGCGCACCAAGATCGACAGCCACATACAAGCCTTGATCCACGGCCGCTTGTTGAGCCACTTGTAAGGGGGTGCCAGCCCATAGCGTCATGGTGCCGGCGGCTGGATCAATTTCTTCAATGCCTTGCAGGCGCTCTAGGCTGATCACGACTTCGCCATCGTTGACTTGGCTGCCACCCACCAGCCCCGTCATCCCACCTTGGACGGTGACCGGTTGGTCATGCTCATGACAGATCGCCAGCGCCGCACTCATGTCCTCGGTGTGGCGTGGTTTGACCACCGCCACAGGTTCACAGACCACGGCACGAGACCAGTCGGTTTTGTAGCGCGCATCGATTTGCTCACCCACCAACACTTGGGCTTGGCCCAAGCGCGTTTGAAGCGCGAGGACTAGCGCCTCAGACATAGCACGGCCCATCAATCAGGGGATGTGCTTTGATGAAATCCAAGTCGACTGTCACACCGAAACCCACACCCACGCCACTGCCTTCTGGGGGCTTCACGCAGCCAGCGGCGTCCAAGGCATAAGGGCATTGGCCGCCGAGCAGATCACGAAATGGGTTCAATGTCGTCACATCGCCTTCAAAGTAGCCCGGGTTATCGATTGCCGCCAGAACGTGCAAGCTCGCCGCCATGTTCAGTGCCGTCAGTGAGGTGTGGGGATTACAAGTGAGTTTTTTGGCGCTCGCCATGGCGGCGATACGCATCGTCTCAGTGATGCCACCCGTCTTGGAAATATCGGGCTGCACATAACCCACGCAGTCGTCTTCTAAGAGCGTCTCAAACTCATAACGGGTGTAGTGATTCTCGCCACTGGCCAAAGTCACCGGTGCCAAACGAGCCAAAGAGCGATAGGCATGGCGGTCGTGCGCTGGAAACGGTTCTTCTAACCAAACCACCCCACACTCGGCGAAGGCGGGCATGACGCGCCGAGCGTCAGCCAGCGAGTAGTTGGTGTTGGCGTCCGTGAGAATGTCAATCTCATTGCCAAGGGCTTTCCTGACGGCCATGACCCGTTCAATGTCAAGCGTTGGCGTATCACCCACACGCAGTTTGATGGCTCGATAGCCGCTGGCCACATGGGCGTGTGCTTCTTCAACGAGAGCGGCCGTGGGCTGCCAACCCAAGGCAATGCCGCCAGCATAGGCTTTGATTGGTTTGGCGCGACCACCGAGCAAACGGTACAGCGGCCAGTCGGTCATTTGGCAGCGGATATCCCACAATGCCATGTCTAAGCCACTCAAGGCCATGGCGGCTCCCGCCCCCAAACCGTGACTGGCAATTTGCATCTTATAAACCGATTGCCAAACACCTTGGCAATCGGTTGCGTCTTGACCCACCACCAAGTCTGACAAAGTCGTGTCAATCAGTTTGGCAATCGCGCCTGGGCAACGGCCGTGGTGAGCCTCACCCCAACCCACCAAGCCCTCATCGGTGAGCACTTGCACAAGCACCGCATCGCGTTTCACGCTGCGGCCAATACCCAACCGAACAGATTGCGCGGCTGGCACAGGAAACGACACGGGATAGGCTTTGATGTGTTGGATTTTCATGGGAATGGTCTTTTGTTATTGGTTTTAATTTTTCACCACATTACTGGGTCGCTCACCGTTGAGCAAGGCCAACAAGGTGTCGACCGCCCATTGGCTCATGCCAGTTAGGCTCGTGGCCGTGATGCCAGCCAAATGCGGGGTCAGTAAGGTATTTGGGGTGTCAAAGATGGGTTCATCGCCACTGAGGATGGCAGGCTCATGCACGTCAAGAACGGCGCTGGCCAAGCGATTCTCTTTGAGTGCCATAATCAACGCGGGCGTATCAACCACGGGGCCTCGAGCCACGTTGATCAAGCACGCACTAGGCTTCACCAATGCCAGTGCGGCATTATCAATCAAGTGATGCGTCTGCGGGGTGTGTGGGCAAGCCAATACCAGCCAGTCAGATGTTTTGAGTAGGGTGGTTTTATCAACCGCCGTGACGCTCACCGGCAATGTTTCAGGTCGGCGGGTCAACCCCAAAACGTTGACACCCATGACCTTTAGGATCTCTGCCAAACGTCGGCCAATTGAGCCCACACCGACAATGCCACAAGTGCTGCCGCCGATTTCTAAGCGATGGTTTGACATCGGCTTGGCAGCCGCCCAGCCCTCAGTGCGCAACGTGCTGTCAGTCACCACCAAACCACGCGAGACCGCAAACATGGCGGCCAGCACATACTCAACCACCGCTTGGCTGTTACTGCCCGGCAGATTGGCCACCACAATGCCTTTGTCAGCGGCCGCTTGCATCGGAATCATGTCAAGCCCAACACCATGGCGCACCACGTATTTCATTTTGGGAGCGTGATCAAAGACATCAGCCGCCAAGTGACTGCGCACCATGATGCCATCGCAATCGGCGATCAAGCGCGCAATGGTGTGGTGTGACACGTCGGGTGCCACCACCACATCAACCGTTTGAGCCAGTCGAGCTTGCTCGATGGGGTGAATCGGATTGGTTAACAACACTTTGGGGCGAGCAACTTGGGTCATGTTCAAACATGGGGTGATAGAAGATGACTGCAATGTAATGCACTGGCGGGCTGAACCCAAGCCCAACTGACCGTGGCGACGGTTTACGCCTCGCCGGTTGCAATGGGTGCCTGATCACGCGAGCACCATTCACTCCAAGAACCGACATAAAGGGGCGCGGTGCCTAGGCCGGCAAGCTCAAGGGCTAAGAGGTTATGACACGCGGACACGCCCGATCCACACTGCATGATGAGGTCTTCGGCACGACGCGCACCGATCACAGCGGCAAAACCGTGCTTAAGTGCCTCAGGGGTTTTAAAAGTCCCGTCTTCGTTCAAGTTGTGGCGATAAAACCGACTAACAGCACCCGGAATGTGTCCACCCACGGGATCAAGCGTTTCATTCTCCCCACGGAAACGGTCCTCTGAACGCGCATCGACCACCATACGCTGTTGGCTATGAACGTTGGCCAATACCTCTTCAAAACTCACCACGCTCACCGTGGTGGGACGATCCGTTAAGGCGCCCTGATGGGGTGCTGCGGGCACGGTCTGCGTCAACGGCTGACCCTGAGCTTGCCACGCCTGCACACCACCATCAAGGATGGCGACTGATTGATGTCCCAGCCAGCGCAAGGTCCACCAAACACGTGAGGCATGGGTGCCTTGGCTGTTGTCGTAGATCACGACTTGGGTATCGTCATTGACGCCCAATCGGCGAAACACGGCCAAGGCGTCCTGCCGCTTGGGTAACGGATGGCGACCGTTGTTGCCTTCTTTAACGCCCCCCATTTCTTTTTCCATGGACACAAAGTGTGCGCCAGGCAGGTGATTTTTGGCGTAAGCGAGAGCGCCTGCCTGCGGATCAAACAAATCATGGCTGCTATCAAGTACCACCACATGGGTGGGGTCGCTTTGCTGCAACGACAAGAGCTGCGCAACAGAAATCAGGTGTTGATGTGACATGGCCATTTCCCAAAAGAAAGTTCGTTTCAGGTTACAGCGTTGCCGCTGAACTGGCAAATGCGCGCAATGCGCGGGTCAGTGGGTCACGCAACGTTGACATGCCTCGATACGCGAGAAACGCTGGTGACATCGAGTCCAGAGCATCGGCCAATTCGTTAGCACGGCTTGCGTCCACTCTCAGCACGTCAATCAACGGACAGACCATGACATGGATAAAGAACACCGCGCGTTTGATTGCTGGTAACGGTAGGGTGGTTTGTCGCTCGATGCGGAAATGAACTTGCGACAGCAGCGGCTGTTTGCCATTTGCCGTGTTGTTCAGCGCCTCAGACCAACGTGGCGCCCGTTCATTAGGGTCTTGCCACAGATCGGGGCTTGGACTAAGTAACCAGACATGTCGGCGCACGGGCGCTTGACGAAACGCAATCGTTTCAATGCCTGCACGTGCTGCCAGTAACGCACGATTGTCGGCCACTGGCGCATGCACCGCCGCGAACCCAAGGCCTAGTTTGTCAGCGGGCGACCAGTTTGAAGCAAAACATACCGACACATACCGCACCACAAAACCCAATGCGGGTTCGTCGTGCAGAATCACAAAATCCTCAGGCAGGTGATGGGACAACGCGATCGGATCGGCCGCCACAGTGCAGCCCGTTTGATGCTTGTCTTGGGCAGCGATGGCCGCTAAAACGCGGTGATCAGCCTCACCGGCCTGACCATCACCTTGGCGCAAGCGCTCTGCCTTATGCGCTCGGTAATCTGGCAGTTGATCGTGCCGCCACAAAAGGGTGTCAAAGTCATGTTCAGGTCCGCCCAAACGGCTCAACCCAGGCGCCACCCGAAACGGCGCTTGAACAGGCCAAGGCATGATTTCCGCCGGTGTTTGCCAGGCGGCGGATGCGACTCGCGCAGGCTGAATATTTGTCATGGTGCTGGCAGTTTTAGCATCCATTGCTTGCAAGATGGGTTTGTTCGATCGTTCATATGAACAAGATCCAATCATCAGCCATCACACCAACCACTCTCCTAAACATTACTTTGTACTGTTATGTAAAATGGCATTGTTTATGTTTTTGCGCAAAAACCAATGTTTGGTTTAGGGTGCATGGCACAAAATCTGTCCGCGTGAATAAGATCCGAACCAGTCTAATTCGAGTTGGATCAGTCGAAGCGGTTTCGCATCAGCTCTACCCGTCTAAGCCAAAACCGCCCTGTTAACCATTTGCAACGCTTTGACCCAAACATGGCTTGATCTTGTCGTTGAGACTCGAAATCGTTATGCTTTAGGTAACCATATATTTAATATCGCTTAATCATCACGCGCTACTTTTTTTGGTCAGCACCCTCCCAAGACCCGCTTACCCAAAACCAGAGGACCTCTTGACAGTAGTCCTGCGTTTGGCGTTCGATAATGAAATGAAGACTAACCAGTAGTAAAAAAACCCTTAAGTCATGGAAACACCTTTTCGTAGTTTTTCAGTGCAATGGATTGTTGGAGAGCAACGCTTCACCAATGAGTCGCTGAACAACGCTTATCCTGACCAAGACATTCAATGGTTCAACCACCCACCAAGCTTGGGTGATGCGGGGTTTACCAGCTTAAAGCTAGCCAGCGGCATGTCGGTGCACCATTCCATTTTCCGGTTCCCAAAATCAGGCGCGCGGCACCACGGTCCCATCGCCTTAGTGGATGTGACGTTTCGTGAGCCCACGCTGGTCGTGCAAGCTGTTTTGTCGGGCAACACCACGCGCCGCGAGATCAGCGGTGATGCACTGTTTCGTTCACCCTACCCACTTGACCCGAATCACACCCTTATTAAAGTGGAATCAAACAGCACCTTTGAACTGGCTATCGACCCGAGTGCTGATGTGGAGATCATTTACCTGCATGCCAATGCTTCCTCTTTGCGACTGCTGCTTGGCGAAACACTGGCTGAAAAACTGTTTGCCGAATTACGCCAACAACCCCAACCCACGCGCACATTGCCCGCCCAAATCATCAGCCCGTTGAAGTTTTGTTTTGATCAGCATTTGGAAGGCCCCATGTTGAAGTTGCACGCGCAATCCAAAGCCATTGATTTTTTATCTGGACTGATTCGTTACCGTGCAACGGGTCGACGCTCACCACGCCTGGCCAAAGATCACCGGGCACAATCCATTCGCGACCACATTTGCGCTTGCGGTCTGAACTTACCGAATACTCAACAGTTGTCACAGAAGTTTGGCTTAACCCCTCGCACATTAAACGCTGCTTTTTTGAATGAATACGGCATGACCGTGGCGCGTTACATCAAAGAGCACCGCCTTTTGATTGCGCATGAGCAGCTGGCAAATACTGATGTTTCTATTCGAGAAATCGCAAGCATGCTCGGCTTTAGCCAAGTCAGTAATTTCAGTGCGACTTTCAAGGCGCAGTTTGGTTATCCACCCACGAGCCTTAGGCGCAAGCCCGCCACCCGATCGATGAGTTGATCGAAAAAATTAACGGTGCTAGGGAGACAGCGTGTCGGTCTGGTCTTCAGGCGTAAACTGTTGTTTGATTGAATATTCGGGACGTTTCTCTGCGCCATGACGCTCGCCCAACGCTTCACCACCGAGTACGCTGATTTTGAAGATCGTATCCGCGTTAGCCATCAACTCGATTCGGGTGAAATTGTGGTGACTTGGCTCACGCGACGCTTAACGGATCGTCTGGTTATTCACCTTGGCGCTTGGCTAGAAAAAGAGACCGTACAAATCCCGAGACCCGATGTGGTGCAGTCATTTGCGCAAGAAGCCGCCGCTGTTGAACTTGCCCAAGCCGCAACGTCGTACCCACAAGCAGCGGTCAAACCACCGCCATTGCCTGTGGCTTGGCTGGTGCGAGAAATCGATATCAATACCGAAGGCGAAGGTGTCCGTTTTCAGCTGCGCGGCGAATCGCCCCACGAGAAATGCCAACTCAGGCTCAGTCGCTTCCAACTGCGCCAATGGCTCAATATTCTTCGTTCGCAATACCTCGTGGCGCAATGGCCACTGTCAGCGTGGCCTCAGTGGTTGCAACCCAATGAAGCATCCACTGTTACGGCCCAAGCCAGCGGCCGAGCGTTGCATTAAAAGGAAAGCCCGTGCCCACCCACAGCACTGTTGAAATCAAAGACCTAGCCCTTGTAACCCGAATTGGCACCTTTAAACCAAACGAGGCAGTCCCAAAAACGCATCACCTTGACCTGACATTGTCCATTGATCCCAGCCTGGTGCTCATTGCGATCGATGACATGGCTTACGTCTTTGATTACGACCCATTGGTCGCTGAAATTGATCGCATCGCGCGCGACGGTCACTACGAAACCCAAGAGCGCTTGATCACCCGCATCGTCCAAGCCTGCGCAATATATGACGCGATCACCGCACTTGAAATCTATTTAAGAAAAGGTCCCGTGCTTGCTGACAGCGGCATGCTGGGCTTACGCCTGACTGTTGATAGGGCTGGTCTGGCTGCGATCAGACAAGCCCCATAACCGAAAGCGCGACGCAAAAAAACACGAAATAACGCTTGGGTTTTACTTGTAGCTCAGGCGTTGATCTGAAAACTGTCGGACTCGCGTGCGCCAAGCGCGATAACTGCCCGGTTTCAGATTCGCCCGCATCAGTGCCTTGACTTGGTCAGGCCCGAGCCCGTGCAGGGTCTTGATTTGTGCAAAGCTCACGTGGTCGCTTAAGGCCATTTCAATGATTTCACTGACGACTGCGGCATCGGGTTTCATGACTCGTATCTCGGACTAAAACTTGTAACCCACACCCACCAGAAAGTTATAGGCGCTTGAGCTGGGACTAGCTGACACGGTGCCACCAGGCCCATCGGTGTAAGTCGATGACAAGCTGGACTTCTCGTAGGCGTAATAGTTAGCCTCTGCGAAGGCGTAAAGACCCTGCGTGATGGTTTGTTTGTATCCCAAGCCCAACACATAGCCATTGACGTTATCGGTGTTAGAGGGCGCTGAGCAACAATTGGTCTGGGAATACTTGATGCGTTGATTGGTGTAGCCCAACTTCACGTAAGCCAGTTTGTCGCGGTCAATGGCATAACCGGGCGTGACGAACAAGCTGAAACGGTTTGATACCGTGAAATTGTAGTTATAAACGTTAGTAGATCCGGTGCCGGGGTAATAGAAGCCCACGGTGTTGGTGGTCTGAGTCAGCGCTGAGTAGTCAACACCCAACCCCAATGTGAACTTGTCTTTGACCAGAAACGTGTAACCCAAACCCAAAACCAGTGGTGCTGAATTTACGCTTGGACTGACCGTGTTACTAACGTTGGCGACACCACCAAAGTCTTGTCCCGTCGCGGTTGCATTTTCAACAACATTGTGCTCGAAGCCCGTCGATACTTGACCGTAAAAGCCCTCAAAAGCGCTTTGCGCCATAGCAGCACCTGAGATCGTGAGTCCTGCAATCGTTATTGCTGCAAAGCGTGCATTGATCTTCATGAGATACCTTTTTGTTAGGCGTGGCGTGGCGATGATTTGGATTGGATGACGACTTTCAAGCATTTTTAAACTCAAGAGCCATTTGAGAACCAAACTTTTATCGGTCGACTGTGTTCGAAACATTTTGACCCAAAACCAACTTAAAACAAAGCCCCGCTTACACCAGCGAGGCTTTGTTGGGTCATGATTACTTTTTTAGAACTTGTAACCCACACCCACCAAGACGTTGTACGTCGTTAATGACTTGGTGTTTGTCGCTCTCAAAGAGTGTGACTTGGTTTCGATCACAGCCAACCATTGCAAATATGGGCTGCGGGCAATGACCCATGACGGGTTAAACGAACCGTGCCAACACCACACCGGTCATCACCATGTGGGAGATGGTGATGAATACCGACAATTTGTGAAGCTTATCGAACAACGCTTTGGCGCCACTGTCCGTGGCCCGATTGATCGCAGGCATGAGGAACTGCCGCGTGGGAATGGTCGTGACGGCAATGACAGCCAGCAAAATAGCTGAAACGTCGTCTTTTGACCATAAAAGTGCGGCTGCAATCACAGAAGTGACCAGCACAAAAATATAAAAATGGGGAAATGCCCGACGTATGGTGGGTCCTGCTTGATCGGCAGGCAATGCAGAAAAGACAAAGGCGGCAAAGCCAAATGAAAAAAGCAGCATGCCACCAAAAAGCAAAGCCGTGACCAAAAGAGCCGCTGTTAACATTTAAAGAACCCTGTCTATTGATGGTTAAAAAACAACAATTATAGAAGAGGATCTGTTGCCTGACCTTGCCTCACCATCGCGTGGCTAGCGCCGATCGTCAGGATGTGGCGCACTTCCAAATAAAACGGGATACCGTAAGGCATCCTCTCTAAAATATAAATGATGTCCCGAAGGGCTGTGGTTTTATGAACTTTGAAAAGGACCGGCTGAGGGTCTTGGTCTTGGGCCCACTGTGGTTAGAACGGCGTGTTTGGCCGTGTTTGAGTACAGCTATTTAATGAATGCTGCTTATCCCCCGTTAATGCAGTAGCGCTCGAGGTAGAGCCAACGACAATACGTATCAGCCAAAATGGTGCCGGAGAAAGGAGTCGAACCCTCGACCTTCGCATTACAAGTGCGCTGCTCTACCAACTGAGCTACACCGGCACGGGGTGTCCCTTTGATTGGGGACATTTAAAAGAGCTCGTATTGTATGAGAAAAATAGATAACTTACTTAACGATCTTCAAATGGGGGCGTTGGGGCACTTCTTCAGCGGCTGCGGGTTGTGCAATTGTCTTGGCTTCTAAGGATTGCGTCTGTTCGACAGGCTGGACTTCAAATCCCATGCCCGTGCCTGTTTCCTTGGCATAGATGGCTGACACGGCCCCAATGGGCACCCAAATCATTTCGGTCTTCCCACCAAAACGCGCCTGAAACTCAACAAATTCGTTGCCAATTTTAAGCTGCTGGGTAGCGGCGTAAGACACACTTAACGTGATTTGGCCATCTTGAACAAAAGACATCGGCACGCGCGTGTTCTCGTCGACTTGCACCACCAAGTGGGGCGTTAAACCGTTATCCGTACACCACTCGTGTAAGGCTCGAATGAAGTAGGGTTTGGTGGCTGTTTCGACCATCGCTGAGGCTGAACCGATCATTTAAAAATTAACGACGCATGACCTTTTCTGATGGGGTCAGCGCTTCAATGTAGGCTGGGCGCGAGAAAAGACGCTCGCCGTACTTTTGAATCGGGGCAGCCGTCTTGGGCAACTCGACACCGTAGTGATCCAAACGCCACAACAAGGGCGCCATGGCCACGTCTAACATTGAGAACTCTTCGCCAAGCATGTATTTGTTTTTAAGCATCAAAGGGGCGAGCTGCGATAACCGGTCGCGAATGGCAGCCCGAGCCGCGTCTTGTCGCTTGGTATCAGCACGAGCCGCACGGTCTTCAAGAACCGAGACGTGTACGAACAGTTCTTTTTCAAAATTGAATAAGAACAAACGCGTGCGAGCACGCATCACCGGATCGGCAGGCATCAACTGCGGATGCGGGAAACGCTCATCAATGTATTCGTTGATGATGTTTGACTCGTACAAAATAAGGTCGCGCTCAACAAGAATCGGTACTTGGCCATAAGGATTCATCACGCTGATGTCCTCTGGCTTGTTGTAAAGATCAATGTCTTGAACCTCGAAGTCCATGTCCTTCTCATACAGCGCAAAACGGCAACGGTGTGAAAAGGGGCAAGTCGTGCCTGAGTAAAGGACCATCATGGGAGCTATACCGTCCAAAAATCAAAAGTAGATTAATAAAACAAAAACCAGCGCCAGCCTAGGCGGGCGCTGGCTGGCACGTACTTAGTTATTTGACGTGTTTCCAATACGACGCATTCAGGCGCCAAGCAACCACGAAAAATATACCCAAGAAGAGTAACACCCAAACACCGATTTGCTTACGCTTGAGTTGTGACGGATCAGACATCCAAGTCATAAACGCAGCCAAATCAGCCATATCGCTATCGTACTGGCGGGCAAGTTGTGGATCGAGTGCTTTGAAACGATGTGTTTCAGAAGCAGTTCCATTATAACCAACCAGTGGCTCAGTGTTCGATGTCCAATAACCTTCGGGATCATAAACGGTTGTGACTTTTTCCCAAGCGGGCTGGCCGTCTTTTTCAACTTGCTGCACCACTGTCGAGGTCAACTCACGTGGCCCCTGCATGTCCCACAAGACGTGAGGCATACCCGCATTGGGAAAGGCCAAGTTGTTCCAGCCCGTTGGTTTGGTCGTGTCCCGGTAAAAGGTTCGCAGATAGGTGTAGATGTAATCACCGCCTGGTGGACCTGCATTGCGTGATCTCGACCGGGCCATCACACTCAAATCAGGGGCTGCCGCACCAAACCACATGGTGCCGTCAGCACGTGTCATGGCGATGGTCATCATGTCACCCACGCGCTCACCGGTGAACAACAAGTTTTTTTTGATTTGCTCGTCAGTCAAGCCAATTTCCGTCAACTTGCTGTAGCGCATCGACTTGGCGCTGTGGCAGTTCAAACAGTTGTTGACGAATATCTTGGCTCCGTTTTGAAGGGCCGCATTATCGTTTAACCGATTGGGTGCCTTATCCCAGGGGTAAGAACCACCTGCTGCCATCGAAACAGCACAAGTCATCGAGAGTACAACAGCACTTACAAACTTTGTCATCATTTTCATTACGTCTCTCACGACTTAGTGGGCATGGTAAACAACGCGATCTGGCACGGGTTTGAATTCACCCATCCGACTCCAAATGGGCATCAAAAAGAAAAATCCCAAGTAAATCACAGTGCCGATTTGCGACATCAAGTTAAAAACATCGGTCGGTGCTTGCGTGCCCAAGTAACCCAGAATCACAAAGTTGATAAAGAAAATGCCATAAAGCGTTTTGTGCCAACTGGGGCGATAACGAATTGAACGCACGGGGCTGTGGTCCAACCATGGCAGGAAGAACAGCAGCACAACCGCACCACCCATGACAACCACACCCCAGAATTTGGCATCAACGGTGCGCATGGTAACAGCGATCAATAACAGGATCACGGGCACTGCAATCTTCCAAAACCCCTTTGTCTTAAAGAACATCATGACCGCAGCAATACCAGCAGCAGCAGCCATCACCCAAGTGAATTGATCTGTCACAGCACGCAACATGGAGTAGAAGGGCGTGAAGTACCAAACAGGTGCAATGTGTGGTGGCGTCTTCAGCGGATCAGCAGGGATGAAGTTGTTGAATTCCAAGAAATAGCCCCCCATCTCCGGCGCAAAAAACACAATCGCCATGAAAACAATGAAGAAGCCTGCCGCGCCCATGATGTCATGCACCGTGTAATACGGGTGAAAGGGAATGCCATCAAGCGGTCGGCCATAGATGTCTTTCTTGGCTTTGATATCGATGCCGTCTGGATTGTTCGAACCCACTTCGTGCAGTGCCACGATATGGGCGCCCACCAAGCCAAGCAAGACCAATGGAATCGCAATAACGTGAAGGGCAAAGAATCGGTTCAAGGTAGCATCCGACACGACATAATCGCCTCGAATCCAGATCGCGAGCTCAGGTCCAATAAACGGTATGGCCGCAAAGAGGTTCACAATCACTTGCGCGCCCCAAAACGACATTTGGCCCCAAGGCAACAAATAGCCCAAGAAAGCTTCTGCCATTAAAGTTAAGAAGATACCAACGCCAAAAATCCAAACCAACTCGCGTGGCTTTCGGTATGAGCCGTAAATCAAGGCCCGTGTCATGTGCAAGTAAACCACCACGAAGAACATCGAGGCGCCGGTGGAGTGCATGTAGCGCATAAACCAGCCACCCGGCACTTCACGCATGATGTACTCAACAGAATCAAAGGCGTACGCCGCATCTGGTTTGTAGTGCATCACCAAGAAAATGCCCGTGACAATCTGCAACACCAAGACCAACATGGCCAAAGAGCCAAAGAAGTACCAAAAATTAAAGTTTTTGGGCGCGTAGTATTCAGATAAATGCGCCTTGATTGTCGACGTTAACGGAAAGCGGTGGTCTATCCACCCCAATGCCCCTGTCGTCTCGACTTGCTTCTCGCCAGCCATGTTACGGCTCCTCTCAAACTTTCGATGTCAGTTTTTTAACAATTACAGCCAAGCCGTTTAAGCTGGGTTGTTTTCATCCACACCAATTAAAATGCGGCTATCAGTCACATATTGATAGGGTGGGACTTCCAAGTTATCTGGTGCGGGTTTGTTTTTATAGACTCGGCCAGCCATGTCAAAGTTCGATCCGTGGCAAGGGCAGAGGCTACCGCCTTGCCAATCAGCGGGCAGGCTGGGCTGCGCACCCGGCGTGAACTTTGGCGTGGGCGAACAACCCAAGTGCGTGCAAATGGCCACACCCACCCAAATCTCGGGCTTACGCGAGCGCCAGTCATTTCTGGCGTACTCGGGTGTAATACCCGGACGCTCTGAATTCGGATCGGCGAGTTGGTTATTCAAAGCTGGCAGCGCCGCCACTTGTTCTGGCGTGCGGCGTATCACCCACACAGGTTTGCCGCGCCACTCGACCGTGAGTAACTCGCCGGGCCTAAGCATGCTGATATCAACTTCGACCGCGGCACCAGCGGCCTTGGCTTTTTCTGATGGGGCGAAGCTACCCACGAAAGGCAGGGCCATGGCAGCACCGGCAACACCACCAACCGCACAGGTTGCACCAATCCACATGCGCCGTGAGGGATCTGGCGGCAACGTTAAAGGTGCTGCCCCTTCTTCGTCCTGCTTAACAGTCGTATCCTGACTCATCACATCATCCTTGTGTTGCATTGACGACGCATATGGCCGTCCGGTCATCGATCAATTAATATTTTGCACCGTAGTATAAACCCTCTACCGTTTACTCGTCGGTCATCCCAATAAGGAAAAAAATGTCAAAAACAACTGGAATTATCAAGGAATTCAGAGCGTTTGCCGTGCGCGGCAACATGGTCGATCTTGCCGTTGGCGTCATTATCGGGGCGGCATTCTCAAAAATAGTCGATTCACTGGTTAAAGATGTGGTCATGCCGGTTATTAACTTTTTGGTTGGTGGCAAAGTCGACTTCTCAAACAAGTTTTGGATCCTTTCCGAACCAGCCAACTACACCGGCTCAAGAACCTATGCGGCTCTGAGCGAAGCGGGCGCGACGGTCTTGGCTTGGGGTCAGTTCTTGACCATCATGATTAACTTTATTTTGCTGGCCTTCATCATTTTCTGGATGGTCAAGCTGGTCAACAAAGCCCGCTCAGCCATAGAGGCAGAGAAACCAGCACCAGAACCTGCGCCCACGCCAGCCGACATCGCCCTTTTGACCGAAATCCGAGATTTGCTCAAAAAATAAAGCCAGCCCGATCAGGCTGGGTTGTCGATATCAATGAATTGCACGGGAATGGCAAGCGCTGACTGAAGCGCTTGACCAAGGGCCTGCACACCATATCGCTCTGTGGCGTGATGACCCGCACCAATAAAAGCGACGCCATTTTCTCGAGCCAAATGGGCGCAGGGCTCGGAAATCTCGCCAGTGATGAAGACATCTGCACCGGCTTCAATGGCTGACTCGAACATGCCTTGCGCACCACCGGTGCACCAGGCAATCCGTCGACAAGGCTGATCGGGCTGGCCCACCACAATGGGTTCACGCCGCAGTCTTCGCGATATGTGCGCGGCAAACGAAGACAAACAACAGTCGGCATTCGGTTGGCCCCACCAAATGAGCCCATTTGGGCCTGTGGTGACTGGGGCGCCTTGGCTGTCGCGATCGATAGTCCAGCCTAGCTCCCGAGCCAGCTGAGCATTGTTGCCCAGTACAGGGTGAGCATCGAGCGGCAGATGGTAGGCGATCAAATTAATGTCGTGAGCCAGCAAACGCGCTAGCCGTGCGCGGCGCTGTCCACGAACGGTTGGGTCTTCGCCCCGCCAAAACCAACCGTGGTGAACCAGCACAGCATCCGCACCGACATCAATCGCCGCGTCAATCAATGCCAAACTCGCTGTCACGCCGGTGACCATTTGCTTGATGCGATCTGTGCCTTGAACCTGCAAGCCGTTTGGACAATAATCCGCAAACATCGACGGTTGTAATGTCTCGTCGAGCCAACGCAATAGGTCGCGCGTATCAACGGGGCTCAACGGTTTTGTTCCGGCGATTGATAAAACTTTGACTAAACGTGCGTCACTGATGCATCACTGCCCAGCTGTGCTTCGGCGCGTGCAAGCAAGTCACGACGGCTCTCAGGGTCAAGTTGGTGAAACGCCGCTTGCAACCGCGCAAGATCTTCGTCTTCGGTGTAGAACCAACTGACAGGTGTTTGCAATATTTCGGCGACCTTACACATCAAACGGTAATCAGGTGCGTGCTTGCCGCGCTCATATTGATTCATGCGGGCGCTTGCAGACGTTGGATCAATGCCAGCGAGTTTGCCTAGCTTCTCTTGTGACAAACCTGCTCTGAGCCGTGCTGTTTTGAGTCGTTCACAAATCATCATTTCCCCCTAAAACATTAGTCGTTGGTTTTCAATCCACTGATGCCCTGTCATGCAGCTGCGGGCTCAAGCTTTTTATGTTTGAGAATACTTATACTAAAAATTATTACAGTATTATGTCTACTAATATATATTTATAGACAATATCAATTTTTATGATAACAGTTGTTTTATGTGAACCCAATGGCTTTACCTGGTGGTCAACATGGACCTCAAACAAATACAGTATTTTGTGGCGCTATACGAAGAACAATCGGTCACGCGCGCCGCACAGCGCTTAAATATTGTGCAGCCGGCGTTGAGCATGCAAATTGCCAAACTTGAGCGCGACGTTGGGCGCCAGTTGTTTAGGCGCAGTGCGCGTGGCATGACGCCAACACCAGCGGGCGATGAAATGCACGCCACCTTTGCGCCCATCATCTCTGCCTTCACAACAGCGCGCGCCAAAGTGGTTCGTAGTGGTGGTGAACTCTCCGGGCATGTACAGGTTGGCGTGGTGGCCAGTTTGGGACACAGCATCTTGCCCAACACATTAATGCGGTTTATGGCTGAACACCCCCGTGTCACGCTTTCGTTCATGGAAGGATTGACAGACACCATCAGCGAGTCAGTGGCCAATGGACAACTTGACCTTGCACTGATCAATCGCCCAACCAGACCAACGGGCCTAACGATTAAACAAGTCATTAAAGAAGAGGTGTTACTGGTCTCCTCGCACAACGCACCCGAGGATATTGCGGCCCATGTCCGTCTGTCTGAAGTCAAAGACCGGCCATTCATCATGCCGACCAAATCCCACGGGTTACGCCAATTGATCACGCGGGCTTTAACTCAAGCCAACTTGTCTATCATCCCAGTGCTTGAGATCGACTCCTTCACCTCAATTGCAACGCTGGTCAATGAGGGGCAGTATCTGACGTTCTTTCCTGAAGACATTGTGCGTAACTTGAGGTGGCGAGCCTCAATTAACTTACGAACACATCACTTGACCGCGCCCACCATGCATCGCGAAATTGTTTGCGCCACCAATCCGCGCCGGCCGTTAAGTCCAGCCGCAGAAAAGTTGTCTACCGCGTTGATCAGTGCCATTTGTGCGGCCCAAGCCGCCGCTCAGGCAAACCCAGGCGACAATCCTGCTCAGTATTAACTGACGGCTCAATCAGACTTGTCTGATTTTTTACTTGGGGCACTGGCACCGGTCCTATCGATGCCATCGTCATCGTCAGCATCATCTGGGTCCTCGGCTCGAGGCTTAACTCGAGTGGCCACCAGAAGCCCAACCTCATACAAAATCCACAACGGCACGGCCAGCATGAACTGGCTGATCACGTCAGGTGGGGTCACAATGGCGGCAATCACAAAGGCCACCACCACCACATAACCACGGATTTCACGCAGTTTTTTAACCGACACCATGCCCATGCGGACCAACAACACCACCACAACGGGCACTTCAAACGTGATGCCAAACGCCAAAAACATCGACATCACAAAATTTAAGTACGCTTCAATGTCAGGTGCCGGTGTGATGGATTGCGGGGCAAACGAACTGATGAAGGCAAACACGGTCTGAAACACGACAAAATAACAAAACGCCATGCCCACCAAAAACAATAACGAACTCGACACAATCAAAGGCATCGCCAAGCGTTGCTCGTTGCGATAAAGGCCAGGGGCCACAAAGGCCCACACCTGATAAAGCACAAAAGGCAACGCCAGGATGAAGGCCGCCAGCATGGTCACTTTGACCGGGACCATGAAGGGCGTGATCACGCCAGTCGCAATCATGCGAGTGCCGGCCGGTAAAGTGGCGAGCATCGGTTGTGCCAAGAAGTCATAAATGACCGACGCCCCAGGGTACATAAAAAGCACCACAAAAATCGCCACCACAGCGGCGGCGGCCTTGATCAAGCGATCGCGCAACTCAACCAAATGCGAAATAAACCCTGTTTGTAGGCCTTTGCCCTCTGCCTCGACATCCTGCGCATCACTCACGTCTTGGGCTCCTGAGGCGCTGCAGACGTCGCGCTAGCCGTTTGAGACTCGGTCTCATTCTTTGGGGGCTGATCTTCTGAAGCGGCCGAGACCGCCTGAACCTTGGCGCCAGAAGCCGGCACGGTGCCTAAACCATTCAGGCTCTCAGCCGCAGGCTTCATGATCGGCTGATAGTCATAATCGAATTCGTCTTTGGTGTCGTTTTTGACCTCGCCAACGGCATCAGCTTTAAGACTCTCAGCACTATCGGCCAAGCTGTCCTTCTTCAAGCCCTCGCCGATTGAATTCATGTCGTCAATGGGTTCTTGCAAGCCTTGCCGAATCTCAGACTCGGTTTTTGTGAATGAGCTTTGCACAGACTGCGCAGCCGACTCCATTTCTTGCTTCATCTTGCGCAACTCGTCAATTTCGACTTCACGCTGAATGTCGCCTTTGACATCGTTAACGTAACGCTGCGCGCGACCAAGCAAATGCCCGACTGTGCGGGCCACCTTTGGAAGCTTTTCAGGGCCGATCACGATCAGAGCGACAACGCCAGCAAGCATCAACTCAGTAAAGCTGATATCAAACACACCTAGCCCTTAGTCAATCACGCCAACCCATTGGTGGCGTTCAGATAATTACTGAGACGAAGAGCCAGATTTCTCTTTGGCCTGGACATCAATCGTCTCGCCCGAAGCCACGCGCTGCGTTGGTGCCGCGTCTGCGCCTTCCTTGTCAGCGTTGTCATTGGCTTCTTTCATACCATCTTTGAAGCCTTTCACTGCACCACCCAAGTCTGTGCCCATGTTGCGCAATTTTTTGGTGCCAAACACCAAAGCGACGATCAGCAAAACAACCAACCAATGCCAAATGCTAAAGCTACCCATAGAATTTCTCCGGTCAAGCGTTGGGGGCGGCACGTCCAGCCCAGGGACGCGGTCCACCCATAATATGAAAATGAAGATGACCCACTTCTTGCCCACCATGGGCACCTGCGTTGATCACCACTCGGAAGCCACCCTGCGGACCAGGGTCACAGCCGTTGTCTAAAGCAATCTTCGGTATCAATGCCATCATTCTACCCAACCACTCGCCATCTGCGGGACCCACATCCTGTAGGGAAACCACGTGGTGTTTAGGCACCACCAAAAGGTGTATGGGAGCGACGGGGTTGATATCGTGAAAGACCACACAGTCATCGTCTTGAAACACAATGTCAGCAGGGATCTCGCCACGTACGATCTTACAAAAAATACACTGTTCAGTCATGTTGTGCCTACTCCTTGGGGCGGCTCGCCTTCTCTGCCAAACCCGATAAACCTTCACGTCGCGCAAGCTCAGCAAGCACTTGCTCGGGTCTGAGCCCATGGTGCGTCAGCACCACCAAACAATGAAACCATAAATCAGCCATCTCAGCGACCACCCGATCGGGCTCAGCATCTTTACTGGCCATCACCAACTCAGTGGCTTCTTCCCCGACTTTTTTTAAAATCGCGTCCGGCGCTCGGCTCAACAGCTTCGCCACATAAGATGTCGACGGATCGCCCCCAGCGGCAGGCCGCCGGGTTTCCAACACATCGGCCACTCGGGCCAAAACCGCATCGGTGTCGTCTGTGGCCAATGGCTTTGTCATGGTTTGTAAATTTGTGCAGGGTCTTTTAAGACCGGATCCGTCACTTTCCAGTGCATTTTGCCATCTTTATCGATTAACTGCCGATAAAAGCAGCTTTCTCTGCCAGTATGACAGGCCATGTGGCCCGCTTGTTGTACAGATAGCAAAATAACATCGCCATCACAATCCAAGCGAATGTCAAAAACCTTTTGGGTGTGGCCCGAGGACTCGCCCTTGCGCCAGAGCGCTTGCCGTGAACGTGACCAATAAACGGCATAGCCGCTGGCCACGGTTTTCGTCAAGGACTCGGCATTCATCCAAGCCACCATCAGCACCCGACCAGTTTGGTGATCTTGTGCAATGGCCGGCAGCAACCCTTGCGCGTCAAACGTTACCTCGCTTAGCCATTCAGGTGTTTGGATATCAGTGTTTTGGCTCATCGGCTCGTCCTGACAGAGATGCCCTGGGCGGCCATGTACTGCTTGGCCTCTTGAATACTGTGCTGCCCAAAATGAAAAATGCTAGCCGCCAACACCGCGCTAGCGCCCCCAATGGTCACCCCTTGGGCCAAATGTTCAAGCGAGCCTACCCCGCCCGAGGCAATCACCGGCACGCTCACCACATCAGAAACCGCTCGGGTCAGCGCCAAATCAAAGCCCATCTTGGTGCCATCGCGATCCATACTGGTCAACAGCACCTCGCCGGCACCGGCCTGAACCATCTGTTGCGCCCAAGCCAAAACGTCTATGCCCGTGGCTCTGCGACCACCATGGGTATAAACCTCCCAACGGGGCGAATCATCAGGCGAGTCGGCCACCCGCCGTGCGTCAATGGCAATCACCACACATTGCGAGCCGTGAAAGTCAGTGGCGCGTTTGATCAAATCGGGGTCAGCAATGGCGGCGCTGTTGATCGACACTTTGTCGGCTCCAGCATTCAAAAGCCGTTGAATATCGCTGACTTTACGAATGCCACCGCCGACTGTCAGCGGTATAAAAACCTGACTGGCCACTGCCTCAATGATCGGCAATATCAAATCACGATCATCGCTTGTGGCAGTGATGTCTAGAAAAGTCAGTTCATCAGCGCCCTGTTCGTTATAGCGCTCGGCGATTTCGACAGGATCACCGGCGTCGGTCAGGTCAACGAAATTAACCCCTTTCACCACCCGACCGGCGGTGACGTCTAGGCACGGGATGATTCGCCGCCCTAAGCCGTTACAACGCGGATCTGCACTTGGCAGGGTGCTGGGCACCACTGTCATGGGCACAGCTCATCGGCGCGCATTACCGCCGCCTGAAAATCCAACGTGCCTTCGTAAATACTACGGCCCAGAATCGCGCCTTCAACGCCATCCTCTTGGACAGCGCACAAAGCATCCACATCACGCATATCCGTGATGCCGCCTGAGGCAATCACCGGAATCCGCACGTGTCGCGCCAACGTCACAGTGGCTTCAATATTGACGCCAGTGAGCATGCCGTCACGGCCAATATCGGTGTAGATAATGGCTTCGCAGCCGTAATCTTCAAATTTCTTGGCCAGATCCGTGACATTATGCTTGGTGAGCTTACTCCAACCGTCAGTGGCAACGTGGCCATCCTTGGCATCCAAACCAACAATGATCTGACCGGGAAAGGCGGTGCAGGCGTCTTGCAAGAACCCCGGGTTCTTGACCGCAGCGGTGCCAATGATCACGTACGAAATGCCAGCGTCGAGGTAACGCTCGATGGTGTCTAGATCTCGAATCCCACCGCCAATCTGCACTGGCACATCGCTACCCATGGCATTTAATATCTCGCGAATCACCTTCTCATTGCGCGGCTTACCCGCGACTGCGCCATTCAAGTCCACCAGGTGCAGTCGCTGGGCACCCAAATCGGCCCAGCGTTCGGCCACCTCAACGGGATCGTCAGAGAAAACCGTGGCGTCACCCATGTCGCCTTGGCGAAGGCGAACGCACTTTCCGTCTTTAAGGTCAATGGCAGGTATGAGGAGCATAGCGGGTGTTGAGGTTCAGTAAGGTTTAGGGCCTGAGGCTCACAGCATCAGGGTTTTAAGGCTTCCAGTTTACAAAATTACGGTACAGACGCAAACCATCTTGTGCGCTTTTTTCTGGGTGAAACTGCACGGCAAAAATGTTGTCTCGTGCCACTGCGCAAGTAAAGGGGTAGCCGTAATCGGTCTCACCCACGCAGACTGACGGGTCAGCCACCACCACATGGTAGCTGTGAACAAAGTAAAAAGGCGCGTTCTCGGCAATACCCGCCCAAAGGGGGTGTGACTGCGTTTGACGCACGCCGTTCCAACCCATGTGGGGTATTTTTAACCGGTCGTGGCCAGCAGACGCCTCAAAGGCCGCCCCGGCGAAATGCATGACTTCGCCGGGCAAAAGATTCAAACAATCGGTAGCACCTTCTTGGCTGCGGGCAAATAGCATCTGTTCGCCCACGCACACGCCGAGCAAGGGTTTGTTTTTTGCGACGCTGAGCATCACGTCACGCAGACCCGCTTCATCCAGCGTGCGCATGCAATCACCCATGGCCCCTTGACCCGGCAACACCACACGATCGGCATTAAGAATAACGGCGGCATCGCCCGTTAGACACACCTCAGCGTCAGGGGCCACGTGTCGTAAGGCACGCTCAACCGAGTGATAGTTGCCCATACCGTAATCGACGATTGCGATGACTGTCATGTTGTTTGGTCTGAATCGTGCCGCAGTCTGCGGCGTTTACAGCACGCCTTTGGTCGAGGGGATTTCACCCGCTTGGCGCGGGTCCAGTTCAGCAGCCACGCGCAAAGCACGTCCAAAGGCCTTGAAGACCGTCTCGCATTGGTGGTGAGCGTTGCCACCTCTAAGGTTATCGATGTGCAAGGTCATCAAGGCGTGGTTAACCAGCCCTTGGAAAAATTCACGACTTAAATCGACATCAAAATCACCAACACGCGCACGGGTAAATGGGACATTAAAAATCAAGCCTGGGCGACCCGAAAGGTCGATCACCACGCGCGAAAGTGCCTCATCGAGTGGCACATAGGCGTGACCGTAACGACGCAGACCGCGTTTATCACCCCAGGCTTCAGATAAGGCCTGACCCAGCGTGATACCGACGTCCTCAACCGTGTGGTGCGCATCAATGAGTAAGTCACCCGTGGCCTTGATATCCAAGTCAATCAAACCATGACGGGCGATTTGATCGAGCATGTGGTCAAGAAAAGGCACGCCGGTGTCAATGGTCTGACGGCCAGTGCCGTCAAGATTAATGACAACCCGGATTTGGGTTTCTTTGGTATTGCGGGTAACGTCAGCGGTTCGCATATTCACACACATTAAGACTGAATGTCAGTCACGAAAAACCATATTGTACGGGCGAATGGACCTGTCAGGCGACCAATCGCCAAACAAACCAAAGGCCTTGGGCTGATGAGGTGCAACCAATCAGGTTAAACCGCAATCGTTGCCTCATTCGTCGCCAGACTGGCCTTGCATCCGATAGCGGGCACTTTGAGCGTGCGCCTGCAAGCCTTCACCCATGGCCAATGTGTCGGCAATGGCGCCCATGGTCTGGGCACCAGCGCTCGAAACATGAATGATGCTCGAGCGTTTTTGAAAGTCATAAACCCCGAGTGGGGAGGAAAACCGTGCCGTGCGCGAGGTTGGCAACACGTGGTTGGGACCCGCGCAATAGTCGCCAAGCGACTCCGAGCTGTGGCGCCCCATGAAGATAGCGCCAGCATGACGCAACAAGGGCAGCAAGGCGTCAGGGTCAACGACCGAAACTTCCAAGTGTTCGGGTGCAATTTGATTGCTGATCTCGCACGCCTGTTCTAGACTGGCCACTTTGATCAAGGCCCCACGGTTTTTTAAGCTGGTGGCAATGATGCTCGCGCGCGGCATGGTTGGCAGCAGCCGTGCTATCGAAGCGGCCACGGCATCGAGGAAATCGGCATCAGGGCACAGCAAGATGGCTTGCGCCAACTCATCGTGCTCAGCCTGAGAAAACAAATCCATTGCGATCCAGTCTGCCGGCGTCTGACCGTCACAAATAATCAAGATCTCGCTGGGACCCGCAATCATGTCAATACCAACCACACCAAAAACCCGGCGCTTGGCCGCCGCCACGTAGGCGTTGCCTGGGCCCACAATCTTATCAACCGCAGTAATCGTATCCGTGCCGTAAGCCAATGCCCCCACGGCTTGGGCGCCGCCTATGGCGTAAATGCGGTCAACACCACTGATGGCTGCTGCTGCCAACACCAAGGGGTTTTGTGCGCCATCGGGCGTTGGTGTCACCATGGTGAGAACAGAGACGCCAGCGACTTTGGCCGGAATCGCATTCATCAAAACCGATGACGGGTAAGCGGCTTTGCCGCCTGGCACATAAAGACCCGCACGATCCAAAGGCGTGATCTGCTGACCCAACCGGGTGCCATCAGCTTCCACATAGGACCAGCTGTCTTGGCGCTGCTTTAAGTGATATTGACGCACCCGGTCGGCGGCCGCTTCTAGGGCTTTGCGCTGATCGAGCGGCAAGTTGTTCAGTGCCTCGTGCCAAACGGCAGGGTCAATCGCCAGCTCAGCCACAGATTTGGCGTCAACCCGATCAAACTGACGGGTGTAGTCCAACAAGGCCGCATCGCCATGCTCGCGGATGTTAGCCAAAATGCTGGCCGTAGCAGCCTCAATGGAATCGTCTTGCGCCGCATCCACATGCAACAACGTCTTGAGCTGCGCTGAGAAGTCAGGGTCACTGGCGTTTAAACGGGAGATGAGTGCACTCATGGCTTTGCCAATATCAAAACAAAAGGATTAGAAAAAAATCAAATGACTAGGTGGGCTTGACGCTTGCGGCTTCGAACGCATCAATCATCGGTTGCAACAGTGCGTGGCGGGTTTTAAGCGCGGCACGGTTCACAATCAACCTTGATGATATCGGCATTATGTCTTCAATCGCCACAAGGTCATTGGCTTTGAGGGTATTTCCGGTAGAAACCAAGTCCACAATGGCATCCGCGAGCCCGATCAAGGGCGCAAGCTCCATCGAGCCGTAGAGCTTGATGAGGTCAACATACACCCCTTTGCTGGCAAAGTGCTCACGGGCGGCCGCCACGTACTTGGTGGCAACCCGCAGCCGCGCCCCTTGACGCACGGCTGCCTCGTAGTCAAAGCCATTGCGCACCGCCACACACAAGCGGCAATTGGCAATGCCCAAGTCAATCGGTTGATACAGAGCGCCTGGATGGCTCGCCGCGTGTTCAATCAAAACGTCTTTACCGGCAATACCCAAGTCGGCGGCGCCGTATTCCACGTAGGTCGGCACATCAGAAGCACGCACAATGATAATGCGCACGTCGGGCCGGTTGGTGGTCAATATCAACTTGCGCGACTTTTCTGGGTCCTCGGCCACCTCAATGCCAGCGGCTTTGAGTAACGGCAAGGTTTCTTCAAAAATCCGGCCTTTGGAAAGCGCCAGCGTTAAGGGTCGGTCTGATGCCATGTTCATCGGATTTCTCATGCCGTGAGTCTTTCAATCTGTGCGCCAAGCTGACTTAGTTTGCGCTCCATGCGACTATAACCGCGGTCCAAGTGGTAGATGCGCTCGACAACCGTCTGCCCGCTGGCGGCCAAGCCCGCAATCACTAGGCTCGCAGAGGCACGCAAATCGGTTGCCATCACAGTCGCACCAGACAAGCTCGCCACCCCACGCACCACGGCCGTGTGTCCATCGATTTCAATATCGGCGCCTAACCGAATCAGCTCTTGCACGTGCATAAAACGATTCTCAAAAATGGTCTCCACCACAATCCCTGTGCCTTCGGCCAAGGTGTTTAACGCCATGAACTGCGCCTGCATGTCCGTGGCGAAGCCAGGGTACTCGTGGGTGCGAACATCAACCGCTTTGGGGCGCCTTTTCATTTGCGCCTTGATCCAGTCTGAGCCAAACGCTAAGGTCAGGCCAGCCTGAGCCAGTTTGCTTAACGTCGCCCCCATGGTCTCGGGTGCGACTTGATTTAAACGAATCTCGCCACCGGTGGCGGCCACCGCGCACAGAAAGCTACCCGCCTCGATGCGGTCGGCAATAACCGTGTGCTCAGCCCCATGCAATGCGGGCACACCTTCGATCACGATGCGATCAGAACCGTGCCCAGTGATGCGAGCCCCCATTTTGATGAGCAGGTTGGCCAAATCCACCACTTCGGGTTCACGCGCCGCGTTCTCTAAAACAGTCGTGCCTTCAGCCAAGGTCGCGGCCATCATCAGGTTCTCTGTGCCGGTGACGGTCACCATGTCGGTGCGAATCACCGCACCGCGCAAGCGCTTGGCGCGCGCAATCACATAGCCATGCTCAATGCGTATCTCAGCGCCGAGGGCCTCTAGGCCACTGATGTGTTGATCGACCGGCCGCTGGCCGATCGCGCAACCGCCGGGCAAACTGACGCGCGCCTCACCAAAGCGCGCGAGCAGTGGCCCCAAAACCAAAATCGAGGCGCGCATGGTTTTGACCAGATCGTATGGCGCTTCCAGCGAGCTGACCGTTTGGGCACAGATCTCAACGGTCTGCGCGTTGTCGCGCGCGCTTTCTACCCCAAGTTGCTTCAGTAGTCGCAACGCCGTGGCAATGTCTTTGAGCTCTGGAACGTTGTGAAGCCGCAAGGGGTCTGCGGTTAACAGGGCGGCACAAAGGATGGGCAGGGCGGCATTTTTAGCCCCCGAAATCTCAACCTCGCCGTGCAAGGGTACGCCGCCGTGAATACTGAGCCGATCCATTAGGCTTTCGCCCCATACTCTTGGGGTGTCAGTGTTTTCATGGACAAAGCATGAATCTCATCTTTCATGCGGTGGCCAAGTGCCTGATAAACCAACTGGTGACGCGCGATTGGGCGCTTGCCCTCAAAAGCAGGGCTCACGATCAGCGCCTCAAAATGGGCGCCATCGCCGGTGACTTCAACCCGGTCACAGGTCAAGCCCTCTTCAATATAACGACGAATATCTTCTGGTGTAGGCAACATGGGGCAATCCTATCAAAGTCTCATCTTGTACCCACTGTCGAGCAAACGCATTGCCACGACCGTGAGCACCACAAATACAAACGACACCACCGCTAGGCTTAACCAAGGTGAGCTGTCAGACACCCCAAAAAAACCAAAGCGAAAGCCATCTATCGTATAAAAAATTGGGTTCCAGTGCGAGACACCCTGCCAAAATGGCGGCAAGATGTGGATTGAGTAAAAAACACCCGATAAAAACGTGGCGGGCATGATCAAGAAATTCTGAAACGCCGCCAACTGATCAAACTTCTCTGACCACAGTCCTGCGATCAAGCCCAAGATACCCATGATGGCGCTGGCCAGCATCGCAAACACAATCACCCAAACGGGTGCAACCACTGGCAAGGGAAAGAACAATAAGGCAACCAACCAAACCACGGCACCAACAGACAAACCACGCACCACAGCCGCCAACACGTACGCAGAAAAGAACTCTCGGTTTGATATGGGTGTGAGTAAAACAAACACCAAATTACCAGTCACCCGGCTTTGGATCAACGAGGATGACGGGTTGGCAAAGGCATTTTGCAACATCGACATCATCATCAAGCCCGGTATCAAAAAAGTGGTGTAAGGGATTTCACCATAGACCTGCAGGCGGTCTTGCAACACCTGAGCAAACACGATTAGGTACAACAATGCCGTGATCACTGGCGCGGCAATGGTCTGAAACCCCACTCGCCAGAACCGCAACAACTCTTTGTAAAGCAGGGTGTAGAAACCTGAACGCACCTGGGGATTGGCTTGCAATGGTGTCATGCGGCCGCCCGAGCGTTACGGTCATCACGCATGATCTGAACAAAGGCCTCTTCCAATCCGGCACCGCCGACGCGCGCCAACAAGGCCTCGGTCGTGTCAAGGGCCACCACGCGGCCCTCACGCACCATGGCAATACGGCCACACAGCGCCTCAGCTTCTTCAAGGTAATGGGTGGTCAACAAAATTGTGTGCCCTTCTTTGTTCAATCGTGCAATGAACTCCCAAAGGCTGCGACGAAGATCCACATCCACACCCGCAGTGGGCTCATCAAGCACGATCACCGGCGGGCGGTGAACCAGTGCTTGAGCCACCAACACGCGACGCTTCATGCCACCCGACAAAGACCGCATGTTGGCATTGGCTTTCGTTGAAAGGCCCAAATTATGGAGGACTTCGTCAATCCAATCGTCGTTGTGCCGCAAGCCGAAATAGCCAGACTGAATCCGTAAGGTCTCGCGAACGGTAAAAAACGGGTCGTAGACCAATTCTTGGGGCACCACACCCAAGGAGCGGCGCGACTGCCTGAAATCGGTCACCACATTGTGACCACACACCCAGGCTTGGCCTGAAGTGGCGTAGGACAGACCGGCCAAAATTGAGATCAACGATGTTTTGCCAGCACCATTGGGGCCTAGTAAGCCAAAAAACTCACCGTACTCAATGCGTAGATCAATGTCTTGTAAGGCCACCAGACCACTGCGAGGCTTTTTTAGCAAACGGTCCCACCAGTGTTTGTAGGGGGTCACATAGGTTTTGTGGATATGCTGAAATTCGATTGCGGCAGATGACATTCTATTTATTGATTATTCCGCTTGTTTAAAGCCGCGATCAGTCCGTCGATACCTGATCGGTTGATTTCTTGCGAAAACTGGCCACGGTAGTTTTGAATCAACCAGATGTTCTCAACGTTGAGGTCGTAAATGCGCCAACCTTCCGGTGTTTTCTCAAGCCGATAGTCGATGCGAATCGGCTGAACGTTGGTGCCTTGGACCACGCTTGAACGAACCACCACGTCTTTGGCGTTTTCATCACCACGAAAGGTCAACACTTCCATGCTGGTGCCGTTATCAATCTTCGATAAAGCGCCGGCGTAAGTGCGCACCAGCGTCGAGCGAAAGGCTTCAACAAGCGCTGCACGCTGCTCTGGCGTGGCATCACGCCAATGCTTACCCGCTGACAATCGCGTGGTTTTTTCAAAGTTAACGTAAGGCATCACATAGGCTTGCACGATTTCGTTGATGCGCGATACGTCTTGTTTTCTGACCGCGGGATCGGCTTTGAGCACGCTGAGCAACTCATCGGCCACAGCCTGGACAAAGACCGGCGGAGGATCTTGCGGATTGGGCGCAGCCGCCGCGGCCTGGCAACCAAACACGATAGCCAAAGCCATCAATAGCCAGACACTCAATTGAGTACCAAACCGGCGCTGACCTGACAACTGAAACACTACACTCATGGTGACTTCTCCGGTACGATGCCCAGCGTTTTTTCGTCCGCTTTCACATCTTCATAATCTTCGTAGTCTGGCAGCGCTTGAGCATCCGGATCACCCAACACTTGGGCCTCGCGACGCTGCAAATAAGCATCTCGTATGAAACTGTAAGGATCGAGTGCGGTGCTGTCGACTGTTTTGCTGACGGTGAGCAAGGCTTCACGTCGCACCACAAAATCCAATCCCCATAGTGAGTTACGCAGCGGCACATTTTTAATCATGCCGATGGTGTCGAGCTGGTTACCCACCAAGTTCACAACATCACCGGCGCCATCACGCACTGAGCTTGCACCAATAATCGGCAACACCAAGTAAGGACCTTGCGGCACACCCCAAACACCCAAGGTGATACCAAAATCATTGGGAATGCGCGGCTGCCCGTTCATACTGGCCACGTCAATACATCCGCCCAAACCCATGGTGGTGTTAAACATGAAGCGACCCACGGTGTTGATCGCATCAAAGTGACGCTGCTGCAAAGCGCTGTTAAAGGCCGACCAAATCTCTCCAATGTTCAAATAAACATTGCGTATGCAGGTGCGCACTGGGCGCGGGGTCACAAAGGCATACAGTTCGGCCACCGGCCTGAAGATCCCGCGATCAAGCTCATCGTTAAACGCATAAACACCGCGGTTCATGCCCTCCCACGGGTCAGCGGGGTCAGTTGGGGCTTGCGTTGACGCACAGCCACCCAGGACCACGGCTATCGAAATTAAGAAAAGACGCTTCAAACTGGCACAGTGAGCATTCACCATCGTCATTAACCTGTTACTGCATTGAAAAGAAATCAATCGACCGCCCCTTCTCGTTCGGCGCTGCCATAAAGAAATTGGCTGATCAATTGTTCAAGAATGATCGCACTTTGCGTCAGTGTAATGTCATCGCCTGCAACCAACATACGGTCCTCGCCACCGGCGTCTAAACCGATGAACTGCTCGCCAAGCAGACCAGAGGTCAAGATGCTCGCAGACGTATCAGCGGGAAACTCAAAGTTTCGTTCGAGATTGACAGTCACCACCGCCTTGTACGTTTGATCATCAAAGCGAATATCAGCCACGCGCCCCACCACAACCCCAGCACTTTTGACGGGGGCCCGCACTTTGAGACCGCCAATGTTGTCAAAGCGAGCTTGAACCGCATAGGTGTCGGCCAGCGAAAAGCTGCTCAAGTTGCCCGCTCGTAACGCTAAAAACAGCAGCGCCACAATACCCAGCATAACAAATAGACCAACCCAGACATCAACCTTTTGATTGGACATGCGGCTTACCTCATCAGTGACTAAACATGATCGCGGTCAAAACAAAATCCAGACCGAGCACCACCAAAGAACCTGCCACCACTGTTCGCGTGGTGGCACGTGACACCCCTTCAGGGGTCGGGCGACAATGCCACCCTTCAAACAACGCTATTAAAGTCACCGCCACGCCAAACACCACGCTTTTGATGACACCATTAAGCACATCGTTGAATACATCAACGCCGTTTTGCATTTGTGACCAAAAGGCACCCGTGTCGATACCAATCAAAATCACACCAACAAACCAACCACCCAAAATACCCATCATGGAAAACACCGCCGCCAAAATCGGCATGGCGATGATGCCGCCCAAGAATCTAGGCACCAAGACCCGGCGAATCGGATCAACCGCCATGACCTCCATGGCTGATAACTGTTCACCGGCCTTCATCAAACCAATCTCGGCGGTCAAAGACGTCCCCGCACGCCCCGCAAACAAAAGCGCCGTGACCACAGGCCCAAGCTCACGCACCAACGACAATGCCACCAACAGGCCTAACGCTTCTTCAGAGCCGTAGCGGTTTAGCGTGTAGTAGCCTTGTAAGCCCAACACGAAACCCACAAACAAGCCAGACACCAAAATAATGAGCAGCGAATAGTTGCCAATAAAGTGTACTTGCTGGATCACCAAACGCGGGCGCTTAACCACAATACCCAGTCGTGTGACCAGCATGCCAAAAAAGCGCGCCAGTTGACCCAGCACAACCAGCTTTTCAAGGGTGAAGCGGCCCACGGCTGCCAGCGCATTCATGGTCCAACCCCTTTGTAAGCAGCCCAGCGTTCAAAGTCTGGCGTCACAGGGTAGTCAAAGGCAACAGGACCGTCGGGCGCACCATCCAAAAACTGTCGCACATAAGGGTCATTCGATTCACCAAGCGTGGCTGGCGATCCATGGGCTTTGAGCTCACCTTGACCGACAAGGTAGACCGTATCGGCAATGGCAAACGATTCCGCCACATCGTGGGTAATGAGCACCGAGGCGCAACCCAAACGGTCAGACAAACGACGTATGAGACGCGCGGTGACGCCCATGGAAATAGGATCTAAACCGGCGAACGGTTCGTCATAAAACACCAATTCAGGTTCACGCACCACGGCACGAGCCAAGGCCACGCGGCGGGCCATGCCACCGGATATGGCTGACAGTTTCAAATGAGCGGCCGCCTTCAAACCAACCGCATCGAGTGTTTCCAATACTTTGTGGGTCAACTCAGCTTCTGAAAGCGTCGTGTGTTCGCGCAATGGGAACGCCACGTTCTCAAACACATTCAGGTCTGTGAACAGGGCGCCGTGCTGAAACAACACGCCCATGCGCTGGCGCAGCGATTGCAATCCCGCCCCCCCTAGACCGACGATGGATTGCCCAAACACCGAAACAACACCAGCTTGGGGAGACAATTGGCCAGTTGCCGCTCGCATGAGCGTGGTTTTACCAGACCCTGAGCCGCCCATGAGGGCCACGACCTCACCGGCTTTGATTTGCAGAGACAAATCCGCCAAAACCACAAAGTCACCATAGCCCAACGTCACGCGGTCAAACGACAGCAAAACGTTGGGATCGGACGGATCGGATTCGCGCTCGGCAGCAGCGGGGCTGGAAAAATTCATGACGCCATTGTACTGTGGCGCCATGAACCCGGTAGGATCAATGCAGGCAACGGGGTGTCACTAGCGAGGCAGTTCGCTCACGCCCATCAAAAACTCGTCGACCGCGCGGGCGCACTGTCGACCCTCGCGAATGGCCCAAACCACCAATGACTGACCACGACGCACATCACCCGCCGCAAAAATCTTGGGCACGCTAGTCTGGTAGTCATCGGTGTTGGCCCGCGCGTTGCCGCGCGGATCCATCTCAACACCAAATGATTGCAACATTTGGTTAATCGGTGACACAAAGCCCATGGCCAATAACACCAAGTCGGCTTTGATGTCGAACTCTGAGCCCGCCACTTCTTGCATTCTCATCTGACCGGTGGCCTCATCGCGCAACCACTCGACCTTGGCGCCAATGATTTTGGTGACTTTTCCTTTCTCGCCTTTGATTGATTTGGTCGTGATGGCCCAATCGCGATCCACGCCTTCATCGTGCGAGGAAGACGTGCGCAACTTGGCGGGCCAGTACGGCCAGGTCATGGCCACGTTTTCATGTTCGGGGGGTTTGGGCATCAACTCAATTTGTGTCACTGACACCGCACCATGACGGTTGCTGGTGCCCACGCAATCCGAACCCGTGTCACCACCACCAATCACCACCACGTGCTTGCCTTTTGCCAAGGTTTGGCCTGACACATTATCACCGGCCACCACTTTGTTTTGGGGACGTAAGAAGTCCATGGCAAACATCACACCATCGAGCTCTCGGCCTTCGACGGGCAAATCACGTGGGTTTTCACAACCGCCTGACAAGACCACGGCATCAAACGCCTCGTCTAGCTGCGCCGGGGTCATGACCGTCAAGCCAGCGGCCATGCTGTCATCTGGTGAGCCGATATAGGTCGATGGACAAAACGTCACGCCCTCGGCCTGCATTTGCGCAATTCGTTGGTCAATCAAGCGCTTCTCGAGCTTGAAATCAGGAATGCCATAGCGCAACAAACCACCAATACGGTCTTGCTTCTCAAACACCGTCACATCGTGACCGGCGCGAGCCAATTGCTGCGCTGCAGCCATACCGGCTGGGCCAGAACCCACCACGGCGACTTTCTTGCCCGTGCGCGAGCTCGGTGGTTGCGGCACAACCCAACCCTCTTCCCAACCCTTGTCGATAATGGCGTGTTCGATTGACTTGATGCCAACCGGGTCGTTATTGATGGTCAACGTACAGGCGGCCTCACAAGGTGCTGGGCAAATACGACCTGTGAACTCAGGAAAGTTATTGGTCGAATGCAACACAGTCAGGGCCTCGCGCCATTGCTGGCGAAACACCAAATCATTCCAGTCGGGAATGATGTTATTGACCGGACAGCCCGAGTTACAGAATGGAATGCCGCAGTCCATGCATCGCGCACCCTGCTTGCCAGCTTCGGCGTCGGTCAGACGCACGACAAACTCTCGCCAATGCTTCACCCTTGACTCAGGTGCCTCGTAGGCCTCTGACAGGCGCTTTAGTTCTAAAAAACCAGTTACCTTACCCATGATTTCTATATCCCCTCGTTAAGCAGCTTTGGCTGCTGGGTTGGCCTTGTCCCACAATTCACCCAAGGCACGACGATATTCCATTGGCATGACTTTCACGAAAAAACCGCGAGCGCTTTGCCAATTACCCAAGATGTCACGAGCCCTAAAGCTGCCGGTGTAGCGGAAGTGGTTTTCGATCAAGCGTTTCAGAATGACTTCATCTGTTTCGCGCTCTAGATCACGACTGGAACTGTGCCAGCCTTCTATACCTACTTTTTCTTTTTGCTCAGCCGCTGTGAGCACAGGCTCAAGCTCGACCATACTCAGGTTGCAGTTCTCAGCGAACTGGCGCTCAGGATCGTAGACATAAGCCACCCCACCTGACATGCCAGCGGCAAAGTTGCGACCGGTGCGACCGAGCACCACCACGGTGCCGCCTGTCATGTACTCACAGCCGTGATCCCCCGTGCCCTCGACCACGGCAAGGGCGCCCGAATTACGAACCGCAAAGCGCTCACCCGCCACGCCACTTAAGTAAGCCTCACCAAAAGTGGCGCCGTAGAGCACGGTGTTGCCCACAATGATTTGTTCAGGACCAAACCCACGGAAGTCGTTGGGGCTACGCACGATAATGCGCCCGCCTGCCAATCCTTTACCGACGTAATCGTTGCCTTCACCCACCAAATCAAAGGTCACGCCATGCGCCAAAAACGCCCCAAAGCTTTGTCCGGCGCTGCCGTTGAGTTGGATGTGGATTGCATCATCGGCCAAACCGTCGTTGCCGTGTCGACGGGCGATTTCACCGGACAACATGGCGCCAACGCTACGGTTGCGGTTACGCACCGGTGTGATGAAGGAGACCTTCTCACCATTTTCAATGGCTTGCTTGCTGCGTTCAATCAACTGGTGATCTAACGCGGCCTCAAGGCCGTGGTCTTGAGTCTCAACGTGATAGCGTGGGCTTGAACTAATTGGCTGATAAAACACCTTGGTGAAGTCCAAACCGTGCGCCTTCCAGTGCTCGATGCCTTGGCGGGTATCGAGCAAATCAGTACGACCAATCAGCTCATCGAATTGACGCACGCCGAGTTGGGCCATCAGCTCTCGCACTTCTTCGGCAACGAAGAAGAAGTAGTTCACCACGTGTTCGGGTTTGCCTTGAAATTTCTGGCGCAAGACGGGGTCTTGCGTAGCCACACCAACCGGGCAAGTATTGAGGTGGCATTTGCGCATCATGATGCAGCCCTCAACCACCAATGGCGCGGTCGCAAAACCAAATTCATCGGCACCAAGCAACGCACCAACCACCACATCACGGCCGGTTTTCATTTGACCGTCTGCTTGCACCCGGATGCGGCTTCGCAGGTTATTGATCACCAACGTTTGCTGGGTTTCAGCCAAGCCCAGTTCCCAAGGTGTGCCAGCGTGCTTGATCGATGAAATGGGTGAAGCGCCAGTGCCACCGTCATGGCCAGCAATCGTCACGTGATCAGACTTGGCTTTGGCCACACCTGCTGCCACGGTACCCACACCAACTTCAGAGACCAATTTGACCGAAATCGAGGCACGCGCATTGGCATTTTTTAAGTCATGTATCAACTGCGCCAAATCTTCGATCGAGTAGATGTCGTGGTGTGGGGGTGGTGAAATCAAACCAACGCCAGGTACCGAGCAACGCAACTTGGCGATGTATTCCGAGACCTTGTGACCAGGCAACTGACCGCCTTCGCCAGGTTTTGCGCCTTGTGCCATTTTGATCTGAATTTGATCGGCGCTAGCCAAATATTCCGCGTTAACACCAAATCGACCTGAGGCCACTTGCTTGATTTTTGAGCGCAAGGAGTCGCCTTTGCGCAAGGGCACATCGGCTTCGATCCGATCTGAACCGAGCACAGAGGCCAGTGAGTCACCGTCCTGAATATCACTACCACCCGATTGCATTTCACGGCGGTAACGCAAATCGTCCTCACCACCTTCACCGGTGTTTGATTTGCCACCGATGCGATTCATGGCAACCGCCAAAACAGCGTGCGCTTCTGTCGAAATTGAACCCAAAGACATGGCACCCGTTGCAAATCGCTTGACGATCTCCTTGGCGGGCTCGACCTCTTCCAAGGTAATGGCTTGGCTCGGATCAAACTTAAACTCAAACAAACCGCGCAAAGTCATGTGACGCTTACTTTGATCATTGATCATTTGGGCGTACTCTTTGTATGTCGAGTAGTTGTTTGCACGGCTGGCATGTTGCAATTTTGCAATCGCGTCAGGCGTCCACATGTGCTGCTCACCGCGAACGCGGTAGGCGTAATCGCCGCCGGCCTCTAACGCGTCGGCCAAAATGGGATCTTTGCTAAAGGCAGAACGATGCACACGCAAGGCTTCTTCGGCAATCTCAAAAACATCAACGCCTTCAATGTTGCTGGTGGTGCCAGGGAAGTACTTTTTGATGAGTTCTGAATGCAAGCCAACCGCTTCAAAAATCTGCGCACCGCAATACGACATGAAAGTTGAGATGCCCATTTTGGACATGACTTTGTTTAAGCCCTTACCGATGGCCTTGATGTAGTTCTTAACCGCCAAATCGCCGTTTTCGGCTTTGGCGCGCACCGTCTCAAGCGAGAGGTAAGGGTGGATGGCTTCAGCACCATAACCACCAAGCAGCGCAAAGTGATGCACTTCGCGTGCCGACCCGGTTTCGACCACCAAACCAGTCAGCGTCCGAACGCCAGCGGTGATGAGGTGCTGGTGTATGGCCGATGTTGCCAGAAGCGCAGGGATCGCGACTCGGTCAGCATCGACCAAACGATCCGACAAAATCAGCACGTTGTAGCCGCTGATCACCGCATCGGCGGCACTGGCACACAAAGCCGCGATGCGTGCCTCGATTCCTTCAGAACCCCAAGCGGCAGGGTAAGTGATGTCAAGCTCAAAACTGCGGAACTTCAAACCCGTGATGTGATCCACGTCACGTAACTGTGCCATGGCGTTTTCATCAAGGACCGGCTGGGCGATCTCAAGGCGCAATGGCGGGTTGACGTTATTGATATCAAGCAGATTGGGCTTGGGACCAATGAAAGAGACCAAAGACATCACCAACTGTTCACGGATGGGATCAATCGGTGGGTTGGTTACCTGAGCAAACAACTGTCTGAAGTAGTTATAAAACGGTTTGGCGCGATCTGACAGCACCGCCAACGGTGTGTCGTTGCCCATGGAACCGGTCGCCTCTTCACCAGCGTGAGCCATGGGATCCAAGATGAACTTATAGTCTTCTTGGGTCCAACCAAATGCTTGTTGGCGATCGAGTAAGGAAATAGGCGACTGTGTCTGAGCTTTGGCTGCCGCATCGGGCGTGGGTAAGCTTTCGAGCTTGACACGCAGCCGGTCAATCCACTGCCGGTAGGGGCGGCTGTTGGCCAACTGCGACTTGATTTCGTCATCACCAATGATACGACCCTGCTCTAAGTCGATCAAGAACATCTTGCCGGGCTGCAGACGCCATTTTTGAACAATACGACTCTCGGCGATCGGCAAAACCCCGGCTTCAGAAGCCATGATCACCAAATCGTCATCGGTGATTAAGTAACGCGCCGGACGCAGGCCATTGCGGTCTAGGGTGGCACCAATTTGGCGACCATCGGTAAAGGCGACCGCCGCTGGGCCATCCCATGGCTCCATCATCGCGGCGTGATACTCGTAGAACGCACGACGCGACGGATCCATGTGCGTGTGTTGCTCCCAAGCCTCGGGGATCATCATCATCATGGCGTGGGCCAAGGAATAACCTGACATCACCAACAACTCAAGACAGTTGTCAAAGGTGGCGGTGTCGGACTGGCCGGGGTAGACAATCGGGTAAAGCTTGGCGAGATCGTCGCCAAGCACGGCTGATTCCATCGTGCCTTCGCGAGCGCGCAACCAGTTGTAGTTGCCCTTCACGGTGTTGATCTCACCGTTGTGCGCAATCAAGCGATAGGGATGAGCCAATGGCCAAGCGGGGAACGTGTTGGTCGAGAAGCGTTGGTGCACCAACGCCAAGGCTGACACGGCGCGGGGATCGCTTAAATCGCGGTAGTACTGGCCCACTTGGTTGGCCAGTAATAGGCCTTTGTAGACCACCGTCCGCACGGAAACGGACGGCACAAAATACTCTGTGCCGTGCGCGAGCTTCATTTTGTAAATCGCGTGGCTGGCAGTCTTACGGATCACATAGAGCTTACGCTCAAGCGCATCGGGCACCATCACATTGGCACCGCGACCAATAAAGAGCTGACGAATCACAGGCTCACAGGCTTTTACCGTTGGCGACATGGGCATATCAGCGTCTATCGGCACATCACGCCAACCGAGCACCACTTGACCCTCAGCATGCACGGCACGCTCAAGCGCCTGCTCACAGGCCAGACGGGAGGCCATCTCTTTGGGTAAAAACACCATGGCCACGCCATACTCACCCGGCTCAGGCAATATCACGCCTCGGGCGGCCATGTCTTCACGATAAAGCGCATCGGGGATTTGAATCAGGATACCGGCGCCATCACCCATCAATTTATCGGCACCAACAGCGCCACGGTGGTCGATGTTTTCTAGAATCATCAGACCCTGGGTAATGATCGAGTGCGAGGGTTGACCCTTGATGTGGGCCACAAACCCCACGCCGCAAGCATCATGCTCATTGGTCGGCGAATAAAGGCCTTGCGCTTCTGGGGCACGCGAAAGAGGGGCGGCGGGTTTCTGTTGAAACGTCAGCGGAAAAGTAGGCATACTAGGCTCCATGGCAACCGCGGCGTATTGCAGCGCGGAAGATGAAGATACTGCTGTCTCACGAAGATTGCAAGAAAATAATAAAGGGTCTGTCCCCAATAAAAACATTTTTCTTATTTCAAATAAAATAATGGGGACAGATCAATACCGTGTGATTTTCGCGCTGGCTAGCGCTAGGGGGCTTTGCTTGGCCGTCCCCGCTGTTTGGGCGTGGCCCGGCGCGAAGCGACAGTTTCTAAACTTTTGGCGAAAACCGCCGACCCTAGTGCCCACTGGCCTTTGATGGCGAACTCAATCTGCTGTCTTTGGGCCAAGTCCAAACCCGCCAGCAACATTGCCCGATATTTGGCCTGCCGGTCAAACGGCGTGTTGCCACAGCGCCAATAATCCTGATGATCTTGGACAAATGCGCGTTGCGCATCGGGCTCGCCACAGTGCTGCGGCGCCGAGGACCAACGCCAGGCCAGTGCACTCGGGGCATAGCCGGTAGTCACTGGCGTTGTTTCAAGCCATACCAAGGTAGGCAAAACCCATTGACCGGGCTCAAGCACCGTGTTGCGGTAGCGCCCGACAAACACCCCGCCGCACTTTAAGTGTGCTGAGAGGTGCCTGCCGATGTTTTGCATCAAACGACTGATAGATGGCCTGTCTGTTGGGGTGACCAGTAACGATAAGGCCTGCGGGGTGAGGGACCACCCATGTACTCGCACGCCCTCAGCCTGTGCGAACTGCCGCACCCAATCGACCAGCAGCCCAAAAGGCGCTTTTTCAAGCGATTCTTGCCAAGCCTGTGCCAGATGAGGCACAAAACTGGCCTGCACCAGCTGTGGCAATCCTGGGGCGTAGAGCCGAGCGAGCCGCATGGGCTATTTCCTCGCATGGACAACGGTTGTGCTCAATTATGCTACCGATTTCGCTCAAAAATGACGGAACTCAGTGACATCTTTTTTGTCCTATTAGCACTCACAACGAGCGAGTGCTAATATATCAATAAGAGGTATACACAATATTGAAACCAGACCCCATTTTTACCTCAATGCGTACGGAGGCACAGATGTCAACTGAACGAAATCTTGCGCTGTCACCCACCAATATGGCTGTCGCCATGGCGAACCCCGGTGCGCTCGGATCGATTGAGGCTTACATTTCAGCGGTTAACCAGATTCCAGTGTTGAGCGCTGAGCGAGAGAACGCGTTGGCCGTCAAGCTACGCGAAGACGGCGATTTAGACGCCGCTCGCGATTTGGTGTTGTCACATTTACGGCTAGTCGTGTCGGTCGCTCGCCAGTATCTGGGCTATGGCCTCGCGCATGCCGACCTGATTCAAGAAGGCAACGTCGGTCTTATGAAAGCAGTCAAACGATATGACCCCGAGCGTGGTGTTCGCTTGGTCTCGTTTGCCGTGCACTGGATCAAAGCTGAAATTCACGAATTTATTGTGCGCAACTGGCGCCTAGTTAAAGTCGCGACCACCAAAGCGCAACGCAAGCTTTTCTTTAACTTAAGAAGAATGCGTCCCGATGGCGGCAGCTTGAATCCAGCAGCGGTTGATCAAATGGCCAAAGACCTGAATGTTCGCACTCAAGATGTGCGCGAAATGGAAGTTCGAATGACGGGCCGAGAAATGTCTCTGGACACGCCTACGCACGATGAAGACAGCCACAGCCCCATAGACTACTTGTCAGACAACGGTGCCTATGACCCAACCGAGGTCATTGCCCGCCAGTCACAGGACACCTTGCATGGTGAAGGCCTGCTCGAGGCGCTTGATACCCTCGATGAGCGCGCTCGTAAAATTGTCACCGCCCGTTGGCTTAATGATGAGGGCGGTGCCACATTACATGAGTTGGCCGATGAGTTTGGTGTGTCCGCTGAGCGGATTCGGCAAATCGAAGCTTCGGCCTTCAAAAAAATGCGCCTCGCGCTACAGCCCGCTTAACAATAGCCAAAACGCAATAACCGCGATCAATCCAACCGGTATTACTTTTGCCGGTTGGACTCCCACTTTACGCCCGTTTTCATAAGCACGGCTGTTGGCAGTCTATCGCCAGAGACAGGGTTGGTTTGTTGCAATTGGTTACTTCTCAGATACCATAACGAGCATGGATGCAAGCACGCTTGTTTTTGGTTTGTCTGGCCTTTTGATCTTGGTCTGTTTTTTGTCGCCTTTGGCAAGCCTTTTACGCCTTCCCAACGCCTTGTTGCTGTCTGCTGTGGGCGCTTTGCTGGGCTACTTGATTCACACCAATCAATGGGCACCGGCTTGGCTCGGAGACTACCTGACATCCTTACAAGCCTTCGAAATCCCTTCTGACACCATCTTGGTGGTTTTTTTGCCAGTGCTGTTGTTTGAAACAGCGCTGGCCATGAATGTGCGCAGAATGATGGGTGACTTGGCGCCGATTTTGCTTTTGGCTGTGGTGGCAGTACTCATATGCACCATATTTGTGGGTTTTGGTGTTTCGCGCATTTCGAACTTTAGCGTGGCCGTCTGTTTATTGCTCGGCGCCATCATCGCGACCACCGATCCTGCTGCAGTGGTCAGCATCTTCAAAGAGGTCGGCGCCCCCAAACGGTTGACCACGATTGTTGAGGGCGAAAGCCTTTTAAACGATGCGGCAGCGATTGCGCTTTATTCGGTGATGTTAGGCATTGTGGCCAGCGGCGGCACCGGGGGATGGGCACCCGGCAGCATGGCACTGACTTTTTTAGACTTACTGGTTGGTGGTGCCTTCTGTGGTTTTATCATCGGCCACATAGCCTGCGCTGCGCTGCCCTTGCTGCGGGGCTGGCCATCGGCTGAAATTTCATTAACAGTGGCAATGGCCTACCTGTCTTACATCATTGCGGAACAATATTTCGAGGTCTCTGGGGTGGTTTCAACGGTTGTGGCAGGGCTCGTTGTTGGCTCGGTTGGTCGAACGCGCGTCACACCGACTACCTTTTATGCCATGGCCGAGTCTTGGAAACAGTTTGGCTTTTGGGCAACCTCGCTGGTGTTTGTGTTCGCCGCCATGATGATTCCGCGTTTAATGGCCGACGCCACTTGGATGCACTTGGGCATTGTTGCCATGATGATGCTGATGGCGCTTTTGGCACGGATGGTGACGGTTTTTGGGTTGCTGCCCTTACTCACAGCAGCGGTCGGCACGCGTGTAGATAACCGCTACAAAACGGTTATTTGTTGGGGTGGCCTGCGCGGGGCGTTGTCGCTGGCACTGGCCTTAGCCGTGACTGAACACCGTGATCTGCCCAGTGACGTGCGTTCATTCGTGGCGATTGGCGCCACTGGCTTTGTACTGAGCTCATTGATGATCAACGGTTTAACGTTGCGGCCCTTGATTCGACTGCTGGGATTGGACAAGTTAACCACCAACGAGCGCGCCTTGCGGAATCAAGCGTTAGTAATAACCGTTTCTGAGCTGCAAAAAGAAACCGAACGAATTGCCGTTGACGAACAAATCAGTCGCAGCGCCCGCCAACGCATCAGCCATGTGTTTGACGCCAGCGTGACGAGCATTTCGGATGCACAGATTGATCAGTTTAGCCACGACGATCGGGTGCAGCTGGGCCTTTCGATGGTCGTGAAGCGCGAGTTCGAGTTGTTTTTTGCGGGTCTTCGGGAGCAAGGGTTTGACGCTCGTACAGCCGAGCGTCTCTTGGCCCTGTCTGAGCGCCTCGAAGACCAAGTCAAAGCCAATGGCCTAGCTGGCTTTGAGCAAGGCCTTAGGCGCTCGCTCGACTACCCGCGGGTCTTTCGATTGATGCTCTATATCAATCAGTTTGTTGGGGTCCAACGCTGGCTTGGGCGCGCCTTGAGCCAACGGTTTGTCGAGCTCGTGGGTATTCGCTGGGCGACACGACGGCTTTTGGTCTTTGCTGATCAAAAAACTCGCCCCATGATTGGCGATGCGGCAACCGAAAGCATCACGCAGTGCTTGCGCATGCGCCTGCAACTCGTTGACGAGAACATGCAGGCCATGCGCTTGCAATACCCTGCGTTTGCGCAATGGCTCGAGGAAAACTACCTGGGCAAGCTTGCGCGCACGCTAGAAAGAAGCCGTTACCGGCAAATGCTGTCTGACTCATTAATTTCGGGTGAAGTCTACGACGCGCTGATGGCGCAACTCGACGACCGCTGGTACTTTTTAGACCAGCAAGCGCCACTGGACATCGAATTGGCGTCGGTGGATTTGGTGCATAAAGTACCGTTGCTCAGTGCCTTATCAGACCAAGCACTCCGACCTTTGGTGAAATCCTTACGCACACGCTTGGCCATGCCAAACGAACTCATTCAAGGACCAAGCAAACCAAACCCTTCGCTTTACTTTGTGGCTTCAGGTGCGGTTTCTGTGTTGTTACCCGATGCGACTCATATTGAGCTGGGGTCAGGCGAGTTTTTTGGTGAGCTGTACCTGCTTAAACCTGATGCGCCTGAGTTCGAGGTGCGCTCTTTGGGTTACACCAAGTTACTCGAGTTGTCGGCCAAAGACTTTAAAAACTTGGTGGCTAGCGACTCGCAACTGCGAGAGGCGATCGAAAAAGTGGCCAAAGAGCGGTTGCGCGCCTTAGAGGTGGGTCGTTCAAGCCTGACATAGTCGATCCCTGCGATCCATTTGATCCAAGAGCTCTTGGGAGATGACAATGCCGGCTTCAACGGTGAACACATTATCCAGCAGCATTTGGGCCACCTCTTTTGGCGGCAAGGCCACGATTGTCATGACTTCGCCGTCTTGATTCTCTGGCACCACATCCAATGGCAACACGCACTCGCAAGTGATGACATCTTCACACTGAAAACCTTCGGGCAATCGACGCTGCATGCGGGTGATGACTCTCAATGGGGTGCGGTGAGCCAGAGCCCGCTCGTCGAGACCCGCCTCTTCGGCCGTCTCGCGCACCAAAGCCAAGTCGTCCCCCTCACCAAGACCAACCAAGCCGCCCACCAGGGTGTCCCACAGGCCGGGATCGGTGGCTTTATCGAGGGCTCGACGAGCAACCCACAGATCGCCTGATTCAGACCAAGCATTGAGGTGCACGGCACGGGTCACCAGTCCCAAGGCCCTAACGGCACCGCGTTCGATGGCTGCGATCGATTGACCGCCCGCCCAAACATCGAGTAACTCATCGCGCCACTTGGGTAGGCAACCCGCATTAAGCAAGCATTGTGAGAACGCATTAAGCTGTTGATCGATCTGATCGCGCGACAAATTGGAGCTTATGACCAAGGCACTCCCGGAAAAAAGAGTCGGAAAGTGTTCGCGTAAGATTTGGGCAGCGGGCGGGAAGATTGAGCCACATTTTTGGTCGGCGATCACCAAAGACGGTGAACCAGCGTGAGGTGTTTGTTGGGTGTTTTGCAGGGCTTGGGCTAAAAACGCGCTTAACGATTGACGCATTAGGTCTTGATTGATCATCTCTGACGATTCCGAAGGATTCCACAAATTGTAACGGGGCTTTCGCCAGTTACGCTCAGCTTCGCTATAATTCACAATATTGTTGATTAAGATTTCACTTTCCCGGTTTGAGCGCTCAGCACGCGCTGGTTTGGCATAGATCGCCTACCAACTCAAAAATCGGTTGTTTAAAGCATTGTCTCGAGGTGAGCATGATGAAGTTAAAGGGATATCTCCTGACGGCCTGTGCCTTGCTAATGACTGGCTTGGCCAGCGCACAAGTGCAAGACATGCCTGGAGGGCCTAAGGTTAACCAGCTGAACTTAACCACTGGCGTGACGCAAATCGCCCGCGATGTGGCTTGGCTACATTGGATGATGTTGATCATCTGTTTGGTGATATTTGTGGGTGTGTTCGGTGTGATGTTCTATTCCATCTGGGCTCACCGCAAGTCAAAAGGGGCCAAGCCGGCCACTTTCCATGAAAACGTCGGCATTGAAATTGCCTGGACGGTGATTCCATTCTTGATCGTCATTGGCATGGCGCTACCAGCAACACGGACCGTGGTTGCGATGAAAGACACGTCTGGTGCTGACATGACGATTAAAGTCACGGGTTACCAGTGGAAATGGGGTTACGAATACCTTGATGGGCCTGCCACCGGTGTTGAGTTGCTATCCACCCTTGCGACACCTCGTGCTCAAATACAAAACCTTGAACCCAAAGGCGAGTTCTATTTGATGGAGGTCGACCAACCCTTGGTTGTGCCGATCGGACAGAAAGTTCGCATTGTGGTGACAGCTGCTGACGTGATTCACTCTTGGATGGTGCCCGATTTGGGTGTCAAGCAAGATGCTATTCCTGGCTTTTTGCGTGACACATGGTTCCGTGCTGAAAAAGTGGGTGTTTACCGCGGGCAGTGCGCGGAGCTTTGCGGTAAAGATCATGCCTTCATGCCCATTGTTGTGAGCGTGGTCACAAAAGAGGATTTTGCGGCTTGGGCTGCTGAGCGGCAAGCCAAGATGGCTGGTGTCGTCAACGAACCCGCACCGTCCGAGACTGCTGGTGCGTTGGCGGCTCAACAGCCCCTAAACGATGGCGTCAATAAGATCGCTCCCGTGAGTGCCCCTTTAAAAGTTAGTGACGCTCGATTTTAATTAAAACCGGGGGTAACCCCCGGTGAATCTGCAGTATCCATGACGTTTTTAATTCAATACTCGTTAATGTATTGTCACTACACCCGCCGGCCGGGTGCTCAAAACCGACTCAGGTCAGGAGAGAAGCATGAGTAGCGTTACCGTAGATCAGATCCCAGGCAAAGGCGAGGACATCTCTGACGGTCATCATGATGATCACGCCCACGGTGCGCCCCATGGGTGGCGCCGCTGGTTGTTTGCAACCAACCACAAAGACATCGGCACGATGTATTTGATCTTTGCGTTCACCATGTTTTTAGAAGGTGGCCTTCTGGCGCTGTTGCTCAGAACGGAACTGTTCATGCCTGGCATCCAGTTTTTCCAGCCGGAATTATTCAACCAGTTCACAACCATGCACGGCCTGATCATGGTGTTCGGCGCGATCATGCCGGCCTTTGTGGGTTTTGCAAACTGGATGATCCCGCTACAGATCGGCGCCTCTGACATGGCATTTGCACGGATGAACAACTTCAGTTTCTGGTTGCTGCCCGTCGCCGCCATCTTGCTGACGACCTCTTTCTTTGTGCCTGGTGGCGCAACAGCCGCTGGTTGGACGCTCTATGCGCCCCTAACTTTACAGATGGGTCCAGGTATGGATTTGGCGATTTTCGCCATTCATCTCATGGGCGCTTCTTCCATCATGGGTGCGATCAACATTGTTGTCACCATCCTGAACATGCGCGCACCTGGCATGACCTTGATGAAGATGCCATTGTTCTGCTGGACTTGGTTGATTACCGCTTACCTCTTGATTGCTGTGATGCCCGTGCTGGCTGCCGCCATTACGATGATCCTGACTGACCGTCACTTTGGCACCGCGTTCTTTAACGCCGCTGCTGGTGGTGACCCTGTGCTTTACCAGCACATCTTTTGGTTCTTCGGTCACCCCGAGGTTTACATCATGATTCTGCCAGCATTCGGGATTATTTCGGCCATCGTGCCAGCGTTTGCCCGTAAGCAGTTGTTTGGTTATGCCTCTATGGTGTATGCAACCGCCTCCATTGCGATTCTGTCGTTCATAGTCTGGGCGCACCATATGTTCACGACCGGTATGCCAGTCACAGCGCAGCTGTACTTTGTTTACGCGACAATGCTGATCTCGATCCCAACGGGTGTAAAAGTGTTTAACTGGGTCGCCACCATGTGGAAAGGCTCCATGACTTTTGAAACACCCATGTTGTTTGCCATTGGCTTCATCTTTGTGTTTACATTGGGTGGCTTTACAGGTCTGATTCTGTCGGTGGCACCGATCGACATTCAGGTTCATGACACGTACTACGTGGTTGCTCACTTTCACTACGTTTTGGTTGCTGGTTCTTTGTTTGCTTTATTTGCTGGCGCCTACTACTGGTTACCAAAGTGGACCGGCAAGATGTATGACGAGCGCTTGGGTAAGTGGCACTTCTGGATGAGCATGATTTCATTCAACATCACCTTCTTCCCCATGCACTTTTTGGGCTTGGCTGGTATGCCACGTCGCTACGCAGATTACGCATCACAGTTCACTGACTTCCATCAGATCGCAACGATCGGTGCATTCTGGTTCGGTTTGTCGCAGTTGATCTTCATGTATGTGGTCTACAAAGCGTATGCAGGCAAGGGCGAGCAAGCGGTTGCCAAGCCTTGGGAAGGTGCCGAAGGTTTGGAGTGGACTGTTCCGTCACCAGCGCCATTCCACACATTTGAAACACCCCCCGTGGTTCGTTAATTTAGCTAGGATTGATATGACCCCAGATCAACGCCGCAAGAATAAAAGAACGGGTTTGATTTTTTTAGTGATTGTTGTGGTGTTGTTCGTTTGGGTTGTGTTTCGGAAAATTAGCGAAACCCCAGGGGCTTTATGAGTAGGGCTGACGAGCCTCTGGCCGAAAGTGAGCAGCGCAAGTTAAGTTTTTTTCAGACATTGCGAGCGGTTTTGTGGGCGATGTTTGGCGTGCGAAAGGGAGCAGGCTTGCGCAACGATATCGCCAAGCTCAACCCCGTGCATGTGATTTTGACAGGGCTTTTGTTTGGCGTCGTGTTTGTTGTCAGCTTAGTCACGTTGGCGCGCTTTATTGTGAGCAACATGGCTGGCCAATAGGATTGTGGGATTATTCACGGACCGTCCGTTTGTTTCGGTTTATTTGTTTTTTCGATTTTGATCGATTGCAGGACTCAGGAGAATAAGAATGAGTGCAAGCCACTCCAGCGTGGGTAAAGAGGCACCCTACTACTACGTACCGGCGGATTCTGCGCATCCGTTCCGAGCAAGCTTCGCTTTGCTTATCGTGATGCTCGGGGCTTCGGCCTGGGTTAATGATATTGCCGTTGGTAAATGGGCCGTTGCGGTCGGCCTTATTGGTCTGTTGTTTGTGCTTTGGCAGTGGTTTGGGGATGCCATCCACGAAGAACAGACCGGCTTAAATAGCCAGCGTATTGATTTGTCGTATCGCTGGAGTATGGCTTGGTTCATTTTTTCTGAGGTGATGTTTTTTTCTGCCTTTTTTGGCGCACTTTGGTACACCCGAGTAGTTACGATGCCATGGCTCGGTGACCTTGATCACCAATTGATGCTTTGGCCTGACTTTACTGCTGTCTGGCCAAACCTAGGGCCAGCTGGGATTGTTGATCAGTTTGAAGCCATGGGCCCTTTTTGGTTGCCCACCATTAACACCGCATTACTGCTCTCCTCTGGTGTGACGCTCACGATTTCGCATCATGCCTTGCGCGACAATCACATGGGCAAAGCCAAGTTTTGGTTATTGGCCACTATCATTTTGGGCTTTATCTTCGTTGGTTGCCAAGCCTACGAGTATTACTTCGCTTATACCGGTCTGAACTTACGTTTTGATTCTGGTGTGTTTGGATCACTATTTTTTATGTTGACTGGATTCCATGGCTTTCACGTGATTTTGGGCGCAATCATGCTTTCCGTGATGATGGTGCGCATGATGAAGGGACACTTCACCGCTGATAATCATTTTGGGTTTGAAGGCGCTGCTTGGTACTGGCACTTCGTTGACGTCGTGTGGTTGGGTCTTTACATCTTTGTTTATTGGTTCTGAGCAGAAAACGCTAAACCAATAAAACAGGGGCCGTGAAAACGGCCCTTGTTTTTCTGTCACACACCATGTGTTGCGCTGCGCGTTTTGACAAACGCACAGCGCCCGGGTTGTTAAAAACCGGTTGTTCGAACCCAACCCATCCAGTGGGCAAAGAGCAATAGCAAAAATAGTGCGACTGATAGGCCGATGCGCACAGTCAGCGCATTGACTGTTTTATTCGATCCACCTTTGTCACGCATCAGATAAAACAACGCTGATCCTAGGCTTGCAAAAATGCCAATAAAAACGATCGCTACAAAGATACCCATTTTGTCTAGACTCCGGGGAACAAGGTCTTCATGATGTTAGGCAAGACGTTAAACCGAAACACGACACGGTGGTGGCTTGCCATTGGTTTCTTGTTGATTCTTGCGACTGTGTTTGTCTCTTTGGGCAACTGGCAATTGAATCGCGCGCAAGAACGTCGTGTCATTGCTCAGACGATCACTTCAGGCCAAGATGCCAGCATCTTAACATTGTCGACTCAATCGACCTTAGAGGGCCTATTACCCTGGCAGCGCGCAACGGTAACGGGTTCTTGGCGCCCTGAGTTGAGTTTTTTACTGGACAACCGAAACCTTGACGGCCGTCCCGGCCTTTGGCTTGCCACGCCGCTCGAGCTAGAACCTGGCCGCCTTTTGTTGGTTCTCAGGGGATGGCTGGCCCGACCGATCGGTCAATACAATGCCTTACCTGCCATCACGGCGCCAAATGGGCCAATCTCCCTCGAAGGCGAGGTTGCGACGCATGTTCCGCGTTTGTACTCCCTCGGTGAAGAAGCACCGATCCAATGGATGGATAACCAGGCGTTAACGATTCGCGAAGGCGAAACCACGCTTGCCTTAAAAGACTTGCCGCGTCGACAGAACGTTTCAATCGCCGAATTGTCCGATGATCTAGATCAAGCGTTCATGCCTTTTGTGCTGTTACAAACAAGCGCAGTGGCTGATGATGTTTTTGTTCGGCAGTGGCCCAAGCCGTCGATCGATGCCGATAAAAATGTGGGTTACGCCATCCAGTGGTTCGGGTTTGCCGGTATTGCCTTAGTGGCAATAGGCGTTTTGTTATGGCGCATGCCTAGGCGTGCGAAAATCGTAACGGTTTTAAAGGATAAAACACGTGGCAACTGAGTCAGTACCAACCGCTCCAAGCAACCCACCCAAACGGTCAATCGCACCCTTGATTTGGATTTTGATCGTGAGTTTGGCGCCCGTGGTGGCTGCCTTTTTGGTGTACTACATTCCTGAGTGGCGCCCGTCCGGTTCAGTGAATTACGGCACCTTGGTCGAGCCTCAGCGACCCATGCCCACGGCTGAACAGTTGCCGCTGACCACACTTGATGGCAAGCCCTATGACTTCAATCAGCTTCGCGGCCAGTGGTTACTGGTTGCCGCTGATGGCGCGGCCTGCCCCGAGGAATGCGCAAAGAAGCTTTATATCTTGCGTAACACCCACGCCATGACAGGCAAGAACGTTGAGCGTTTGAATCGGGTTTGGTTCATCACCGATGATGCTCAAGTGCCAGAGAAGGTTCTGGAAGCATATCGTGGCACAATCATGCTACGCGTAAACCCTGATGACCTGGCAAAGTTTTTAACCACACCAGCTGGCATGGCGTCATCTGAGGCAGCTCTCGCACAACCCCTTTGGATCATGGATCCCTTGGGCAATTTGATCCTTGAGTACCCCAAAGACCCAGACCCACTAAAGGTCCGTAAAGACATTGGCAAGTTATTGCACAACTCTCGTATTGGCTAGGTAACCCATGTCATCCTCTCTCACTGTGCCGGCGACCCAAATTTTGTCGCCAGAAGAAAAAAAGCGCAAATCTTATCGTCGTTTGATATTTTTGACTTGGTTTTTGACGCTTGATCTCATCATGTTTGGTGCCTTCGTTCGCCTGACAGACTCTGGCTTGGGTTGCCCAGATTGGCCAGGCTGTTACGGTATGGTCACACCCATTGGGGCCTTAGCCGACATCCGTGCGGCTGAACAAGCCATGCCCGATGGCCCAGTCACGATGCCCAAAGCATGGATTGAAATGATCCACCGCTATGTTGGCGCGCTGCTCGGTCTAATGATGATTGGTTTTACGGTCCTGGCTTGGCGCTGGCGCAACACCATTGGTCGCACCCATTGGCTACCAACATTCACGCTATTGGCAGTCTGTATCCAAGGTGCATTTGGTGCCTGGACCGTGACCTTGAAACTCATGCCAATTATTGTGACGATTCACTTGCTTGGCGGCATGACCCTCATGGCGCTGATGACCTGGCTTGCCGCCCGAGAAAAACAACACACCCCCATTAATCCAGAAAACAGGCGCTACAGCCCTTGGGTTGGTTTTGGGCTGGTGCTGCTCTTTATGCAAATTGGCTTGGGTGGTTGGGTCAGTACCAACTACGCTGCCCTAGCCTGCATGGATTTCCCGACTTGTAATGGCGCTTGGATTCCCAAAATGGATCTGGCCAATGGCTTTTCTTTGGTGCGCGGGCTCGGAGAGCTGCCGAGCGGTGAGGCCATTTCACAGAAGGCACTGGTGGGTATCCACTGGGTGCACCGCAACTTTGCATGGGTGATTTTTGCTTATCTTGGCACATTGGCTTGGCGCTTGCGTAGCGATCCTGGCCTGCGTGGTCCATGTCACCTGATCTTTGTATTGTTGTTCGCGCAGCTGATCACGGGCCTCACCACCATTTTCTTCCAGTGGCCATTGTTGGTTTCGGTCTTGCATATCGCCGGGGCTGCTGGCTTGACCATTGCTGTGGTGACTTTGCTGGTTCGTGTCTATGGCATCAGGCCTGCGAAAGTTTCTCAAGCAGGAATGCCACAGTTTGCCTAAAATACAACCATGACAGCTGCGACGGCACCCTCTGATTCGCTCTGGCGCCAATACTTGGTGCTGACCAAGCCGCGTGTGACGCAGCTGGCGGTTTTTTGCGCGGTCATTGGCATGTTCTTGGCGGTGCCTGGGTTGCCCGACATGCAGAAGGTGGTTGCAGCCACTATTGGTATTTGGTTGCTGGCTGCCGCAGCGTTTGCCGTGAATTGCTTGATTGAACAGCAAATAGACGCCCGCATGGCCAGAACCTCAGGCCGCGCCACGGCTCAGGGCAGTATCGCTTCGCACCAAGTCCTATTGATTTCAGGGCTGTTGGGCGGTGCTGGGATGTTCGTTTTGTACCAGTGGGTCAATGCACTGACCATGTGGCTGACATTCGCTACCTTTGTCGGTTATGCGGTCATCTACACCATGCTGCTCAAGCCCCGTACCCCACAAAATATCGTGATTGGTGGCCTCTCTGGTGCCATGCCCCCCGCACTTGGTTGGGCAGCCGTCGCCGATAGCGTGCCAGCCGAAGCGTGGCTCTTGGTGCTGATTATTTTTATTTGGACGCCGCCACACTTTTGGGCGCTAGCGCTTTATCGCAACAAAGACTACGAAAAATCTGGTCTGCCCATGTTGCCCGTCACGCACGGCGCCAATTTCACACGCTTACACATCCTGCTTTACAGTTTTGCGCTATTGGGCACCACACTACTGCCGTTTGCGGTTCGCATGAGTGGTTGGCTCTATCTGATCGCTGCTGTTGCCCTGGGTTTGCGCTTTGTGTGGCTGAGCTGGCGGCTGTACAAAAACTACAGTGATGAATTGGCGCGCTACTTGTTCAAGTTCTCTATTCTTTACCTGGCACTACTCTTTGCCAGTCTGCTGATCGACCACTGGTTAATCAACGCTTAAAAGGCCGCCTCAGCGAGGTACGGCCTTCACCGAGTCTTCTGATGCGCTTTCCAAACTTACACCTCCAAACCACACAACGTCGTGCCAAGCTTTTATTTTTAGGCTTGTTGATTGCCGCCTTAGGGGCTTGTTCTGAACCGACAGACTTTGTCGGTAGTGACATCACATCGGGCGATATTGGCCAAGGCTGGACACTGACTGACCACCAAGGTGTCGCCCGCCAAGCCAACAGCTTCCCGGGCAAAGCGTCGGTGGTGTTTTTTGGGTTCACGCAATGCCCCGATGTTTGTCCAGCAGCCTTGGCTGAAGTCGCCACTGCTTTGCAACTGATGGGTGAGCAGGCCAAAGACGTTCAGGTGCTGATGATCACCGTTGACCCTGAACGCGACACGCCACCCTTGCTTGGTGAATACCTCGAGGCATTTGACCAGGGCCTGCCTACACGGTTTTTGGGATTAAGAGGCTCACCCGAAGATCTCCGCAAAACCGCCAACGCCTTTCGCGCGTTTTACGCCAAGTCACCAACGCCTGATGGCAGTTACACCATGGATCACAGCGCGTCGTTTTATCTCTTTGACTCACAGGGTAAGGCGCGTGTGCTCTTGAGCAACCAAGCTGGCCCTGAGGCGCTCGCCCAAGACCTAAAAGCACTGCTGAATTGATCTGCCACAAAGGCAATCGCGCACGCCACCAACCGCTTGCTTACAAACTCGCCCGTTTTGCGCGCCAATATTCGATAGCAGCCTGAGCGGTCGGGTCGAGATCAGCCACCGCTAGGCTTTGTCGTTTTTTAAGAATCATAAAAGCGTAGGGTGTGGCTAATGAGGATGCCTCTGGGCAGAGACGCATCTCATCGCCCACAGAAGGGCTTTGTTGGCGCCAAAAATTGATGGCGGATTCAAGATCGGTCAAGGTGATGTCTTCATTCATGTGGGTATTTTCTCAGAATATCTCTTATGATCAGATAGAAACCTGACGGTTTTATCCGAAACAGACAGGAGTCTGGCATGGCACATGATCCGATGAACCCCTTTGGCTTGCCCAACATGGGTGCCTCACCGAACAGTTCTACCCAAAATCCGTTACTGACCAGCATGGAAATGATGCGACAAGCCATGGCAGGACTTGGGCAATCAGCCCAAACGGCAACGGGTTCCATGTCGAGCGCACTGACCCCTGAAGACTTAGAGCGCAAGATCAGTGAACTCAAAGTCGTTGAAAACTGGCTCAAGCTGAATTTGTCGATGCTCAGTGGTTCGATTCAAGGCCTAGAAGTGCAGTTAGCCACCGTCAGAACCCTACGCTCGTTCGTTGCCATGGGTGGGGCCCCAAGTGCCTCAACCGACGGTGAGCCATCGCCGCTCGAGGTGGTGCTTGGCTTAAAGCCTGCGCACAAGAAAGCGGCACAACCATCACAGCCTGAAACAGTGACAGAAACACAACCAAAATCAAAACCTGACCCAGCGCCACAAGCTCAAGCCACAAGTGGTGAAACGGGCGCCAACAACGCCAACGCAAATACCAGTGCCGCCGCACAAGCTTGGTGGAAAATGATTGAAGGACAGTTTACGCAGCTTGCTCAGGCGACCACTCAGGCCAACGCAGCAGCGCAGGCCGCCGCGCAATCGGCCATGGCTCGGGCCACGGCAGTCAAACCCAGCAACACTCAATCGGCTGCAGCGGCTAAAAAGGCTCGCAAAACAACGCCCAGAACGGCTGCTAAAAAAGCCGCTGCGCGTCCTACTAAAAAGACCGCCGCAAAAACCGTCAAGCGCGCATAGGTACCAGCCAACGCGGACGGAATATGATGCGCTGTTAAAACCCATTTGAACAAACAAGTATTGGTATTTTTATGTTGAACATTGTGATTTTGGCTGCTGGTATGGGCAAACGGATGCAATCAGACCGGCCCAAAGTGTTGCACACCATTGCTGGGCAACCGATGCTCTTTCACCTGCTTATAACAGCCCGTGCACTAAACCCCGATCGCTTGATCGTGGTGGTGGGCCACGGTCAAGATCAGATCAAAGCGGCGCTTGCCGATCAACCCGACATCCTGTTTGCTGATCAAACGCCTCAATTGGGTACCGGCCACGCGGTGATGCAAGCCGCTGATCAGTTGTTTGCTGGTGATGGTTCAACCTTGGTGCTCTATGGCGATGTGCCGCTGGTTCAAGTGACAACCCTGCAAGCCTTGTTGGCTGCAAGCGATGGTGGCTTGGCCCTCTTGACCGAAACACTCACAGACCCAACAGGGTACGGCCGTATTGTGCGCGATGATTCGGGCCATGTTGTGGCGATCGTTGAAGAAAAAGACGCTAATGAAGCGCTGCGTTCTATTCAGGAAGTCAATACCGGTATGTTGGTGGCTTCGACACCGGCGCTTAAGCGATGGTTGGGTCAAATCAACAACCAGAACGCCCAAGGCGAGTACTACTTAACCGACATCATTGGTTTGGCCGCCCAAGATAAGGTCGAGATCAACACCGTGGCGCCACAGTTTGCGTTTGAAACGCAAGGGGTTAACAGTCGCTCGCAACAGGCTTCGCTTGAACGCCAATGGCAAAACGAGTTGGCCCGTCAGCAGCTGGCCGCTGGCGTTGCCCTGGCTGACCCTCAACGGTTTGATGTGCGTGGCACGCTCGCATGTGGACGCGATGTGTTCATCGATGTGGGCTGTGTCTTTGAAGGCCAGGTCGTGCTTGGTAACAACGTGGTGATTGAACCGCATTGTGTGATTCGCAATGCCACGATTGGTGATGGCACCATCGTCAAAGCCTACAGCCATGTCGAACAGGCACAGGTTGGTGCACAGGTCCAGATTGGCCCTTACGCCAGATTACGTCCTGGCACGGTGCTGGCCGATCAGGTGCATGTGGGCAATTTTGTGGAAATCAAAAACTCGGTCATTGGTCATTCAAGCAAAGCCAATCACCTCGCTTACGTGGGTGATGCTGATGTGGGCCAGGGGGTCAACATCGGTGCGGGTACCATTACCTGCAACTATGATGGGGTTAACAAGCACCGAACCGTGATTGAAGACGATGCCTTTATTGGCTCTGACACGCAACTCGTGGCGCCGGTTCGTGTTGGCAAAGGGGCGACATTGGGCGCTGGCACGACATTGACTCAAGATGCGCCACCCCATAAGCTGACTGTTTCCCGCACGGCTCAAACCACTCTTGAATCCTGGCAGCGACCCACTAAAAAAACCAAGTAGCTCAGGCCTCACCGGCCGTAGCGGCATCGGCACGCCTGTGCAATCAAATGGTCCCGCTGACGGCTTACCGATGCCGCAACGCTTTTGGGCGGTCGCCACGCTTTTCATTAGCTTGGGTATTTGTGTGCTTGATGCCTCGATGGTGAATGTGGCATTGCCTGAAATCGCTGCTAGCTTGAATGCGTCTGCGGCCACAACGGTTTGGGTGGTTAATGTTTACGGTTTGACAGTGGCTGGTACCTTGTTGCCGTTTGCGGCCATGGCAGAACGCATCGGCTTTAAGCGTGCGTTTCGCTTGGGATTGGCCCTTTTTGTGATGGGTGCCTTAGCCAGCGCGGTCTCACCTTCCCTTGAATTTTTGTTGCTTGGTCGCGTGGTTCAAGGCCTTGGTGCGTCGGCCATCATGTGTTTGTTTGGTGGTCTGATGCGCAACATCTATCCGGCCCGACTGTTGGCCAAAGGCATTGGCTTAAATGCGGTGGTGGTGTCGGTTAACTCGGTCATTGGGCCATCACTGGGCTCGATCATTTTGACATTGGCAGACTGGCGCTGGATTTTTGTATCGGTCATTCCAGTGGCTTTATTAGCGGTTTTCACCATGCGGGCTTTACCAATTGTGGCTCGGATAAATCGCAGCTTTGATTACCGCTCTGCGGTTCACAGTGCGCTGACCATTGGCTTGTTTATTCTCGGGCTTGATTACTTGACCAAATACCCATTATTTGCAGCAGGCTCAATCGCACTGAGTGTGGTCTTGGCGGTTGCGTTGGTCAAGCGTGCCATGCAACAAACCGCGCCATTGGTGCCGGTTGATTTACTGCGCATTGGCCCAATACGGGCGGCATTGGCGGCTTCTCTGTTTTCTTTTGGCTCGCAAATGGCCACCTTCGTGGCTTTGCCGTTTTATCTACTGGTGACTTTAGGGCGTGATGCCATCACCGTGGGTTTGTTGATGGCGGCTTGGCCCTTGGGTGCTGCGGTCATGGCGGTGGTGTCGGGTCGCTTGGCCGATCGCTACCCAGTGGCGGTGTTGTGTGGCATCGGTTCGGCCTCGATGTTGGTCGGTACGTTGTGGATTGTGGCGGCGCCAGCAACCGTGGCCAATGCTTGGCTCTTTATGGCCATGTTGTTGAGCGGTATTGGATTTGGATTTTTTCAGACGCCAAACAATCGGGTTTTGATTGGCTCTTCACCTCGAGAGCGAGCCGGTGCCATTGGCGGATTACAGGCCGTCACCCGCGTCTTTGGTCAAACCGTTGGGGCTGCATTGGTGGCGATGGTATTCACGGTGAGCCAAGCCTTTGGGCCAACCTACGGGCTGATTGTGGCCGCGGTTTTTGCATTCATGGCGCTGATGGTCAATGTCAGGCGTCATTTGAAAGTTACGACTGTTTAAACCACTGAACGAGTATTGGTGAAGGGCGCTCAGCGAAGCGACCCTGGATACTAACGCCGAGTGATATTTGTTGTGGTCTTTGGCAAGGGTAGTTGTGCGCTGAATTTACTGCGATTGATCGAGAAGAAGGTTCGCACATTACGCACTTGATTGGCTGCTGTGAGTGTGCGGTGCACGAAGTCGTGATAAGCGTCCATGTTCGCCACTGTGATGATCAGCACAAAGTCAGGGCTCGTCGACACGCGATAGCACTGCTGAATGGCGGCTTCCCACTGCATCAGACGCTCAAAGCGGGCCAGTGACTCTGCGTCTTGGGTCATTAAGGTGACTTCAACAATGGCCGTTAAAGCTTGGCCAACTTGAGCCGGTGCCAGTATGGCAACTGTTTTTTCGATGACGCCAGTCTGCACCAATCGGCGCACGCGACGCAGGCATGTGGCGGGCGAGGCATTCACGGCCTGAGCCAAGTCCTGATTGGTCAGGCTGGCGTCTAACTGCAGTTGCGCCAGTAGCCTCAAATCCAGTGCATCTAGGGACAGCGCGTCTTCTGAATGGGTGTCCATACCGATATCTGCCTGATCTAAATAGACAAGTATTGATTTTATTTGAAATATTTTTTCATTTGTTGATTTTTATAATTTTTAATTTCATATTTATCTTAAATTAAACAATTAATTCCATTCATTCTCATTCAAAATAGCGTCATATTGGATTTACTTAGGAAAAAGCCATGTGCGGCATTGTCGGTGCAGTCTCCAAACGAAACATCGTTCCCATCCTGCTCGAAGGTTTGCAGCGGCTCGAATACCGGGGCTACGACTCATGTGGGGTCGCCGTTTTTAAGAATGGTGAACTGCAACGTGCACGCAGCACGTCACGCGTGGCGCAATTGGCGCAGCAAGTCTCAGCAGAGGCCTTTGATGGTTTGACAGGCATTGCTCACACGCGCTGGGCCACGCACGGGGCACCCGTGACCCACAATGCTCACCCGCACTTTTCTGGGGTGAATGGCGGTCAACCCAAAATTGCACTGGTACACAACGGCATCATTGAAAACCACGATGAACTGCGTGCCATGCTGCAAGCGGCCGGTTACGTCTTTGACAGCCAAACCGATACTGAGGTGATTGCCCATTTGGTGCACCACCATTACGAGTCGGACTTGCTTGAAGCGGTGCAAGCAACGGTCAAAATGCTCGAGGGTGCTTACGCGATTGCCGTGATGTGTCGCGATGAGCCCCACCGTCTGATTACCGCGCGCGATGGTTCACCGCTGGTTCTTGGCCTGGGTCATTCAGAAAACTTTCTGGCTTCTGATGCGTTAGCACTAGCTGGCACCACGGATCAAATCATTTACCTCGAAGATGGCGATATTGCTGATCTGCAAGTGGATCGTATTTGGATCTATGACCAAGCAGGCAATCCCATCGAGCGCCCGGCACAGACGGTTCACGCGCACACCGCTGCGGTTGAGTTGGGGCCCTATCGTCATTTCATGCAGAAAGAGATATTTGAGCAACCCCGGGCCGTGGCTGACACGCTTGATGACTTACAGGCGATTTCACCAGAGCTATTTGGTGACCGTGCTTATGGGATTTTTAAAAGCACACGCCGGGTCTTGATTTTGGCGTGTGGCACCAGTTATTACGCCGGCATGACGGCCAAGTACTGGATGGAATCGATTGCCAAGATGCCCGTAGAAGTCGAAATCGCCAGTGAATACCGCTATCGCGATAGCGTGCCCGACAAAGACACGCTGGTGGTGACGATTTCTCAATCCGGTGAAACAGCCGATACCTTGGCGGCACTGAAGCATGCGCAATCTTTGGGCATGCCCAACACCCTGACCATTTGTAATGTCAGTACCAGTGCCATGGTTCGTGCTTGCGCGCTGTCTTACATCACGCACGCTGGCGTTGAAGTGGGTGTGGCATCAACCAAGGCTTTCACCACGCAATTGACTGCTCTCTTTTTACTGACCTTGGCCATGGCGCAAGTGCACGGTCGGTTGACTGAACAAGCAGAAGCCGAGCACGTGCGTGCCTTACGCCATTTGCCGGTGGCGATTGGTTCGGTATTGGCTCTTGAACCACAAATCATGGCGTGGTCAGAACGCTTTGCCGGCTGCGAAAACGCTTTGTTTCTGGGTCGTGGGATGCATTACCCGATTGCGTTGGAAGGCGCCTTAAAACTCAAGGAAATCAGTTACATCCATGCGGAAGCCTATCCGGCGGGCGAGTTAAAACACGGGCCCTTGGCACTGGTTACTGATCAAATGCCAGTGGTGACCATTGCACCCAATGATGCTCTGCTAGAAAAGCTGAAATCAAACATGCAAGAAGTTCGTGCGCGTGGCGGCGAGCTGTATGTGTTTGCCGATGCTGACACGAAGATCAAAGCGGCCGAGGGCCTGCACGTGATCCGTATGCCAGAGCATTACGGCCACTTGTCACCCATCTTACACACCATCCCGCTGCAACTGCTGGCATATC
>ERZ888423.196-NODE-196-length-65280-cov-8.154527_pt1 | contig 65280 bp, 76 predicted proteins | sample MGYA00520523_ERZ888423 | MGnify/ENA primary metagenome ERZ888423 (study PRJEB32303, sample SAMEA104408611) | aquatic metagenome | biome: Brackish water; feature: Pelagic; material: water | place: Baltic Sea | collected 2014-06-08T10:24:00 | depth 30,27 m ... | reverse complement strand
CACCACGGCTGCCTGGACACCACTGGTCGTCGCGACAGCCAACTCCCCGTTGATCCGTGACTGCAGTGCCGTCAACGCTCCGACGATGAATGCCACACTGGCGGCGACGGTCGCTCCCTGGAGCAGTGACCGGCGTCCGAGCCCCGCTCCTGTCACCGGATCAGTGGAAGAAGTGTCGGGTGCCGGTGAGATACATGGTGGCTCCGGCTGCCTCCGCGGCCGCGATGACCTCATCGTCACGCACGGAGCCACCGGGCTGTACGACGACACGAACTCCGGCGTCGAGCAGCACCTCAAGCCCATCCGGGAACGGGAAAAATGCATCGGAGGCTGCCACCGCACCTCGCACCCGTTCCTCACCAGCGCGGATCACCGCCAGTCTCGCTGCGTCCACTCGATTGACCTGACCCATGCCAATGCCGACAGCGGCGCCGTTCTTTGCCAGGAGAATGGCATTGGACTTGGGGGCTCTCACGGATCGCCAGGCGAAGGCGAGGTCTGCCATCGTGTCCGCATCCACGGGAGCACCGGCGACGAGGCGCCAGGTCGCTGGGTCATCGCCATCAGCGGTCAGATCATCCGCGCGTTGAAGCAGGATGCCTCCTGAGATCGGCCGAAGGTCAATCCAACCTCGATCAGACCTGGGCGCAGCGCGCAGGATGCGCAATCCCTTGCGCTCCTGTAGGACGCGCAATGCCTCGGGCTCATACTCTGGCGCGACAACCACCTCGGTGAAGACATCAGCCATCGCGCGGGCCATCTCCACGCTCACCGGGCGATTCGATGCCACGACCCCGCCGAATGCCGACACCGGATCCGTGGCGAATGCGCCCTCGTAGGCGTCGGCGATGTCCTGACCGACGGCGATACCGCAGGGATTGGCGTGCTTGATGATGGCGACGGCTGGCTCGGCGTGGTCATATGCCGCCCGCCAGGCCGCATCCGCATCCACGTAATTGTTGTACGACATGTCCTTGCCATGAAGTTGCTCGGCGCGGGCGAGCCCGGGACGCGAGAAGTCCGCGGCGTACACCGCAGCGACCTGATGGGGGTTTTCCCCGTAGCGCAGGATGTCCCGACGCTGCCACACCTGACCGAGCCATCCGGGAAGACCAGAGCCGTCCGGAGCCACCACGGAGTCCATCCAGGTGGCCACGGCAACGTCGTATGACGCCGTATGCCCAAATGCCTCCGCAGCCAGACGCTGCCGCTGGGCCAGTGTGAATCCACCCTCGACAAGCGCCTCACCAATGTCTGGGTATCGATCCGGCGTGACGACCACAGCCACATTGGCATGATTCTTGGCAGCGGCACGCACCATGGTCGGGCCACCGATATCGATCTGCTCGATGCACTCGACAGTCGTTGCCCCCGAAGCAACGGTCTGCGTGAAGGGGTAGAGATTGACGATGACAAGTTCGAACGGGGCGATGCCAAGCTCCGTGAGTTGTTGGACATGATCAGGGAGCCGAACGTCCGCAAGCACCCCGGCGTGAACCCGCGGATGAAGCGTCTTGACTCGACCATCGAGGCATTCGGGGAATTCGGTCAGGTCCGCAACCGCGGTGACGGGCAGCCCCGCCTCTTCGATGCGAGCCGCGGTCGATCCGGTCGACACGATCTCAACCCCGGCGGCATTCAGGGCGGTAGCAAGTTCGACCAGCCCACGCTTGTCGTAGACAGAGATGAGGGCGCGCCGGATGAGCCGACGGTCATGGGTGTTGGTCACGGGATACTCACTTTCCTACCAGTGACTGTGCAGCCCTGAGCGCACAGTGCGGTGACGACGTTGACAAGAAGCCTTCGCTCCTCGACCTTGATGCGCTCGTGCAGCGTTGCTTCATCATCATCGGGGTCCACCGCGATGGCGTGCTGCGCCAGGATCGGGCCGGTGTCAACTCCGGAGTCCACAAGGTGGACCGTGCATCCGGTGACTCTCACGCCGTAGTCGAGAGCGTCTCGGACGCCGTGGGCACCGGGGAAGGCCGGGAGCAGTGCCGGATGAGTATTGATGATCCTCCACGGAAAGCCTGCGATGACCGCCGGGCCGAGCACCCGCATGAAGCCAGCACACACCACCCAGTCTGGCGTCCAGCGACCGATGGCGTCCGCTAGGACGCGATCCCATTCGGCACGGTCGGCGCAGGCGGAGGGGATGACGACATCGGTGGGAATTCCCCGCGCGACCGCTCGGGCTATCCCGGCGGCCTCGGATCGATCCGAGATCACACCGACGACCTCATAGGCATCCTGGGGCGCATCCATGAGTGCCTGCAGATTGGTGCCACCGCCGGAGATCAGGACCACCAGCCTCGAGCGCACAGCGCGACCCTATCGCCGACGGGGCCCCTGCTCCTGCGGCGCCAGGCGAGGGGCACCCACCACGAGGTCGCCGGCGAACTGGTCGGCGTACCCACGCAGGCGCCCAGCGGAGTCCCACAGGGGCGACAGTCCCACGAGGAGGGTCATGAGCCAGGCGAACGGACCAACCACGGGGATAAAACTCAACGCACCGGCAACACCGTAGAGCGCTGCCCAGCGTCGCAGGGAGGTGGTCCAGCCGGGTCGCGTGCCCGTATCCACGCGCACGCAGCGGATCCCGAGACTCCACCCCCCCAGCGTGCGACCCCACAGGGCCATCAACGGGATGGTGTACAGCGCGGTGACAGTGAAGAAGACGGCCAGGGGAAACCACGCGGGTGCTGCCCAGGCGCTGTCGATGACGCTGCTGCCGGTCGCTGCATCGATGCGGACATGGGTTACGCCGCTGATCGCGGAGTCCAACCACGCCACCACGATGCCGGACACGAACAGGACGAGGACAAGATCGATCACTGCTCCCGCAACGCGGCGAGGCATCGATGCGATGGGGAAGGTCTCTCGCTTATCCCTCGCTCGTTCACCGCGCGGTGCCCTCACAGTGCTAGCCATCGGATGACCTCGAGGGCCACGCCGCCGCGATGGATGTGCCGACAACGACGGTGACGATCCCGGCGAGAGCCACCGGGAGCGGGGCCGGTCCAACTCCGACGAGGCTGACCAGCCCGAGGGCTCCTGATGCCAGCCATGCCGCCACCGCGAGGACCGCGCCCACCATGAGAGCGGCGGTGGCTCCCAGGGTCCACGCCACACGCCCGCGGACGCCGCGGCTGCGCAGCAGCAGGCCCGCGACCACACCCGCGAGCACACCCGCGAGGGGGAGCAGTATCGATCCTGTGGGCGCCTGAGCGGGCAGTGCTGCGAGGAGGGGGAAACCCGGCAGAGACGTGCTGGCGGTTTCCGCGAAGGGCCCCACTGTGGCATCCACACCGACGGAGACACCGGGACCGAGCAGATAGGCAACCGTCCATACGAGAGCTGTCGGGATGTACGCCAGGCTGAGAGCCGCGAGCATCACCAATCCCGACGCGCCACCGTCGAGGAAGACCAGGAGGGCAGTGATGTCATCCACGTGCATCACGATGGTCACCGCGAGGGCTAGCCCGGCACATGCCACCAGTACGAGCAGTGCGACGACCGCCGCCGCTAGGGCATCACGGAGTTTGCCGGGCAGAGCATCTGCCCCGATCAAGCCCACTCGTCGCAATGCCGTCAGAGCTGTCACAACCACGGCAAGCAGCGCTCCGGCGATAGCGGCGCGCAGGGGGCTGACCCCGATGCTGGGACTCATCCCCGCCAGGAGCGCAGCGAATACGCCAAAGGCGAGTGCTGCGGCACCCGCGACTGTGAAGGCCTCGGCTCGCCGGGCCACCGCGGAGGCACCCACCGCCCACCTGCCGGCAGCGACCAAACCAACGATGGGGATGAGGACGAACCCCAGCGGCAGGAGGGTCAGGGTGACCCCGGAGATGGTCGGAGCCAGTCCCAGACCCGCGAGCCACGCAGCTGCGGCCACCTCAACCGTCTGGGCCCAGTCCTGCTGCCCGGAAGGCTCCAGCATCCAGGCGGCCAGGGAGATCAGGGCCAGCAGGAGGAAACTCACGACCGCGGCGGCCGCCCCGGCCGCTGCTCCGGCCACGATGAGGGGCAGGGGTGAGTTCGCCCCCTGACCGGCGGGCACGCCAGCTCGGGCCGTCACACTCACCGCCCAAGAGTGTCAGCAGCACAGGGCTCACACGGGTAACGGCACGCCCACACGCCCCATCAGCATTCACAATCCGACACCTGGGACGGATCTAGGGGTTCCCGGTCTAGCCCCGCAGGAGGGAGCGCATGATCCGAGCGGCTTCGCTGGGCGTCTGTCCGACGCGCACGCCGACCGCTTCAAGGGCATCCTGCTTCGCTGCGGCAGTCCCCGACGACCCGGACACGATGGCACCCGCGTGGCCCATCGTCTTGCCCTCCGGGGCGGTGAAGCCCGCGACATAGCCCACCACGGGCTTCGTCACGTAATCGGCGATGAACGCCGCGGCGCGCTCCTCCGCATCGCCACCGATCTCACCAATCATGACGATGGCCTCGGTCTCTGGATCATCCTGGAAGGCTGCGAGGCAATCGATGTGCGTCGTGCCGATGATGGGATCGCCACCAATGCCAACCGCTGTCGAAAAACCAATGTCGTTGAGTTCGTACATCATCTGATAGGTCAGGGTGCCCGACTTGGACACGAGACCGATGGGTCCCGGGCCGGTGATGTCTGCGGGGATGATGCCCGCGTTGGACACCCCGGGAGAGATGATCCCCGGGCAGTTGGGTCCGATGATCCTGGTCGCTCCGGCGTTCGTGGCGTATTGGAAAAAGCGAGCCGTGTCGTGGACCGGGATGCCCTCCGTGATGACCACGCACAGGGGGATCTCAGCGTCGACGGCCTCCTCGACGGCCGCGCGGGCAAAGCGCGGCGGGACGAAGACAACGCTGACATTGGCCCCGGTGGCAATCATCGCTTCGCGGACGTCATTGAAGACGGGGATGCCATCCACGTCCTGGCCGGCCTTGCCCGGAGTCACGCCAGCGACCACGCGCGCACCGCTCGCCGTCATGCGCCGGGTGTGCTTGGTGCCCTCCGAGCCCGTCATTCCCTGGACCAGGATGCGGCTGTCGGCATTGAGCCACATCGTCATGATGCGCTCCCCGCACGGCGCTCGGCCGCGAGTTCGGCCACACGTCGTGCGGCCTCGTCCATGGTCTCGACCATCTCCACGAGCGGGTGGCCAAAGTCGGTCAGGATGCGGCGCCCTTCGGGGGCATTGTTGCCATCAATGCGGCAGACGATGGGCTTCGTAATCGGCTCTCCCCTCGCGGCGAGCATGTCCACCGCTTGGACAATGCCGTTCGCCACGGCATCACACGCGGTGATGCCACCGAAGACGTTGACAAAGACGGCAAGGACCTCGGGATCATTGAGCACGATGTCGAGGCCGTTCGACATGACCTCGGCACTCGCTCCACCCCCGATGTCGAGGAAGTTCGCAGGCCGGACGCCACCAAAGGCCTCCCCCGCATACGCCACGACATCAAGCGTGCTCATGACGAGGCCTGCTCCATTGCCAACGATTCCCACCTCCCCCTCGAGCTTTACGTAGTTCAGATCGAGCGCCTGTGCCCGAAGTTCGATGGGGTCGGTGGCGTCACGGTCCACCAGGTCTGCGTGAGAGGCATGTCGATAGTTGGCGTTGTCGTCCAAGGTCACCTTGCCATCGAGCGCGAGGACGGTGCCATCGGTGGACAGGACGAGTGGATTGACCTCCACCAACGTGGCATCTTCTGCGACCATGACGGTCCACAGATTCAGCAGGATCGCCACAACCTGATCGCGGATGTTCGCCGGGAAGCCCGCGGCCTCGACGATGCGACCCGCGACCTCAGCATCCACTCCGTCGATCGCGTCGATCCGCACCAGCGCGAGCGCTTCTGGGCGCGTCGCCGCGACCTCCTCGATGTCCACACCGCCTTCGACACTCGCCATGGCGAGGAAGGCACGATTGGCGCGGTCCAGGAGGAAGGAGACGTAGTACTCCTCAGCGATGTCCGTCGCCTGCGTGACCAGCACACGGCGTACGACGTGGCCCGAGATATCGAGTCCGAGGATGTCCTCGGCCCGATCCTGTGCCTCCTGCGGCGTCGCCGCGAGTTTGACACCACCGGCCTTGCCTCGACCACCTGTCTTGACCTGCGCCTTCACCACGACGGCGGCACCGATCTTGCGTGCAGCCTCGTGGGCGGCACCGGGCGTCGTACACACCTCACCCGGGGTGACAGGGATGCCGTGCGAGTCGAAAAGGTGCTTGGCTTGGTACTCGTAGAGATCCACGATTTCCCTCCAGCGGAAGACGCCGCGAGCCTACTGATGTCAAGCCCGATGAGGTGCGCAGGGTGTCCCGCTCAGCGGGCCGGTGACTCAACGTTCGCGTGCACCCAGGCCACGATGGTGGGCAGGGGTGTGCCCGGTCCAAAGACCTCGGAGACGCCCAACGCCTTGAGTCCGGGGATATCCGACTCCGGAATGATCCCGCCACCGAAGACCAGGATGTCATCGGCCTGACGTGCGTGGAGTTCGGCCATGAGTTCGGCGAAGAGGACCTGGTGGGCACCCGACAGGACCGACACACCGATGGCATCCGCATCCTCTTGGACCGCCGCATCCGCAATCTGTGCCGGCGTCTGGTGGAGACCCGTGTACACAACTTCACATCCAGCATCACGAAGGGCGCGCGCGACAACCTTGGCACCGCGGTCGTGCCCATCGAGACCCGGCTTAGCCACAACGATCCTCACCGGCACGGGGCCTCCTCGTTGCTGTGACGTGTCAGGAGTCGACTCGTCATGTAGATCACCGGGTTCACGATAGCGACACCCCGCGCTGCTGATCACCTGACGTGGACGTGGCACGTCGAGAGGACATTGTCGGCTTCCTCGGGCTACGGTCTGACGGTGCCCGCGGTGTCCCTACCCACGTCGACCCTGGCGCGCATTGGTGCGGAAGCGGCCAAGACGCGGCGCACCCTGCTCTCGGCCGCGACCGTCAAGGGCGTCGCTATCGAGGCCGCGTGGGTGACCGCCCATGTGGCGATGTACCCGCTCGGGATCGTGGAAGAACAGGTCCGCATCCAGCAGGAGAGGCACTCACTCGAGGGCTTGCCGCCCACACAGCGCGGACTCCTGGTAGGCGACATCGTCGCCGCGGGGACGCCCATCGTGCTGGTTCACGGTATTTTTGACAATCGTTCGATCTTCACCCTGTTGCGCCGGGGTCTGCACCGTCGCGGATTCGGCTCGACGTACGCGCTCAACTACTCCCCCTGGACCGATGACATCCGATCGATGGCAGCCCGCCTGGGGGATCTGGTCGCGCAGGTGTGCGATGAGACAGGACACGAGCAGGTGCATGTCATCGGGCACTCCATGGGAGGCCTGATCGGTCGCTACCTCGTGCAGCGGATGGGCGGCGATGACCTCGTGCACACGCTCGTCACGCTGGGCACCCCGCACTCCGGCACTCTGCCGGCGCATGTCGTGCCGTTGGAGTTGGCGCGGCAAATGCGGATCGGCGGTGCCCTCATCAACGAGTTGGCCGAGCCGGCACCCGGGTGCCGCACCCGCATGCTCGTGATCTGGTCGGATATCGATCAACTCGTCATACCGCAGGCTCACGGACGCCTGGATCACCCCGACCTGAAGGCCCGCAATGTCTTGATCCGGGGGGTGGGGCACCTTTCGCTGCCGGTCGACGGTCGGGTGATCCGGGAGATTGGGACCACCTTGGCGCTGCTCGACGATGCCGACCCATCCCCGCACACCTCTAACACCATGTGACCCACAGCACATTGTGCGCCTCATTCGTCACAAACGGGTGGTCAGCGGGGCTGGGCACTGATAGACCAGGGACATGCGCCGGCTCTTCCTGCCCCTGCTGGTCGGGGCCGCGTTGATTCTTGCCCAGGGCGCTCTGGTGATCGCCCAGGGTGCTCCCTCCCTGGCGGAGGCACCCCGGACATCGGCCCCGACCCCCATCACCGGCGCCGGCGGTGCAGGTCCCGTGGTGGGCGCCGACACGATCGTGGACCCTGCCGCCTATCGACTCGATGGTTCAGCCGGGCTGGCGCATCTATCGTCCATCAGCGCCACGCGATCCCTCAGCAACGTCGCGGCGTCCACAGCGTCGGCGACAGCCGCGGTCCAGCGGCCCGCGAACCCGGCCTATAGCTACCCCGTGCGCTGGGGCACTCCCGTGAGCGGCACGTTCGGAGAAGTCAGTTCATCCTGGCCCCGAGGACACGCCGGAATCGACTTTGACGGATCGACGGGTGATCCGATTTATGCCGCGACGGATGGACGAGTTCAGTACGCCACGTACAACTATGGCGGCTACGGCAATCTCGTCATGATCATGCGCAAGGACGGGACCCAAACCCGCTACGCACATCTGGACAAGATCACCGTCGACAAGGGTGACCGCGTCAGAGCCGGTGATCTCATCGGCACCATGGGCAGCACCGGTGACTCATCGGGGGCCCATCTCCATTTTGAGGTGCGCGTCGGCGTAGGTCTCACACCCACGAATCCACCCGGTTTGTGGACGGGTTCGCGCCCCGGGTTGCCCGCGAAGCCCCCCGCTTGGGCCTGCCGCTCCTACGGCGGGTGTTGACGTCACTCGTCAGAGTTTTTCCACCGGGGCGTAGCGCAGCAGCAGGCGCTTGGTCCCCACGCTGCCAAAGTCGATGGTCGCCTCAGCTCGGTCACCGACCCCCGACGTGTCCGTCACCGTCCCCATCCCGAAGGTCTTGTGCAGGACCCGGTCCCCCGTGGCCAGGCCGACGACCGGGCGCGTGCCTGCAGAAGGCTCGGGCCGCTTCCCTCCACCGGCCCTGCGCCCCATCCCCGGGGCGGGGGCGGATGGGCTCCAGGAGAGCACCGGCTCATCCCGGCGGCTCTCGACGAGTTCAGCAGGAATCTCGTCAAGGAATCTCGACGCTGGATTGTGCATTGGTGATCCCCAGGCCGAGCGCGTCATCGCACGCGACAGATAGAGGCGTTCGCGAGCGCGGGTGATGCCGACGTAGGCCAAACGTCGCTCTTCCTCCAACTCAGACTCTGAGCCGAGTGATCGAATATGCGGAAAGATGCCATCCTCCATGCCGGTCAGGAAGACGATCGGGAACTCCAAACCCTTGGCCGTATGCAGGGTCATCAGCGTGACGACTCCGTCGTCACTGTGCGGGTCATCATCGTCAGGGATGTCATCCGCGTCAGCCACCAGGGAAACACGCTCAAGGAAGCCGGTCAGGGTCGGGTCCTCGGTGTCTCGTTCGAACTCTGCAGCGACCGACTCCAACTCCGCGAGATTCTCGATCCGCGTCTCATCCTGCGGGTCGTGAGAGGCCTGTAATTCCGCGAGGTAGCCGGACTGCTCCAAAACGGCCTGGAGGACAAGGGCCGGCCCCGTGCCGGATTCGACGAGGGTGCGCAGATCCGACATCAACTGAGCAAACAGTGTTGCCTGCTTGTGCGACCGGGTCGCCAATCCCGGGATCTCGGCGACACGATCCAGAGCCGCGCCGAAGGAGATGCGCTCACGCTGCGCAAAGGACTCAATGACCTCCTCTGCTCGGTCGCCAATGCCCCGCTTCGGGACATTGAGGATGCGCCGCAGGGAGACATCGTCCGCGGGGTTCGCCAACGCACGGAGGTAGGCGATGGCATCGCGGACCTCGCGACGCTCGTAGAAGCGCACTCCCCCAACGACGGTGTAGGGCAGACCCACCCGGACAAAAATCTCCTCGAGGGATCGTGACTGAGCATTGGTGCGGTAGAAGACGGCAACGTCTCCGGGTCGTGCACCCTCTTTGTCTACCAATGCATCTATCTCGTCAGCAACAAATCGCGCCTCATCGTGCTCGTCATCTGCGACGTACGACACGATGGGAGCCCCAGCGCCCGCATCCGTCCACAGCTTCTTGGGCCGTCGACCTCCATTGCGCGCGATCACCCGGTTGGCCGCGTCAAGAATTGTCTGCGTGGATCGGTAGTTCTGCTCGAGTAGGACGGTGCGGGCATCGGGGTAGTCGCGTTCGAACTCCTCAATGTTGCGAATCGTGGCGCCGCGGAAGGCGTAGATGGACTGATCCGCGTCTCCCACCACGCACAGTTCTCCCGGTGGCACCCCGTCACGGCCATCACCCACGAGCTCGCGAACCAGGATGTACTGCGCATGATTCGTGTCCTGATACTCATCGACCAGGATGTGGCGGAATCTCCTGCGGTAGTGCTCCGCCACGTCGGGGAAGAGTTGCAACACCGCAACGGTGGATCCGATGAGGTCATCAAAGTCAAAAGCGTTGGCCTGCCTCAGGCGACGCTGATACTGCGCGTACGCGTGCGCGAGGACACGATCCTGAGGAGTCTCCGCACGGCGCGCGAAGTCGTCCTCATCCACCAGGTCATTCTTGAGCGCAGACACGCGGGAGGACAGGGCCCGCGGGGGGTGGCGCTTGGGGTCAAGATCGAGATCCTTGACGACCATGGCCATGAGTCTTTGGGAGTCGGCTGAGTCATAGATCGAGAAGTTGGTGGATATGCCCAGCCGACCCGCCTCGCGCCGCAGAATTCGCACGCATGCGGAATGGAAGGTCATCACCCACATGGCGCGCGACGCCGGCCCGACGAGCGCCGCCACACGCTCCTGCATTTCGCGCGCGGCCTTATTTGTGAAGGTGATGGCCAAAATCTCCGAAGGCCGAGCGTCTCCCTCCCTGATCAGATGCGCGATGCGCTGCGTGAGGACGCGGGTCTTGCCGGAGCCGGCTCCAGCGACGATCAAGAGGGGACTGCCGCGATGCGATGCCGCCTCGATCTGGGCGGGATTAAGGTCCGGCATTTGCCGATCGTACGTCGTATGACCGACGGTGAATCCTGGGTGCAGGATCTGCCGCCTACCTCAGGTAGGCGACCACGTGGGCTGTGACGGAGATGCCACCCGCAACATCACGTCGCAGGGTGCCCCTGCTATCGAGGGGCACGATGACGAGTCCGCTGGTGCGGGTGGAACGAGGAACCACCAGCGAGGGCTCTGCTGGCTTGGACAGTGAATAAAACGTGACCTCACCGCCCTTGGCGCCCACGGCCTCAACGCGCAAGACCGCAGCGGTCGCCCCGGACGGGCTCACCGCGGCACGTGCGGTCATGGTGTCCGCAGACACCGGGGTGGCCCCATCCGGCTTCGCCTGGGGCAGCAGTCGTGTCAGAGAGGAGCGTGCCTTGCGGACTTCGACGGGGGTCACCGGGATCAGCAACGCCCCCAGCAACGGGGTCCTCACGGCGGAGGCCTGCACCGACAGGGTCACATCCACGCTGCCCTTGCCGGCATTCACGATCGTGACGCGTCCTTCACCATCGAGTGCGGCGATCACGGGCGCTGACGTAGCGGCGTTGCGGCGGTAGGGAATGGACGGCGCGGCTGGTGAATGCTTATCACCCGCGCGACGCAGCAGGAGTCGGCCCGTCTTCTCAGCCCCGGAGATTCCCACCGTGAGCAGGGCTCCCGCGGGTGGTCCATCTTCGGTGGCTCCGACGGCAACATCGATGACACGCTTCTCGCCGGGCTGCAACGGCTGATTGAGGGCCTCGGTGTCGTAGACGATCTGGTTGCCCTGCGTGAGTAGGCGTCCCTCCCCGGGGAGATTCGCTCCCGGAGTCACGAAGTAGCCGAGCAGGTCAACCGTGATGTGCGTCGCTCCGGAGTCCGTGGTCAAGGCGATCGTGCCGTCTGTCGCCACCGGCAGGATCGAGACGATTTCGCGCTTCGCATTCACCACGACGGGCGCGAGTACACCTGTCGTTGCTGTGCGCAGGGTCGCGGGAGAGTTGGATCCCAAGGTTGTCACCCGCACGGCGGCTGCCTTGATCCGCGATCCCGGTCCGTCCTTGCGAGAGGCGACGTCGATCACGAGAGGGATACCCGCTCCCCCGCTCGAACGTGCTGCTAGCCGGCAGGAACGACCCGCGTTGCCCTGGCCACTGCGGGTATCCAGGACACGCTGGGCGGCAACGGGCATGAAGTCCAGGCCTGCACCGGGATCAGACGGCGCGGTCGCCGGCGTACGCGAAGCGGTGCAAAACGGTGCCGGGGCCGGGTTGCCGCCCCAAAAACTCGTCTGACCCGCTGCACCGTCCCACGAAAACGAGATGTGGATGTGATTCCGATGGCAGTAGGTGTCATAGCTGCTCTGCTGAGTGCTGTAGCACCCCTTGAGCTCCGTCCATCGTTTTGTGTAGGACTCCCAAATCTCATCCCCCCACCCGATGTACATCACGCCAAGACGCCGCGCCATAGCGAATTCATTGCCGTTGGAATCGGGGGCGAGGAGCCACTCGAGGAATGACTCAGCCTGTGCGTTCTGGGTGGGGACCTTCGAGTTGATCATCCAGTCGAGGGCACGGCCCTCCTTGTGCTCACTTCGTCCGCCAGAGGTGCAATCACGCGGGACCCAGATGCTCCTGGAGTCGGCGTACGTCGCGCGGATGAGGTCGACCACCTTCTGAGTGCCTGGTTTAGCCGCCGGGTCGCAGATGTACTGGCCCTGATAGCCGGGCAGCGGCTCGATGGCGGCAGGCAGGTTTGCGGGTAGAGCGGGAGGAGGGGGCAGGGGAATCTCTTTGGACTTTTCGTCCCGCTTGCCGCGCTTATCCTCCGCCTTCTTCTCCGCTGCCCGGCCCGCATCACCGCGGATGGGGTCCGTCTCTCCGGCCTCAAGGACCGAGGGGTCAGGGACATGATCGGCCTCACCGATGGGTGCTGACGCTGCCGGCTGCGCCACGAGGAGGAAACCCGCGACAAGGGCAACACAGGCGCCCACGACCACACCCCGCAAGCGAGCAGAGGTTCCCCTAGAATCCTCCCTGCCAGGGTCGGTCAAAACACGCACACCAACCACGGTAGCCCCTCCCGCCCCGGGAACCCCTGCTGGCTTGAGTGGTTTCCACGAAAAGTCCACGGATTCCCTCCCCTCACCGCCCTGATCCACCGGGTTTCCTCCTCTCCTACAGGTCCGTCAACCACGAAGGATGGCTGTGCCCACCCCCGATACCCAGATCGCCCAACGTGCCCTCGTCGTCACCGCCCATCCGGACGACGTCGACTTCGGAGCCGCCGGCACCATCGCCACCTGGGTAGCCCAGGGCACTGCGGTCACCTACTGCATCCTCACCGACGGCGACGCCGGCGGTTTTGATCCCGCGGTGCCACGCTCAGACATCCCTCGGATTCGTCGCGCCGAGCAGGTCGCTGCCGCACGTATCCTCGGAGTAGATGATGTTCGCTTCCTGGGGTATCGCGATGGCCAACTGGAGGTGTCGCAGGGATTACGGCGAGACATCAGTCGGGTGATCCGTCAGGTGCGACCACAGCGCATGCTGATCCAGTCGCCCGAACGCAATTGGGCGCGGATCCCCGCATCCCACCCCGACCACCTCGCTGCAGGAGAGTCTGCGATTTTTTCGATTTATCCCGACGCCCGCAATCCCTTCGCCCACCCGTCCCTGTTATCCGACGAGGGCCTTGATGCCTGGACCGTCCACGATGTCTGGGTTATGGGCGGGCCTACGCCCAATCACGTTATGGACGTCACTGACGTCTTCAGCACCAAGATTGCAGCTCTGCGCGCGCATGAGAGCCAGACCGCACACATGGACGACCTTGAGGAACGCCTCCGAGGATGGATGACGATGGCCGCACAGAATGCGGGACTACCCGAAGGCCGGTTGGTCGAGGCCTTCCTGCGCACCGAGATCCCCTAGGCGCGCACCCACCGCGTTCTTCGGGTGAATGAGCGAGGAAAACTCACAAAATTTCCCGAAGAATGCGCGATGTCCCGAAGAATGCGCGATGTCCCGAAGAATGCGCGCTGGCGCTGTCCACGGGACGCGCGAGTCCGTCCCGGCCGTGCGTGAGATCAATTCCAAAAGACTGCGATGACCACTTCGGCCAGGGTCAGGGCGCCGATCGTGCCCCACAGGGCCGTCTGGGGAGGGGTACGCCGACGTCCCACGAAGGCCAGCACCGTGATGATCAGCACGATGACCAACTTCACGGCGATCTTGGCGTGATCCACCTCCTCGCCCGACACCAAACCTGCGGAGGCGATGCCCACCAGGAGGACGCCGGTGACCAACTGCGTGAGGGCACCGTGCCACATCGCCGGGTTGACCCCCTTGTCAGGAGACCTCATCTGAACGATGAAGCCACCCAGCAGGGCAGCAAGACCAATGAAATGCAAGACCAGGATGGCGTTATAGACGAATTCCACGTGATGAGCCTAGCCGACCTTCACTCCCATTCGATGGTGCCCGGGGGCTTGCTGGTCACGTCCAACACCACGCGATTGACGTCACGCACCTCATTGGTGATGCGCGTGGAGATCCGGGCGATGAGGTCATAGGGCAGACGTGACCAGTCAGCCGTCATGGCGTCCTCACTGGACACCGGGCGCAGCACGATCGGGTGTCCGTATGTGCGTCCGTCTCCCTGGACGCCGACGGAGCGCACATCGGCGAGGAGTACGACGGGGAATTGCCACACGTCACGATCCAGGCCTGATGACGTGAGTTCCTCGCGGGCGATCGCGTCTGCAGCGCGCAGGATGCGCAGCCGATCGGAGTCGACGGCTCCCACGATCCGAATGGCCAGTCCGGGGCCGGGGAAGGGATGACGCCAGACAATGTCGGGGGGCAGCCCCAACTCGAGCCCTACCTGGCGCACCTCATCCTTGAAGAGGGTGCGCAGCGGCTCCACGAGGGTGAAGGCGAGATCATCAGGCAGACCGCCAACGTTGTGATGGCTCTTGATCGTGGCGGTGCCGGCACCGCCACCGGACTCGACAACATCGGGATAAAGCGTGCCCTGCACGAGGAAGTCAATCGTGCGTCCAGACGCCCCCGCCTCAGCCACGATGTCTCGAGCAGCATCTTCGAAGACACGGATGAATTCACGGCCAATAATCTTGCGCTTCTGCTCGGGGTCGCTCACCCCCGCGAGAGCGTCAAGGAAACGCTGCTGGGCATCGACAACGACGAGACGAACGCCGGTGGCCGATGCGAAGTCGCGCTCCACCTGCTCTGCTTCGCCTGCCCTGAGGAGTCCGTGATCCACGAACACGCAGGTGAGTTGATCTCCCACGGCCCGCTGCACGAGGGCTGCAGCCACCGCACTATCGACCCCACCGGACAGTCCGCAGATGACGAGGCCCTCTCCTACCTGTTCACGAACCCGGGCCACCTGATCATCAATAACCCCCCGCATGGTCCAGGACGCATCCAGCCCGGCGACATCGCGGAGGAAATGCTCCAGCACCTGCTGCCCGTACTCGCTGTGCAGCACCTCGGGATGGAATTGCACGCCGGCCAGCCGACGGTCCAGGGCCTCCATGGCGGCGACTGGGGCGCCGGCTGTGGTCGCGGTCACGACGAATCCGTCCGGTGCCTGGCTCACCGAGTCACCATGGGACATCCACACGGACTGCTCGGGTGGCAGTTGCGCAAATAGCGCTGATGACGAGGCGGTGATCGACAGCGGGGTGCGCCCGAATTCACTCAAGCCGGTGCGCTCCACACGCCCGCCCAGGGCCAGGGCCATGGCCTGGAATCCGTAACAGATGCCAAGGACAGGCACGCCCGCGTCAAAGAGCCCGGGGTCCACCGCCGGAGCCCCATCGGCGTACACACTGCTGGGACCACCCGACAGCACAATCGCCACCGGATCGCGCGCGAGCATCTCGGTCAGCGACATCGAGTGCGGGACGATCTCGGAGTAGACATGCGCCTCGCGCACACGTCGAGCGATGAGTTGCGCGTATTGAGCCCCAAAATCAACGACGAGCACCGGTCGAGGCGCGGGCGCGGTCATGCCGGGAGCGTAGTCAGCGTGTGCCGTAGGCGATGAAGAGGGCATACCCGGCCGTGACGACGACGACGATCGTCAGCGTGACCACCGACACGATGACCGCGGACAGGGCTAGTCCGCGCCCACCGACAACACGGCGTTGGACCGACTGCCGTACGGCGACGCGCCCCAGGACGAGACCCAGGACACTGCCGACTATCGGAAGCAGGCCCACCACACCAAGAATCGCGAGGACAAACGCCCAGATACCGAGCGCACTCGGTCGCTGAGCGCCACTGTCTGGGCCCGTGGTGGGTGGGCTCGCCAGATCAGTGGGCTGCTCAGCGATGCCACTGGCGGAGCCATCGCCGGGGGCCTGCGGTTGACCGCACTCCCCTATGCGCATGGCTGCACCTTCCGTGAACGAATGACTAGCAGTTGAGCGCAACGCCTAGTTCGTGCTGTTCACTTCGTTAAGAATCTCGGGATTGTTCGCAATCGCAGCCGCGAAGAACACGACGTAAAGAATCGTGATGATGATCCACAGGACAAGGGAAACGATGCCGATGATGAAGCCCGCCTTCGCTGCGCCTCCGTTGGTGGCGCGACCCTCGGCGGCATTCTTCATACCGATTCGGCCGAAGATGATGCCCAGAATGCTCCCGATGAGTGGGATACACCCCACGAGGCCCAAAATCGACAGGACCAGCGCAGCGGTGCCCATGCCGTTTTGAGGTGGCGGGACGGATGGTGGCGGGGGTGGTGGAGGTGACGCTGGAGGAGGCGGCGGAGGGGGGATGGTCGACATGTCTTCTCCCAACTACGGGCGCCGGCTCTCGGCGGCCTCAGCCCGACCGTAGCCCAGAGGCACTCCTCAGGCCAGCATTCCTGGCGAAACGACTCCGCCACTCCCTCCGGTCCCCTAACGTCAGCCGTACCCGCCGACGGGCGGGTGGCGTGCCTCGGATCGCCCATTCAAACGCCCGGGAGAATCATGACCCACATACCTATCAATGTGACCGTCGATGGAATCGAATATGACGTTGAGGTTGAGCCTCGACGTCTACTCGTGCATTTCCTTCGAGAGGACATCGGCCGCGTCGGAACTGTCGTCGGCTGTGACACCTCAAATTGCGGTGCGTGCACCGTCCTGCTCGACGGTCAGAGCGTCAAGTCCTGCAGCATTCTCGCTGTCCAGGCTGATGGCCACACCGTCCTGACCGTCCAGGGGCTGGCCGAAGGTGAACACAACTGGCATCCGGTCCAGACAGCCTTCAAGGAATGTCACGGCCTGCAGTGCGGATATTGCACTCCGGGCATGGTCATGGCCACCGTTGACCTCCTCGGCGAAAACCCCAACCCGACCGAGATCGAGATTCGCGAGGGCCTTGAGGGCAACCTGTGCCGCTGCACGGGCTACCACAACATCGTTAAGTCAGTGCAGTACGCCGCCGAACTCATGGGGGGAACCAAATGACCGAGACCATCGCCACCACTGATGCCAGCCCCATGGGTCGGCCGCTTCGCCGCAAGGAGGACGCGCGCCTCCTGCACGGGCAGACCAACTGGACCGAGAACATCCAGCTGCCCGGCACGTTGCACATGGCGATTCTGCGCAGCCCCATGGCGCACGCCAAAATTACTCATCTCGACATCTCCGCTGCTCTCGAGCGGCCCCATGTCGTCGCGGCCTTCAGCGCCAAGGAACTCGGCGACCTCAACGGCTCGGTCCCCTGCGTCTGGCCGGTCACGGACGACATCCAGATGCCCGCCTTCCCAGCCTTGGCAGTCGACAAGGTGGTTCACGTGGGCGACTGTGTCGCGGTTGTCCTCGCCACAGACAAGTACGCCGCGGCGGACGCCCTCGACGCTATCGAGGTCGATTACGAGCCGCTGCCTGCTGTCGTCGACATGGAGGCAGCAATTCAGCCGGGGTCACCCAGCGTGCACGATGCCGCAGACGGCAGCCACGGGACCAACGTGTGCTACACCTTCCCCCTACAACCCCAGGGGCCGGGAGCCTACGAGGCAGCCGTGGCGGCGGCGGGCGACAACGCCGTCGTTGTGAAGCGCCGCTTCATCAACCAGCGCATCATCGCCGGTGCCATGGAGCCGCGAGCCGTTGTTGCGTCGCCCATGGGCATGAGCAACGAGATGACCATTTGGTCGGCGACGCAGATTCCACACATTCTGCGTGTGCTCCTCGCCCTCGTGACCGGCCTGCCGGAGAACTCCCTGCGGGTGATCGCTCCCGACGTCGGCGGTGGATTTGGCGGCAAACTCCAGATCTACCGCGAGGAGATTCTCGCTGTCCAGATTGCCCGCAAGTTGGGTCGCCCCGTGAAGTGGGTGGAGACGCGCAGTGAAGACATGGTCGCCACGCACCACGGACGGGACCAGATCCAACAGATCGAGATCGCCGCCACGAAGGATGGCAAGTTCATCGGCCTGAAGGTCGAAATCCTGGCCAATATGGGGGCCTACCTGCAGATCATCACGCCCGGCACACCGTTGCTGGGGATGTTCATGTACCCGGGCATCTACAAGATGGACGTGTATGACTTCAACTGCATCGGCGTCTTCACCAACACCACGCCAACCGATGCCGTCCGTGGAGCGGGACGCCCCGAGGCAACGTTTGCCATCGAGCGCATCGTGGACGAACTCGCCGTCGAACTCAACATGGATCCGATGGCGTTGCGCAAAATGAATTGGATCACGCACGAGGAGTTCCCCTACACGACATCGGCGGGACTCACCTACGACACCGGCAACTACGAGGCTGCCACAGCCAAGGCCCTCGACCTCTTTGGCTATGACGCCCTCCGGGCCGAGCAGGAGCAGCGGCGCGCATCGGGTGACCCGGTGCAGCTGGGTATCGGCATCTCCACCTTTACGGAGATGTGCGGCCTGGCGCCGTCACGCACACTCGGCGCACTCAAGTACGTCGCAGGCGGCTGGGAGCACTGCACAATCCGCGCGCTGCCGACCGGCAAGATCGAATTGATCACCGGCACCTCCCCTCACGGCCAGGGACATGAGACGGCATGGAGCCAGATCGCGTCGAGCATCCTGGGCGTGCCCGTCGACGACATTGAGGTCGTCCACGGCGACACCGGTCGTGCGCCGTACGGCATGGACACCTATGGTTCTCGCTCCCTGGCTGTGGGTGGCCAGGCGATCAAGAAGGCGGCGGAGCGGCTCGTCGAGAAGGCTCGGATCATTGCAGCCCACCAGCTGGAGTGTTCTGGCGATGACCTGGAGTTCGTCCAGGGTGAATTCCGCGTCAAGGGTGACCCCGCGAAGTCTCAGCCTCTCGCGGCCGTCGCCTTCGAGGCATTCAGTGCCCATAACCTCCCCGATGGAGTGGAACCCACCCTGCAGGCGGAGGCGACCGTTGACCCGGATGACTTCTCCTATCCACACGGCACCCACCTCTGCGCCATCGAGGTCGATACCGAGACGGGGAAGGCCACGATCCGCACGTACGTGGCCGTGGATGACGTGGGCGTCCAGGTCAATCCGCTGATCGTTGAGGGCCAGGTGCACGGTGGGGTCGCCTGTGGAATCGCACAGGCGCTCTACGAGTCGGTGGAATACGACAAGGACGGCAACCTACTCACGGCAAGCCTGGCGGACTACCTCATCCCCAGCGCGGTGGACCTGCCCTCCTTCACCACCGATCGCACAGTGACTCCGTCAACGACGAATTCACTGGGCACCAAGGGTGTTGGTGAGGCCGGTGCCATTGCCTCGCCACCAGCCGTCATCAATGCGGTCGTCGATGCCCTGCGCCATCTCGGTGTCAACGACGTACGCATGCCCGCCTCACCCGAAAACGTCTGGCGGGCCATCCAGGTTGCACAGGGAGGTGCCAAGTGATTCCCATCGCATTCGACTATGTCCGTCCCGGAACCATTGATGAGGCCATTGCGGCCGTCGTCGCCGCGGGTGAAGACGGCAAGGTGATATCGGGTGGTCAGTCGCTCATGCCCGTTCTCCGGCTCCGGCTGGCTGCTCCCTCGACTCTCATAGACGTGGGCAGCATCGCGGAGATGTCGGGTGTGACCGATGCCGGTGACCATCTCTTGATCGGCTCGAACACCACGCACTACGCGGTCATGAACGATCCGCTGGTGAAGGAGCATGCACCGCTCCTTGCTCAGACGGCGGCCACCGTGGCTGATCCTGCTATCCGACATCGGGGCACCTTCGGGGGGTCACTGGCTCACGCCGACCCGGCCGGTGATCTGCCCACTGTGGCGCTGGCACTCGAGGCCACCATCGTGGCCAAGGGACCCAATGGCACTCGAGAAATCGAGGCGAAGGACTTCTTCGTCGACTATTTCACCAGTGCTCTGGAGCCTGACGAGATCCTCGTTTCGGTGAAGGTCCCCAAGCTTGGCAAAGGGTGGACGACTCACTACGAGAAGTTCAACCGCACCGCTCAGGCGTGGGCGACGGTGGGCGTCGCAGCCGCTGTACGACGCGACAATGGAACCATCGCCGAGGCTCGCGTCGCACTGACCAACATGGGCCCATCACCCGTGCGGGCCAGCAGTGTCGAGGCAGCTCTGACCGGGGCCGATGCCACCGTCGATGCCATCGCAGCGGCTTCGGCCAATGCCGCAGACGGCACTCGCCCGACGAGCGACCTGCACGCCTCAGCCGAGTTTCGTGAGCACCTCGCCAGGGTCCTCACCAAGCGCGCTGTGGTGACCGCGGCAGGCGTTTAGCAGTACGTGCACCACTGTGGGCCGGTCCTTCGGGACCGGCCCACAGTTCGTTGAGTGGCGGCTTGTGGTGCACGACACGCCGTGAAGTGCCTGCACAACCCGCCACTCAATGAACTGATATCACCCAGCGTCGGCCGTCACGCCGCGGAATCCGCGAAGCACCACGAGCGCTCCCACGCCAAGCAGGGCCACTAAGACTGCAGCGGCCGTGGCCGAGAAGGGCACGACGACCGCCGTCAGCAGGATCGCCGAGCCGGCGATGAGCAGACTGCGCGCCGCCGCCATGCCGCCCGTGAGCCGGCCACGCACCTCATCCGGCACCTGCTGCTGCACCAGGGCCGCCAGGAGACCCTGGGCATACGCCGTCGTCGCGCTGCCCACGAAGAGCACGACGGCTGGGATCCAGACCGCGGTATAGATGACAGATGTCGCGATGAGCGGGATACCCAGGAGGGCGAGCGCGACAAAGGTGCCGTAGCTCTCGAGGAGTTCACGCCGGACGACTCCGTGGGAGCCGGTGAGGGAGAGGGTGAGTCGTCCCACGAGCACACCGAGCACGCCGCTGACGAGCACGGGGGTCACCAGCGACTCTTCCCAGTCGCTCGCGAGGATGACATTGGCGAACTGCGTCGGCACGGCGACGCACAGCACCAGATCAGCGACGACCACCCGGCGGAGCACGGGATGACTCGCCAGAGTGGCGAGGACGCGACCGGTTGCCTCGCGCTCGTCTGCGCGACGCGGAATGGGGACCGGGCGCGTGATGACCGCAATCGGCCACGCCACGAGGCAGAGCACCACTCCGACAGCAATGAGCGTCACCCCCGGACTTGGGCTGAGGTTGGCGAGGAAGAGCCCGAGTGCTGCTCCGATGCCGAGCCGCAGGATGCTCATGATCTCTGCGGCACCGCGAGCACCGCTGGGCACCATGGCTGCCTGGGTGGTCGCCAGCGCCGGGATGCATGCACCGGCAAAGATGCCATCGACCAACGTCAATGCGACGAAGGCGCTGTCGGCCGTTACGTCATTGAGCAGCAGGGCGGCCGTTGCAAGGCTGACGACTCCCTGCAGCACGATGCCGACGATGAGAAGCCGCCGCGGATCGAATCGATCGGAGATAGGCCCGCTAACGAGGCCGCCGACCGCCAAGCCCACGGCGAAGACGGCCGCCGCGATACCGATACCGAGTGCGTCCCCCGTGAGCTCGGTGGTGTAGCGGAGGCGACTGACATCGCGTCCGCCGTAGCCGATCGCCGCGACAAGCATGACGAGCATGAGGGCGAGGAACCGCGGGGAGTGGCGGACCTCGCCCAGGGCGGAGCGCCGCAAGGCGCCAGTGAACACGGACTAGCGGACCTCGATGATCGGAAGCCGCAAGGCTGCGGGGGCATGGTCAGGGACGACCGGGTTTTTGGGTGCGATGGGCGCCATGGCGACGTACGCGGTGCCCAGGAGCGGTCGATCATCATCCTCGCCCTTATTGGGCCACATGGCGAGAGCTCGTTCGGCCTGCGCGGTGATGGTGAGCGAGGGATTGACCCCGAGATTGGCCGTGATGGCCGAGCCGTCCACGATGTGGAGTCCGGGATAGTTGTACACGCGGTGATAGGCGTCGATGACACCGGTTTCCTCATCGGACCCGATCGCGCAGCCACCCACGAAGTGTGCGGTCATGACCGCGTCGAAGTTGTCGAAGGCATTGGATCCAGCGACACCATCGATCTTCTCGGCGATGCGGTGAACCACCTCGTCCGATATCGGGATGTAACTGGGTGCCGGATTCGACTCATCCTTGTTGGTGGCCAAGCGCCACCCCCATCGGCCACGCTTGCCGGTCAGCGTCAAGGAATTGTCCACCGGCTGCATGACGAGGGAGATGACTGCTCGCTCGCTCCATCGACGGACATTGACCAGTTGGGCCGCATTGGAACGCTGGCGCCACAACTCCTTGCTCCAGGTGCGCCACCGTGGCTCCCCAGGGCGCGGGACGGTGATCACCGATTGGAGCAGCCCCATGGAATTGGAGCCCTTGCCGTAACGACACGGCTCAACGTGAGTGCCCTCGTCATCGGGAAAGAAACTCGACGTGATGGCGACACCGCGCGTGTAGTCGGCAGCCGGGGACTTGGCGACCGCCCCGAGGATGGACTCGGAGTTGGTCCGCGAGAGCCGACCGAGCATCCGGGATAGCCGGGGCAGCCGGCCCTCATCCTTCATGCGATGGAGGAGTCTTTGGGTGTTGTAGGTGCCCGCCGCCATGACGACGTGCTGCGCCGTGAAGGTGCGCGTCCGCTTGCCCCAGGAGCCGGTGCGCTTTGTCGTGACGGTGTATCCGCCCGAATCTCGCGGCTCAATTGCGGTCACCGTCGTCAGTGGATGAACTATGGCGCCGGCATTCTCAGCGAGACCCAGGTAATTCTTCGGGAGGGTGTTCTTGGCGTTGTGCCGACACCCCGTCATGCACTCACCGCACTCGGTGCAGCCCGTGCGGTCAGGTCCCACCCCGCCGAAGTAGGGATCAGGTCGGGAGACCCCGGGACCGTCCCCGAAATAGACGCCCACGGGTGTCATCTGGAATGTGTGGCCGACGCCCATGTCATCGGCCACAGCCTTCATGACAACGTCACTCGGCGTCATGGTGGGGTTGGTGACAACTCCGAGCATGCGGCTTGCCTGGTCGTAATAGGGAGCCAACTCTGCGGCCCAATCGGTGATGTGAGCCCACTGCCGATCCTCAAAGAATCTCTTGGGGGGCACGTAGAGCGTGTTGGCGTACACGAGCGAACCGCCACCGACGCCAGCTCCGGCGAGGACGACAACATCCTTCAACACATGGATGCGCTGGATCCCTGTGCAACCGATCATGGGCGCCCAGAGGAAGCGTCGCAACCGCCAGGAGGTCTTGGGGAAGTCAGCGTCCGTGAATCGGCGACCTGCCTCGATGACCCCTACGCGGTATCCCTTCTCGGTGAGGCGCAGAGCAGCGACGGAGCCGCCAAACCCTGATCCCACAACGAGGACGTCGTAGTCATAGCCGGACACGATGCCTCCTCAGATCCTCAGTCGTCCCATGGTCCCCACTGCCCTAGCGAGGATCTGTCCCCATCGTTCAGCGTCGAGGCCGAGTTGGGGGCCGAAACCCAGAAGCCGCTGGGTCGCAATCGTCTGGGGTTCGGTGTAGTTGAGCAGGCCCCCGGGACCGTGCCGATGACCCAGGCCTGAATCGCCCACCCCGCCCATCGCCGCACCCGTGGAGCCCCACGAGGCGGCGTACCCCTCGTTGATGTTGACCGACCCCGTGTTGAGCCGGCGGGCAAGTCGGCGACCGGTGCGCAGGTCACGGGTGAGGATGGAGGCGTTGAGGCCGTACTTCGTGTCATTTGCCCGACGGACTGCTTCTTCGTCATCGAAGACCCGATACACGGACGTCACCGGTCCAAAGGTTTCTTCGCGACACAGGGTCATGCCCTCGGTGACTCCCTCGAGCACGGTGGGCTCAAAGGCGAGCGGAGCGATATCGGGTCGCGCGCGTCCACCGGCCAATACGGTGGCCCCACTCGACACCGCATTGTCGACATGGGCGCGTACCCGCTCCAGGTGCGCGGGAGAGATCAGGCAGCCGAGATCTCCCGTCCAGCCGGGTTGGGATGCGATCCGCAGTGACAGCACCCTCGGGATGAAGTGCGCAAGGAATGAGTCGTACACGGCATCGTGGACGTAGATGCGCTCCATCGAGATACATAGTTGCCCGGTGTTGGCGAAGCAGGCCCGAACGGCTGTCTCGGCAGCCTTGGCCGGATCGACGTCGGCCCGCACGATCATTGCATTCTTGCCGCCCAACTCCAATGTGCAGCCAATGAGTCGCCGGGCGCATCGCTCCGCAACGACGCGACCCGTCGCGGTGGATCCCGTGAACATGACATGGTCAACCGCATCGATGACGAGGGGACCCGCCACCGGACCCTCTCCGGGAATAATCGCAAGGAGTCCATCGGGAAGTCCCGCGAGCAGGAACTGCTCAGCCACCCAGGCCGCGATCAAGGTGGTCTGCGGGTCGGGCTTAAGGAGTACGCCATTGCCGGCGAGCAGTGCTGGCACCGCATCACTCGCCGCCAGGGTGAGCGGATAGTTCCACGGGGCGATGATGCCCACGAGACCGACGGGCTTGTGCACCTGCTCCACGCCGACGAGCACCGGCAGCGCTCCGCGGACTCGGCGGGAGCGCAGCAGTCGAGGCGCGGACTTGGTGTAGTACTGCGAGACGACGGCTACATCAAGGACCTCCTCGAGTGCATCCGCTCGCGCCTTGCCTGTCTCCCACTGCAGGATGTCCAGGGCTTCATCGCGCTTGGAGATCATCAGGTTATGAAAGCGGCGGATGATGCGCACGCGCTCACTCACCGGTGTCTGCGCCCACCCGCGCTGCACCGTGCGGGCACGATCAGCTGCACTCTGCACGTCGAATTCCGAGGCTAATGGCAGATCGTAGAGCCGACGTCCCGTGAAGGGGGCGGTCACCTCGCGCACCTGTGCCTCAGGGCTCACCGCAAGGCGAGAGAGCAACGTGGCGGATACGGGAGGGAGTGACGTGACGGTCATGACCTGATGCTACGCATGCGACGCCGGATGGTGGTCGTCATACACCGAAACTGCCTGCTGCACCCTCTCCTCATCCCACCCGAGGTAGGGGGCAATCAGGGGTGCCACGGCGGCCGCGGCCACTCGACCACCGTCCACCGATTCGGGCGTGATCCGCAAACGACGGACGAGGACGTCATCGAGATCCAGGGCTCCCTGGCGCGTTACGGCGATCACGGCCTCCGCCGCGAGATGGCGACCGGCGGGGGGAATCGGTTGACGCAACGCCGGATCCGCCTCCAGCAGATCAAAAACCTCGCTGATTCGTGATCCATACCGGCGAAGCAGGCGTTCAATCATGGTCACGGACAGCCCCCACCGCTCCGCGAGACTCGCTCGATCAGCCCACAGTTCGGCAAATCCGAGGGCCCCGACAAGAGGAATCTCCGCCGTTGTCGAGGGCCCGATCTCCCCACCCCGTCGATCATCGACCGACGCATCCGGTGCCTCACTGAGCCGTTGCTCTGCAAGATCCGCGACAGCGGCATCGACAGCATCGGCAGCCATGACCCGATAGGTGGTGTATTTGCCACCCGCGATCGCAACAATCCCCGGAATCGGATGGAAGATCATGTGCTCCCGGGAGACCTCCGTCGTCGCCTCCGAATCATCCTCTGCGACGAGGGGACGGTAACCCGCGTACGTTGCGATGACGTCCTCGCGTCGCAACGGCCGTGCCAGCCAGCGATTGGCCTGCCCGAGGAGATAGGTGATTTCCTCATCGGTCGCCTGCGGATCATCGAGCGGCTCCTCCTCCAGGCGGGGAGTGTCCGTCGTACCGACAAGCCAATTGCCCGCCCAGGGCAGCAGGAAGAGGACACTCGCGGGGGTCCGGGCAATCACCGCCGTGGTGGATCGGATGGCATCGCCGCGCACGACGAGGTGCACACCCTTGCTCTGCTGCACCCTGGGCTCAGCCTCCGGATCGACCATCCTCAGGATGTCATCGGTCCAAATTCCCACCGCGGCGACGACGACCCCGGCGCGTACGGAGTAGCGGGCATCCGTCAACACGTCGTGCAGTCGTACGCCGACGACCCGGTCATCGTCAATCAGCAGCCCCTCCACCGCCGTCCGCGTGAGGATATGAGCACCATAAGATGCTGCCGTGCGTCCGACAGCGACGGTGTGACGCGCATCATCAATCTGCGCATCATGGAAGCGCACGGCACCGGCCATCTCCCCGGCATCGAGATCCGGCGCAAGCTCCTTGGCCTCATCCACATTGAGGCTTTTGGGCCGCGGCATCGTGCCGCCGTAGGAACCAATCCGACTCAACGCGTCGTAGAGCCGGATCCCCGAGGCAACGTAGGGGCGCTCCCACCGACGACCGACAGGGAAGAGGAAGGGAATCGGTCGGACCAGATGGGGTGCAAGTCGATCAAGGAGGAGTCCCCGCTCCGTCAGCGCTTCGTGCACCAGGCCAAATTCGCGCTGCTCGAGATAGCGCAGACCACCGTGAGCGAGGCGTGATGATCGTGACGACGTGCCGGCCGCGAGATCACTCTGCTCCACCAATGCCACGCTGAGGCCCCGGGCAGCCGCATCCAATGCAGCACCGCAGCCGACAACTCCCCCACCAATAACGACCACGTCCACGGCGTGGTCGCGGACATATGACACGGATCGTGACCTCGCCGCGAGGTCCAGCCGGTCGTCAGTGACGATCACTCCTCCAGTGTCCCCCTCTCGACGGTCGCTGTCGCGGCGACGCTAGGACCCGTGGGGATCGAGTACGACGTCAATGCGCTGGAACTCCTTGAGGTCGCTGTAGCCGGTCGTCGCCATGGCCTTGCGCAGCGCGCCGATCACATTGGCGGAACCATCCGGCATCGTGGCTGGACCCCGAAGGATCTCCGCGAATGTGCCAACAACCCCGAGGTCCTTGCGCTCCCCCCGGGGAAGGTGGGAGTGCCACGCCTCGGCACCCCAGTGGATCCCCTGACCGGGGGCATCACTCGCACGCGCCAGGAGTGAGCCGACCATGGCAGCGTCAGCCCCGCAGGCGATTGCTTTGACGAGGGCGCCGGAGGATCCCACGGAGCCATCAGCGATGACATGGACGTAGCGTCCACCGGATTCGTCAAGATAGTCACGACGCGCAGCCGCAACGTCTGCGACCGCACTCGCCATCGGGACGCGGATTCCCAGGACGTCGGATGTGGTGTGTGCCGCGCCGCCACCGAAGCCGACGAGCACCCCTGCCGCACCGGTGCGCATCAGGTGCAGTGCAGCCTGATACGTCGCGCAGCCACCGACGATCACGGGCACCTCGAGATCGTAGATAAAGGTCTTGAGATTGAGCGGCGTACCGTTGGCTGACACATGCTCAGCTGACACTGTGGTGCCACGAATGACCAGCAGGTCAGCGCCCGCGGCGACAGCGGTAGCCGCCAGGCGGTCAGCGCCCTGCGGGGACACACCCACGGCGACGGGGGTGCCACCCTCGCGAATCGCTGCGATGCGCTCCGTGACCAGGACCGGATCGACGGGTGCCTCGCCGTAGATGCGCTGCAACTCGCGGGTGGCCTCCGCGGCCGGCGCCCTGCGGATGCGCTCCAGCAGGGGTAGCGGATCGGCGTATCGGGTCCACAGCCCCTCGAGGTTGAGAACAGCGGGCACCCCCAGGGCCCCGAGCGCAATGGCACTGGCGGGGGAGACAACGGAGTCCATCGGCGCCGCCATGATGGGAGCGTCGAAGCGATAGGCGTCGATTTGCCACGCGGTCGAGACCTCATCAGCATCACGGGTACGACGGCTTGGGGCGATGGCCACCTCGTCAAAGGAGTAGGCGACGCGCCCCCGCTTGCCGCGGCCGATTTCGATATCTGCCATCGGGGTCCTATCGCGAGTGGTAGTTGGGGGCTTCGACGGTCATGACGACGTCGTGTGGGTGACTCTCCTTGAGTCCAGCCGCGGTGATGCGCACGAAGCGTCCCTTGGCGTGCAACTGCGGGACCGTGCCCGCACCGGAATACCCCATGGATGCGCGCAGGCCGCCGGTGAGTTGATGGGCCACGATCGCCAGGGGGCCCCTGTAGGGAACCATGCCTTCGATTCCCTCGGGGACGAGCTTGTCGTCGCTCAGGACATCATCTTGGAAGTACCGATCCTTGGAGTACGAACGTCCCTGCCCACGCGATTGCATGGCTCCGAGTGAACCCATGCCGCGGTAGGACTTGAACTGCTTGCCATTGACAAAGACCACGTCGCCTGGAGCTTCTTCGCATCCGGCGAGCAGGCTGCCCAGCATCACGGTATCGGCTCCAGCGACAAGCGCCTTTGCGATGTCCCCGGAGAATTGCACCCCACCATCTCCAATGATGGGCACTCCGGCAGGCCGAGCGGCCAGACTCGCCTCGTAGATCGCGGAGATCTGGGGCACCCCAACTCCTGCGACGACTCGAGTCGTGCAGATCGACCCCGGGCCCACTCCCACCTTGATGCCATCCGCTCCCGCATCGACCAGCGCCTGGGCGCCTTCGCGCGTCGCCACATTGCCTCCGACGATGTCGACGGATGTGGACCTTTTGAGGAGGGACACCATCTCGACCACGGCACGCGAGTGTCCATGTGCGGTGTCCACAACCAGAATGTCAACACCGGCATCGACGAGCGCATGCGCGCGCTTCTCCGCGTCTGGTCCGACGCCCACCGCGGCTCCCACCATGAGCCGACCATCAGCATCCTTGGTGGCGAGGGGGTACTTGTCCGACTTCACGAAGTCCTTCACCGTGAAGAGTCCCCCGAGGCGTCCATCCGGATGGACCAGCGGCAACTTCTCCACCTTATGCTGCGCAAGCAGGCGTAGGGCATCCTCGGGATCCACCCCGACGGGGGCCGTGAGCAGCGGCATCGGCGTCATCACATCCCTCACCCGGCGTCCCATGTCATCTTCGAAACGCATGTCTCGGTTGGTGATGATTCCGACGAGCAATTGATCCGGGTTAACCACGGGAACACCGCTCACGCGATAGCGCGCGCATAGTGCATCCACCTCGGTGAGGGTCGCATCGGGACCGCAGGTCACCGGATTGCTCACCATGCCAGCTTCGGATCGCTTCACCATGTCAACCTGGGTTGCCTGGTCCTCGATCGACAAATTCCGGTGGAGAATGCCGATGCCACCCTGTCGAGCCATGGCAATGGCCATCCGCCCTTCGGTCACGGTGTCCATGGCGCTGGACAGCAGGGGGACGCGCACGCTGATGTTCCGAGTCAGCCGACTCGAGGTGTCGACCTCGCTGGGCACCACATCGGACTCAGCAGGCAGGAGCAGAACATCGTCGAACGTCAGACCGAGATAGGCGAAGGGCTCTGGCATGGGGGCGACGTGGCCGGGCATGCGGCCAGGCTACTCGCCCGAGGTCGGGGTCGTGCTCCCGCGCAGGCGGAGTACTCCGGGATGCCGACGCCAGGCACCGGCCAGATCCCCCGTGAGCGACTCACCGATGCGGTACGTCGCGTCCCTACCCGCCACCCAGGCTGCGTCAACCCAGCCCGGGTCCGTGCCCGCCGGGTGATCCGCTGCGACCAGGGCCAACGGCCACATGAGCGAGTCCCAGCCGTGGCTGAGCAGGGTCTCCAGCACTGATGGTAGAGAGGCGGTGCGCCCAGAGACCGCCGCCTGGATGATGGCCGACTTGGCCTCATGGCGCGCAGACTGCCCCGAGCAGGCCCGTGCCGCGGCATCGGCATGCATGGTCGCCAAGGCGCGATCAGCCACAAGGAGCGCATGTTCGGCTCCAACCCAATGCCACCGTGTGAGCGTCCGCCAATGGCCGATCGCACGAGATCGCGCTTCACGGTGCTCCCGATGCGCGCCCACCGCATCACCCATCGCCACATGGTCAGCGGCCAACCCGATCCCGGCATCGGCCTGGGAGAGTGCCCTGTCGGCGAGTGCGAGGGCTCGCTCGTCACAGGCGCGTGCCGCTTCCAGATCGCCAACCTGCCGACGGAAGCTTCCCCGCGCCGACAGGGCAAGTGACTGCCAGTGAGGATCGCCCGTGGTCCAAGGTTCGCAGACGAGCATCCGGTCCGCAGCGGAGTAGTCACCACGCGCTGCCATCGCCACCGCGCGTTGCCAGGCAGCGGCCGGATCCACGTGACGACGCCGAGCAGACGTCAGGCGCCGGCAGCGCGAGACAACAGCGTGATGGCCTCGGATAGGTCACCGACTCGCTCACCACGCGGCGGATCAACCGGCCACCAGCCCGGCCCCCCCAGCAGGATGAGCGGCTCGGGACGCAGCTCGGGTAGGACGTGCAGCGGCGCCGGATCCCCCGTGGCAGCTGTCTGCGACCACACGAGCACAGCCCCCGGTCCCGTACGTCGCATGGCCTGGCCCAGGGCATCCGCAGGGGTGCGTGCGCCCATCATCCGCACGGCTACCTGGCGTTCGGAAAGCCCTGCAGCCAATGCCCAGAGCGGCAGCACATGGAATTCACCCGGGGCTCCAGCAAGGAGAACTGACGTCACCGAGGTTGCTGTGCTGCTCTTCACACGTGCACTCAATTCGGACTGGATCGCCTCGGTGAGGATGTGCTCCACATCAATGGCTTGGCCTGATTGCTCCCACTTTTTGCCCACCCCCACCAGCACGGGCGTCACGAGATGGTCCCAGGTCCACACGAGTCCGCGGCGATCGAGCGTGTCGGCCAGAATGCTCCGGCATGAGTCCGCATCGAGAGCGAGTGCGGCACGAGCCAGACCCCGAGCGTTGGCTGTCCCACCCGGCAGAGCGACGACGTGACCGCCTCCCTGCCTCGCCGACGCACGGATAACAGCACGTTCCGCTCCGAGATCGTCTTCCTCCTGCACCACACGCGCGGCCTCCGCCGGAGGAACCCCGGAGAGCACCAACCGCCGCATGCGCTCCAATCGCGCCACGTCGAGAGCGGAATAGCGCCGGTGCGCGCCCGCAGCGTGCTGACTCGGTCCCAGGCAGTACCGCCGGTCCCAGGTGCGCAGTGTGGCCGGGGCCACGCCCAGGCGTCGCGCGACAGCTGAGACGGTCAGGCCCGGTTCAGCCACGCCCACGGAGGCCGTGAACTCACCGGACGTCATGACCCCATTCTGAGGCTCTGGCCCGTGTCCGCATCCCGAGCAACCCACTCGCCTCGAATCGACGCCCCACGAGGAGAAATGGTGCTCAAAATTACTCAACTTCAGGACTTGACCAACTTATGGCGCGATAGGTAGAGTCTGGTCATTACTACGGGCTGGAGGACACATGGCTGACATTTCGAGACTACCGGGGCCGAATTCCGACATCTGGGACTGGCAATTGCTCGGAGCCTGCCGCGGCGAAGATCCAGATACGTTCTTCCACCCCGAGGGCGAGCGTGGCCCGGCTCGCGAAGCACGCGAGATGGCGGCGAAGGCTGTGTGCGCTGCCTGTCCGGTCCTCGTCCAGTGCGCTGCTCATTCCCTCGCTGTCCGAGAGCCCTACGGGGTGTGGGGTGGCATGAGCGAGGATGAGCGCGAGGGAATCTACCTGCTGCAGCGTCAGGGGCTTGCCGCAGCTGTCTAACTCCTCCGCCTGCCAAAAGACCCCACCTGCGATCCAGGTGGGGTCTTTTGCTTGTCGCTGCTAGCCAGCGCTCACGCACCACATATGTGGGCGGTGGGCTGTTTCGCCAGGATCTAACTAGTGGCCATGGCCGTGATGGGAATGACCCTGGGGGGCCTCTTCCTCCTCCGGCTTGTCAACGATGAGTACCTCAGTGGTCAGCAGCATGCCGGCAATGGATGCTGCATTCGTCAGAGCCGACTTGGTCACCTTGACCGGGTCGATAACACCCACGGCGATGAGATCCTCATAGACACCCGTGGCTGCATTCAGGCCCTGTCCGACGGGCAACTCGGCGACTTTGCTCACGACGACGTAGCCCTGCTGCCCGGCATTCTCAGCGATCCAGCGCAGGGGCTCAACAACCGCCTTGGCGACGACATTGACCCCGGTGGCGGGATCGCCCGTCAGCCCCAGCCCATCGACGAGGACCTTGCCAGCGTGCACCAGCGCGGTGCCACCACCGGCAACGATGCCTTCATCGATCGCAGCGCGGGTAGCGGATACAGCATCCTCGACGCGGTGCTTCTTTTCCTTCAGCTCTACCTCGGTGTGGGCACCCACCTTGATGACAACGACGCCACCGGACAACTTCGCGAGCCGCTCCTGGAGCTTCTCGCGGTCCCAGTCGGAATCCGTGCGCTCAATCTCCTGCCGGATCTGGCCGATGCGATCCGAGACAGTCTGCTTGTCACCGCCCCCATCAACGATCGTGGTGTCGTCCTTGGTGACAACGATGCGTCGGGCATGACCGAGCACGTCGAGGCCGACCTGGTCAAGCTTGAGCCCAACCTCGGGAGAGATGACCTGAGCGCCCGTGAGGGTCGCAATGTCCTGCAGGATTGCCTTCCGACGGTCGCCGAACGCGGGAGCCTTGACAGCACAGGAGGAGAAGGTGCCGCGGATGCGATTGACGACCAGGGTCGACAATGCCTCTCCATCGACATCCTCAGCAATGATCAGCAGCGGCTTGCCCGTCTGCGAAGCCTTCTCGAGCACGGGGAGGAGCTCGGACACACTCGAAATCTTGCCCTGCACGAGAAGGATGCCAGCGTCTTCCAGCACGGCTTCCATGCGCTCGGCATCGGTGACGAAGTAGGGGGAGATGTAGCCCTTGTCGAATTGCATCCCCTCGGTGAACTCCAGGCCCATCTCGGCGACGCTCGACTCCTCTACGGAGATGACGCCATCCTTGCCCACCTTGTCGAAGGCCTCGGCGATGAGCGAGCCCACCTCGGCGTCCTGGGAGCTGATGGTGGCGACCTGAGCGATCTCATCGCGGCCCTGGACCTCGCGGGCTACCGAGGACAGTTGCGCATTCATGGCCGCGACCGCAGCGTCGATACCCTTCTTGAGGGCCATGGGATTGGCTCCGGCAGCGACCTGGCGCAGCCCCTCTTTGACCATGGCCTGGGCCAGGACCGTGGCGGTGGTCGTGCCGTCACCGGCAACGTCGTTGGTCTTGGTGGCTACCTCTTTGACGAGTTGCGCACCCAAATTCTCGTAGGGGTCTTCAAGCTCAATCTCACGGGCGATGGTGACACCGTCGTTCGTGATGGTCGGCGAGCCCCACTTCTTGTCGATGACCACGTTGCGGCCGCGTGGGCCGAGGGTCACCTTCACTGTGTCAGCGAGCTTGTTGACACCACGCTCAAGGCTGCGTCGCGCTGACTCGTCGAACTCAAGGATCTTGGCCATGGGAGGTCCTTCTGCTACGAATCTGAATGGGCTGGTCCGGCTGGCGCGACCGAATGGGTCAGCACCAGTGCCGATGCGCGCGCCGGGCCGATTGTCTCGACCCGGCGTCGCGAATCAGGTTGAGAGTGTGTTTACTTCTCCACGACCGCGAGCACGTCGCGGGCGGAGAGGATGAGGTAGTCCTCGTTGTTGTACTTGACCTCGGTGCCGCCGTACTTCGAGTAGATAACGACGTCGCCGACCTTGATGTCGAGCGGGATTCGCTTGTCGCCGTCCTCGTCGAAGCGCCCCGGACCTACCGCAAGGACCTTGCCCTCCTGGGGCTTCTCCTTAGCGGTGTCGGGGATGACGAGACCGGATGCGGTCGTCTGCTCGGCTTCGAGCGTCTGGACGAGGATGCGATCCTCGAGCGGCTTGATGGAGACCGACACGGTGATGTCCTCCGGTGTGAGTTGGATGTCTGCTGGTCGCCCCGTCGTCGCGGTGTCGGTTTGACCGTGGGGCACGGGCCCCAGCACCGATCCCGGTCTAGCAGTCTCCGGGCTTGAGTGCCAACACCTACTGTAGAGATGAGTTAGCACTCCGTCAAACCGAGTGCCAGTCCAGGCCCCATCTCCGGGCCGCTACCGTCGGACTGTGGCCTTCGACGACCCGGCTCCCTTGCCCCGGCCCAGCGCCCTCCAGGCCCCCCAGGCTCGGCACCTGCGCGCCGTCCTCGCCGACCTGCCTGAGATCACCCCGTCGAGCCTGGAAGCCCTCAGGCGAGATCACCCAGCCCTGTCCCCCGACCTCATCTCGGCGATCGCGACTCAGGCGCGCCTCCAGACGCGCGCTGCTCCCCGCATCGGCGATCTGGCGCTGACCTGGATCCTCGAGGATGCCGCACTCCAGCAGGCAACCCGCCTTGATGTCGCCCGCTACCGCGCGGGCGAACTCGTGCGGCGACTCGGTGCCGGTGCCGTCGCGGATCTTGGCTGTGGACTCGGCGTGGACACCTTTGCCCTCGCGGAAGCCGGCTGCACCGTCCTCGCCGTCGAACGCGATCCCTGGCGCGCCGAAGCAGCGCGGGTCAATCTCGCCAGCCTGGGGGATCGCGTCGAGGTACGCCTGATGGATGCACACGACCTCACGGATGCTGACTGGGGCCGCCTGCGGGGGGCCTATGTCGATCCAGCTCGCCGTCGCGGTGACGCTCCACGCCCCCGTGACGGCTCACGCCCCAGGCCGCTCGCGGATCCCCAGGACTGGGAGCCGTCCTGGCGGTGGATCCTCACACTCGCCGACCGATTGCCTGTCGTGGCAAAGGTCGCACCCGGCTTCGATGCCCGGCATGCGCCGACAACCGCGGATGTTGAGTGGATTGACCATGCGGGAGAGACCGTGGAGGCCAGCGTATGGCTCGGCGGCCTCGGCAGCGGTCAGCGCAGGGCGACCGCCCTTCGGGAGGGCGTCGTCGACACGATTGAGTCGGCCGCCCAGCACGCGGCATCCGCATCCGTGACGACACAGGTCCGGGAGTGGCTCATTGAGCCCACCCCTGCTGTACGGCGCGCCGGTCTGGTCAGTGACTTCGCCGCAGCGCGCGATATCCCCCTACTCGACGCTGGCGGCTGGCTCACTCATGTGCACGCGGTCACCACGCCACTCGCGAGATCCTGGCGAGTCCTCGAGGAGGTGCCGTGGCGGGCCAAGGATCTGCGCGCCTGGTTGCGGCCCTACGGCGCAGTCACCTGGAAGACCATCGACGCGGCGCTGTCGGCTGACACCTGGGACAGCAGGATCGGCCACTCGCCCGTGCGCACCGGCGTACCCATCACGATCGTCATCACCGGCCAGGGTCGCGCATTCGCCGTGGAAAGAAAGACGGACGCCGGTGGCCTAGGCCAGGTCCTGAGCGATAGCCGCGATGGCATCGGGTCCGACTCCGCAGCACCCACCGACGAGGGATAGCCGAGGGTTGCGGCGCCACCGGGTCAGCAGATCAGAGCCGACCGACGTCGCTTCACCCGACCATCCCGTCGCGGGGGACCAGGCACGCCCGGCGTTGGGGTAGGCCACCAGGGGAAGATCGGTCACGGCGGACATGCGGTCCAGCAGTTCACCGACGTACTCGGGGGCGGTGCAGTTGATGCCCACCGCGCGGATACCAGGGGCACGCATCGCCAACTCCACCGCGGCCTCCACGGGTTGACCCGCGCAGGTGTGTGCACCATCTGAGCAGCTCAGGGTCAGCCATGCATCCACATCGGGATGCATGGCCAGCACCTCGACGAGGGCCTCGACCTCGGCATAATCGGGGATCGTCTCTATGGCCAGGAGGTCAGGCTCTTCCGAGAGGAGGACCTCCAGACGTTCAGCGTGGAAGTCGACAAGTCGCTGATGGGATACGCCGTAGTTCCCCCGGTATTCACTCCCGTCGTGCAAGATCGCTCCGTACGGGCCGACACTCGCCGCGACGAGCGCGGATCCGGCCCGGGTCGCCTCCCTCGCGAGTCGCACCGAGGAGCGCAACGCCTCATCAGCGGTTCGCGGGTCTCGGCCCGCAGCACTGAAGCCCTCGCGGGACACCTGGTAGCTGGCCGTGACGACGACCTGCGCCCCCGCCTGCACATAGGTCTCGTGGACAGATCGAATCTCTTCCGGCTGGTCGGCCAGGATCCGGGCCGACCAGAGGCTGTCGCCGAGATCGTGCCCGCGCGCCTCGAGCTCCGTCGCCATCCCGCCATCAATGGGATGCACTCCTGCCGCGAGCAGGGCTGTCAGTCGACCCGGGTCGCGGCTCAGATGTAGTCCTCAAGCGCAGCGGGTCGCAGACCCTGGGCCTTGCCCAGTGAGACGAGCATCTCTAAACCTTCAGCCAGTTTGCTGCCGAAGTGCAAGAGCACGATGTCACCCGCCTTAATGGGTGCCTCCCAGTACTCCACCATGTTGTCATCCGTGACAACGATGTTCCACAGCACGATGCGATTGATCCCACATTCAGCGGAATGCTTGACGACGTCGGGATCTTTGGGTCCGGCCCCATAGGGCGGGCGGAGCATCCATGGCCGATAGCCAAACTGCTTCTCGAACCGATCTTGCGTCTCGCAAATCTCCCACTGCACATCCGTCGAGGGATCATCAAGGGCTCCGTGCACCATCGTGTGGTTTTGCACGGAACCGCCGTATGCCGTCACTGCCTCGAAGTAGTCGGTGTGGTTGCGTACGGCGTACTCGGTCAAGAAGGCCGTCACAGGAATCTGGTAGCGCTCGATAACCGCCAAGGCCTCGGGTGACTTCTCGATGCCATCGTCGATGGTGACGAAGAACACGGGATCCTCGGTCTCGACCCAGTTGAGAACCTTCAGGTCACCGTCCGACTGATTGATGTCGCTACGACCCGACTGTCCCTCCGCCAAGGTCTCACTCCCCAACTGCAAGGAGTCGTCGAGAGCAGCGGCGTAGGCATCATCCACGGGCACGGTCGGTCCCGGGACCGGCTCCACCGCGCTGGCCGTGGGGCTCGGAGACTGCGACACGCCCGGCGTGGCAGCCGCCGAATCCACCGACCCGGTCATCGAACCGACGGCAAAACCCGCACCGCCGGCGAGCACGAGGGCGAGTCCGACGGAGATTGTCACTGCGAGACGACCGGTCCGCTGAGATTGCTCCACGAGACGACGATACCCGGCTGACCCGCACGAGTCGCGGTGTCACCGCTCAGACGACGATGGTGTCCACGGGCATGGAGGAGTCCGCTCCCATGCCAGGCGCGGACGGTGGCCGGCCACGCTCGACCAGGGCCGCCCCCAGGGCAGCGACCATCGCACCGTTATCCGTGCACAGGTGCGGGGGTGGCACCCTCACATCCAGACCCTCGGCACGTTCGGTCAACACCACACGCAGTCGCGAGTTAGCCGCAACCCCACCGCCGACGACAAGCGTGCTGATGCCGGTATCGCGACAGGCTCGCAGGGCTTTGGACACGAGCACATCCACCACGGCCTCCTGGAAGGCCGCCGCAACATCAGCGGTCGAGATCGGATTGCCCGCGCGACGCTGCACCTCAAGCCAACGCACGACGGCTGTCTTGAGGCCGGAGAAGGAGAAGTCGTAGCGATGATCCTCGTCGTCACGATGGGCGGAGAGCGCGCGGGGAAAATCAATAGCCCTGGCATCGCCGGCACCGGCCGCAGCATCAATATGCGGTCCACCCGGAAAGGGCAGCCCGAGCACGCGAGCCACCTTGTCGAAGGCTTCTCCCGCAGCATCGTCAAGAGTGGAACCGAGAGCGGTGACCTCCAACGTGACGTCATCTACGCGCAGCAGCGAGGTGTGTCCTCCGGACACGAGCAGTGCGATGGCGGGCTCGGGCAGGTCCCCATGGACAAGTCGATCCACCGCCACGTGCGCCGCGAGATGGTTCACGCCGTACAGCGGCTTGCCCAACGCGAGCGCGAGGCTCTCTGCCGCACTCACTCCGACCAGGAGCGCACCGACGAGACCGGGTCCGGCCGTCACGGCTATCGCGTCCACGTCAGCGAGGTGGATCCCAGCCTCGGCGGTGGCCCGGGCCAGCGTGGGCGCGAGCGCCTCCAGATGGGCTCGGCTAGCAATCTCAGGCACGACCCCCCCGAAGCGTGCCTGCTCGTCCACGCTGGAGGCAATGGCGTCGGCCAGCAGGGTGCGCCCGCGCACAATGGCGATCCCTGTTTCGTCGCAGGAGGTCTCGATGCCCAACACCAGTGGTGCACCCGCCCCGCTCGCCCGGGTCACTTCCCACGCCTTCGCATGATCAGGCCATCGGCGCCCGGTCCGTAGTAGGACGCACGCCGCGCTATGACCTCAAACCCCGCTTCTTCGTACATCGCCATGGCCCGGGCATTGTCGGGTCGCACTTCGAGGAGTATCTCTGAGCATCCTGCTTCGCCTGCCACGGACATGAGGTGCTCCAGGAGAGCGCGCCCCCGTCCACGGCCGCGCGCGCGCGAGGCGACGGCGATGGTCTGGATATCCGCCGTGGGAGGGACCGCCATGAGCCCCGCATAGCCCGCGACTCCCTCACCATCCTCATCGACGACGTAGGTGCGGTTCGCCTGTGCGAGTTCACTCCAAAACTGACCGGCTGTCCAGGCCGTATCGGCAAATACATCACGCTCGATCCCGACAACCACCTCGACATCCCACCAGCGCATGGGTCGCAGACCCGGAGCGCCCGCCGGGTCCATCTCGTGCATCATGCCGCGCCACCGGTCAGTGATGCCGGCACGACAGCATCGGGCCGGCGCAGGTAGATAGGGCGTGGCGGCAACAGGATGCGCGCTGCTCGGACTCGATCTACGAGGACCGTGGCCGATGATTGTCCCGCCTCCGTCGACGTGTCTTCGGGCAGCGCAAAATCATCAGGCAGCGCTTCGCCCAGGGCCATGCGCTCCACAACCAGTTCGGCGAGATCCAATGCACTCGGGTAGCGCACCTCGTCGACGGGTCCGGCGTCACCAACACATGCACCAGTGATGTTGACGGGCTCGCGGCGGATAATCGGACCGGCGATGCGCATGGCGCGGTCGTCGTACGACGCCCAGCACACCTCGGACTTGCGAGCTCGGCTCAGGACCGTGACCGACGTCCCGAGGTCGCGCACAGCCGCCCGGGCTGTGACATCAAGGCTGCACACACCCACGACGGGCACATCACGGGCGAAGCCGAAGGCAATCGCCGTTGCAATGCCGACGCGTAATCCGGTGAAGGGACCGGGTCCGACCCCACACGCCACGAGCCCAATATCCGCGGGATCAACATCTGCCTCTCGCAGGGCTTCCCGCAGGAGTGGGGCTACCACCTCAGCGTGACGACGGCCATCAATCTGTGTACGCAGGATCGGCCCAGCCGTCGCACCGAGCACAGCGACGGAGGTCGCCGCAGTGGACGTGTCTATGGCCAGGATGAGCACACGTCTCAGCCTAGGCGGTCATGGTGCGAGCTAGATGTACGTCGCCACATTGATCCCGGTCCACCGTGGTCCGTAGCCGGTGAGGGTTGCGACACGGGAATCCTCCGTGACAGTGATGCATACCTCGAGCCTGCTGTCGGCGAGATGCTCCACGAGGCCGGTCCCCCACTCAATGACGGTGACGGCGTCGTCCACGTCCAGATCAAGATCATCCATCTCTCCCGCTGAGCCGATCCGGTAGGCGTCGACATGCACCAGCGCGGGCCCCTCAGCCAGGGATGGGTGACGACGCGAGATGACGAATGTCGGACTCGTCACGGGACCTCGGACCCGCAGCCCATCGCCTAAACCTCGGGTCAGGGTCGTCTTGCCGGCCCCGAGACCACCGATGAGGACGACGAGGTCACCCGCCGTGAGGATCGTTGCCAGTCGGCGACCGAGATTCTCCGTGGCGGCCGCATCCGCCAACTCCACGGCCAGGGGCTGAGTCACCGGTGGACCACTCGCTCAACCAGGGCACGCACATGCCTGTTGACCTCCTCGAGTGCTTCGAGAGTGAGCATGTGACCGACGCCTGGCAGGATCACCAACTCTGCTGAAGGCGTGTGGCGAACGATTTCGAAACTGTGACCCACCGGTGTGAGCAGATCCGCATCTCCGACCATGATGAGCAGATCGCAGCGCTCAAGTACGTGCAGTGCACGCACCTTGTCGTGTCCCTGTAAAGCAGGCAGGAGATCAGCCAGCACATCAACAGGCGTCCCGGCTATCAGGTGTGAGACCAGGCGGGTGCCATCGGGGGGAGCCGTCGCACCGAAGGCGTAGGCGCGCGTGACGAGCAGACCCAGGTCCGTCGAAGAACGCCGGGCACGCTCGACCAGCGCGGAGACAGGACCTTGTGATTCGAGGGCGGCTCCGATCGACGGAGCTATCCGGTGGGCGAGTCGGGCCACCGGACGTGGAAGTCCAAGATCGATGTCGGCGATGCCACCCGCTGATGTCGCAAGCAGTGCAACAGCCTTGACTCGCGGTCCAAACAGGTTTGGAGCATGGTCGGCCAGGGCCATGATCGTCATACCGCCCATGGAATGACCGACGAGGACGACGTCACCGGTGGGAGCCACGGCATCGATGACATTCCCGAGATCTACGCCGAGGCGGTCGATCGTGGTGCCGGGAGTTCCGCGTTGCGATGCCCCGTGGCCACGCTGATCCCACAGCACCACACGCGCTAAACCACGAAGGCTCTCGCGTTGACCCGGCCACGAATCAAGTGACAGGGCGTAGCCGTGACTGAAGATGACCGTCGGCGCTCCCGGTGGAGCCTCGTCATGGATGACGACGTGCAGGGAGACTCCGTCGTCGGTAACCACCTCGACGGAGTGCCCTCCAGCGGCCTCAATGCCAACGAACTCCCCCTCGCGCAGGCGCCGGGTGGCAAGCCGCTCAGCGACCGCCCCAACGACAACACCGGCGGTCAAGATCCCGAGAGCGGTCAGCCCCTTGGCTGTCCGTCCCATGTCGACCATCCGGTCACTCCTCGATATAGGTTCGCGGCACGCGGGGTCCCACACGTGTGACGATCTCGTATCCGATGGTGTCATCCCACCGGGCCCAGTCCTGCGCTGTTGGTTCCCCGGCCCGACCGGGACCCCACACGATGACCTCGTCACCCGGACTCACCGCCGTGTCCCCGACGTCCACAATGACCTGATCCATGGCAACTCGACCCACGATGGGTACGCGTACGCCCGCGATGTGAACAGCGCCACCGCGCACGGTGCGCGGCAGCCCATCCCCGTATCCGATGGGCACCAGGGCGAGGGTTGTCTCACCCGGGGCACGCCAGGTGAGGTTGTAGGACGCCCCGTGCCCAGCGGGGACTCGTTTGACAGCGGCGACGGCAGCACGCAGGGTCATGATCGGCCGGAGTGCTCCCGCGTCAATGGCCGGACCTGGCGAAAGGCCGTAGGCGGCAATCCCGAGTCTGACGAGGTCATAGCGGGTATCCGGTCTCGTCAGAGCAGCACCGCTGGAGGCCAGGTGCCTGACTTCGGGGGAGATGCCGAGGTCAGCCGCCGTGTCCAGAGCCATCTCGAACGTGGCAATCTGCTCGGCCGTCTCGGGGGCATCCGGGAGATCTGCCGATGCCAGGTGAGACCAGATTCCCGCGATGTGGACTCGATCCGTCCCAGCCAGAGCTGCCGTGAGGAGTTCGGTCCACTCCGAAGGCATACACCCGCCCCGACCCAGACCCGTGTCGATCTTGAGGTGGACACGGGCGCGGCCCTGCACCTCCCGCGCCGCCTCAATAACCTCCCGCAGACCCACCACACTGCCAACGCCGAGGTCAACGTCAGCGGCGATGCATCCGCGCAGATCCGGATCGCCGGGGGCATGAAGCCACGCGAGGACACGCCCTGCGTCCCCGGACTCCCGCAGCCGGAGTGCTTCGGATGGATACGCGACACCCAGCCAGGGAATGCCCGCTTCGCGCGCAGCGTGCGCAATCGGCACAGCTCCGTGGCCGTAGGCATCCGCCTTGACAACGACCATGCGCGCAACTTCCGGACCTCCGCATGCGGGTCCGGAGAGGTAATCAAGATTGTGTCGAAATGCTGCAAGGTCAATCATTGCTTCCGCGCGGTGCGTCACGACGTAGAACCTCGGCGGACCAGGGCAACGGCAGCGGGCACGTGGTCGACAATGTCCCGTGCGGTGATCGGACGACCACCCTCCGCGGCCAGGCGTCCGGCGATGCCGTGCAGGGCGACGGCAGCCGCGGCAACGAATGCCGCATCATCATCGTCAAGTCCACCGTCGCGCGCCGCCGCCCCGGCCAGGAGCGCGGCTGTCAGACCGCTCAGGACATCACCGCTGCCCGCGGTCCCGAGCTCGGGCCCCCCCTCGATATCGATGAAGGCACGTCCACTCGGGGATGCCGTCACGGTGCCCGGCCCCTTGAGGACAACGACGGCTCCCAACTCCTTGGCGGCCGCTCGTGCCGCCCCCACGCGGTCTTCCTCGGCGCCCAGGCCCGGGGAGAACCCCAGAGCGGCGAATTCACCGAGGTGGGGGGTGAGGACCGTCGGCGATGCACGATCCAATCTCAGCGGCCCTTCGGCATCGCTCAGGACGCGCAGGGCATCGGCATCGACGACCACCGGACAGGATGTCGCGAGAACCTCTCGCAGGACCGACCGAGCCGAGATATCCCGTCCGATGCCTGGACCGATGGCCCAGGCGGTCGCGCGACTCACTGAGGTGGGGGCATCCGTCGATGTCACGACGTCCCAGAATCGGTCGACGATGTCCGCTGCCAGCCCATCTCCCCGATCAAGGTAATGGACCATGCCGGCATTGCCGTGCCGCGCACCACCTGTGGCAAGGAAGCCTGCGCCCCGATAGCGACCGCTGCCCGCAACAATTCCGACGACACCGCGCGAGTACTTGTAGTCCTCCGTGCTTGGCTCCGGGACGCACCGAGCGATGTCGGCGTGATCAAGTACGAGCAGCGTGGCCGCGGGCAATGCTGACGTCAGCCCGATATCCACCAGGGTGACAGCTCCCGCGTGATCGCGAGCGGGTGCGACAAGCAACCCGGGCTTGAGGCAGCCAAACGTCACGGTGACATCCGCGCCCACAAGAGCCTGTGTGTCAGCGACAGACCCTGTGTCGGCATTGACCCCGGACGGGAGATCCACAGCGACGATGAGCGCTCCGGAATCCGCAGCACACTGGGACATTTCTGCCGCCAGCGGACGCAGCGGCCCCAGACCTCCGATGCCCACGATCCCATCGAGGACTACGTCGGCATCGGCGATCAGTTCAGACGCGCTCAGGGTGTCAGCACCACTGAGGCACAGGCCACCGGCAGCCACAAAAGACCGCCGTCCTGCCTCGTGCACGGAATCAGCGAGCAGGACGGCTGCCACCGATGCACCGCGCTGCAAAAGCAGCGCACCCGCATGCAACGCATCCCCCCCGTTGCTGCCACTGCCCGCGAGGATGACCACGCGTGATCCGGCGACCCCGGGACCAACAGTGCGAAGGAGTGCGGTGCACATATCAGCCAGGCCCACGGCTGCGCGCTGCATCAAGACACTCGGTCCGACGTCGTCCATCACCGCAGCTTCCGCCAGGCGCACCGTTGCGACGTCGTAGGCGCCCCTCATGGCGAATCCACCGGGACGGACTCCCCGACCACCTGTGCGATAGCAGAGTCACCGTCATGCGACAGGCTCAGATGCCATCTGGTGATTCCTCGTCGTTCAGACGCCGCGGCCACCGTCCCTCGAAGCCGCGGCCACGGTCGTCCCGCCTCATCAGAGATCACCTCGCAGTCATGCCATGCCAGACCGGCGGGTGCGCCCAGCACCTTGGCTATCGCCTCCTTTGCCGCAAAACGTGCAGCGAGTGAGGCGGGACCGTGGAGCCGACCATCGTGTCGATGCGACTCCTCTGCGGTGAAGAGTCGTTCCACGATGGTGGGGCGCCTCTCGAGCATCCCCGTAAACCGCTGAATACTGACAACGTCGATTCCCACGCCCACGATCATGCGATGCCTACTCGACGGTCACGGATTTGGCAAGGTTGCGTGGCTGATCCACATCATGACCCTTGACCGTGGCCATGGCGCACGCGAACACCTGCAGCGGGACAACGGATACGAGCGGCTGCATCAGCGTGGGCACAGCCGGCACCCGCAGGATCACATCGCTGTACGGCGTCACGGACTCATCGCCTTCTTCAGCTATGACAATCGTGCGAGCCCCACGGGCGCGTACTTCCTGAATATTGGAGATGATCTTGTCGTGGAGCACAGCACGCCCGCGTGGTGAGGGCACGATGCAAATGACAGGCACGCCCTCCTCGATCAAAGCGATAGGGCCATGCTTCAGTTCACCCGCGGCGAAGCCTTCGGCGTGCATGTAGGCCAATTCTTTGAGTTTGAGTGCTCCCTCAAGTGCCACCGGATAACCCACATGCCGCCCGATGAAGAGCACGGAGGTCGCATCGGCGAGTTCGCGGGCGAGGGCCTGCACGCCCTCGCTGGTGTCCAGGACGAGGTCCACCGCCTGGGGCATGTCTGCCAGGTCAGTCAACACGTTGCGAATCTCGTCACCGAACATATTGCCGCGCACCTGGGCGAGGTAAAGACCGACGAGATAGGCCGCAATGATCTGCGTCAAAAAGGCCTTGGTTGACGCGACAGCAATCTCAGGGCCCGCATATGTGTACAGGACCGCATCACACTCGCGGGGAATCGTCGAGCCGACGGTATTGCAGATCGCGAGCGCCTTGGACCCCTGCTCACGCGCGTGCCGCAAAGCCATCAGCGTGTCCATCGTCTCCCCCGACTGGGAGATGGCGATGGTCAATGTGCGCGAATCCACGATGGGATCTCGGTATCGGAATTCACTCGCGAGCTCGACATCCACGGGAATGCGAGTCCAGTGCTCGATGGCGTACTTCGCCACCAACCCGGCGTGATAGGCCGTGCCGCAGGCGACCACGACGATTTTGTCGATCTCGCGCAGCTCGGCGTCGGTCAGGCGCATTTCGTCCAGGTGGAGACGACCCTCACGGGTCACCCTGCCACGCAGGGAATCAGCCACCGCCTTGGGCTGTTCGGCGATCTCCTTCAGCATGAAGAGGTCGTAGCCGCCCTTTTCGACAGCAGCCGCATCCCAGGTGACGGTGAAGGGTGTGGCCTCGACTCGGTTGCCATCAAAGTCCGTGATGACCACGTCGTCACGCGAAATCTGGACAACCTGGTCCTGGCCCAATTCGAGGGCATGACGCGTGTGTGCCACGAAGGCGGCAACATCGGAGGCGAGGAAGTTTTCGCCTTCACCGAGACCAACGACCAGGGGGGAGTTGCGGCGAGCAGCCACAACAACATCCACGTCATCAGCGACGACAGCGACGAGGGTGAACGCCCCATCCAAGCGTCGGCAGGTACGGCGCATCGCCTCGGCGAGGTCTCCATCGCATCGCGGCAATTCCGCGGCAAGCAGATGGGCCACGACCTCCGTGTCCGTCTCAGAGGACAGCACAACCCCGGACGCAGCGAGTTCATCACGCAGTTCAGCGAAGTTCTCGATGATGCCGTTGTGGATGACCGCCACGCGGCCGTCTTCACTGACATGCGGATGGGCGTTAGCGTCCGTGGGGCCCCCGTGCGTGGCCCAGCGTGTGTGGCCAATGCCCATCGTGGCGGCCTCGAGTGGATCACTTCCGAGAAGTGTCTCGAGATTGACGAGTTTGCCTGCCTTTTTGCGCACCTCGAGATGATCACCGGTGACCACTGCCACACCGGCCGAGTCATATCCGCGGTACTCCAGGCGCCGCAGGCCTTCGACTACGACCTCAAGGGCCTGCTTTTCGCCGACGTATCCCACGATCCCGCACATGGATGCCAGGGTACGCGGGGGCGCGTGGGCCATGCTCACCCCGGACCGGTGCGCCCCCATCAATCAGGTGTGCCCGTCCCCGGGTCAGGCACGGGAGCCCGGCTCAGTCTGACAGCGTCAGGGACGCACGCACAGCGGCCGCAATAGCCTCCGCAGCATCCCGGGCCTGCTCGACAGAGGGTGCTTCGACCATGACCCTGACGAGCGGCTCAGTGCCTGACGGCCGCAGGAGCACCCGACCTGTCTCCCCCAGGGATCGCTCCATGGCGTCCACAACCGCCCGCACCTCCGGGCTGCGATCAAGTCCTGACTTGTCAACGTCACGGACATTGATCAGCACCTGTGGGAGTTGGGTCATAACGGATGCAAGATCACGCAGGTCACGCCCGGTCTGCGCCATCCGAGTGAGCAGCGCGAGGGCGGTAAGAAGTCCATCACCCGTCGTTGACCGCTCCAGCATGACCACGTGGCCGCTCTGCTCGCCCCCGAGCGAATACCCCGCCGCCTGCATCTCCTCCAAGACGTAACGATCCCCCACCGCGGTGGAGACCACGCCGATGCCCTGCTGCTCCATAGCGATCCGGAAGCCCAGGTTGGACATCACCGTCGCAACTACGGTCTCTTTGGCGAGCGTTCCCGCCTCGTGCATGCCGAGTGCCAGGATGGCCAGGATCTGATCTCCGTCCACCACGTCCCCCGAGGCATCCACGGCCAGGCATCGATCGGCATCGCCATCGTGCGCTATGCCAATGTCGGCACCGTGCTCGACGACCGCGGCGATGAGATCCCCGAGGTGGGTGCTCCCGCAACCATCATTGATGTTCAAGCCATCCGGTGATGCATGGATCGCGACCACCTGGGCACCCGCACGCCGCAGTGCGTCCGGAGCGACCGACGATGACGCTCCGTTGGCGCAGTCCACAACGACGGAGAGTCCGGACAGCGGTGTTGTCACGACTCCTAAAACGTGGTTGACGTACTCTTCACGAGCACCTTCCAGGGCCCGTACGCGACCGACCCCGGCGCCCGTCGGTCGGTCCCAGGACTCATGGAGACGTGACTCGATGGCGTCCTCAATGTCATCTGCGAGCTTGAAGCCGCGCGCATCGAAGAACTTGATGCCGTTATCGGGCATGGCATTGTGGGAGGCCGACAACATGACGCCGAGGCTGGCGCCGTGGCGGACGGTGAGATAGGCGACAGCCGGGGTGGGCAACTCACCCGCGAGCAGCACATCGACTCCCGCACTCGCTAGACCAGCGACCACTGCGGCTTCGAGGAACTCACCACTCGCCCGCGGATCCCTGGCCACGACCGCCGTGGGTCGAGATCCATCGGGTGCGAGGGCACCCGCGTCACCGAGCACGTGCGCAGCGGATGCGGCGAGGGAGAGAGCCAATTCGGCTGTCAGGTCGCGATTGGCCAGGCCACGCACACCGTCGGTACCGAAGAGGCGCCCGCTCACGCCAACCGCCCTAACGCTTGCTGTACTGGGGTGCCTTGCGGGCCTTCTTCAGGCCGTACTTCTTGCGCTCCTTGGCCCGTGGATCGCGCGTGAGGAATCCCGCCTTCTTGAGCGAGGGTCGATTCCCCTCTGTGTCGATCTCGTTGAGGGACCGGGCGATGCCCAGCCGCAAGGCTCCCGCCTGACCGGAAACACCGCCACCACTGATGCGCGCCATGACGTCGTAGCGGCCCTCAAGTCCGAGGGTGACGAAGGGCTCATTCACTGCCTGCTGATGCACACGATTCGGGAAGTAGGTCTCCAGGTCACGCCCGTTGATCGTCCACCGCCCCGTGCCGGGGACGATGCGCACGCGAGCGATGGCCTGCTTGCGTCGCCCCGTCGCACCCCCTGGCGCTGTGACGATCACACGCTCGGCAGAAGCCGACGCGCTCGACGGCGTCTCACTGGTGTACTCCGAGGGGATCTCCTCTTCGAGGATCTCGGTCTCAGAAACGGTCACGGGGTGTTCCTTTCGCAGACTGCGCCACGATCGCTACTGCGCGACCTGCGTGATGGTGTACGGCGTGGGCATTTGGGCGGCATGGGGATGATCAGGGCCGGCGTACACCTTGAGCTTGGAAATCTGCTGCCGACCGAGCTTGTTGTGCGGGAGCATTCCCTTGACAGCCTTTTCCACTGCACGGCGGGGATTGTTTTTGAGCAGCTCCGTGTACGGCGTCGCGCGCAAACCGCCGGGGTAGCCGGAGTGGCGGTAGTCCATCTTTTGCTCACGCTTGCTGCCGGTGAGGGCCACCTTGTCGGCATTGATGATGATGACGAAGTCACCCGTGTCAACGTGAGGGGCAAAGACAGGCTTGTGCTTGCCCCGGAGCAGGGTCGCTGTGTGAGTCGCAAGCCGACCGAGGACGACATCAGCGGCATCAATGACGAGCCACTCGCGGGTGATCTCGCCCGGCTTTGGGGTGTACGTACGCACGTGGACCTTCACTCGCTCGAGGGACGCTGAGCGCCCGGTCATGTCCGGGAGCGAACACAACGATCGCCTAGGTTACCCGGGGTATCGGCAGGGGGTCAAAACGGCCCCGTCTTCCCCCGTGGGACGTGCCATAAACCCCGTCCCTGGTCACCCCGCCTGGGATCGTCCCAGGCGATCACCGCCGGGGTGAGGGACGGGGTCCGGTCGAGTTTAAGGACCGTCTCCGTCGGCACAGCTGCGCACGGAGCGGGTGATCTGCTGCCGAGCAGCAAGCTCAGAGTCCGGTGGGTAGGTGACCTGTTCCAAGACCAGGCCATGGGGAGGCATGACGGTGACATGAGGATCTCGGATTCGCGCTGCAACAACACCGGCGGGCCAGTCAACGGGCTTCCGGCCCTCCCCCACCGGGACCAGAACTCCCACGAGGCCCCGCACGAGTGTGTGGCAGAAGGCATCGGCGCTCACCGTCATGTCCGCCAATCCCGTCGGCCCCCTGCGCCATGTGAGGCTGAGTAGCCGCCGGATCGTCGAGCCCCGTTCAGGGGGTCTGCACAGCGCTGCAAAATCGTGCGCGCCGAGCAGGGCGGCTGCTGCATCGTTCATCGCCGTGAGATCCAGTTGGCGGCGGATTCGCACCACCTCTCGGCGCCGGAGGGGGTCCCATACCGTTGGGGCATCGCAGATGAGATACCGGTAGGTGCGGGAGAGCGCCGAGAAACGCGCATCAAAACCCGCCGGAGCCACGCGTACGTCGGTCAGCCAGACATCATCGGGCAGCAGTCCACGCAAACCTCGGGGAAGCGTGTCAAAACCGGTGTCGGTGGGCACGTCCACGTGAGCGACCTGGCCGCGCGCATGGACCCCCGCATCAGTCCGACCCGCACAGTGGACGACCGCGGGCGTAGGCAGACGCAGTGCAATCGCAAGCGCCTCTTCGACGACTCCCTGCACCGTGCGCTGGCCGGGCTGGATCGCCCAGCCAGCAAAGTCCGTGCCGTCGTAGGCGATGTCAAGTCGTAGCCGGATCATCACCCCTCCGCACAGTACGAAGCGGAGACTTCCCTGTCGAGCAAAGTCTCCGCCTTGAGCACACAATCAGACGCGTCAGGCCTTGTCGCCCTTCTCGGCTGCGTCTGCGATCTCCTGGGCTACGTCCGGAGCCGAAGCGTCCACACCCGCGTCCACCACGGCCTCCTCAGCGCTAGCGATCTCATCGCCAGCAGCCTCAGCAGCCGTGTCCGTGGCCGTGTCGTCACCCGTCTCCGCGGCAGCGGGAGCGGGAGCGGCCGTCTCGGCGGCCTTGCGCTCCTTGGCGGCGCGCTTGGTTGCACCCGTCGCCTCAGCCACGGTCTGCTCGGCGAGCGGCTCGACGAGTTCAATGATCACCATGGGCGCATTGTCACCCTTGCGAGGACCAATCTTGAGGATGCGGGTGTAGCCCCCCTGCCGAGTCTCATAGCGAGGCCCGATCTCGGTGAAGAGGACATGGACGACGTTCTTGTCACGCACGACGGTAAGCACGCGACGTCGGGCCGCGAGGTCACCACGCTTGGCGAAGGTAATGAGCCGCTCGGCCAGGGGGCGTAGGCGCTTGGCCTTGGCCTCCGTGGTGGTGATGCGACCATGTTCGAAGAGGGCGGTGGCCAGGTTGGCGAGCATCAGGCGCTCGTGCGCCGGTCCGCCACCCAGGCGGGGACCCTTGGTTGGGGTAGGCATGTGAAAACTCCTTGTCGCGGGTGGCTGATCGGTTAGAGCTGCTCGTCCTCAACGAAGCCGAGGTCGTCATCGTCCTCGTCATCGCTGAAGTACACGGCAGCGCCGGGGTCAAACCCGGGGGGGCTGTCCTTGAGGGCCAACCCGAGGGAGATGAGTTTGACCTTCACCTCATCGATGGACTTGGCGCCGAAGTTGCGGATGTCAAGGAGATCGGCCTCACTGCGGCCGATGAGTTCACCCACCGTGTGGATCCCCTCACGCTTGAGACAGTTGTACGAACGCACGGTGAGGTCAAGTTGCTCGATCGGTGTCGACAGCTGCTCAGCGACAAAGGCGTCAGCCGGTGACGGACCGATGTCGATTCCCTCAGCGTCGACATTGAGCTCACGGGCCAGGCCGAAGAGCTCGACGAGTGTCTTGCCAGCGGAGGCCACCGCGTCACGGGGGAGCATCGATGACTTCGTCTCGACGTCAATCACCAGTTTGTCGAAGTCGGTGCGCTGCTCCACCCGAGTCGCCTCGACCCGGTAGGTCACCTTGAGGACGGGAGAGTAGATGGAATCAATCGGGATCCGGCCGATCTCCTGGCCGGGCTGCTTGTTCAAAGCAGCCGAGACATAGCCACGCCCGCGCTCGACGACAAGCTCCATCTCCAACTTGCCCTTGTCGTTCAACGTCGCGATATGCAGGTCCGGATTGTGCACCTCGACACCGGCCGGGGGCGCAATGTCGGCAGCAACAACGGCTCCGGGGCCCTGCTTGCGCAGATACATGACCACGGGCTCATCGTGATCGGAGGAAACAACGAGTTGCTTGATGTTGAGGATCATCTCGGTGACGTCCTCTTTGACCCCGGGAATCGTGGTGAACTCGTGGAGCACACCGTCGATGCGCAGGCTCGTGACCGCAGCTCCCGGTATGGACGAGAGGAGTGTCCTGCGCATGGAGTTGCCCAGGGTGTAGCCGAAGCCGGGCTCGAGGGGCTCGAGAATGAAACGCGATCGGAACTCGCTGATCGGCTCTTCGGTGAGAATAGGGCGCTGCGTGATGAGCACGGATGATCCTTTCGGCGACGTCCGCTATATGACGCCGGGTTGAGGGAAGGACTTACTTGGAGTAAAGCTCGACGATGAGCTGCTCCTGCACCTGCGTGTCAATGATCTGGCGCGACGGCAGCGAGTGCACAAGGATCCGCATCTTCGAAGGAATGACCTCGAGCCATGCGGGCACGGTACGCTCACCGATCTCGGCATGAGCCACGACAAAGGGCGTCATCTCACGCGAACCGGGGCGCACCTCAATGATGTCGTTGGGCTGCACACGGTAGGACGGGATGTCCACCTTGTGGCCGTTGACGGTGAAGTGCCCGTGACACACCAGTTGGCGCGCCATGTCCCGGGACTTGGCGAAGCCAGCCCGGTAGACGACATTGTCGAGGCGAGTCTCCAAAATACGCATGAGGTTGTCGCCGGTCTTGCCCTGGCGGCGATGAGCCTCCTCGTAGTAGCCCCGGAACTGCTTCTCCAGGACTCCGTAGATGCGTGTGGCCTTCTGCTTCTCGCGAAGCTGGAGAAGGTACTCGCTGTCCTTGGATCGGCCACGGCCGTGCTGGCCGGGAGGGTAGGGGCGCTTCTCGAAGGGGCACTTGGCCGATTCGCACTTGGACCCCTTGAGGAACAACTTGACTTTTTCGCGACGGCAGCGCTTGCAGTCCGCGGCAGTATAACGAGCCATGGTGGTGTGATTCTCCGTTCTCAGACGCGGCGGCGCTTGGGCGGGCGGCACCCGTTAAAGGGCACCGGGGTGACGTCCTGGATGGACCCAACTTCCAGGCCGGTGGCCTGGAGGGAGCGGATGGCGGTCTCGCGGCCTGAGCCGGGACCCTTAACAAACACGTCGACCTTGCGCATCCCGTGTTCCATCGCGCGTCGAGCAGCGGCCTCAGCGGCCATCTGAGCCGCAAAGGGAGTCGACTTGCGGCTCCCCTTGAAGCCCACCTGCCCAGAACTTGACCAGGCGATCACAGCCCCACTCGGGTCGGTAATCGACACGATCGTGTTATTGAACGTGCTCTTGATGTGCGCGTGCCCGTGGGCGACGTTCTTCTTTTCCTTGCGACGCACTTTCTTCGCGCCGGCTTTTGCTCCGGTCTTGGGAGGCATATCTATTCTCCTGAGGTCATCGGTCCGCTGGACTCCGGTTGAGCGCAGACCCGCGGACTACTACTTAGTGGCCTTCTTCTTGCCGGCGACGGTCTTGCGTGGGCCCTTTCGCGTGCGGGCATTGGTGTGCGTTCGCTGGCCGTGCACGGGAAGGCCACGACGGTGGCGGATCCCCTGGTAGCAGCCGATTTCAACCTTGCGCCGGATATCGGCGGCAACCTCGCGGCGGAGGTCACCCTCCACCCGAACATTGGCCTCGATCCAGTCGCGCAGAGCGATCACCTGATCATCGGTGAGGTCACCGGATCTCAGGTCGGGGCTGATGCCGGTAGCGGCCAGCGCCTCAGCAGCGCGAGACCGGCCGATGCCGTAAACATATGTGAGCGCGATTGCCATCCGCTTGTCGCGGGGCAGGTCAACGCCTACCAGACGTGCCATGGGTGTCCTCTTCTTTAACTCGGGAGGTGTGGAGCGACACCGGTCCCCTCCACCCGGAGGGGTCCTCGGCCTCACGTCCGAGGGTGGCATCCCGCTGCCTGCACGTGCCGGCTGCGGGGGTCGGGTGCCGCGGGCCACAGACCGGTCGGTCCGTGGTGAGCGTGTCCGGGTTGTGTCTCCCTCGCACGCGCGACTCGTCATCAGCCTTGGCGCTGCTTATGACGAACGTTGTCGCAAATAACCATGACCCGGCCATGACGGCGGATCACCTTGCACTTGTCGCAAATCTTCTTAACGCTGGGCTTAACCTTCACCGGAATCCCACCTCTCTAGCTGACACCGGCTCCACCTGAAACCATCACTTGTACCTGTAGACGATGCGACCCCGAGTCAGGTCATAGGGCGACAGCTCTACGACAACTCGGTCATCCGGGAGGATCCGGATGTAGTGCATCCGCATCTTCCCGCTGATGTGGGCCAGGACCTTGTGACCATTGTCCAATTCCACTCGAAACATGGCGTTGGGAAGCGACTCCGTGATCGTGCCCTCAAGCTCGATCGCGCCGTCCTTCTTGCTCATTCCCTCTGCCTTCATTCGAAAGGGCCCCACGCATGTAAGCACCCGTCCCTATGGGCGGGTGCGGACACGAACAGGGATGCCCGATATCAGCCTGCCAAGTGTACGCAGGGAGGCTCGCCGTACCTAATCCGGCCCTCCCATCCGATAGTCGGAGGGCCTAGGGGCGTACCTCACCCAGCGCTGTGAGCACCCAGGGGCCGTCCTCCGTGATGGCCACGGTGTGCTCCCAGTGGGCCGCGGGCGAGGCATCGCAGGCAGCGACCGTCCACTCATCATCGAGGACCTGCACATCAGCGGCACCGAGGACCACCATGGGCTCGACGGCCAACGCCATGCCGGGCTTGAGCCGGGGGCCTCGACCGGGTCGACCGTAGTTGGGCACCGCCGGCTCCATGTGCATGCGCGAACCGATCCCGTGGCCGACGTAATCCTCGACGATGCCGTAGTGGTCTCCAGCGGCCCTGATGCGGGACTCCACTGCGTGGCCGATGTCAGAGAGGCGACCCCCGGGGCGCGCCGCTGCTAGCCCCGCCCACAGCGCCTCCTCTGTGATCCGTGACAGTTCGGCCACATCAGGCGTCACGTCTCCCACAGCGACGGTGATAGCAGCATCTCCATGCCACCCATCCACGATGGCTCCACAGTCAACAGACACCAGATCACCAGCGGCGAGAATCCGCGGCCCCGGTATGCCGTGAACGACTTCGTCATTGACGGACACACAGATGTGGGCCGGGAAGCCGTGGTAGCCGAGGAACGAGGGGGTAGCGCCCTCACCGCGGATAGATTCAGCCGCAATATCGTCCAAGGCTGCGGTCGTCACACCTGCCGAAACCGCATCCCTGATTCGGGCCAACGTATGAGCCACAACAAGTCCCGCGACCCGCATGGCTTCCAGCTCACCCGGTGTTTTGACTTCAATACGGTCACCGCTACGAAACATCAGTCAGGCGTCCACGGCGGCAAGAATTCGGGCGGTCACCTCGTCGACCGACCCCATCCCATCGACCTGCACGAGTAGTCCCTGTTCGCGGTAGACGGCAACGAGCGGTGCCGTCTGCTCGACGTACACCTCGAGTCGACGTCGAATCACATCTGCCGTGTCATCGACTCGGCCCTGGTCCTGAGCGCGCTTGAGTAACCGCTGGGTGACCTCATCCTTGTCGACGGTCAGCTCCACGACATGACTCAGGTGGACTCCATCCGACTGCAGCATCATGTCAAGTTCGGTGACCTGCTCCAGCGTGCGTGGATACCCGTCCAGCATGAATCCGGGTCGGCAATCATCGTGAGATAGCCGGTCGCGCACCATCGCATTCGTCACTGAATCCGGCACATACTCGCCCGCGCTCATGTATCGCTGGGCCTCTTCGCCCAGCGGTGTACCGGCACTGACATTGGCTCGGAAGATATCCCCCGTCGAGATGTGCGGGATGCCCAGAACACCCGCTACGACGAGCGCTTGAGTCCCCTTGCCAGCCCCCGGGGGGCCCATGATCACCAGCCGCATCAGCGGAGGAAGCCCTCGTAGTTGCGTTGCTGCAACTGGGAATCGATCTGCTTGACCGTATCCAGACCCACCCCGACGACGATGAGGAGGCTGATGCCACCGAAGACGAACTGATCACCGATACCGATGAGATTGAAGGCGAAGACGGGCACGACCGCGATGGCGCCGAGGTAGATAGCCCCGGGGAACGTGAGGCGATTCAGCACGTAGGAGAGGTACTCCGCCGTCGGTTTGCCGGCGCGGATGCCCGGGATGAATCCACCGTACTTCTTCATGTTGTCCGCCACGTCAACGGGATTGAACGTGATGGAGACGTAGAAGTAGGTAAAGAAGACGGTCATAAAGAAGAAGAAGAGGAGGTACCACGTCGTTGTTCCAGTGGAAAAATTCGTCGCAATCCACTGCGCCCACTCCGCCTGGCTGCCCGTGAGTTGGACGAGGAGGGTGGGCAGGAAGAGCAGCGACGAGGCGAAGATGACGGGAATCACACCCGCCATGTTGACCTTGAGCGGGATGTAGGTGGAGGTGCCACCGTACATGCGACGTCCCACCATGCGCTTCGCGTACTGGACGGGGATTCGCCGCTGACCCTGCTCGACGAAGACAACGAGGGCAAGGACAACGAGGGACACCAGGAGCGTGAGCGCGAAGGAGAAGGTCCCGCGGCTCACGAAGACGTTGATGAATTGGGCGGGGATCGTGGCGATGATGGAGGTGAAAATCAGGAGGGACATCCCGTTGCCGACACCGCGCTCGGTGATGAGCTCGCCCAGCCACATGATGACCGCGGTGCCCGCTGTCATCACAATGACCATGACCACAATGAGCAGCGGACTCTGATTGGGAATCAGCTGCTCGTTGCAACCGCTGAAGAGTTGTCCGGGGGTGCGGGCAAGGGAGAGAATCGCGGTCGACTGCAGGATCGCGAGACCAATGGTCAGGTAGCGCGTGTACTGCGTGATCTTGGCCTGACCGGACTGCCCTTCCTTCTTGAGCATCTCCAACCGAGGGATGACGACCGTGAGCAGTTGGATGATGATGCTGGCGGTGATGTACGGCATGATGCCGAGCGCGAAGACGGACAACTGCAATAGCGCGCCGCCGCTGAAGAGATTGATGACCGCATAGACAGAGTTGTCAGAGGTCTGGTCGATACACCGCTGGATGGCCGAATAGTCGACGCCAGGCGTTGGCACCACTGAGCCCAGGCGGAAGACCGCCAGCATGGCCAGCGTGAAGAGCAGCTTCTTGCGCAGGTCCGGGGTGCGGAACGCCGCGACGAAAGCGCTGAGGTGCACGCCTTACCTCCAAAACGATGCCTGAACACCGCGGTGTCGTGGACGATGACCCCGTCCGATCTCGATGCAGCCTAACCTAGGCTCCCACGAGCACCGGTCCGGCGATCCTGGGTTGCTCCTTGGTCTGTTAACCGTCAAATCTTGTCGATATTCCCGCCAGCCGCGCTGATCTTCTCCTGAGCCGTGCTGGAAAAGGCATTCGCGGTGACCTGCACCGCGACCGAAATGTCACCCTGGCCGAGCACCTTCACCGGTTGGCCCTTGCGGACGGCCCCGGCGGCGACGAGATCAGCCACGGTGATCTGCCCACCCTGCGGGAACAGCTTTTGCAGGGCAGCAACATTGACCACCTGGAATGTCACCGTGTTGGGGTTCGTGAAGCCTTTGAGTTTGGGGACCCGCATGTGCAGGGGCATCTGACCGCCCTCGAACGCAGCCGGCACCTTGTTGCGGGCGCGTGTGCCCTTGGTGCCGCGTCCGGAGGTCTTGCCCTTGGACGCCTCACCACGACCCTTGCGGGTCTTTGGGGTCTTCGCACCCGGAGCCGGGCGCAGATGGTGAACCTTCAGTGCCATGTCACTCGACCTCCTCGACGGTCACCATGTGGGAGACCGTGGCGATCATGCCGCGGATCTCAGGACGGTCTTCCTTGACGACCGTGTCGCCAATGCGCTTGAGCCCCAGGGAGCGCAGGGTCTCCCGCTGACTGTGCGTGCCCCCGATGGGTGACTTGCGCTGCGTCACCTGCAGACGGACGCTCATGACATGCCTGCCGCGCGGGCACGCAGGAGAGCGGCCGGTGCCACGTCTTCCAGGGGCAGTCCCCGCCGGGCCGCGACCTCTTCCGGCCGTTCAAGACCGCGCAGGGCTGCGACCGTGGCATGGACGACGTTGATGGCGTTGTCCGAGCCCATGGACTTCGACAAAATGTCATGGATTCCCGCGCACTCCAGTACAGCCCGCACTGGTCCACCGGCAATCACACCTGTACCGGGAGCTGCGGGACGAAGGAGCACGACACCCGCGGACGCCTCCCCGGTGATGGGATGGGGGATCGTGCCCTGGATGCGTGGCACCTTGAAGAAGTTCTTCTTGGCCTCTTCGACGCCTTTGGCGATCGCCGCAGGCACCTCTTTGGCCTTGCCGTAGCCCACACCCACGGTGCCATCGCCATCACCCACGACGACGAGAGCCGTGAAGCTGAAGCGACGGCCACCCTTCACGACCTTGGATACGCGATTGATGCTCACCACGCGCTCGAGGAAGGCGGACTTCTCCTCACGCGGGGCCCGATCGCGACGCTCTCGGCGATCGCGCCCGCCTCCGGAGTTGCTGGCGCCGGTTCCCCGGCGGTCCATTGTCGACATGCTCTACCTCTCCCGACCGTTAAAACTCGAGGCCGCCCTCGCGGGCGCCCTCCGCTAGGGCCGCGACGCGACCATGGAACATATTGCCGCCGCGGTCGAAGACCACGGTCTCGACACCGGCCTGCTTGGCCCGGGAAGCCAAGAGCTCCCCGACCTTGCGAGCTTGCGCCGTCTTATCGGCCTGCGAGGCGCGAACGTCGGCCTCCATGGACGAGGCGGATGCCAACGTTCGACCAGCGCCATCGTCGATGACCTGCGCGAAAACATGGCGGGAAGACCGCGACACCACGAGGCGGGGTCGCTGGGCACTGCCGCTGATCTTCTTGCGGACACGCAGATGACGCCTCGCACGTGCGGTGCGCTTGGGGTTGCCTGAACCGATCTTCGGGGCGAAGGAGCTCACTTCTTGCCCGCCTTCCCGGCCTTGCGGCGCACAACTTCACCCTCGTAACGCACACCCTTGCCCTTGAAGGGCTCAGGCTTGCGCAACTTGCGGATGTTGGCTGCGACCTCGCCGACCTGTTGCTTGTCGATGCCAACGACCTTCAGTTTGGTCGGTGACTCCACGGCGAATGTGATGCCCTGCGGTGCAGGGAAAACGATCGGGTGGCTGTAGCCGAGTGCGAACTCCAAGTCTGACCCCTTGGCCGCGACGCGGTAACCCGTGCCGACGATCTCCAGGCCCTTCTCGTAGCCATCGGTCACTCCGGTGATCATGTTGGCGATCAGGGTCCGGGTGAGGCCGTGACGGGCACGCGAGTCACGCTCATCATCGGGGCGCACCACCACCAGGGAGCCGTCGTCGTTCCGCTCGACAGCGATGGGCTCAACCACCATGTGGGTGAGAGTGCCCTTGGGGCCCTTGACCGTCACCTCCGACCCGGCGATGGAAACATCCACACCGGAGGGAATCGTGATGGGAAGACGTCCAATTCTCGACATGACGTACTCCTCACCAGACGTAGGCGAGGACTTCCCCACCCACGCCCATCTTTGCAGCCTGACGATCGGTCAGGAGTCCGGCGGAGGTCGACAAGATGGCCACTCCAAGACCACCGAGGACCTTGGGCAGGGCCGTGCTCTTGGCATACACACGCAGACCAGGCTTCGACACACGACGCAGACCAGCGATCGACCGCTCGCGGCTCGGACCGTACTTCAAATCCAGGACGAGGGACTGACCAACAGTGGCGTCTTCTACGTGCCAGGAACCGATATAGCCCTGCTGCTTGAGGATCTCAGCGATTCCTGCCTTGATCTTGGAGTGCGGCATCGCCACCGCATCGTGGTACGCGGAATTCGCGTTGCGCAGTCGCGCAAGCATGTCCGCGATCGGATCGGTCATTGTCATGGCCATCAGGCCCTTCTCGCCGTGGTATCCCCAGGGGACCTACGACGTAGTGGTTTACCAGCTGCTTTTGGTGATTCCGGGGAGTTGCCCCGCGTGTGCCATCTGACGTAGGCAGATGCGGCACAGGCCAAACTTGCGGTAGACCGAATGAGGCCGCCCGCACTTGGTGCAGCGTGTGTAGGCGCGTACCGCGTACTTCGGCTTGCGCTGCTGCTTCTCAACTAGGGCCTTTTTAGCCACGGTCAGTTCTCCTTGAACGGGAAGCCGATAAGCCGCAGCAGTGCGCGGCCCTCAGCATCGTTGTCGGCGGTCGTGACGACCGTGATGTCCATCCCTCGGACGCGGTCGATCTTGTCCTGGTCGATCTCGTGGAACATCGACTGCTCCGTGAGACCGAAGGTGTAGTTGCCGCGCCCATCGAATTGCTTGGGGGACAGTCCGCGGAAGTCACGGATCCGAGGCAGCGCCACGGAGGTGAGGCGATCAAGGAACTCCCACATCCGATCCCCGCGCAAGGTCACGTGAGCACCAATGGGCATGCCCTCGCGCAGCTTGAACTGAGCAATGGACTTGCGCGCCTTGGTGACCTGCGGGCGCTGGCCGGTGATCTCCATGAGGTCTCGGATCGCGCCCTCGATGAGCTTGGAGTCTCGAGCAGCCTCACCCACGCCCATGTTCACGATCACCTTGGTGACGCCGGGCACCTGCATGATGTTTTCGAAGGCAAACTGCTCGCGTAGCGCGGGGACGATCTCCTCGCGATAGCGCGTCTTAAGCCGCGGGATCTGTCGTTCTGTAACGGTCGTCATCACAGGTCCTTACCTGTTCGCTTCGAGATACGCACATTGCGCGTGGCTTCGTAGGTGCTGCCATCGGGACGGCGCTTTTCGACCGTCTCCTTGCGGGAGCCGACGCGAGTCGGACGGTTGTCCTCGGGATCGACAACCATCACGTTGGACACATGGATAGGCGCCTCGGTCGTGATGATGCCGCCCGTCTTGGCACCACGATTGCTCTGGCCCACCTTGGTGTGCTTCTTGATTCGGTTGACACCTTCGACAATGACGCGACCGGTCTCCGGGTACACCTCAATCACCTTGCCGGTGATGCCACGATCCTTGCCGCTCAGCACCTGCACGAGGTCACCTTTGCGGACAAACAGGCCTGCCATGTCAGATCACCTCCGGCGCAAGGGACACGATCTTCATGAAGCGCTTCTCGCGCAACTCACGCCCAACCGGACCGAAGATGCGGGTGCCCCGCGGCTCGCCATCACCCTTGAGGATGACAGCCGCGTTCTCATCAAAGCGGATGTAGGAACCATCCGGCCTGCGATTCTCCTTGCGGGTGCGAACGATGACCGCCTTGACGACCTCACCCTTCTTCACACCGCCTCCGGGGATGGCGTCCTTCACCGTCGCGACGATGATGTCGCCAATTCCTGCATATCTGCGTCCAGAGCCACCGAGGACACGGATGCACAGAAGTTCCTTGGCACCGGTGTTGTCGGCCACTCGTACGCGGGACTCTTGCTGAATCACGTCGTCTCCCCTACTTCGCCTTCTCGAGGATCTCTACGACGCGCCAGCGCTTTGACGCTGACAGCGGCCGAGTCTCCATGAGGAGTACGCGGTCACCGATGCCGCAGGTGTTCTGCTCATCGTGCGCCTTGAGCTTGCTGGTGCGCCGCACGACCTTGCCGTAGAGGGGGTGCTTGAAGCGGTCCTCCACAGCCACGACGACCGTCTTGTCCATCTTGTCGCTCACGACGAGGCCCTCCCGGACCTTGCGTGCGCTTCGCTGTGTACTCACGTCCACCTTCTCGTCGCTCATGCGGCACCGTCGATCGAGGTGATGCCGAGCTCGCGCTCACGCATCACCGTGTAGAGACGGGCAATGTCCTTACGGACGGCGCGCAGCCGACCGTGGTTCTCCAACTGTCCGGTCGCGCCCTGGAAGCGCAGATTGAAGAGCTCCTCCTTGGACTCACGGAGGCGAGTAACTAGCTCCTCGTCCGTCAGACCACGGAATTCCTGGGGTGATGTGCCAGCAGCCATCAGACCTCCGCAACATCGTCGCGACGCACAATGCGGCACTTCATGGGCAGTTTGTGCATGGCCCTGGTCAGTGCTGCAATGGCAGTCTTTTCATTCGGATAGTCGAGTTCGAACATCACACGGCCGGGCTTGACATTGGCAACCCACCATTCCGGTGAGCCCTTACCCGAGCCCATTCGTGTCTCGGCGGGCTTCTTCGTCAGGGGACGATCCGGGTAGATGTTGATCCAGACCTTGCCACCTCGGCGGATGTGGCGGGTGATCGCGATACGCGCCGACTCAATCTGACGATTCGTGACGTAGGCCGGCTCCAGCGCCTGCAGACCGTACGTACCGAACGTCACCTCGGTGCCGCCCTTGGCCGCACCCGTACGCTTCGGGTGATGCTGCTTCCGGTGCTTGACCTTGCGTGGGATCAGCATGATCAGACCTCACCCTCTGCTGGAGCGGGTGCCTCAACTGCCACGGCGCCCACCTCCACGACCTCATCCTGACCGGCGCGACGGGGACGCTCGGGGCGCTTGCCCAATCGGGCGGTCGCGGCCGCGGCTTCGCGCTCAGCGCGGCTCGATAGTGCGTCGCCCTTGTAGATCCACACCTTCACACCGATGCGACCGAAGGTCGTGCGAGCCTCATAGAAGCCGTAATCGATATCCGCCCGCAGCGTGTGCAGCGGCACCCGACCCTCACGGTAGAACTCCGTGCGGCTCATCTCCGCTCCACCCAATCGGCCCGACACCTGGACGCGAATGCCCTTGGCTCCGGCCTTCATGGTGCTCTGCATGCCCTTGCGCATGGCGCGGCGGAAAGACACCCGGCTGGAGAGCTGCTCAGCGATTCCCTGGGCAACGAGTTGGGAGTCCATCTCGGGGTTCTTGACCTCAAGAATGTTCAGTTGGACCTGCTTGCCCGTGAGCTTCTCCAGGTCAGCGCGGATACGGTCTGCTTCGGCTCCGCGACGACCGATGACGATGCCGGGTCGCGCCGTATGAATGTCGACGCGAACCCGCTCACGGGTCCGCTCAATCTCCACCTTGCTGATACCGGCCCGCTCCATGCCCTTGGACAGCATCCTGCGGATAGAGACGTCCTCCTGGACGTAGTCACGGTAGCGCTGCCCAGCCTTGGCGCTGTCCGCGAACCACCGGGAGGTGAAGTCCGTGGTGATGCCCAGACGGAAGCCGTGCGGGTTGACCTTCTGACCCATCTCAGCTCTCCTTCTTCTTGCTGCTCTTAGCCGGCGTGCCCTCGGAAGCCTGTACCGACTCCAAAATCACGGTGATGTGACTGGTGCGCTTGCGGATGCGGAATGCACGGCCCTGGGCTCGCGGGCGGAATCGGCGCATCGTGGGACCTTCGTCCACGTACGCCTCCGTCACCACGAGGGACCGCGGGTCCAGGTTGTGGTTGTTCGTCGCGTTGGCGATGGCGCTGTCAAGCACCTTCCCCACCGGCTCGCTCGCATCCTGCGGAGCGAAGCGGAGCACCGCCTGGGCGTCGGCCGCAGGAAGACCCCTGATGAGGTCGACTACGCGGCGCGCCTTCATGGGCGTGACACGGACAAACCGCGCCTGGGCCCTGGCTTCCATCGCTATCCCCTTGCTTCTCGTGACGTGCTTCTCGTGACGTGCTTGTCGTCCGCTCGTGCGGGACCAACTCGGCGCTATTTGCGCTTGGCCTTGCGGTCTTCCTTGATGTGACCCTTGAACGTGCGGGTCGGAGCGAATTCGCCGAGCTTGTGCCCGACCATCTGCTCCGTGATGAAGACGGGCACGTGCTTACGCCCGTCGTGCACGGCAATCGTGTGCCCCAGCATCGCGGGCACGATCATCGAGCGGCGGGACCAGGTCTTGATGACCTGCTGGCTTTTGGCCTCGTTCTGAGCGTCCACCTTTTTGATCAGATGGTCGTCTACGAACGGCCCCTTCTTCAGGCTCCTGGGCACAGTCTTCTCCTAGCGCTTCTTGCCGGTCTTGCGTCGACGGACGATGAACTTGTCACTGGGCTTCTTGGCCTTACGCGTGCGACCCTCGGGCTTGCCTTTGGGATTGACCGGATGACGGCCACCAGAGGTCTTGCCCTCGCCACCACCGTGTGGATGGTCGACGGGGTTCATGGCCACGCCTCGAACCGTCGGGCGACGACCCTTCCAGCGCATGCGACCAGCCTTGCCCCAGTTGATGTTGGACTGCTCGGCGTTGCCGACCTCGCCTACGGTCGCGCGCGAGCGCAGATCAACGTTGCGGATCTCCCCGGACGGCATACGCAGTTGCGCGTAGGGGCCGTCCTTCGCGACGAGTTGGACACTGGATCCGGCCGCTCGAGCGATCTTGGCTCCACCACCCGGGCGGATCTCGACGGCGTGGATCACGGTACCCACCGGGATATTGCGCAGCGGGAGGCTGTTGCCCGGCTTGATGTCCGCGCCCGGCCCGGTCTCGATCGCATCACCCTGCTGCAGGCGGTTGGGGGCGAGGATGTAGCGCTTCTCACCATCCGCGTAGTGCAGCAGCGCAATGCGCGCGGTGCGGTTGGGGTCGTATTCGATGTGGGCGACCTTGGCTGGCACGCCATCCTTGTCAGCACGACGGAAGTCAATGATGCGGTAGGCGCGCTTGTGTCCGCCACCCTGGTGGCGCGTCGTGATCCGACCCTGATTGTTGCGCCCGCCCTTATTCGGCAGGGGGCGGACGAGTGACTTCTCAGGCTCAGAACGCGTGATCTCGACGAAGTCGGCCACGCTCGAGCCACGACGACCTGGAGTGGTCGGCTTGAACTTACGGATTCCCATGGTCTCGTCCCTCGCCCTAACTAACCGGTCCACCGAAGATGTCGATGCGGTCTCCCTGCGCAACGGACACGATGGCCCGCTTCGTCGCTGCACGTCGACCCCACCCACGCCGGGTGCGAATACGCTTGCCTTCACGATTTTGCGTGTTGACTGCCGTCACCCGCACACCGAACACCTGCTCGACCGCAATCTTGATCTGGGTCTTGTTGGCGTCCGGGTCGACGAGGAAGGTGTACTTGTTCTCGTCGAGCAGTCCATAACTCTTTTCTGAGATGACGGGTGCAAGGAGCACATCTCGGGGATCGGCGATCCTCATGCGGACACCTCCGACTCGCTAGCCACGGCCTTCGCCCCGCGACCCTTCACGGGACCGGCGATGAAGGTCTCCAGGGATGCCTTCGTGAAGATCACGTCGTCATTGACGAGCACGTCGTACGTATTGAGTTGATCCGGTGCAAGCACGGTCACCTCCGGCAGGTTGCGCGCACTCAGCCACGCCGCGGCATCCTCACGATGGATCACCACGAGGATGTTGGGTCGCTGTGTGATCTCTCGGAGGAAGGACTCCACAGCCCTCGTCGACGGTGCATCTGCCTCAAGCAGGGTGGTGACGACATGGACTCGGCCATCGCGTGCCCGGTCAGACAGAGCCCCGCGCAGAGCAGCCACCTTCATCTTCTTTGGCGTGCGCTGCTCGTAGGAGCGCGGGGTGGGGCCGTGAACGACTCCACCGCCGACAAACTGCGGGGCGCGGACCGAGCCCTGACGGGCACGACCGGTGCCCTTCTGCTTGTAGGGCTTGCGTCCACCTCCACGGACCTCTCCGCGTGTCTTGGTGTCATGCGTGCCCTGGCGAGCGGCGGCAAGCTGGGCGACAACCACCTGGTGGATCAGGGGAATGTTGACCTGGACATCGAAGATCTCCGCGGGGAGATCAACCGATCCAGATTCTGCGCCCTGGGGTGTGCGGATGGCGACGGAACTCATGGGGACACCGCCTTCGATGTCGAGCGGACGAGCACGAGGCCGCCCTTGGGGCCGGGGATGGCGCCCTTAATCAAGATAAGTCCGCGATCTGTATCAATCGCATGCACCTTGAGGCCCTGCGTCGTATGGCGCACCCCACCCATGCGGCCTGACATGCGCATGCCCTTGAAGACACGGCCAGGCGTGGCGCAGGCACCAATGGATCCAGGCTTGCGGTGGTTGCGATGGGCACCATGGGAGGCTCCAACACCGTGGAAGCCATGTCGCTTCATGGTGCCGGCGAAGCCCTTGCCCTTGGACGTAGCGGTCACGTCGACAACCTCGCCTGCGGCGAACGTCGCTGCCCCGACTTCTTGGCCCAGGGTGTACTCCGTGGCGTCCTGCGTGCGCAATTCCACCAGGTGGCGGCGCGGCGCTACACCGGCCTTGCCGAAGTGACCCGCCTGTGGCTTGTTCACTCGGCGCGGGTCGATGGCTCCGAAGCCCAGCTGCACGGCTGAGTATCCGTCAAGATCGGGGGTCCGAACCTGCGTAACAACGCACGGGCCCGCCTTCACGACGGTGACCGGGACGACTCGATTGTTCTCGTCCCATACCCGGGTCATGCCGAGCTTCTCGCCCAGCACTCCCTTGACTGTCCTATCCATCGTCGTCGTCCCTAGAGCTTGATCTCGATGTCGACGCCGGCCGGGAGATCCAGGCGCATGAGCGAGTCGACAGTCTTGGGCGTGGGGTCAAGGATGTCGATCAGACGCTTGTGGGTGCGCATCTCGA